>Ga0154005_100030_pt1 | contig 81810 bp, 82 predicted proteins | sample TSFL089MetaG_FD_104698 | JGI IMG/M metagenome (GOLD analysis project Ga0154005, IMG submission 104698) | Attine ant fungus gardens microbial communities from Florida, USA - TSFL089 MetaG | ecosystem: Host-associated > Fungi > Mycelium > Unclassified | place: USA: Florida, Lake Talquin State...
GAAACTCTGGTGACAGAAGACCACTCCTCGATCCCTTGGACACCCAAACAAATGATATATGTCCTTGACACATCTATATCCTCAAAGTCACGATCACACTCGCCACCGGAGCCCTCTCTTTCATCAAGCAATACATCCCTTGGCCGGAGCCCATCACATTCGATTGCAGGATCAGGAACTCAGACGCCGGTGAAAAAAGCACCGCCGCCGCCACCGCCCCGGAGAACGAATTTCAATGCACCGATAGCTGCTCCGCCACTACCTGAGCGGAAGGTTCATACCATGGGTGGGCGGAACAAGGGCCCTAGCTTCGGACTGGATACAGAGTCTTCGAGTTCGTTGGCATCTTATTCCGGCTCGACCTTGGGTTCTGGTAGTGAAAGATATGATAGGTCACCATTTGAAAGTGTGTCGGATTTGTCTGCGCCATCTGAAGTACCTACACGATCCGGAGATAAAACAAATCCGTTCCAGAGCGTCCATCAATTGCGGTAACTAGATGTTGACGTCTTGCAGTTATCTTGAAAATAATTGCTGTATACTAGAGCTCTCACAACTCTTAGCACACATATTTAATTGGTACATGACTCCTGGGACTGCACCATGTAGAGATATAGCAGAATCAGTTAACCAGAAGAAGCGAAGCTTGCCCAGCCTTTTCTCAATAATTATACAATGATGTAGAGGAAAGCATCCAAGACATAAAACAAAGTCAGTAGTCAAATATCTCACCATGATAAAATATGACAGGTGTTGAAACAAAAACATATTTTCATACAGGGAAATAATATTACACCTGTAATATCGAAATTTACGGTAATGTTGAATACACCTGCGTGTAGTGGTTTCCAGTAAATCATACCAAGAGAGATAATTCAGGAAGAAAAAAAAGAAGAAAAAAAATCATATGTTCATAATGACGCTGGGTGTCATGTCATTATGACAAGTCCACAGCTGAAAAAAGACGAGGGAGAGCATAATAATATACAAATGACAAGAAGACCATTTATACGTCAAGTGGTACGTATAGGGAATAAAGTAAGAAAGATGTGTCCCATATGAAACCTCATCTCGTTGCCAATAATGCATATCAAAGAGAGAGGAAAAAAAGATGCCAAGACCCCACCGTTCACAGAGGGATGGGAACTATACTCCGTCGTATTGTCCTATCACTTTCAGGACTCGTCACATTTTCTTTGTCACTTGACTCCTCCAGGATGCTCGGTGTTGGACTGACAACACTCGTCCGATTTTCCAGAGTCCTAGGGGCACGACGCACAGGCACCACCATTCCAGTCGGTGATTTAACAGCGCGTGAAGCGACAATCCCTGGTCGGGATGCCGGAGTCGGAGTAGCCGATGTCAGTGATAGGCGTTTTCTTGATCCAACAACTCCAGATCCTTCGCGCTTCCCAATCTTTATGGCGGATCCTGTCGCCGATGTTCCATTATTGAACGTGTTCACCCGACCACTCTTTCCTAACAACGCCGGAATTTTTTCGCCTTTATTGGACCCTGATTCGGATACAACGGAGGCTGCACGAGAAGGTGGTCGTGCTGCTGCGGGAGTACCGTCAAAGAGAGAAGAAGAGTCGCGACGGTGTAGGCTTTTCAGAGCTGACGACGATGACACAGATGTATGAGAACTTGATTTGATCCCAGCCTTGCGCTTGTACTATAGAAGACGGTATCGGAATTTGCTAAAAAGGAGAAGATAAAACAGAAACTCGCACCAGTTCCAACTCTTGCTGTTTAGCATCAAGTGCAATGTTCAAGCCCTGAATATCCTCCTTATCTTGACCATGTTGCTTCGTGAGCTGGACAATTTTGATCTCCTTGTCTGCACTCTCCTGCTGCATGTCATGCACATGTCTTTTCAACCTCTCCGTCTCATTCTCCAACCATTCATTACGCTCTTGGTGAGATTTCAAGTCAGCATCGACGTCAGCTTTCTGACTAACCAGATCTTCAAGTTGACGCCTCATGCCGCTTTTCGATTCAGTAGCCTGGCTCAACGCACGAGCGTGCTCATTGAGATCAGCGATAGTGCGTTCATACTCGTGCTTCAGGTCGCCCATTTCATCGCGAAGATTCTCAACTTGAATTTTTTGAGCACGAATCCTTTCCGTATGATGACCTATTTCCTCGTCACGTTGGTGGATGCCACTCTCAAGGCGGACGATCGTCTCAGAAGTGGACTGGCGTTCTCGTTCAAGCTGATCAATACGATTTTCAAACTGCTTAATCGCATCCATGAGACCTCCAATTCGATCACGTTCTTGAGAGAGCTTTTCTTCGAGCTAAAAAAAACAAGAGCAATATATATCAATTTCAACACGGAGTGATTTGAAGGAAACCACGGCCCCACCTTTCCACGTTCTTTTTCAAGATCCTCTTTTTCGTCCCAGAGTTCGTGAAGCTCACACTCAATTTCATGTTTCTTATTCTCACTCTCATTCCAATCCTTCTCAAAGTGATTGGCGCGCTGCTCGACTTCATCGCACCTTTGTGCAAGTTCATCCCGTTCCTGCGTCACCTCTTCCTTCTCCCTCCTAGTCCTCGCTATTTCTTCTTCCAGCCGCTTCCTTGCCTGCTGCAAATCTCTCATTTTATCTGATGCCACCTCAGTGTGTTTCCACTGCGCCTCCAGCTCGCTCTTCATGATATCATATTCCTCGTTCTTGACCTTAAACTCCTGTCTCAACGAATGTAACTGTTCTTCAACATGGGTCTTCTCAACCTGCACTGATTCTAATTTCACGACCAATTCTGCCTTTTCCTGCTCCCAATTCATCTCAGCAACACGATACGCCCGTCGTTCCTCTTGCACCTTCTCTTCCCTCTCGTCCACCAACCGTCTCAACTCGTCCTCATCGACGCCTCCTGGACTCACATTTCCTAGTGTATCAATTTCTTCCCTAGCCTCCTTCAACCTATCAACAAGGTCTTTCTCACTCTCATCTTTCTTCCACAACATCTCTTTCAAATTCACAACCTCTGCCAAACGTTCCTTCATCAACGCTCCCAACGTCCCAATCTCATTCATCATCATTTTCTCTTTATCCTCCCAATCCTTCTTCTCTTTCTCCAACCCCGCAATCTGACGATGAAGCATCCGTAAAGCCTCACCACTCGCTTCATCCATCACGCTCCTCTCCATACTCTCCTGTCTCGACGTATCCACCTCTTCTTCTAATATCCTCACAGCCTTCTCCAGCTCTTGTACCTTGTTTTTCCACTGCCTCAGTGCACTCTTTCGCTGATTCTCTTGTTTCTCCATATCAGTCAATCTCTTCCCCAACAGTTCAACCATCTCATCTTTGGCCCGAAGGTCCGCCTCAAATTGCGAACAAATTTCCGTCTGTAGCGTCAATTGCGCTTGAAGAGAGTAAATAAGATTTTCTTCCTTCGACGTCTTGCGCACATGCCGTGGTGCACCCGCAGGTGGCGTAGTAGGTATCATCGTTTGGGGGGTATAATACGTATTCGCATTCGCATTGAAAGGATCAGGTTCAGTGGCGCTAGTATAACTTTGAAGATCCACAGAGGATTCGTCATGGATATCGATTTCAGGTGTAGCCGATTCACGTTTTTTGTCGAGTGTCGGGGAGGAAGCACGTAACATGGGCTGAAAAACGGTATCGCTCGATGCACGATGATGATGATAACGCCTTCCTCCTCCTCCTCCTGATCTTCTTCTACTTTCGCCTGTAGAAAAAGAGGCGTTGCTAGATCCTTTCCCCAACGAGTCCGTTTTATCATCTCGAGGTGACGGTGTTTTCTTGTTCATAGATTGAAATACAGTCTGTCCAAAACTGAAAGACTGACTTCGCTCATGCAAAGGGGGCGAAAACACAGGTTTTCGTTCCATTGAATGAAATATCGTCTCATCTTCATCTATGGGAGGTGCAGCCCGCTCCTTCTTCTTCTTCTTCTTCTCCTCCTCCTCCTTTTCCTTCCTCTTCCCGTTCTTTGTACCAGGCTTAATAAAAGGCGTAGACGTCATCTTGCCCTCATCAGAATCGACGACACCTGTCACCAAAAAGTCCAAATCGACAGCACTATCATCACCAAGCAAAGGGGTGTCAACATCAAAACGCAATCCAGCACCAGGACGATCCACATCCAACGATCCATTCGCATCAAAATCTGGAGGTTCCATAGGTCCAGACATCATCATATCAAGATCACTCTCCGAATCTGCAGGCGTACTAAAAATCTCATTCAAAGTTGGTCGAGATCCAGGTCCAGGAGCAGAAGCAGAAGCAGGAGAGGACACTTTCGATGTGGGTGTACTCGTATGACTCGATCCCAATTGATTCAATCGATCCACAAACGCCACAGGATCATATACACCATCATCATCAACTTGAGAAAACGGAGAAAAAAAATTCTCTCCTATCGATTCTTCTGGACTACTCATCACTTTGAAGGCATCGTTTGGAAAGAACCGTACGTTCTGTCCTGTTCCCGGTGTTTTTGGATCACGTAAAATCGATCGAACAGACCCTTGGGTTCGATTTTCCACAGTAGCAGCAGCGGCAGGAGATTCGAGACAAGGTTGCTCATTATTCCCAATCGAACGAAACGATTCTTGTGACTGACGAGGCTCATGTTTGCGTTGCAATGATTGTCCACGAATAGATTCAGCCGTTGGACTTGACGTTGACACCCGTGACGCTGTTTGGGTGTCGTCAGATCAAAAATACATATATTACACACACATATATATACACATACGCACAAGATGGTTGTTGTGGACCAATCCCAAACGGCAAACTCCCTCTAATCTTCTTCGGTAACAACTTGAGCGAACCCGAATATCCACGAACAGAATCTGGGTCTTTATTATCACGTTTAAACAACGCACGGCGTGGTGGCGGTGAAAGCGGAGGAGGAAAAATGGGTTGTGTAAATGATGAAGGAATCGGTGGTAATGGTGGAAGTATCAATTCCGATTTCCGCGAGAATCCATTGTCGTTGTCGTTGTTACTAGTGTCATGACCATCTTGTGAAGAATCATGATTGACATCCGACATATCAGTCAAGATATTCATAACCTCGGTATGACTTTGGTTCATCATCGTCACATCCATATCCATAGACCCCTGTCTCGAGCTCAAGTTCGATACCACATCTTCATTATGATGATGATGATAACCAACGCTGTTCGTCATATCCAAACCAAACGTCCTCGTCTGAAGGCCAAGACCCTGTTTCGACATCGTCGTCAAGGAATTTAAGGATGATCGTTCTTGTTCCTGTTCCTGTTGTTGAGACGAGTCCTCCAAACCATGTCTCGAAGACGTCGACCTAAGCGCTGAACTAAATCTAGCCCACATCCTTCTTCTTCTTCTCCTTCTTCAATAATACGATACGACACCGTAGACACAAAGAAAAAGGACAGAAACAGCACTTGCAAAAATGCGCGCGAGCGTCTGTCCGTGTGCGTGTGTGTGCGAGAGAGAGAAAGAGAGAACAGGGAATACAAGTCTACGTTCCAAATTTATCACAACTTGAACTTGAACCACGTGCCGAGAGCTATAACGGCTGTGCTTAGTTTTTTTTTTTTTTTAAGGAATTACGACCCAATTTTTTTTACCTGCTCACTCCACTTTCAACATTCACACCTGACTTGGAACGACACCAGCAGATCATTCCCGTAGCTCGAGTGTAGTCAGTAGTGTACCACCATGTACCTCGCCCACCGCGTCTTGGCACCTGTTTGCTTGTTGTGGTATATAACTATGAACCAGCATAGATATTCGCAACAAGGTTGACAAGAAGAGGAGAGAGAGGGGAGGGAGAGTTCTGTGGTTATAAAAAGATAAAGTAACTCAGAAATCACCCAAGTGGTAGACAACTATATTACATTACCTAAAAGATAAAGTACCTCTACAAAGTAAATAAGTGTTCGGTACTCAAACAGAAAGTGCGACAACATACCTCAGACGTGGTAGACGACTGGGGGGGGGGGGGGAACACCCCCAAGGGTCACCCATTAAAAATTAAGAGCACAGGGAAGAAAAAGAGTCTTTAACTTCTACAATGATAAAAAAATGCAACAAAAACGCCCCGGGGGGGGGGGGGGGGGGGGGGGGGGGGGGAACATCCGCAAGGGTCATCCATATAAGTATGCAGAGCAGGAGATGATACGAGTCGTTAGACTGTCTCACATTGAAACAGTCTCACATCTACATCACCAAAGCCTCATGACGAACCGAACTACAACTTCGTTACCAAGACCACTTCATCAGTTATGATGTTCCTCTCTAATTCTCCATCACTGATCGCATTTTCATTTACATTGATTAGTAATCAGATAAGTTTCTCTAGGACACCGCCACATTCGAACTGAGATATATTATTTACTAACGGGCCTTGCAGCCCAACAGTTCTTCAATAACAACAATCCAAAAGGACAGATCAAACCCGAATGCTGGGAATTCAAAACGGACAATTCACATGGAGCGGGAACATGGAAGAAAAGAGCCAAGGATGATCTAGAGATCCCTGGTTAAACAAACAGTTTCCAATCGAAAAAAAAAAGAACACTTTTTTTATAGACACACTACACCCAGCCAAGAAAATGAAAACATCTCAACTCAAGATGGAGGAACCTTTTACACTAGACCATAGGCAACAAGAGCTACTTTTAGCCTACGTTCAAGCACCCTCTGATTCAAGACAAAAACGCAAATCACTCTAATCAAATTTCACAAAAACACACAACCACATAAGAAAAACCCAAACTCTCATTGCCCACCTCACTTCCCAACCTGCCCATCCACCTTGGCAGCATGAACAAGCAACTCACAAACACGTCGAGAATACCCCCACTCATTATCATACCACGCAATCAACTTTACAAATTGCTTACTCAGCGCTATCCCCGCCTTGGCATCAAAAATCGATGAATGCGGATCCCCAATGAAATCAGTCGATACAAGATCCTCGTCCGTATACGCCATAATACCCTTCAGCGGTCCTTCCGCAGCGGTCTTGACAGCGCCCTTGATCTCGTCATAAGTAGCAGGCGTCTTCAAACGAACAACAAGATCAACAACAGAAACGTCAAGAGTTGGAACACGGAAGGAAAGACCACTATTTTTTTTGATAAAAAAATTCAGTGTGAACGATACCATTGGAAACAACGTACGTGAGTTTGCCGTTGAGGTGGGGAATGACTTTTCCAACGGCCTTGGCAGCACCCGTAGAGGACGGAATAATGTTGTTGTTGACAGCACGACCACCACGCCAGTCCTTGGAAGAAGGACCATCAACCGTCTTCTGAGTGGCAGTAGTCGCATGTACAGTGGTCATCAAGCCTTCCTCAATGCCAAATGCGTCATCGATAACCTTGGCAAGGGGAGCCAAACAATTGGTAGTACAAGACGCATTGGAGATCTATGTACAAAAAAACTTGAGAGAGCGTTCACAGCCTGGCGGATGAATCCATGACTGACCACTTTATCTTGAGGATTGTACTTGTCGTGGTTGACACCAACAACGTACATGGGGGCATCAGACGAAGGCGCAGAGATGATAACTTTCTTGGCACCTCCCTTCAAGTGGGCGGAAGCTCTGGGTAAATCACATCAGAAACGCATATACATGACAACGGCACCGCATACTTTTCTATGGTAGTAAAAACGCCCTAAATGCCTGATATAAACCATATCGGTGAACAAAATGAGAAAAAAGATACCGTAGATTCGACAATATACTCGGCTCCGACAGAGGACCAAGGGATAGCTGCAGGATCACGCTCGGCATAGACCACGATAGTCTTACCATTAACGACGAGCTTTCCATCCTTTTCTTCAATTGTACCAGAGAAGCGGCCATGAACGGTATCAAACTTGAACATGTAGACCTAAGCCAAGCGGTCAAGCTATATGCCGTTGAAAGAAAAAAAAACAACCGCAGACCATGTATTTGAGATCAATGAAAGGACTTTTTCGTTCTTGAATGCTGAGAAAACACAGAGTATGAGGGTAAAAACTCACTCGTTCACAGCGACGACGTCGATGTCTTGGAGCTCGAGAGCATTACGAAGAACGATGCGGCCGATACGACCTTGCGAACATCATCAATACGATAACGCAACAACCACAACGAACAGAAAAAAGTTACCAAAACTATGTGAAGCTACTTGAGTACGAGGTATTTTGTCCAATGTAGGAGACGGGCTTACCCGTTAATGCCAACTTTGACCATATCTTTTGAGAGAGAACAAAAAAGATAAGACAAGCTGATCGATTTGGGGTTTATTTATCAGCGTCATCATAGCCTGTTTTGGAAGTCGGTTCTCACGTTGGGAATTCTAAATACAGAATACATGATCAATTTAGTTATTTATCAAGTCGGCTCATTTGGAAGTCGGTTCTCACATTGGAACTAAATAGAATACAGCAAGTCGGCTCAGAAATTCTAAATTTACTTTTACTTTACAGAATACAACTACATCATCGAGCAGGTTGAAAATCAACCTGAGCCGTCTCACTCGGTCTCGCAAGATCACTAAACCCAACGAATTGAACAAACCAAAGCTCTCACCAAGAAAAAAAAAAGAAACATACGTAAAAGCACCCTCCATACAGGCTTTAATTTCCTTGTAACTGACGACCAAACAACTCGTTTCATCTCTAGAAACCAACATGATCCTTTCTTCTGAACCCGCATCCAACTAGAGAGAGGAATGAAGAGAATAAACAGGGGGGTATAGTGGGGGAGGACGGACCTTGTTCAGACAGGTCAAGACATGTGACATGTTGAGGAGTGGATTACCATGCTCGTCGACTTGATGAAAGACATAGTCTCTAAACAATTTGATGATATATCTATCTCCCGTTTCCGACCACCGTGGTTCAAGAGCGAATCTGAACAAGGAAGTATCAGAAAGGGGAAGAGAGAATAGAAAGAAAAAGGCACTCTGGACGTTCGTTGATAAAACCAAATTTACACAACAACCTGACAAGTCTTGCATTTTCGAGTTCGCTCAAGAGCTCAGCCTCGAGTCGATCTATAGCACTAGAAAGAAGATGAGGGTAGGTTAAGAAGAGAGAAAGAGGACTCGCAGCATTGATTCTTGCATCTCAGACATGATCTTGGGTCTGATCATGTCCAAGAGTTGGTCAATGTGTTTGACAGAGGCAGTGGGGTGCCTGACGGTGGGGGGCTTTGAGATAAGCCATAGACAGACACTCTTGAGTTGTGGATTGTACCATCTTGCGATGGAGTCGAGGCTGTTCTGAAAGTGAGGAGCGGTCCAAGCGTTGGCGTTTCCGGCGCAGGACAAGCAAAAGAGGAGCCTGCCGAACATGGTGAGGTCATCTTGCATGAGAGCGATGTTGTTGATGTGGGAGAGAGCGGCACTCATGGGGTTGATGTTGGAAGGATCGTGGTGGGGGTAGAGAAGGAGGTCGAGGATGGCACAGGAACCGAGACGGACACGGTTGCTGGAAGAGACGAGGATTTTAGTGGGGTCGATCATGCGGACGGGGTGACCGATGTCGTGAATTTTTTTTATGGCAGAGGCGATCTGGACGATGTAGGACCAGAGGGTGCGCTCTGGGATGAGCGCGGCGGGGTCAGGAGGGGAATGAGAGAAGTGGAGATCGTAGAGAGTGGTTGCATTTGGATAGTAGGTGTAGGAGACGAGGAGGGCTGTTGTGGATGAGAAGACAAGTAGGAGGAGAGGGGAGGTGCGCACAGTTGTCGTTGAAGGCAGTGGTAGTGAAGGCCTCGTGGATGGGGACGATGGAGGGGTGGCGGAGGGCGGTCCAGGACTCGATTGCGGAGAATGCGGACTGGTGGATGAGACGATAGTCTGTGGAGAGGGTGAGAGAGTGAAACGGAGAGAAAAAGAAACGCACTCTCGACACGCCTGAGGGCGTAGGGTCTTCCGTCAGAGGAGCGGATGGCCCTGTAGACGGAAGAGTGCCAGTTTGCGAGTTTGCGGCGGTCGGGGCGTGGGGAGGATTCGAGGGGGACAAAGGAGTGGTAGCCCTGGCACTCTGTGGGGAGAGGGATGCCTGGGGGAGCGGTTGAGCGGATGGTCTCGCTGTGGGCGTGGAGGGTGTGGCGGAGGGAGTCTGAGCTGGGGACAAAGTGGGTGGGTGGGTCAGAGGTGAGGGGCTGGGAGGGGGTGTAGAGGAGGTAGTTGAGCTGGTGGATGTGAGACAAGAAATAAAAAGAATAAATAAAAGAGACGGACGGGCTGGCGGAGAAAGGGAGGGGGATGTGTGTACCAGTCGATGTAGTCAAAGACGGGGTCAGGGAGGGGTGTGGTGCGGGGGACAAAGACGGGGGCATTGGGGGCAAGGGTGGGGTGGTGGTACGTGCAGCCCTTGTCCTCGTACTTGCAGTGGCCGTAGATTGCAATGTTTCTGCATTGGCGGGGTGGTGGCATGGGGAGAGAGGAGGGGAGACGGCATGTCGGCGATCACGGCATGAACCCACGGCATGAGCAGATGGCAGCGGGACACGGCATGTCGGCGATCACGGCATGAACCCACGGCATGAGCAGATGGCAGCGGGACACGGCATGTCGGCGATCACGGCACACGGCATGAGCAGACGGCAGCGCATCTCTCCCCATGCCACGGTTTGCTGCACGGCTGTCGCAGGCGCTGTTCGACTTTGTGGTGCAGCTGCTGCCGCCAGACGCCGAGCTCGCAATCAAAGACGATGTGCGCCTGCTTCTGCAGCGTCTCCTGCGCACTCTCCAGCCAGACGCCGTCCTCCTCGCCTTTGGGTCCACCGCAAATGGCTTTTCTCTCCGCAACTCGGGTCAGTCCTTTCTGTGTCTCCCAGCTCGTCGCCCATGCCCTCTCCAGACATGGATCTCTGCTGTCTCCTCCACGCTCCCACTCCCAGTCCCTCCGATCTCGTCACCCAGTGTGCAGATCTCCTCCAGCGCGGTCCGTCTTTCTTTCTTTCTCTTCTCCTCCTTGCTTACTCCCTCAAGAAACCAACTTTCACGTCATGCCTCTCCCCCACGCACGCATCCCCATCGTCAAGCTCTCCCTCGACCCCGCACCCGGCCTCCCCTTTGGCATCGCCTGCGACATTGGCTTTGACAACAGACTCGCCATCGAAAACACCCGTCTCCTCTATTCCTATGCAAAAATGGATCCCACTCGCTTGAGAACCCTCGTCTTGTTTCGTGCGTCTCTCTACTTCCTCTCTTCCTCGCTTACCCCGTTCCAGTCAAGATCTGGAGCAAACGCAGGTACTTGCCCCCTATCCTCCTCTTGCCACTCACCCATCCCTCCCCCAGAAAAATAAACTCCCCTTACAAAGGCACCCTTTCCTCCTACGGCTATGTCCTCCTCGTCATCTACTTTCTCATCCATGTCAAGAACCCCCCCGTCCTCCCCAATCTCCAGAAAATGCCCCCCCTCCGTCCCATCAACACCGACGAAACCACCCTCAACGGCTACAACGTCTGGCACGTCCTCTCCACTCACCCCTTCCCCCTCCCCACACTCATCCCCTCCTAGGTTCTTTGACGACACCGATCTCCTCGCCCAGCGCTGGCATTCCAAAAACTCCGATTCCGTTGCCCAGCTCCTCATCGACTTTTTTCGCTACTTTTCAAGAGACTTTCCCTACAACTCTGGCGTCGCCAGCATCAGACTCGGTCTCATCAAAAAGGACACCAAAGGCTGGGCTTCTCCAACCCCTCCCCATTCCTCCCCCAGAGCTCCTCCCACTGACAGAAACAAGTTTTGCATCGAAGACCCTTTCGAGACAGACTACAACGTCGCCAGATGTGTCACCAAAGACGGCCTCTACACCGTGCGTGATTTTCTTCTCTTCTCTTCTTCCCTCAACGCTTTTTCTAGATCCGAGGCGAATTCATGCGCGCATCTCGAATCCTGGCTACCCGTCCAGAAAGAGCCACCATCGCCCTAGCAGATCTCTGTCAAGAACGACAAGCAGATGATTTACTCGTCGCGCCCCCTCGCAGACCCTACCTCACCCCCCAAAGAGACTCTTTTTTTGAGCCTGCCCCTGCTCTCTCTGTGCCTCTCGTCATCAGGGATCCTAGGCAAACAGACTCTACTGTCAATGACTCCCCGAGGTCCAGCTCCCCTTTTCCACATCCATCGCCATCCACCACCACCACGACCCCTCCTACCCAGACCCTGCCACCACCCCCTCACATTGCCTCTCATACCCACATGTTGCCTAAACGATCAAAATGGACTTGTCCGCCTCCTGAAGATGCCTCGTTTGATGATCGCGTTGTCTACGAGAGTCAGTTGGATCGGAGTTTGGAGCTCGGGACGAGGAGGAGCAGTGGTTATTCTTCTCCATTCGAGTCAGAGATCAACAAGCCCGAAGCGTATGTGGGATTGGATTACGAGAGATCTGGTTAACCTTTTTATCTAGTTGTCCGACTGTGAATATCGTAACTACACCAATACTACCACCGTCACCGTCTATGGTCAAAGGAAAATGGAAAGAAGGAGACTCGTCGTCGTCATCGTCGTCGTCGTCACCTGTCGTTGGTACTGGGATACCTCGACTCGATGCGTATGTGGGTACAAACGCGAATGTGTTGAGTCGAGGGGGTGGATTGTCGAGACGATCGTCGTCTTCTCGTTCGACTCTGACAACGACGACAAAAGGACAGCAGAAGAAGAAGAGTAGTGCGACTTTGTCTCAACAACCAACGAGTAGTTTTCGTTCACGTTCACCTTTGTTATGGGAGGATTCGTCTTGTTTGCAAGATACGCCCGCAGTCTTGTCGTCATCGTCGTCGACGAGGGAAACGTATGTGATGAGGCCGTCACTGTCGTCGTCGCCGTCTTTTGGACCACCGAGGATGATGTATGGACCTCGACATCATTATTCTCAGTATCCACAGCAACAGCAGACGTATTCGAGGGTTGTTTCTGGTGGGAGATATGGTGGTGGTGTGGGTGTGGGTGAAGAAGGAGAGGTGCAACAGGTGTTTTATCAGACTGGTGGTGGTGCTATGACGGGTGGAAGTGGGAGATCATCAACGGGGATATCGCCTTTGGTGACGCCGTATCAGGAGCGGTCGAGGCCCCTTCGAGAGATGTGTGAACGCTCTTCTTCTTCTTCTTCGAGTCGAGTTTGTGAGGAGGGTGTGAAGGGTAAGGATGATGGTGGTGGTGGTGGATTGTTGTTGGGTGAAGAGGATGAGCATGAGGATGGTGTGGGAAGAGGAGGTGGTGGTGGATTGAGCGGAAGGGTTGGGTTGGGAATGTCATCATTGAGTGAGAAAGGGAAGTTGAAGACGACGATGACGAAAGCAACAACAACACTGCAGCCGCCGCCGCCGCCGCCATTAAAACCGATGGTATCGAAAGAAGAAGAAGAGAGGTTGCCTGGGACGGTGGTCCCTGATGATGATGACGGAGGAAGAGGAGATCGTTTCCCTAGTATCGATGTTGAAAGAGACATTCACGTTCGAATAGTCGACAAGGGTTTGAGTGGGAGGAAGAGAGAAGAAGAGACGAGTGAGGGTGTGAGTGGTGGTGTAGGGAAAAAGAGCGTGGATGGTAGTGGTGGTGATTGGAAGATGGTGGGCGGTATAGAGAAAAAAGGGGATGGGAAGAAGAGTGTGGGAGGTGTGAATGTGAGTGTCCATGTTGACGATGGTGATGGTGGTGGTGGTGTGGAGAAAGGAAAACAGAAACGGAAACAGAAACGGAAACAAAAACGGAAGAATACTGGGAATACGAATGGGGTTTTGAATTGAACTCGGTTAAGGAGGGGGTTTTTGGTGGTGCTTTATATTGTAATTATCTATAACCTATTCATCGTTGGTTTTTGGGTGCTTTTCGTTAGGAAATATGGTTTTTTTGTTAATGAGGTGGTTGGTAATTTGGAGTGTGGTGTGGAGAGAGAAAGGTAAAGGCAAAGGCAAAGGAATTGCTTGATTGTAGTGTTACTAGGATGGTTTTGGCTTTGGCTTGTGAATTTGGAAATTGTGATGTGTGTTATTATCATTATCACTATCACGTTGGTTGTGTGTGGATAGACGACGATGTTTTTATTCGATGTTTGGACCATGAAAGGATTAATGATCAAGTTCATGTAAAAGGACCTATATGGATATAGAATTCTCTCGCTCTCTCTTTGATGTCCAGTACTAACCACGGTCGAACTTTTTTTTCGCTCGCTTGGACCATTAGGATTGACCTTGGATTATGTAAATACAATTCTCTCTTTTTCTTTACTCTTGGACCGTGAATGGATTAGCGATTTCTTCAGAGCCATCCATAGGACTGACAATAGTAATAAGGGGACCTCGAACCACCACGAGTCCCAATGATCGAGTGTGTGGTTCTGGTTCTGTTGTGTGTGTGTGTGTATGTGTAAATGTGAATATGTGTGTGCGTGTGTGCATGTGTTATCAAAAAAAGATTTACCGTGAATATATTCTTCGACGTTGTCGAGGACGAGGTTTAACAGTTGATCATAGCCTTTGAGTGTTCCTTCTACTTGTCGACCACCCATAAGTTTGATGCGAATAGGTTCGTTGACGTATTTGGAGAGATCGAGGATGGCTTCGCGTTTGGGTTTATCATTGGCTCCGAGGGTTCCTCCACTACTACGCGTTGGCTGATGATTCCTGTTCTAAAGGAAATTTAAGAGAAAAAAAAAGGATTGCAAACAGAAGGAGACGCAGAATGAGCGTCAGGGATAAAATAATGATTTTTTGGGACGCACGCGATCGGCCATGATGGACGGAAATGAAGATGTGTGAAAATTGATTATTATAATATAAGTCAACCATCACTTTTGAACTTTTGTTTCCTTTTTTTTCTTCTCCCTTGTCTCTTAACTCTCTCGCGCGCGCGCTCTCTCTCTCCATTATCCTCTCTCTCCCTCTCTACTCTTCCTACCCCCCCTTTTTTGTTTGTTTTTCGTTTTTGCTTCTATGGATCCGACAACTCTGCTCGCCAATACGCTTTCTCCTGGTGCGCTTTTTTTTTTGGGGGGGGAGAGGTGAAGAATGAGTTGCTTACTTCAAGTTTTTTTTTTTTCCCATCTTGTTTAGATGCGAATACGCGTCAGGATGCTACTCAAAAACTCGAGAATGCGTCGAGGGAAAATTATGTATGTCTGCTTTCTTCCTTTCTTTTTTTTTTTTTTGCTGACAGATGATGGTTGCAGCCTGAATATATGATGATGTTGTCATCGGTGCTCAATGATGAGACAAAGCCTTTACATGTACGGAATGTAGCTGGACTAGCGCTCAAAAATGCTCTTTCAGCCCGTGTATGTCCCCCTCCCACCTTTTTTTTTCTGGTTGAAATCGCGTTGTGTCTCACTGTTGTTGTTGTTTTTGCCCCGTCGTGGTTCAATAGGAAGCAGCAACGCAGGCCGAGTATGCTAACAGATGGCTTTCGCTCAACGTGGATTTGAAGAACAAGATCAAACAAGAGGCTCTGATGACGCTCGGATCGCCCGTACCAAAAGCTGGAAATTTCGCTTCGCAGGTCGTCGCTGCCATCGCGGCTGTCGAACTCCCTGTTAATCAATGGGGCGAGTTGATCGAGATGCTATTGAGCTTTGTCAATAGTCAGGCAGCGACAAACGTTCGAGTTGCGACGCTTCAGACGATTGGATTTATCTGTGAAGTGATCGTGCGTCTTGCATGCTTTTTGACGCTTCTTTTTTCTTATTATTATTATTTTGTTTTTTTTGATTTTAGAAACCAGAGTTGTTGAGTCTACGCTCGAACGAAATTTTGACGGCTGTTATTCATGGTGCGAGAAAAGAAGAGCCTTCGCCTGAAGTTCAACTCACGGCTATTCGTGCTCTTTACAATTCATTGGAATTCATTCGTGAGAATTTTGAACGCGAGGTGAGTCGAGTTCTTTTTGATGTCGTTGTTGATGACTGTTAATCAGATGGATTGATTTAGGGTGAACGCAATTATATTATGCAGGTCATCTGTGAGGCGACGCAAAATCAGAATGTGCATGTTCAGGTTAGTGCATTCGAGTGTCTCGTGAAGATCATGGGCCTCTATTATGATAAAATGGCGTTGTATATGGAACAAGCCCTCTTTGGTGTATGTCACTTGATTGGTTTTTGCTTGATAGATTGCTTATCGTTCACCGATTTTGATCTAGTTGACTGTGATGGGAATGAAGCATCAGGAGGAGAGTGTTGCCTTGCAAGCAGTCGAGTTCTGGTCTACTGTATGTGAAGAGGAAGTTGAACTTGCAGTGGAAGCTCAGGAGGTGCGTTTATCGTTTTCTTTCCTCCAATGGGCGGCGCAGTTGATCAGGACTTTTGACAGGCGTTGGAGTACGGTGAACAACCTGAAGGAGAATCCAAACATTTTGCTAAGATTGCCCTACCCGAGATCATGCCTGTTATATTGCAGCTTCTCACAAGACAACAAGAGGATGCCGATGATGATGAATGGAATATATCTATGGCAGCTTCGACATGCCTTAGCCTCCTCGCAATGGCCGTTCAGGACGCGATCGTACCGGTTGTCATACCATTCATTGAGGCCCATATCAAGACAGATAATTGGCACTTCCGTGAAGCCGCGGTTATGGCATTTGGTTCCATTTTAGATGGTCCTGACCCTAGTGTCTTGAGCTCTCTTGCAAACCAAGCTCTGCAGGTCTTGATCTCTATGATGAACGATCCCAATCCTCATGTCAAAGACACCACAGCATGGACTTTGGGTCGCATTTGCGATTTGTTGATTACGACTATCAAGGCTGACATGCATTTGCATTCTTTGGTTGCTGCACTTGTGAATGGGTTGGGAGATTCGCCGAGAATTGCGACGAATTGTTGCTGGGCGCTCAAGAATCTTGCGGAGCAGCTTGGTGGTAGCTATTATGATGAAGATGGGAATGAGAATCCGAGCGGTCCTTTGTCACCTTATTATCAAGGTGTTGTTGAGGCACTGATGCGCGCAACGGAGAGGTGAGGGAAATGTCTTTATTCGTTTTTTTTGCGATTGTATGCTGATGAGACGGGGTTCAGTGGATCTAATGAGGCCAATTATCGCACCGCTGCGTATCAAGCTATTGCTGTTTATCTGGGTCAGGCTACGCCTGATAGTCTTGCCTTTGTCTCGAACGTGCTAGATTCTGTGCTCGCCCGCATGGAACATCTGATACCCATTTATGTAAGTCAGCCCGTGTACTTGACACCTTTTTGAATCGGTGGTTGAACTGAATACCAGAATCAAATCATCGGTATCGATGATCGTAACAATTGGAGCGATCTGATCAGCAACCTCTGTAATGTCGTTATGGTAGGTGACCTGTACGCTTTGCAGGAATTGTGGACTAAATTCTGGTGTCTGGGCGCTTTCAGTCTGTTATTCGCAAATTGGAATCCAATGTCCAATTTAGAGCGGATCGAATCATGACCATCAACATCGAGCTTCTCAAAATTGCAACAAAGTTGCCTATGATTGCAGAAGATACATTCATGGTTATCGGAGCGCTTGCTGTTGCCCTGGACAACAACTTTGCGCCTTATGTGACAGCACTCCTTCCTTACCTCTTCCCTGCTCTCCGAACATATCAGGATACGCAGTTGTGTAGTACTGCTGTTGGGCTTGTCGGTGATATTTCCCGTGCATTGGGGGAAGGAAGTGCGCAATATGCGGAATCGTTTGTGACGGTGTTGTTGGAGGATTTGCAGAATGAAATGTTGAATAGGAACGTCAAGGTGTCAATTTTGTCGTGCTTTGGAGACATTGCTCTAGCGATTGGGCCGGCATTTGACCCGTACTTTGAGACGACGATGAGTATGCTTATGCAGGCGGGCCAGGTGGAGCCTAACCCGGTGAGTGGTGCATCTGTCTTTCCCAAATGTATGGGGATTAAAAGATATTTTGCAGCTTGACTATGATTTTGTGGATTATGTGTCGCAGTTGAGAGAAGGCATTATGGAGGCTTACACTGGTATTATCTCCGGCTTCAAGAATACTGACAAAGGTATTTACCATATCAACAAGCCTTCTTCTTGACTTAATCTCGAGTGCAGCATCACGACTAGTGCCGTATCTTGACACCATTTTTGAGCTCCTCCGGCGATGCCTTAGAGATGAAGACAGGACGGATGCCACGATGAGATTGTCGTACGGGATTCTAGGAGATTTGGCGTGTACCTTCCCACATGGGCAGATTAACCAACATTTGTCGGCGCAGTGGATCACGACTGAGCTAAGGAGCAAGTCCAAGATGCCTGGTGAAACGAAGAAAATTTCAAAATGGGCACGGGAGGTGAGTATTCCAGCAATTGACTCGTCTTGAAGTGCGTTGTGCTGAATTTGTTCAGATGATCAAAATTGCTACACGCTGAGAAACTCTCCTCAGCTTAGCTTTGGACCATTGGTTCTCAGTCTGGCTTTATAATTTTCCCCCCCTGAACTTGTTGTCCCTTATTTTCTTTTTTCTAGTTTTCAGTTTTCTTGATGTCTGCATGCATTCTATGTTTCTACCATTACATTTTTTTTTTTACCTTGAGATGATACGACCTGTTTGCAATTGCATTTTTGTATGCCATCTGAAGGAAGGCATTGCAATAACTCACCTATTACGCAGTTCATAGTTACCGCCACTATCAATTTTTCGTCTGTAGCATGTAATAGATTTTTTCTTCCTTTTTTTTTTTCTCTTCTGGTCACGACTACCGTTACATTATGTGTTTTGACGCCTGCTATTGGCCTGTTATTGTTACGATTTACATTTCTTTCTCGGCACGGATTCAGTAATTCTGCCGTCTTTTTTTCTCGGTGGTTCTTTTTTTTTTTTTTGGTTGTTAACGCTTTCCTGGTCATGACGTCGGTATCCTCCATTTTTGTCTCTGCTCAAGGCAGACTTGTCAATATCTTCATGTGCTGTACCATTACTACATACCGCTGTTTTCTGTTCTATTGATTACATCCTTTATTTTTGTTCGATGTTTTTGTGGTTCGTATGAATACGATTTTCTTTTCCCTACCCTCTCTCATATGAGTTTCGATGGCCATTGATTATTCAACATCACTTTTTGAGTTCCTTATCTTGCTCTTTCTCATATCTTTATTGCATCCATCCATTACTGGGATCTCAGGTCCACCGATTCAAGATTTCAGATCAAGGACGCTTAGTGCCCTATGATGACACACATATATTACATTGTACAGTAACGTAAATTAGTAGAAATTCCGTTTCCTTGTGTTGAAATTGATGTTCCTGGGTTGCTCAGTATTCATTCGTAATGGAAGGGATTGAAAGGGTAACATAACTTAAGGCATGTAATTACATCCAAGACCTACTTCTGCAAATTCTACATGTAAAGGAACGTGTTGTTTTCTCGTACATATGTACAAATATGGATCAGGGATCATATTCCGCAGCAGCGATAATCAACTTTTCGGACTCTTGCGAGCGTGGCAGTATTGAACATCTGAATGGTGAAGGGAGTCTGATGTGTCTTGGTAAATCACTGATAGTGTTATGGATGGAAGGGGAAGAACTCACGCAACGATGTTAGCGGACTTGAAATCCACAACTGGTTCAATGATGTTCCCAAATTCGTCCTTTTGTTTGCTGATTGTGAGCGTGGCGAGCATGGAGGCTATCGCCATCCAGAGCAGGGATAAACCAATATGACTCCCAGTACATTTTCTTGAACAAACCTCAATGTCAGTTGTCGATTCGAGTTCGGTTTAGGGACGGTGACACACCTTCTTCCGAAACCAAATACGAAATCGAATGGGTCATCGGCGTCGGGGTCAAGTTTCCCATCAGCGGTTAGGAATCTCTCAGGTCTGAACACCTCGGGCTCTGGATAGCGTTTTTCGTCCCGAGACATTGCCCTGAATGCAACTGATTTCGGTATCTGATCTACTGAAAGGAAAGTACTATTTACCAGAGATTGGGGATGATGATGGAATTTGCGGGAATAAAATACCCTAAACAATTATCATCCTGTGTATTGAGATGTGGGACAGCTGTCCAAGTTATCGCCAGTCAACTGATCAACAAAGAGGATGAACTCACCCTGTGGATTGGCCGGTTGCCATCTGTCGAGTGTACATCATGTCAGAGAACATTCGAAGAGATAACACAGTCCCAGAAATGGACGTACCGCAAGACTTCTTTCAGAATGGCCGTGACATATGGTAATAAGACTTGGTCGCTGAATTCCGGTAACCTCCGACGTTCGAGTACTTGGTCAATCTCTGCCTGTGCTTTGGCTTGGACATCCGGATTCAAGACCATGGCAAGGATGAACACGACGATCGCAGCTCCGGTTGAATCAGCTCCTGCTGCAAGTTGGAGTGAGATACTACATAGACCCAAAGTGCAAAAAGAAACTATACCGGCGCAAATTGTTGAAGCCGTCTGTATAATCATCTCCTTCCATTTCTCGGTATCCAGCTTCCCATCCGCAGCCTCTAGACCAGAGGACACAAAAGAATGGTCAACAGTTCCTTGTGACTGCCATAGTTCATATCTATTGTCATGACAATTAGACTTCAAACTCACAATACTCGCCACTGCCATCTGGAACGTGGTATTTGTGAAATCTCTCCATACTTCCTTCCATTCTTTCGCCAAACGTTGAAAGCTAGCACCAGGGACCCATTCCGGCACATATTTCAGCCATGGCAACACGTCGACAAGAAATTTCCCAGGAATTGCACCAGTCGCAGAAACTCTCATTGCTTCCCCTGCAAGGTGGATCAAGGGATCGTTTTGAGGCTTTGGAACAATTCCGTAGGCCAGCGAAATTAAGAGTCCAGTGACCAAACTGCAGAGGAGTTCATCAAACCGGATCAGGGTTGGAGTCAAGGACCAACCATGAAAAATTGGATGACTAACTGTCTAACGTGATCCATGAACTGATCAGGCGATTTCACAAGTTGAGGAAGAAATCGTGCGTGAATGAAGTGAATTTCCTTGGGCTGATGAATATGGGCATCTGACGGAGGGAAATGCTGCACAAAAGTTCGTCGTCGCAATTTCCAATCTTCGCCGTATGGCATAATTGCAAAGGGCCACCAAAGGTCCATTCTGTGCCAATAAGTCATATCAAAGTAAGGATTTGGGGTAGAGAACATACAGCTCGCATAAAAATGTTGTCTGTGGTCTATCTGCAGGTAAATTTCGAAAAGAATCAGAAAAAGGGAACCTACCTAGAGGAGTAGATATGGCTCTTCTTGTCGAGTAGTTCAACCGCAACTTCATAACTGTTTAGGACGATTATCTTCCTCCCCAGTGCTTCCATATAAATTATGTCTGAGCCTAAGAAACCAACCTTCCTCTCACTCTACCTGTTCGGTAGATATGAATAACACGTACCATAATCCTTTGCCCATCTCAAGTATGTTTGTGCCATGTTGACTGATGGGATGTCGAATGCATTCCCAATGATTGGAAGCCCACGAGGACCCGGTGGTAGAGGAAGCCTGCTTTTGCGTCTCATAATCCTGATAGCAATTCCAATGACGAGGACAGAAAGCGAGAGCTTGAAGAGTCCAGACATGATTGATATCTCGAATGGAAGAATTAAGGGGTTGACTAAAATGAGAGGCTTATGAAAAGAAGGCAGGACTCGTGACTCGAGCTTGAGTACGATAGTAATAATAATGGTCCAAACTGAGCACCCTCCTTTTGAAGGTGAAGTAGGAATGGAGCAAAGACAGGAATCCAGGCTTCTATGTGAGCGTGCTCTCGCAGGCTTGTTTATGTACGAACCAGTATCCGAATAGATTGAAACTAACTCCGCCATGACTGATGACTGATCAAACAGACAGATTCCAAATTGGACCTAGAATTCGTATACGTATCAACCTAAGCGCGCCGAGGGTCAATCCTTTTCGAACGGCTGCGCTGCGTGCCAACATATAGAGGCCATTTCGAATTATACTTCGCTCCGAGAGAGGCGCTTATCATGAGTGGAATAAAAAAGAGAAAAGACGCAAAAAATCGGGGTTGATGGTCTTCGAACAGCGCAAGCTCTGACAGACATCGGCGGATCTAAACTGTGAGAACACTGTGAGAACATCTGGCTCAGGGGTAATATTCCTCAGTGGGTGACTGAAAATCTAAGGTCACAGATTTTCTGGTCTGTGCCGAGATGCCGAGGACAAATTTCGAGTTTCATTCTGGAAAAATCCTCCCCTTCCATGGCGATGCAGAAAAAGAAAAAGAATGGTTGCTTATTGTTAAGGAGTATGATGAAACTAATAATCCTAAATCCCCTGGAAATCTAAGGTAGCATGAGTGAAGGCACCAGTATTGTGACCATTTCATTTCTATACATAAATATGATGTATAATGCAGTTTACAAGACTTGTTCATGGTAACAAGAGATGGAAGTAAAAGTGTAATAGTATACAAGGGTATGCAACTCCTACTCAAGCAGCCTCCCCATCCCATTTTCCCTTTCCACAACCATCCTCGATCAATCCGGTTGCTGCCGTACGTGAATCTAGAGAGACCCACCTTTATTGATCATTTCTACATGAGGTAGGCATAGAACTTGCCTGAGTGGAACAAACTAGCACTCATCGGCAGCATAGTTGTCCTAGCGGTGTAGTTTGGCAGAGCGTAACTATGTGACAAGTCTAGACAATGCTTGACGATATCCCAATTCAAGCGACATGACATCAGAATGTGCGCTGTGTGATTTATCAATCACACTCGGACGGGTTCGTGTGATTATGTCAGACAGGCTAAACTCGAAATAGACATTTTAATTATAGTATAAGAAAATCAGAATATGAGCTGAGCGCCTGCAAAAAACACCAGCTTCTCAGCCATGGTTATATTGTCTCCCTCCCAAGCATTATTTTGACTCTCAAAAGAATTTATTCAAATCAATTAACATATGAGGCTATGCCTTTATGACTCAAAGATCAACACAAGACTTTTTAACAGTCATTTATGCATGTTGAGTACAAAGTGGGAGCCCAGTCAATTTGAGATTTTTGAGGCTCAAACTCAAGTAATATAAGGCTCCAAGCCAATGTACGAAATGTCATGCAATTGGTCATACAAGGACCTCCAGGCATGCCCTCTACAATATACTATAAATAATTTTACTATTTCGAGCTTAACCTGTCTGACATAATCACACGGATCCGTGGGAATCCACTCGGACCTCGTGATTTTAGGAGTTGTAAGTTTATGATTGTGCCGCAAGCACTCACTTGATTTATGGCAAATGCTGCCGGAGCCCCCGGAGTTGAAAGTAGTTGTTGGCTTAGGCTCAGAAGGAGATGAAATGGCAGAAAAATTAGATTAAGTAGACCCTGGTCAGTGGTAAATATGTGCGTCAATTGCACCAGAATGGTTCTCGGCTTTTGATGATGACCTCAATTTTCAGACTTTTGTTCTCCCGTCCCGGGGTCGTCCAGGTGAAAAGGCTCGCTTTGCTTAAGTATTCACTATGGAGGGCTTCACGCGCTGCTCTCAATAAAACTACATTGTGTACGCAATTTTATGCATGAGATTCGTCGAAATTCGTCAGTAAGAAGCTGGAAATTGTCATTGAGTTTACATTGATCAGGTGTCAAAGAAAGACGAGTCGCGCTCATATAAGAGGCATGGGATTGAACATCGACGCATCACTATTGGTTGAGGAGTATGACTCTCTCGTCCATCACCCATTGTATTCTCTATAATTCCCAGCGCAACTGATTCTCGAGGAAAATCCTCATGTTAACGAAGCTCATTGTGAGCACGAGTTGTTCTCGTCCTTGTCCGGCTTAGGCTTCTTTATCTCACAAAGTCTGATCAAAATGATGACCTCGGGACTTGACCCCCGAGTACGTGATTTTAGAGCATATGGTAGCATGATCATCAGTGTAGGAGGGGCTTTTTCGGCCAAAAGGCATATTCCATGTTCTCAGACTGGGCAAGATAACAAGTGGATCCATGTGGTTGCCAGTGCTCAGCCGAGGATATAAAGCTCTCAAAGACTGCATTGTCCAAGCAGCTCAAAGGCGAAATGTTCCCAACTACAATTCTTACTGCGCTTTTGTTGGCTCTGTCCGTGGCAGCAAATCCAATCGTTCAGGTCCGCAACTCCCCAATCACACTTCCTCTCTCGAGACGTATCAACACGACCAGCATACACAACCTCCTTCAACATGACCTTAACCGTGCGAAGGCATTGAAGGCCCGTTCGAAAGCAATCCATGGGGGCGAGCTCACTGCTGAAGAGGCAGCAATTGTCAATCAGCCTGTTGACAACCAAGTAGTACAGTACATCGCAACTGTCGGTGTCGGTTCTCCTGCCACAACCTGTGCGCTCTGGTTCAGATGGTGACAATCAGGCTACTAATCATTCCTCTATCACAGACGATCTCATCGTCGACACTGGGAGGTACGGATCCTTCTTTGTTGGCATGAAATTATTTATATCGACGGGTTATTCTAGTTCCAACACTTGGGTCGGATCCGGGCGTTCATACGTTCGAACATCAACGAGTGTACAGACAAACAACCGAGTCGTATGTACAGTTGATCCTTGCAAGACAATACACTAAACTTTTGAAGTCAGTGCAATATGGTTCGGGATCATTCTCAGGTATGCCAGTTTGTCGGCGTACTTTGAATGACTAATCAATTGATTTCTTAGGCAATGAGTTCACGGACACTGTTACCCTTGGCACGCTGGTTATCCCAGGACAATCTATTGGTGTTGCAACCAGGGTAAATACCGGTGGTGTGATCATGATGAACAATGTACTCATTTTTATTATACTAGTCGAGTGGCTTTGACGGCACAGACGGTATCTTGGGGTGAGTCTCCACCCGTACAACCTCATTCGAGCATTGACTCAATCCTGTCGGTTATAGCATTGGACCCACCGATCTTACGCTAGGTGCTGCTATTGTATTTCAACTTTCACATGTTGCTCATGCAGCTATTTTAGGAACGCTGTCTCCAGCCACCAGTTCCCTCATACCTACCGTGATCGACAACCTGGCTGCCAATGGCGCTATCACCGTTCCTCAGATCGGCATCTCTTTCGAGCCGACCAATTCCATCGAATCCGTAAACGGCGAACTTACATGGGGTCAGTCATCTTTCTCCGAATATAATAATATCCATGTTTATTGTTTTGATTTCAGGCGGAGTCGATTCCAGCAAGTTCACTGGGACCATCAACTCGATGTATGACCCCATCTATCCTACACAATGACTCGGCGCTCACATCAGATATCAGTCCCCACACCTCTACTTTGCCAGCCAGGGATTATTGGGGTATCAATCAGTCCATTCGATATGGTACCTCTACCACCATCCTGGGAAATAACGCTGGTATTGTTGACACTGGTAAAAAGGCTTCCTTCAAAGTTTTCTGCTCTCTAACCAAGTCCAACATGGAAATCCCTAGGCACGACTTTGCTTCTTCTCGCTTCAGATGCTGTCACCGCCTATCAACAAGCAACAGGTGCCGTTCAAGATAACAGCGTAGGTTTGCTTCGTCTTACTTCGGCACAATTCCAAAACCTACAGAGTTTGTTCTTTACCATCAACGGTGTAAGCCCTCTCCCTTCATAAATAATATGTGATCTCAGTTCACTTGACGAATGCTAGGTCACTTACGAGTTGACGGCCAACGCTCAAATCTGGCCTCGAGCCCTCAACACTGCTATTGGAGGATCTGCCAACAGTATCTATCTCATTGTTGGTAATCTCGGTACCCCGAGTGGTGAAGGTTTCGATTTCATAAACGGCATGACGTTCCTCGAGCGTTTCTATTCGGTCTACAACTCCGACACTGGTACTGTTGGACTCGCGACTACTCCGTTCACAAGGTCCACGATCAATTGAGATGTAAATGGTTGTTTAGATCTGTATTTCCTAAGATCTTGTTGAGAAATAGTGTTCAACTCAGGGAATTTCTGAATCCAGTAGACAACTCCAATATATCACTTGAGAAACAGGAACTGACTACACTGTGACAATAAGTATACCTCTGTCTCATAAAGAGATGCCACTACATCGAAGTCCCAGATAACACTGCTTTAGACAGCTTTTCTATCGGAAGTTTCCGATAAGCAATGTGTACGCACGTGATGCCGTATGATTGACGTGTCTGCCACGACAGTCCATATTTGGCTGTACTCTCGACTTCTGCGACGAAATGCGGATTGCGACTGTATGGAGCACACTAGTGCTCTTGGCGCCTCTCGTAGCAGAGGCATCAGTGCTAGCTATCGATTATGGCGCGGACTTTATGAAGGCGTCGTTAATGAAGCCTGGGACACCGTTCGATGTGTTATTGAATAAAGACTCGAAGAGGAAGATTCCATCTGTCGTTGGGTGGAAGAAGACGGATAGAGTCTTTGCAAGCGATGCACTTAACTTGGTATGCTCGCCGCCTTATCTCAGGTTTTGGTGTGCTAATTTGGGTGGTATGGCACAGGCGTCGAGATTTCCAAGTGATATATTCTTAGATGTAAAGACACTTCAAGCAGCTCCATTTGACTCTGACGCCGTGTCGTTCTATAAGAAGATTTCAACTACCGACATCTCAGAAACTTCACGCCAAACCGTCGCATTGAAGCAAAGTGATGGAAAGGAGTGGAGTGTGGAAGAACTGGTTGCGATGCAGTTCTCGTATGTCAAGGGCCTTGCGGAATCATTCGCGCAGGAAAATGTCCGAGATGTGATCGTCACTGTTCCGCCATTCTATTCCCAATTCGAGAGGGATGCACTTGTTGATGCTATCGAGGTTTCGGGTCTGAAAACCTTGGCGTTGGTCAACGATGGTACAGCTGTTGCTATTAACTACGCAATGACACGGAGCTTCAATGCTGTGCCGGAATATCATATCATCTATGATGCAGGTGCATCATCAATTCGTGCCACGGTTGTTGGCTTCTCGAGTGTGGAGGATAAGAAAGAGGGTACAGGAACACAGATTTCGGTTATGGGTGTCGGCTGGGATAGGGATGTTGGTGGATTGGAATTGGATAGGCGCTTGAGGGAAATCTTGGTTCAGACGTTTGAGGAGAAGCATAAGAAGGACATAAGGAGGGACAAGAAAGGTATGGCCAGGCTGTGGAAAGAAGCCAACCGGATCAAGGCTATTCTCAGTGCGAATCAGGAAGCTACTTCAAGTGTAGAGAGCTTGGCTTGGGATATTGATTTCAAGACGAAGGTCACTCGAACTACTTTTGAACAAGCTTGTGTGGATCTTCAACCCAAGTTTGTCCAACCAATAGATGATGCACTTCAAGTGGCTGGAATTGATCTGGACAATGTGACATCGTTGATTTTTGCGGGTGGAAGTACCAGGTCTCCGATGATTCAGGCTGCGGTCAAAAATCTTGTTGGTGAGGATAAGTTAGCGTATAATGTGAATGCAGACGAAGCAGCGGTGCTGGGTGCAGCGTTGTACGGTGCTTCGTTGAGCAGACAGTTTAAGACGAAGAATATCAAGGTTCAAGATATCGGTGTCTATGATATTCAAGCATCATACGCTGCTGTTGCGACTTCCCCCAATGCGAAACCAAGGAGCATTACTACCTCGATTTTCCCCACAGGATCAAAACTCGGCACAAAGAAGACTCTGACTTTCAAGAGAAAGGAAGATTTTACGATCAATTTGGATTACAGGACTCCCTTCGCTAAGTGAGTGCCCCAGCTACCAGTAATGAATGTAAGACTTATGACTAGGGGTTTCCCGACGCGTATATTGGAAGCCGAGATCGTCGGTGTGGCTGAAGCTGTTGCCAACCTCACTGAGCTTGGCGCTGTTGATCCTGTCGTGAAGACTACCCTCACGCTTTCAGAGTCCGGTTTTGTGAGCGTATCTAATGCCGTCGCATTCGGTGAAATCAAGGATGACAGTATTTCTGGTGAGGATTTCTTTGAAAAAAATCCTTACACTATTTATCTCGATACTAGGGAAAATCAAAGGTCTCTTTGCAGGGAGCTCCTCAGTCGAAGAGACTTCCACCGAATTAGTAGAAAATATACCACTCAGAGAGGCCAAATCTGCCTCTACCATCGGATCGACATCCTCTGATGTTCCCGAGTCTACACCTACAGGAAAGACGGAGAAAGAAGATAAGAAGAAAATATCTGTTGACGATACTATTGCTCTCACTGTCAATACTAAGTTTACTAGTATTGCTCCTATGACCGTCTCCGAGAAGCAGGAATCGCGGAAGCAGTGAGTTTTGGTCACATAAATACATGGTTCAGCTAATGTCATATTTAGGCTTCGTATTATTGATCAGGAAGAGGCAGCCAAGGTTTGGAGGGAGGAAGCTCGCAATACTTTCGAGAGTTATTTGTACCGTCTTCGTGATCTCCTAGACGACGAAAACAAGGATACGCCGTTCAAGAAGTGCTCTACCGAGACCGAACGCAAGGCCATTGCTGTCAAGCTCGATAACTCATTCCAATGGCTCTTCGAGCGTGGCGACTTGGCTGAGACGTCTCAGCTCCTCGACAAGCGCATCGCCCTCGAGTAGGTAATTATTCTTTTTGCACTCAAGACACATGCTCAGATCCCGCGTCAGAACACTAGAGAAACCAATCGTGCACCGCTACAAGGAGATCGAATCATTTCCTGAGGTTTTGAATAACAGCCAAAAGTGGAATTGGCACACAAGGATGTTCCTCGCCGAAGCACGGCAAAATCTCACAGCGGAAGCTGAGGCTGGTGTCCCCTCCAAATGGACTGATGAAGAACTTGATGGACTAGAAAAGACACTCAAAGCACACGAGACATGGCTCGACGAGTGGGTGGAGAAACAGCGTTTAGTCAAATCGTACGAGGACCCAGTGATTGAAACGACTGAAATGAAGGCAAGAGCAAAACAACTCGAGACAAAACTTCTCAAATTTGTGAAAAGGAAAGCGCCGAAAGTGAAAGCTAAGAAGAAAGCAGAAGAAGATGCACAAACTACGGAGGAGTCAAAACCGGCGCCATCGTCGCCGCCGCTGGAACAGGATCGACAACATGACGAGCTGTAGAGTGGGGAGGTTCTTGTGCCATGATCGTTCTAGTCATACCACAAGCTTACATACATACAATGATTTAATCATCCATGCTTCGTTATTTGTTGCTGCTTGACATGTCCCTGATCAATCAAGTGCAGCTTGGCACCTCGATCTCATTATAATACGTTCCTGCTTGCGCATTCCGCCTGTTTCTCTAGCTTTATTGTAGTCGATGTCGAGGCGCAGTTATAGTGACTTTGCCCAAAGAAAACGTCTTTCGAAGTATCGCGTGTCGGACGAGGAATTATCTGAGTACGTCGGTCTTCTCATTGCGTTCAGACGTTGTTCCTGACAAGAATCGTGTAGCTACGTGTTGCGTGTTTCGTAAGTACTCTTTCAATTCCTGCTCCATATTTGAATACTGAGCCATATGTAATCTCAGTATACTTGCCCATATCACTTCGCCCAAGCTAGTAGAATCTCAGCAAAGCCCGAGCCATGATACAATTCGAGAACGCGAACACTATTCGAGGCTATCGGCGCTTTCTAACTTCTCGCTGAGCGATATGTTTGATAGCATCCGAGATGGATCTAAGAGCGTTAAGTTTCCAGAGAAGCTGGTGAAAGTTCTGGAGCAGAAATTGCAGGCGATCGCTATGGGCAAGGAGCCAGGGTATGTCTTGTCCCTTCTGTTTTATACAAAGAAACTCAAAATCGCCCGGCATTATGACACAGATACTCAGACCAATTAGTTCGACGTACCATGGCTCGATTCTACGGCCAGTTCTCAGTTGACAGTTTCAAGCGTCAAATGAAAGAGAACCGTAAAATTGAAGACATGATCCTCATGTTTGCAACAAATGCGACCAGTGTACTCAAGAAAGAACCGACTTTATCAGCTGGAGATGGCTGGAAACTGGAGCTTAACAATCAAATTGCGATATTTGTCAAAATGCTTCGAGAGTGCTTGAAGAACGTGAACCATGTATCACCAGAGCTTCTTTCCAGGCTGGATACATATACAGCGAAGCTGGCACCTGCGACCACATATAGTGATTCGGGGTACGATTCGAGCTCAACCTCGGCAAAAGATAGAGATTCGATATATTCGCTGTCGAACAGGATGAGTGCTATGGGCATGAATACAGCAGACATGCCACTGGCGAAGACGGCAGCGAGATTGTTGAAATTGTCAGATCATGATTTACAAGCAGAAGTGGATAAGCTCAAGAGTGGGACTGCGACAGATAAGGTAGAATTCATCTTGGATTTAAATTCCAAGAAAAAGCAAGTGTGCTAATCATCATGTTGATAGGCTGCTATGGCAGATCTCAAGGTGTGGGCTCACAAGCTGTATCTGGAATTGAGTCTGATCAGGGATTAGACCTGTCTCAAGAATATCACTGCCGGAGAGGCATTTCCCGGCTGTCGAGAGGACTTCGAGAGTGACACCGCGTGGCAACATTGGCGAACATTGGAAGCTACGACTCTTCAACAGCTTATGGTTGCGATGGCTCAAGTGAATCCTGAACTCGCCAAATCAACATCACCAGACGGCTATCCCAGTAGCAACTCTGCTCGGCCAGTCTCATTTTACGAAACTGCTTCCCGACATGGATCAATCAGTGGAAGACGATCAATGTACGATGTCAACGCCAGCGACCTTTATGAACATGATGTAGACCTACCTGTGGGTCACAATTTCACTTATATCCCGCCAAATCCGAAAAGGTACTACAAACGCCTTGTTGAGTATTGTCTAATAGCGGATTTGGAGGTCATGCTGAGCCCTGAAGTGGATGATAATGACGAAGTGTCTTTGGGAATTCTTTCACATGCACATTTGGAATTGATCAATGAATGCGCTTTGCGGTGGCGAATTGGACATCCGCATAGAGTGGTATGCTTCTTGGATCTGGTGATGCAATTTTACGAGAGGAATGAGGTTCCAATGGAGTGTATACCGGAGGCATTGAATGGGGTGTTCAAAGTATTAGATGAAACCTCATTAGAGTATTGGATGATTTCAGACGTGTGTTCCCTCTCAATGCCTTGTGCCTATTCACTAATAGGGCTGTTTATAGATCGACTACCTCGTGAGCACTTGTACGAGTCTCTTCAATGTCTTCCTATCCTCCCTGTATCACATTATGGATGCTTTACCCAATCTCAAGGCAACTGATACCAATTCGTACGTAGTTGTGTTGGAAAAGATACGAGACAGCGGATTGCTGGAAAGGTCAGACATCGATATAACAGCGCGAACGGGGGATATCCAAGAACGTGCAAAACAGGTCACAGCACAGTGGTACGAAACAAAGATGGAAGAATTACAATCGGCACCTGGCGTCAACAGGGCATTGCCTTTATTGTTGATGACGGATGAGCTTGAGAAGGCGGCAAAGTTGTTGGATAAAAGGTTTCCGGAACCTGCATTGGGGTATGGTCATCTGTTACGTCCTTTTTTGTGATAAGCTGGCCTGACCCATTTTTGTATAGACAGATTGATATTGTGTCACTATTTGTTGAGATCACAGTGCCATATCTGGTAACGGAGATACAGAACTCACAAAAGAGGCTTTTTGACTCGTCAATGAATGGTCCTACATCGGATATACCAATCCAGGATATTTTTGCGCTGTATCGACGGACAAAAGTCATGTTGGATATACATCAGGCGTTCTGTCCGCAGTGAGTAGATCCAGCTTTGGCGTGGTAGTTCACCACAATATGATCTAGGCGTGATCTCCCCTTCAATCTCTCCGGATACTTTGAGCCTTACGTGCGGCAGTGGTTGCTAAATACAGAGAACAAGACTGGGCAATGGGTCGAAGCAGTGCGTATTATCTACGCTACCCTTGCGTTATGTTTTGATATGAGTATTATCAGGCTATTGCAGCTGATAAATTTGAAGCCGAAGGTTCCGAGGGTCACAGTTCTTCTATCGTCGATTTGTTTGACTCATTGCGAAGTCCCATCAACTTCCTGCAAGATTTACAATGGTCAGAGGAGTATCAGGAAGCACGTTTTTTCACCCATCTTTCCAAGGCAAATTCTCTATAATACCAACAACATGCGCGAACTGATGTAATCGGCTAGAGCATATCAAGTGCTGTGGAGCAGTATCGCCGCAACGTCGAGTCACTTTTCCTCACAGAAATGTATCCACGACCGAACGACTATCTTCAGCCCCAGAAATCTTCCGCCTGGCTCGAAAAGGCACGGCAACTCGCTAATCAAGGCGAAAAGAAAGTCGAGCCATTTAATTTCTTGCCTCAATCGTGTGTGAAACTCAACAACATCGAAGCTGCGAGAAAATTGCTGGATAACATGTACCAGCAGATGGATGCGGATAAAGTTTCTGATGTATTGAAGAGGGCCCCACCGATACCTGAAAAGATGCAGCGAGATACATTCTTGTTTTCGGTGAAAATCGTGATTGCAGAAGATTTAGTGCCATTGGATGGTAGTCCATCAAGTAAACTTGATACCTTTGTGACGTTGAGTGATGAGAATGGAAAGAGGATGGCTAAGACGAGAACGATATATGAGTCACTAAACCCAAGGTGTATGTTCTTACTTTATCCTCCTCAATATACTGACAATATGCTGACGCAGAACATAGGGGATGAGACATTTGATATCTCAGTTGAGAAACCGCTGTGGTTGATGGTCAGTGTACGTGATAGGGCTCTAGTCGGGAAACACGACATCGTTGGACGAGCATATGTGTGCCTTGATCCTCGACGATTTGGAGATTTATTGGCACACGAGTTGTGGATGGACTTGGATACCCAAGGAAGGATCTTGGTAAGAGTGAGCATGGAAGGGGAGAAAGATGATATTCAGTTTTATTTCGGCCGAGCGTTTAGGTCACTGAAGAGAGCTGAGGCTGATATGCTCAGAATTTTCATTGACAAGGTATATTCATGTCTGCTTTCTATCAATTCGTCGTTGATTCTTGGCTGATGACGAGTAGATGTCTCCTTTTATTCAACAATGCCTGTCTCGAAACATTGTCAAGTCGCTTCTCAAGTCCCGAGAACAAGGAATAGATTATAACAAAGCCTTGGGCAATGTAACAGCACTCTATCGTTCGGCCGTCGGTGCCAACATTGCTGATCCGCAAATACCGCTCCCATCAAATGAGAAGCCCCGCATCCGACCAGAGGAGTTAACAGATGTTGAGATTGAACAGGCCATCTTGCCTTTATTTGATTACTTTGATGCGAATTTACAGACACTAAATACGTATCTGAGTGAGACGGCAAAAGAGATGGTGATGACGAGAGTGTGGAAGGAAATCTTGACTGTGATTGAAGGGTTGTTGATTCCTCCGCTTTCGGATGCGCCGAGTGATATGAAGCCGTTGAGTGATAAGGAAGTGGATATTGTATTTAATTGGCTAAAAGTAAGTGATGCTTTTGCTCCACTGCTCAGTCATACTGATCTCAAGTGGCCTCTTCTAGTTCTTGAGAGATTATTTTTATGCCAACGGTGAAGGACCTGTTCCGCTAGAATCACTGCAAAATCAGAAGTATCGTGAAGTACTTTCGATCCGATTGTATTATGACTGGCACACGTGAGTGGATCTACCTTACTTTTAATTCGACTGGATTGATGACTGATTGTAGGGATGCATTGATGGAAGAATGTGTACGGATGATGCAACAGAATTTGAGACAAGCACCCACGATGAAAAAGCGCGCGAAAAGTGTCTATCAGCAACGAAATCTCGGGACTATCAGAGAGAGGAAGAAGGAAAAGAAGGAGGAGCCTGAGCCTACGAGCGAGCAGACCATCATGCGAATTCTCCGTATGAGGTATTTTGAAGCTCAATCTTTGATATCACACTTACTGACTCAATCCCTATCAGACCAAGAACGCAAGATTTTATTGCCCAGCAGATACAAATATCAATCGCAATGCAAGCGGAACAGGAACAGCGAACGAGAGAGGCAGAAGAAAGGAAGGCGAAACGTGCTACATCGGCAGTGAATAGGAATAACCGTGTCTCCGCTGTGCCGCACTTGCCACCTCTACCGCAGAAATCTCTGCCAGGTTAGGACTGGCATTGCCGATTGGAACTCCTACCTAGAGATTGCATGGATGTTGACCAGTGTATACTCAGATTGTGGTATAGTGGTTCAGGCGACCACTTTCTCCATCAAGTTACCCCCGCTTCTCGTTTGTACTTCCGTATTGATACATTCTGAGGTTGGCGACCCCCAGTCCCCTTCCCCGTATACCATATAATACTGATGACTTTGACGATGCAATCCAAATTCAGAGACGTGATTGGGAAGTACTCAAGTTTATTGTTCTGTCACGAGAATGTGACTTGTAGAACAATGCCAAAGCGTGAGACCAATCATTCTATCTTCTTTTTTGCTCGGTATACTTAAACAAAGATATGGCCGTTTTATCATCTTCTCCTTGTACTCATCGTCGCGCATCGATTAACCTTTCATCCACATTCAAATATTGTGCAATCTTCTTTCCGGTCGTGCTGGACACGATCCTATTTTCTGAACGGCAGCCCAAGTTTTCTTGACGATTACTTTGTCGAAATACACACCCGTACACTCGTTTTAACTCATATCCTGACGTTGGACACTTCAAATAGTCTGTAAATACACTATGCTGCCCCCTCGCGCCTGTTAGTTACTCTCACTCATCCGTCGTCTCCCTGCGATATTGACCTTCTCTTGAGCACAGATGTTTTTCTTGGTCTCAATGTGGTCCGGCTTCTTAGTATGATTGCTTGTATTCTAGTTCTGGCGAGCAATATTGTTACCCTGGTAGAAGACGTCAAAGCAGTAAACAAATTTGAAGCCACCGAAGGCAACAACCCTATAACAGAAAGTACAGGCAGTAATGACAATTCGACCATGGTAAATATGAATTATATTCCGTGCGTGGTTTCTCCTTTCTTCATCCTGGAGAGCTTTATCTCTGAGTGGTTTTGACAGTGGGAGCACTGTTCCGGATCAGCCTGCTGGCGCTTTTTGGGCAGTACTTAATAGACTGCTAATTCTTGGCCAAGTAGTCGTCCTGCTCTTCTCTGAACTCGGCTGGCCTGCAAATTTCTTCAGTAGATTCTTCCCTGTCTTGGGAAAAGAATTTGGACTGGGTGCGCTGGGTGTCATACAGATGCTGTAAGAATTTGACATCGAAATTTAACTGCCGAATATTAATAATGCATCTCTTAAAGCATAGGGGCAGCAATCCTTTCGCATCATGTTGACACGTTCACTCTTGTGTCAGCTTTCTTCCTCTTCTCGATTGGATGCCTCAACGTTCTCCTTGGTCTTATCTTCCGTGAACGTGCAAAAGCGAAACGATCCATAACATCCTGGAAGGCGCAAGCCAAGAGCGTTCTTCCTGCTCCTGTTCAACAAGGTCTGGGCGCCGTCAAGACAGTATCATCTCATCTTGGCATGTGGCCAGGAAGTGATGACGAGAAGAAAAAACTCGGGCACGTATTCGAGAATTCTTTGTCAAGCAAGCATAGTATTGGAAGCAATGGCAGCAATGGTAGTGGTATGACTCTCAAGAGGGATTTCTCAGGAATGGGATTCGGCAGACAGGGAGAGAAGGCTGCGCGTCTGAAGGGATTTATAATTGCAAGGCCTGTTGAAAGTCTGCCGAAGTATGCTTCCAGTCCCAACGCCGGAAATCTACCTGCCGGTACAGGGGCTAATGGTTGTACAATGACGTAGAAATCCGTTATCTTCTATCAGTATGGAGTAGATCTAGGAGGGCTCCTCTGCAATGCGGAAGGTAATTCCCTTTTAGCCTATGATATCGGTAAAATATATCCGAACGGAAGTGGCTTCACTGTTTGACCTCAACTATTGTCGCTGCGCGCAAATACCTGAACGGAAGATATCTTTCATACATGCTGTTTGATTTCTGATGGCATCTCTTGAGATGTAATATGAGATGAACCGCCAAGTGTGAGTAGGTCTTTCTCACTTTTCACACCATCATGAGAGACTGATACTCGACAATGAGAAGGTCACTGCCTGAATTGGACTATGAGTAAATGATAAAACACTTTCCCGAAGCCGGTTTGAATATTGTAATGATCCTGTGTGTGCGCCTCTGAGTAAAAGAAGATCGGGTACAACAAGATGGAGAAAGTCCAGTAGGACACAAGCGCTAATGAAAAGCGCTAATTGGCGTGAGAGATTTGAGAGATTTGATTCACGATTCGTTTGCCAAAGCCTTTTACCTCTGATGTTCAAGAGACCTCTTAGCCAGCTGAAAACATCGGCACCTTTACGCGCCTCAGATAGACGTAAACTGAAACAACGCGTTATATCTATGTTCTCGGTAAATCCAGAAGATGGTGATACGCTCGTACCAGATGGAATTCTGATGGCCAAGTTTTTCTCGTATGCAAAAGAACCTGGAGTACGTCTGTTGATCATGCTTGTGCTGTTTGAGATCAGAGCTATATCTTCTCAGATCCTGTATCTAGAACCTGGAAATGGGAATCCTCTTTGGTTTACAATTGGAAAAGGGTCTGATGACCTGATACCATCGGTTTACACTTTATGGAAACTTCAGAACTCCAGCCTTTTGCCATCTGTGCTTACTCCAGCCGCAGTGATACCTATCCTTGTCGGTGGTGCTGATCTCATGATACCGGGGGGTCAGTTAGTCCTGTCCTCCAATATATGATGAGGGATGAAGATCACTGAAATGAAACCAGTCATCACACATTCACCAACTGAACTCTCTCAAAACCAAGTCGTTGCAATTCATCAGTTCTCAAGTGCAGAAAATGATGGTGGTGGAACGGGAATCCGTGTCGTTTCTCCCCCGCTGGCTGTCGGTAGAATGGTGATTTCAGGTCACGAATTGAAAGTGAAGAAAGAGGCCGAAGAGAAAGGTAAAGCTGTGCTAGTTTTTCATACATGGCAGGATAGTTTGTGGGAGATGGGACAAAAAGGCGATGTTCCACTAGGTACTCAATTAGATGCTGAAGATAGGAGGACTTCCGAGAACCAGGCGGATGAAAACGTCCAAATCGGAGAACAAGAAACCGAAGCTACAAGGGAAGAACAACACGAAACGAATGAGACTGACTCGACTTCCAAAGTCACCTATACTAGCCAAGAAATTACAGATCTGCTTACCAGATCGCTCGTTCATGGAATTTCAGTTCAACTGTCCTCTCTTCCGAAAAGTTCTTTTCCGATACCCTCTTCACAGTTCTATGCGAACTACATACTACCATGTCGACCTGCGTATCCTACCTCTGTTTTGATGCCTGCTGCTGCTTTGGCGTATCATGACGCAGAAGTTGATCCTGCTGAAATCCATATAGATCCCTCCGACATCACGATCAAGGCCTCCTCACACAAGTCTTTGTCTACCTTTCTCAAAGCTGCAGAGAAGTCTTCGTTACTCTCGTTAAAACCCGCGAAACAGAAATCTGGAGGGGATCTGATTGTCACCAGCGTGAACACTCAGCATCCAGAAGTCCTATCTGCAAAATCGTACGTAACTATTGCAGAGATCGAGGCAAAGAGGGCAAAGAAACAGGCCAGGGAGGAAAAAGAGAGGGAAAGGAGCGAAAGAGAGGTTGAAGTTAGACAGGTGTGGAAGCCTCATTTGATAAGTGTAGGTCTGTTCGAGGATATGGGTGCCAGGTAAGTATTCCAATTATACAGAGGACTAGATCAAGATCAAATTCTAGTATATTGACAGAGGCTCGGACCTTTATACACTCAATGATATAAGAGCGTTACTCAGTGCCTACTTGACGTCGAAGGGACTTATAAACAAAGTTGACCAGGCGTATATCAACCTCAATTCTCCTCTCCTAGCCTGCGTTACATCCAAATCTCTTGGAGAGTCAGGAAAGAAAGCGGGAAGAGGTGGTCAGGAGGAGGAGGGGCAGACGCCGTTGGAGTTCATGAAGAGAGATGAGTTATTAAAGAAGATCGTGGAACACATGCAAAGCTGGTACGAGGTCAAGGCTGAGGGAAAAGAAGTCACAAGGTGATTGATTTCTCAGTGTTATCTCGCTTCCATCAAGGCGCATTACACAGCTGAAGTTCTACGATAATGATGAACACTGACTGATGTCCTTCGCAGCAAAGGTGAAATCAGGCCCATACAAGTAGAAGTACAATCAAAACCAAATAGCAGAAGAGCTATCACGGTTATTACGGGTTTTGAGCCTTTCGTAGTGATTGATGGAGATGATATGGCTGAGGATTTCAGAAAGATATGCGCGGGCTCCACTTCAGGTTAGTCTTCAGCTGTGTATGACTATATCTCGCTAACTTCTGCTCATTAATTGGTTCCTGGATCATTGTTTGTGATATCTCCATTTGTTCCTTACCCAATTTTGGGGTAATGTGGCAACGTGTGCTGCCCTGACCATCGCATGTTTGTTTTTTCCCACCACATTATAACTCCCGAAAACTGGGACGTTTTAAATAGTCTCTCCCTATCAGATTCCCGGGACGAGTCGGCAGAGGTTGAAGGTCATCGTGCAGGGAAAGCAGAGTAAACCTGTTGTAGACTACCTTGTGAGGAGAGGTATACCGAAGAGATGGGTTGAAGTTATTGAATCAGTCAAGAAATAATTGGGAAGCGATCAGGTCGAAGTAGGGGTTTAGTCCAGAATAAGTTACATCTGATTGTTTGATGAATGACCCAAGAAAGGAGTAAAAGAAAATTCTGATTGATGACCGAAAGAGGGTGAATTGCCGGGGAGGCGATGCACGCCTTTGCCATGCACGGCCTCGTTGTTCGCTTTGATTATGGCGCAGCTGGTCATCATGACAGCCCCATACTTCTGTGTCACACAGTCATCTATAGGGGCCCTGCCCGACAAACGACCTTATATAACTCGGCCTAACGATCACCCTGTTTCAATAGAACACCCGGTCAAGTATAATAACCCACCCTATCCTAAAAACCAGCCTTCACCACACATCAAAGTTTGAATATGGCACCTATCAGCGATTCGTGGCCAAATGTAAAGATTGCGCTCGAGTTTCATTCACCCGAATTTGTGGACCGCGTGGCGTCGCTCGTCAACTGGCTTCTGCCACACTTCTCCGACGTCGAATCATACGCAACCCGTCTGCATCCCCGTAATAAAAAATGTAGGATTGTCCAGGACAACTTTACATGGGGGCAATCTTTTGTGGTTTTCGAGATCGTATTCGACGGGTCACAAGATGAAGAAGAGTCGTGGATCATTCGGTTTGCGATGCCACCAATAGGTGACAGCTTCAACACCCCAGCTCAGCTCGAGCGTAAAATTATGAACGAGGCTGCTTCCCTGCAACTTGTCCGCACACGTACCACTATCCCCGTACCCCAGATTATTGCATCCCATCCCGTTGCTGGCAATAGTCAACCTTCTGAATACCAATATTCACACGGTCCTCACCCCCTTGGGCCTGACTTCCCCGCTTTTGTTCTGATGACAGCTATTCGGGGGTCCACGATTGAAGATTGTGGTATCGCAATACATGAATTAGGACATGTTGATCCCGATTCAGATCCGCTAAAGGGGGACGAGGTGAAACGGCCGATATTGAAACAATATCTAAGGGATATCGCGGATATACATGTTCAACTAAGTCGGATCACGTTTGACAGGATTGGAGGGTTTGTCATGGATGGGGAAGGAAATGTGACGGTGGGGCCTAGCGCAGATTTTGGACTAGGACCATTCGAAACCGCGAAGGAGTACTTTTCTGTCCAAGCGGAGGCGTACGAGAATCTCGCGGAAGTTATGAGTGAACAAGACGTTGAGAAGAGCAGTGATGATGAACGGTCCGCAGAACATCTCAAACGACGATTTGTTGCTTCGCTATGGAGGACGGCAATGATGCCGCTTGTCGATGAACGAGATGCAGGTGGACCTTTTCCCATGCGTCATGGTGATTTACACAGTGAAAATGTTCTTGTCGACAAGACTGGTCACATCGTAGGTGTTCTAGACTGGGATTGTGCCGCCACAGTCCCATGGGAGGCGTTTGCTGTCCCGACATTTGAAGTGTCTGGCCACTTTGGCGATTCAAAAAATGAGTCTACAACACATGATGTCGCAGCATCCTCCCTCACGATTTCTGATACTGCAGCACAAGATGTAGAGCAAACATTGGTATTTGATCCAAATGAATCTCAGTCGGTAATAGTATCCAATTCTGATTTGGATCCTCATCTCGGTACATCTGCGCAACTCCTGCGACGTGGTCACAAACGAAATCGATCACGACCACAAGTACACGAGGAGTTCAACAAGGCTCTGACAGAGGTTGAGCTCGAGTCTTCGGCACAGTCGCCCAAGTTGTCGTTTGTCTCATTCCCTCCAGATTTGTTTGAGCACTCCAGAGAACCTCGACAACCACCTCCTTCTGGTCGTTCTCTTGCTGCTTTGCATGACTCTGACGCTGGTTACGTTGGAGCATATCTTGCTTATTGGATGTATTCTCTCGCGTGTGACTATGAGGAGACTGGAAGGGTCCTTCATCGTCTGCTCGTCACTCGGGGTTTGCAGAATCAAACCCAAATTTCGAAAGAAAGTGGCGTTCACCCAGGGAAGCTGGCAGACTGGGAATTGGAAGGTGATATGGAAGAGGCTTTCAGGAAGTTTGTAAGCCAAGTGCGAGAGGAGCCGAGCGTTGTGGCCTGATCAGTCATCTGGTCATCTCTTATTGACCAGCGTCATATTTTCTTTCTAGATATTCTGGCTCAATGCAATGGATATCTATTTGTATATCTTTTGGGAAAATAAGGAAAGGATGTATCATATTAGTAGTTTATATGCTGTCTGGCTTGTCATTTCGTGGTGTCCCTTGACAAGGATCATCAACATCAGTATTGAAAAATGCTCCTTCGACTTCACTAACACTACACCATTGTCGTATGCTGAATCGTGTGCTAGCGCCTTACTACTTGTTAGGGGTTGAATAAATCGGAAAAGTATAGTCACTTAGGGATTCTGTCTGGTCGTTGGTTGTTTGTGATCAGTATGTCCATTTCGGCCCGCAGCCATCAGTACATATAATTTCAATCGATACCAAGATCTGTCCTTAGAATGACAATACTAGCTACCTCGACAAAAAAGAGAGGTCACCACTGACACAGCATCAAGCCAAGCAAAGAAAGCGGAGCGCATGTCCCACAAAATTAAGAATTGACTCAATACTCCGATACCAAGTCATTGAAAATTTCTAATGACTCCATCCTGGATGTATTAGGTGTGACGCAGCATGTGATATCGTAACATTCGTGTTGAATCCATAAACAAATCAGTTCTTTCTTTGGAACCACCACGACCGCCACTTGCGTGCCCGACAGCTCAAGTCTACCAATAAAGAGCCTTTCACCTGCTTTTTTGTTCTGAAAGACGCGTTCTTGGGTACGTTCATGCTCATTCCGGGTGAAAACTGAAACAACGTGGTTTTACAATTCTTATGTTTATTTCAATCAGTCATTGAAATGCCTCCGAAAGCTAGTGGAGAAGCAAAGGTTGGAGGTGCCACAAATGACAACGTCCTTGAAAAGCAGCGATCAATCCAGACAAGAAGTGCTCGCGCCGGACTTCAGGTATGTCTGTCTCAGGACACAACTATGTTTCCTCTGACCTATGCTGTAGTTTCCAGTTGGTCGTATTCACCGTTATTTGAAGCAGAAGACGCAGCATAACGTTCGTATTGGTGCTAAGGCCGCGGTATATACATCAGCTATCCTTGAGTATCTTACTGCTGAAGTTCTGGAACTCGCTGGTAAGATATTCATTTTCTAAGATTGTGTTTAGGCAAACCTGACCTACTATTCCTGAAAGGGAATGCGTCAAAGGACCTGAGAGTGAAGCGTATCACACCTCGTCATCTTCAACTTGCCATCCGAGGGGACGAGGAGCTTGACATCTTGGTCCGTGCTACGATTGCTGGTGGCGGTGTTATGCCATTCATTCATCGGTCCTTGACGGTCGCACCTAAGAGTGCCACAGGCACAAAGCCAGAGGGGCAGATCCAGGGATAGGGTCATATAGTCTTTTTTCAATCTGATTCTACTCTGATTCTACTTGCTTGTACTTTGTCTCTACTGCACAGCATCTTATGTTGTGTTCACATCTTTGTAGTCAGATCCATCTATGTTTGTTTTATTATTATTACTGATGCATAAAATTTTGTGTGATCTCAAAATCCGAATTTATTTCATAATGCTTGTTGGCAGTTTTATTGTCAGCCACAACCACCTTTGTTTCGTCTTCCTATCATATCCCAGTCTATCAGTAAGCCCCCAAATCACCACTCAAAATGACTGCTTTTCACGCCGATGCTCAACAGCCTACCAGTCTTTATTGATTCCAGCTTTACCATACCTATTATATCCGCTAATGTCTCCAGAACGACCATATTTACGAGTAGCTACATCAAAGCCATACACTCGCAGTCCCTCTCCATCGACTGAGGACCAAAATGAATTCGCCCAACTAGAATATCCATGCACCTCCCAGGTAGACGAAAGTCAGACGGGATTTCCGACCCACGCCCAATATCAATTAATCGAGAGAGGATACCTGGAATCACTTACACCACGCCGTCAAGGAAAAGCTCTTATCTCACAGGCGCTTTTTGACAGGGTCTGGGATGTCTTGCATAATGCTGATAATGTTAAGGAAAATGCACAATTCCGATTCTGGGCCCGCAAGATGTTCACGCTTAGCAAATCGCACACGGTCTCCTTTGGTGCTAGTGGATCTCAGCCAATGGAACAAGAGGTCTTACTACATGATGGTCTCCTTGTCGCGGTTCGGGAACAGATATATGATCTACTCTGTTTTTGTCATGGCAGCACTAATCACGGTGGGCGGGATAAAACCTGTGCGCTCATTCGCAAGCACTACACTTGGGTGCCCAAGGATCTCGTGGCTCAGTTCATCAAAGCATGCCCTACTTGCATCTTGAAGAAGTGTGGACATCCTGAACCTAGTCTTCTTTCTCCCAGTCTTGGATCTTCCGCAGGATCTCCGTCTATCTCAGCCGTTCAGCCTTCTGTCGACTATGTTGTCCCACAGCAAAGCTCTACTATGCTTTTACAGCCCTTGAGGGAACATCTCAATGAATTTGATGGCATCGAGAGCCATCCGCGAGACTCTTGTTCTGATTCTTTGCTTGGCACGCCGCTTCATGGGCTACAGTCGCAATTCATTCACACTGAAAGTAGTACACCTATCGATCAGCTCAAATGCTACAACCAACTATCGCCTGACCAGAGCTCTCTTGCTGGATTCCAGATGATACGCGAGGTCTCCCTTTACAACGGTTTGCCTGATGGTTGGCAATACCAGAACGTCGAATACGGAAGTGCATATGCCGATTGTGTCGAATATCAGCGAATGGCCCCTCTTTTACCCTATGATCCCTCTCTTGGTCGCACTCGTCCTAGGATACCTGAAATAGCTCCACTCTTTAAAGCGGATTTTGAGGACTACGTCAATTTTCAGGCTCACGAAGTATATGAAGGAAGCTTTAGCCTTTCGAACGCTATTATGTCACCTCAAGCCCAGGATTACCGGTCCCAGCCAATCTCACCGACACTTGAGGACGATGAGAATGGACAACTGCCCATTGATCCATTATTGGTGGCACTGTCTGCTTCTATGCGCAATTCTGTTGATTATGGCTCACCTCACTCGAGAGAGATTCCACTTTCTGACATTCTACACACTGAAAGCGAACTTGACATGCAAACTTCTTCCCAGATTCCTTCTCCTGGTTTTGGACCTGTCGCCATTGGAAGCAGCCTCTTGGGACCATCTTCGAAACTGGAGGCTCTGGATTCCGTCAAAACTTTCCGCGAATACATAAGTTTCAAGGAAACTTTGGATTCTGGGTCAGCCTCACTCGACCAGGACATTAACAATAGCAGCGCACTCTGGAGGGAGGGTGATGATGGAAATGAAAGTATGGATAGTAGTCCGGCGGCCAGTATCAGATCGAACGTGTCTGGTCTGTCGTTGGTTATTGGTACTGGTACTGCTTCACCAGCATCGATGACGAGCACGCCTTTCACTACTGCTCCTATCACTCCAGCTGATGAGGTCGTTCCTGAATTTGGACTTGTTCAGGGCGGTTCGAAGATTGTAGTGGGCGGCGAATGTATGGAAGATGGGGAGATGAGCCTGGAATTGAATGCGGTCATTCAGGCGGTTTCGATTTCTGATGTTGAAGCATGATGATCATCATATGAACGGGTCAAAGGCAATAGCCCGGGTCGTATCTTATTTCCTATCTGTGGTCGCTTTTTATTTCGGAGGGACGTTTCGTGTGTTTGATATCATATACAAACTATATCATAAAATATTGTGTTCTTTATGATTTTAAATCAGCCTTGGTGATGGAAGGAGTGTTTCGCGCTGTATTTGAGTTTCTCATAAAACAGATTGGACAGATGAAAGTATAATACAAATGATCTGTTGGTTATGCTGAAAGTTGAGCTCGACTATCGGTGGAACATATGAGCATTTTCTGTCGCTAGCTCATTGAGGAGACGTACTCGCGTATTGTCTCATATAGGAATTGATAACTCCTGAGGTTCCCCTTTAAACGTCTAATGTCAAGGCTATACGTATCGCTCAAGCCGGACAGACGTGTTAGCTCCACAGAGAATCTAACTTCGCCAGCCGGATCTCTAGAAATGTTTTTGGCATATATAGTGCTGGCCGTAGCCTCTGCGGTGACCTGCGACAGGGGAACGGTCAGAGGTTGAAGCGACTTGGTCAAAGGGATATATACAGGTTCATTCGCCCCATGTGAGACCTCGCTTGCATAGGAAGACTGAGAGGGGCGAATGCATCGAAACCTGAAACTACTCTCGGGCTGAACACAAATTCCAATGGAATCCAGGATACCCCGAATTTGAGTCATCACCTCATTCGGCGGTCTCTGCGTGACTGTTGTATTATCAATGGCACCACGGTGAATGGCAATAGCCATAGATGAACTTGGGTGACTACTGGTGAGTTTGATAATTGGCAAATCAGTATATGAGTATTCCTCCTAATTGAGAGAATGAACGAACGTATGAGTAGGTAGTGTGTTCAGGGATGCAAATGTGGTAGTTGCCATGTTCATTTGTGGAAGCTATGAACGTAAAGGGAGTCGAGTTGAGGAGTGCAAAGACGGTCTACGGGAGCGGTATATCTTGATGATAGGGAAAGGAGTCAGTTGGAGATGAAGATGCGGTGAAATTGCTAAAGGCTACTACTAGCTGCCGTTTCTATTGAGGGTCTTGAGTTGACTCTCCTGAGTATAGAGCAAGATAACGAGGCTGCGAACTTGATAGGTCATTGCTTAATTCAAGCTTTCCGAGTTATATTGACTCCTTTTTACAGATTCAAGGAGGGCCCGCCTAGCTCAATCGGATAGAGCGTCAGACTCTTAGGCAGGTGGTCCTGAAATCTGAAGGCTGCGAGTTCGACCCTCGCGGTGGGCTATGGTTTAATTTTTGATGTAAAATGTATTGTTTTGCATTGCACCTTGGCGCATCCTAGATATATCTCTATCTAGTTTTTTGTTTTCATTAAATATGGCCTCTCCCCACCCCATTCTCGCCTATACAAGTTGTTTAGAATGAGTACTACCAAATCCCATTCTACAAAGTTTTCAGCCTAGTGAACGTGTTGTTTATCGCCCGAATCCAAGCAGCCTGTGAAGCAGTCCGCCACGTCTGTTCGATATGAATGAAAATGCCTCGAGTTGTATCTGCCTGAGCACTTTGCATACAGACATCAATCGAAGATGAGGATGGGAAGTGGTTCAAATATCTTCCAACCACATTCAATGTCGCTGTCAACATACACTTGCTGTCAGAAGGGAGGGAGACTGTAACAGGTACTATTGAGTCAGAACCGGAATTAAACGCTCTGAGAAGCTCTTTCTTGAGGCGTTTGATCGGACGATCGACGTCGTCTGTATACCAGCTACTATTCCCTAGAATTACAAATGGAATCGGGCTTGGCTGTTGGAAAACAGGGAGAGGAAATATTATGGTTACTTACGAAGACCTGTTGATAGGAATATGTCATCTTCGACGCATGTCGTGTCTGCTTTTCCATGAAGCTGTATGAAGGCACATGATGCTGTGGGACATCCCCCCTGTTGTGATTGCCAATCCAAGATAGCCACATTTGCATTGAAAAAAGGTTCGAGCTGAATAGTAAGCCATGGTAAGCCAACACTCTTATGAATGTAGTGACTCAGGCTTTTAGATCACATACATCATTATGTGCGGGATCCGTCATCAAGGAAGAAGTTTTCATGGTTGGCCTGATACATGTTGAAGGAACGTTGTAGGCATTCCTGGTGCGACCGGGGATGAGGAGGCTTTTCGCACCAGTTTCTTTGAAAAGTTGAGTTGCTTCAGAACTCGTGTCGCCATCATAAATAGGATGAGGGGCTGAAAGATGAATGTGTCGAGCGACCTCATCCTGTGAAGACGGGACAATGATATGTCCCCATCCCTTCTCAAAAAATTTGGGGTACGATAGGATAGTTTGTTCATACAGAATGCAAAATGACTGTCCATCCGAGTCCGTAAATGGAATGACATTATACGCGTGTTTGAGAGGAGAAGGGACAATTGCTGAGCTACAATTGTGATTGGTGCGCAGAAGTGTCAAGACTGCAGTGGACCACGCCGCGCGTTGAAGAGCAGTTGGTTGAGCTTTGTTATAGGAATCTTGATCATAGAAGTCATGGCGCACTGTGAAATTGCCGAGGCAATCAACAACGTCTACCAGTGTCTTCCTGGTCGTAGACTCAAAGCACTCATCGGTTGGACTTTCCTGAGATAGTGCAAATTTAGTGAGTAATGGCAAGATGAGGGTTGTAAAGTGGGTGATCATGTGGACGGAACCAAAGGGATTGTGTGGTTCACAGGGCTGAGTTCTATCATAAATGCTATGTGTTTCTTGTGAGTCAAAGCAGAACTCGCTTGGCGATTAGTGCTTTGCTGGCAGGAACATCCACAATCAATGATATGTTTCATTACTTCAGATTTACTGTTTGAGCATAGGTACACAGTAATATGATTTGCATTGATCACTAAGTTTATTGACGAATTCTTGCTCGGTGCAGCAGCAGCTCTGGAACATATTAACCCAGAAAAAATATGTGAAATTTATTTGAGATCCATATTTGATGGATCTCCTTGTGTGTTAAATTGTTTCAGTTCTGAAAGTCAGTCAAATCAATCCAGTCAAGATTCATCAAAAGTGATATCGTTTCCCCAGCTTTCTGGCTGATCTAGCTTCTCAATACAAGAGATTTTATGCTGACAATGTACCAATGGCTCTTGTGGGAAAAACTTTCTTTGATGGCCACTTGATAGCTGGATTCTCCGGCGCTGTTTATTCCCCGACAACAATTAGGGACCTGCTTGACAAGTTGACGCTGAAATGTAACTTCTGCCATTTATTAGAAGGTACATCAGTGAAGCAGTCTCTCTTTACTTCCAACTACGCCTTCAATATCAATGGGCTCCGATTCCACTCAGGATCCTCGATGCGACGATTATGAGGCGATTATCTAAACGGGTATACGCGCAGATTCTTCAAAAAGGGTCCGACGTCATGCTCTTGACAACAAATGAAGCCTGGGCCGTCCAGTCGGAAGATACGGAGAGTCGCCGGTAACGATAGACTGTTGTTGCTTGAGGGAGAACTTTCCAATGGGATACAAAAACTATTTCCGAAGACCTGTGGATTCCATCCCAAGACGAACAACTACAGACAATATCTCCATACATTCCGAGATGTGAGGCCATCGTACATTGTCATCGTTCTTCCTTGCAAGTATATCGGTTAAGGCGCTCATATGTCACAGGATCCCACGTCAGGCTTCTCCCGGGCCTTCCCAACACCATCATACATTTCTGACGATACCTTGTGTATCCATTTAATAAGTGCCTGTAATCCTGCCCAACCCCACCCCCTGTTGTTTTGAAAGTGAAACATGGACTCGGGAGTCCCTCAAATCACGATACAGGACACTTATGGTCAGTGAAGTATATTTTTTACGTTGTGACCGATACAGAAATCAACATCAGGCGCTGGTTATATTGGAGTCATTTTCACAGCAATGTATGCCAGTCCAGTTCCGAATACTATTTCGCTGACAAAACTAACTGGGGCGGGTACTTCAAGACTGTATGGACTCACAACCCTGCAGGTACTGTGTGCGAAGTGGTAAGATTTACAGTTTACTAATCGTGAATCTAGACATATTTCTATTATGTTCATTATACAAATGATGGATTCGATATCAAATTTCTGGTGAGTTAGTCAAGTCTTATACGTTTATCTGCTTTTAAGCTGACTGTGTCTCATAGGTATCTCTAATTTGGTAACAACTGTCTCTATCTCTGACTTGCATATGAGGGTGACTGACAAGCCATGTGGAACAAGGGTACTCGATTCTCTTCATATGGCTATCGGTATGGACATGTCAACCTGTTTGACAGGCATTGAAAGGCTGATTACGAAATATCAGTTGCCTATTGCATCTATCACTACTTGGTAAGATAGATTCTCCGACGCAGAAATGAGTGAGCTGACCATGTATGACAGGTAATCAACTACAATAATCCTCTCGCTCTGGGAGTCGGTCACTGGTAAATTGGCTCACTTCAAAACATACGTGCTGAAAATTGACCTTTTCTCATAGGTCGTTGTTCGTAAGTTGGTGTGAAAAACAGAGATTGATGCTTTATCAATGATTGAGTTTATTCAGATGTCAGTTGCATTCAATGTGAGTGGCCAGTCTCCTTCATTGGATCAATAATCATGCGATTCTCTCAGGTAATCATCGCTTTTATTGTCCAGTGGTACGTCAGCCAATTCCCTGCAGCTGCAGTTATTTCCCGCTGATGTGGCAGCGTTTCTGTTCAGTTTTTTCACGAGGAAAATCCATATATGTGAGATTCAATTTACCGGCAGGATATTTCTGAGTTGGGGTTCTCAATGCCCACCTGTCAGTGTGCAGACCTGGTTTGAGGTGGTTCGTCACCAGCATCATTGTGAGTATCTAGCCATGTATGTCATTGACCAAATGTGTATGTTACGTCGTAGAGCCTAGCTGTGGTAGCCCATTTAGCATTTGGGATGGGTATGTTGTCCTTTCAGGCAGCATTGTCAAACTTATTTTTTGACCCAGAAACTGTCGTATATTTGTAAACGTCATTATTGGTGGTCCGCAAGACTCCAAGTCTTATCTCAATCCAGATTCATAAAAAAGGAACTCTCAAGGCTTCCTGAGATAACAGTACGTGGAGGCCCTACTAGTACAGCGCCGAGCTTAAGTCGCGTCAAGTTGATAGCAGCCACTCCATTTGCCGTCACTGCTGTGCTTTCAGACATCCTCATTGCAGGTGCCCTATGCTGGTTCCTACATGGAAGCAAATCAAGCTTCAAACGGTATGATTTCATGAGATCAAACTCCCCAACAAGCTGAATTCTGCTAGTACAAATGCTTTGGTATCCAAACTCATTGTTTATGCAATCAATCGGTGCCTATTGACATCGTAGGTGGATTTTCTACGGTAGCTGACCAAAATTTTGACTTGATTTCAGTGTGGTTGCTGTCGCCGAGGTCATAGTCGTGAGTATGATCTTGTGCGGTTATTCTTGGAATTGAATTGCACCTGAAAGTTTTCTGCATCTCCGCATACGCTCTGGTACCTAGCTATCGATTTCGTTGTTGGTAAACGTGCGTAAAGTGCCTCACTGATTTCACATCTATTTTTCACGTCATACTCAATTTGAAGAACCCTAGTCTATGCCAACAGTCTCTTGGCAACTCTAAACAGCAGGCGGTCTCTCAGAGCCACTTCTGGAGTATCTGCAAACACCATTCATCTGTCTGATATCGAGTTTGGATCGGGATCGAGCCGTGTGGTATGAGCCTAACATCATTCACATTGTCTACACATACTGACTGCCCGAGAACTGTAGCATTCTGAGGTTAGTTTATAGTTTATATGATCTAGTCTAAGCTCTATCTGACTCTTCAATGAAGGGTGACTCCGAAGATTTCCGACGTGGATCTCGCACAGTGACCTTCTCAGATCACAGTGAACAGGGATACAAAACAGTAAGGGCAGTGTAAGGGTGGGCAAAAAAATATTCTAACTTAAGGACATTTTCTCTAATTCATATTCATTTCTGCTGAATTTGGTTAAAGACAAATAGAACAATTTTCAGGAATTTAAAAGTATGCTTTATAGTATGTGTTGAATGGAGCAATGCATAAGAAAGCATTGGACAAGATGTTTTTCAACACTGAGCAACAAACAACTGATACTTAGACACCAATTCATGATTGAATCTTTGCCAAGTATAAAAGCCTTCAGAAAATTTCACAGAAGTAGCAATACATCGTTAAAGATCCAACTGGGGCCCTCGCTTGATCCATATCAACAGGGGATGACCGCACAACCTCGAATTCAGCACGCGAGGAGACAAGGCTAAAAGATTGGAGCTCCAGAACACTAGAAATGTTTTTCAACTCTCAAGGATTGCTTATGGAACCAACTGGAATAACAGTGGTAGTGACCCGTGTTGTGTGTGAGGGAAGCAAGGGGAAACTCAAGTAAGACAGCTGTGGTCAGCCTACCACCATCGGACAGTAGGCATGTAAAGCATCTGGTCAAGTCAAATCAAAAGCCAATATGTTACTGGTTCCAGTTTTAGAGTAAAAACGTTATTTTGATTATCTGTCCTTCGCTGCCAACTAAAAATGGGTGGTCCGAGCTGGCCTCAGAGGGAGGGATGTTGAAAAGGAACAGTTCCACGGCATGATAACCACGAACATTGCAGCAGGTGTGAGAGATAAGCAATTTGGGAGCTCTCGTCCAATATGGCTCTGTAGATTGAGAGAGAGGAAGAAAAGTTACGATTACTAGATATTTCTTGGCAGGATTAACAAATGGAATAAACCGAGGTTTCTCACCATGGTCGTTACAAGGTAGCTCAAGTACAAAAAGCGATCAGTTCGCCTTATTTATTTCTTCTTTTTTGGCTTTTTCTTCTTGGCCACACCAGAAACACTGGGGGCAGGTTGTATAGTAGCAGCAGGTATCAATGATTTGGCGGTAGTTTCTTCTATTAGGGGAGCACGTAGCTCCTCTGCTGACTTCGAATGTTCTTCGTGCCGATTTTGCATTTTCTGGATCAAAGAAAGGTTCAATGCCTCAAATCGATTGAGGAAGATCGAAGAGAAAGTTTTAAATTTGATACACTGAGCAAAAATTAGCGAGTGTTGCGTAGATTATACTGATTCAGTACATACTGTGGTATCATCCGTGATTTTCAGCACGAGTTTCCCCTCAGTTGACTTCCATTTTACGACGTAACGAGCCTAAGAAACAATGATTAGAGAATCAGGACATATGAGGCTATGTATGCACCTTATTGGGAGATTTTGTGTACAGAGCCTCCGCGGCATCCTGGAATTCCTGCCAGGAATGGATGTAGACCATCGTACATCTGTCGCCGGCTGAAACGCCTATTGTCATCACATCTGCTGTCACATTCGTCACTTATCACGTGATAGGTCACTCACCTCCCCTCCTCCTAATCTCAAGTATTAATTTCCAGATCGTCACTGCCTTCAAACATCTTGTCGTAATGGTGGCAGACCAAAAGGGAGAGCACAAGCCTAAGCGTGATTACTCTCAACATCAACTCTATTTCAATATTCTCGCTCATCAGACTGAGGATAGCACTTCCTTTCATTGCCAATTTTGCGGCCGGTGCTATTGCAGGAATCTCGGAAATCTTGACTTTCTATCCTCTAGGTATATTCTTAGTTTATGAAGCCTGTCTCATCGAATTTATAGTCCTTTCAAGATGTCGTATGTGTTATTCTTCCTGCCAAGTGTGGTCACACGAACATATTTTAGGTCAAAACGCGGATGCAGCTGGACACCGGCAAGTCTAAAGGGCTTGCGGGAACTTTTTCCTCGATTGTAAAAGAGGAAGGGTACGTCTGCTGACATTCTTCTGTCTTGTTCTCTGAACAAAATCCGTCCACCTAGTATTGGTCGGCTTTATCGAGGTATGAACATGATGACTCTGCTCTCCATCCCCTGATGAGATATCTTAGGTCTCGTCCCTCCACTCTTGTTAGAAGCTCCAAAGCGCGCTGTAAAATTGTGTGTGGTTGTATTCTTTTCATATGAGTTATCCTTATCCTATGCTATTAGTGCCGCCAACGACTTCTGGGGAAAGAGATACTTGGGTTGGTCTGGAGAATCTAAAATGACTCAAAGCTTGTCAATCATTACCGGCTGCAGCGCTGGTGCAACGGCATGTCCTGTGATTGTTAGTTGTCGCACCATATTTTGACTTTTCAAAATAGGAAAGTTTTGTCGTCGTACCATTCGAGCTTGTCAAAATTAAGTGCGTTCTTTTGTTTTCAATTCTTTCGGAAACTCATTCATTTGGTAGATTACAGGATAAGACAAGTACCTACAAGGGCCCGATGGATGTCGTGAAACAGATTGTGCACAAAAATGGTATTCTTGGTCTCTATGCTGGCATGGAGTCCACATTTTGGCGGTCGGTGTCATGGCTCCAATAAAATCGGATCAGATGTTGACTATCCACATAGTCACCTCTACTGGAATGGTGGTTACTTCGGGACCATCTTCACCGTCAAGGAATACCTGCCAAAGGCTAAGGTATGCTTATCCTGCACCAACAACATCAGTTTCTTTTCATATCCTGCTTGCTGTAATAGACTGCCCGAGATCAATTAATGAACAACTTTATCTCTGGGAGCATCGGTGGATTTTGTGGAACTGCTCTTAACACCCCGTATGTTTTGTCACCTTCACTTCATTATCCTGACTGACAAGATGGATTTACAGTTTTGATGTAAGCATTATTTCTATAACTATCAAGTAAAGGTGAAGCCCCTTATATCTCAACAGGTCGTAAAGTCTCGTATACAAGGTGCAGAGCACGTCCCGGGAGTCACACCTAAGTATAATTGGACATATCCCGCACTTGTGACGATTATGCGTGAGGAGGGTGTAGCAGCATTATACAAGGGTTTTGTACCAAAGGTCCTCCGACTTGCACCGGGAGGCGGTGTGCTACTCTTAGTCGTTGAATTTACTCTTGGTGTCTTCAGACAGGGTACGTCATTTTGTTGTATGGTTTGTGACTGGTGGGATTAAATGAGATGTACATTAGTTCTTGGGCCGCCATATATCTAGGGGATTTGTAAAGATGTGTATGCATCAGTCTACCATGGTACTTAAGAGGTTGGACCACTTTTCAACACTTCGAGTACTGAAGCTAGTTTTCTTATACTGCTCACCTAGTATTTGCATCGCATCACTTATGATTACCTATTCTAATAGGTATTCGAAGAATACATAAAGTTCTTGTGACTTTGAGTACCTATTCTACTAGGACATGCTAAAAGCATGAATGAAAACCGTTTTAATATTCAAACATTAAATGCTATCAAAATCAATATATTCAGTAAGGTATTATCTAAGCAATGTTCAAGCAATACTGCTGTATCACTTCCTGATCTTTATGGATAGTTGATAAGAAGGTCCAACCGTAGTCCAAAATTCATGCATTGTAGAAATTGGTATCAAGACCAACAGATGGCATCAATTATGAGAAAAAATTTCGCTTTCTGAGATGGTTCTGATGTTCAGCTGCGTGCGCGGTGACTGTTCTGTCTACAGATGCTCGCCAAATCGGAACCCCGATCTAATATGCTCATCCCAGTTGATTATTCCTCCGGACACATGGAAGCAGATCCAGACACTCACATATGCAATCAAGTCATAAATGCCATCAATGCACCAACTGTTCCTTGGGGCAGCCCCTCGTGTTGATGCCCGGAAGAGCCCTGTCATGAAATCACCAGCTATGTGCGCATGCCCATCCTGGACGCCTAGGATCATGCCCCTTTGAGCTGAATTACTCGAATATGCCACGATGGAGAACAGGAAGCGCTTGAGATCTCCTTGCAGGAATTGCCCAACCCAGGGTCAAGCAATCCGGGTGGAGGAAAGTGGCTCCATTGATTGACAATGAGAATGCTTACCCTTGAACAGCGCCAGTGCGGCTAGGTCTGGGGTAAGACCATCGTCTGCCTCTTCAATCTTGAGTGTAATTTTGGGTTTGAACTTGTTTTCCTCTTCGTATCCTGGTGTATACATTGTTGGTGGGAAGAAGATGTGGATGTCAATGCTATATAACAACATTTCCGAGTGAAGAGTATCAGCAAGACCTTTTCAATACGTTAACGTTAGCAGGGCTATCCTCAACCTGGGACCTACCCCTCAGTGCGTGCTTCGCAGGCGAGTACGAAGAATATCCCACAAAAGACATGAGTCCGAGGGTTGAAGAAACGAAAGTGATTTTCCCCTTTCTGTTCTGTTTCACCATCATCTTTGAGACTGCCTTCGCCTCTTATCAGGACTTATAGGCTATCACAACAGATTCTACTCACCCAAGCTGTCCAAGCCTGTATCCAATATCCGTTGGTCATTCCATTTGCCAAGTCCTCTTCTGTCATCTCTACAAAAAAACCTGGCCGTGCAGCCCCCGCACAAGTAAATGTCGCGTCCGGTGCTTCACCATCATATGGTTCACAGACAGCTTCAAGCGCCTCTGTCGCTGCCTTGGCAGTGTCGAGTGCAAATGAATAAGCATTCAACTTCTGGTTTGGCGATCGTCTTTCTGTCTGAAACAAAATTCAGCTCGGCACGATCAAAACATAGAACTAACCCTGCTACATACCTCAATCTCTTTTAGTGCCTTATCCAATTTGATTTGATCTCGTGCAACAACAGACACATTTGCACCATGTCGTGTAAGGAGCTTCGCAAGGGATAAGCCAAGACCTTGGCTACCTCCTGTTACATAGCAATGCTACATCACGACAAGTCAGCAAACTAGTAAGGATGTACTATGTACCAGCGGAAACTAAAGACTTGCCAGGCCATCCGGATTCCATTTTTTTGAAAAAATCATGTCAAGGTCAATTATAATTGGCAAAAGTGAAGGGAGGGTAGGACCACGAGAGACAACGCGCTACTAAGATTTCTGATGGCATCGGACTTCAGGGTTTCATGGTTATGAAACGCGTTAGCTCAACAATAGCCTATCAAGATGGACATCCTGGACTCTATTTCTCCTGTATTCGCTCAATTTCTATGGTTGGATGTGAATAGCTCCAGTAGTAGTACCCCATTTATAATCTATCGCCGGATTCTCTATAGCTCCTTAGATTTAAATCAAAGCCGCCGTTTCCTCCATCCTGCTTCTCAGAGATTCAACAACTTGCAAATGGGCTTTCCTCTTCTGTTCGACAGTACCAGTAAAGGCTGAGTCCCACCACCTCTCATTCCCAGGCATGTCGCGCCAACCTTGAACTAAAAATTCTGCCAGTTTATTCATGCCCCCACCACGAGAAGCTGACGCAATAGCCTGGACTTTCGTCCAGTGGGGAGGGGGATTCGCCTTCGAATACTGAGTGAGGCTCGACCCGAGGTCAGACGGGGGAGCAGACAATCCGTTCAAGGCACAAACTAACGCCGGTGGAACGGTCATACGGCCGATCTTGAAGCAAGCTTCTGAAACAGCAACGGCATGAACAATGGTCCCTTCTGGTTCCTCTGTAGATGTAAGCCTCGCTGCAGCAATTTTGGAAGCAATGGAGATATCTTGCGAAGAAGTAGCAGAAGGAACGGATGGTGCTTCTACTCGATTAGGAAGGAAAGTATGGTGACTTTTCTGATCTGGACTATTACTTTGTGGAGTTTTCGACTTGGACGGTTCCAACCTTTTTCCTTGAGACTTACTGACGAACTTATGGACAAAAAATATCTATTGTTGAGATGTAAGTCTTTGATTTCACAAATACTAATGGTGTGAACTTGCCCATTTCCGGTTCCAACAAGCAATCGATGACCTCACTTCATATTGTGCCATCCTGGGTATTTGTCGCAGATAGAGGAAATGCGTTCCTGTGTCCTAGTGAGTGTCATTATACAATCAAAGAACACGACACCTACCTCCGAGAGCTAACCAGCCCCCACACCCGAAAAACATCAAAAACAGGTCAGATATCAGATAGGAACGAGCGCTGTCTAGAGTCTGCAATACCGTCAGAGACAATATGAGACAGAATCGGGGACAGATACACCTTAGCGTAGCTGGAGTTGCTCAGATGTCCTCTGAAGTCACTATCATCGATGGCTATATAAGAAAAACATAGGTCTGCCTTGACATGTTTCCGGAGCCTGAACCGATTGCTTACTCGACCTTGTCTTATGAACCGACACTCTGTCAAACGGGCCTTCGCCAATGGGTAGTTTGCTGTCCAACCAGTCGTCGATTTGCTTTCCTCGAGTCCTCCTCGAGCTCAACGCAGTACGGCATAACAATAGAAAATACTCTATTCGGAGTCGGAAAACAGGTCGGAGAACACGTACTATTCATCTACTTCAAAATTCAAGTCATACACAGCTAAGAGTCAAGACTTACTATGCCACATTAAAGGCCACGATTTCGCATTGATGACGAACAGCAAGATAACAAGCCGCTTGACTAGTAGTCGTATGTGTGAGGAACACCGATTTATTGTGTTCCAAGCGGATATGTAGGCGGACGAGGCCATGAAATCCAAATGAGAAAGTATAGCTCTACTTCAGCCAATTAATATGGTGTCAAATTTTCATGAACAACAGACTATCCCATTTAGAGGACTCTGCTTTGTCATGACAGTTGATTTGTGAAATATTGCCCCCCACTTCCATGTAAGACACACCATTGTGGGTGGCATCCCGCAGGAATCTAGGAAATTCTGAGGATATATCACACGTGTGAAATCTTAGTCTGAGGAGATGAATTTGACTTCCTACAGGACACTATTTACATGTTGCACATTGCACGACAGTTCTTACAGTTTCCTATTGTGCTCTTCAAGCATACAGTGCTCAGCATCAATGTCAAAAGCCTCACTGCCTTTATTTACTACAACGAGAGTTGCTTCGAGATCCATCACATAACCTTTTGTGGCTCATAAGAAAAATTAGCATGTTCAATCGTTATATTGAGACAACATCTGTAAAAATGTGACCTTGATGGAGATAACTATACATGGTACTCTTTAAAGTACTTATATGGTATTTTTTAATTTAGTACACGGTGTTCGGTCGTATGGTAATAGCATGATATTACTTGATATGGTATAGCCCTCTGATCTATTTTTTTAAGAGGGTTATTATTACTTTTTTTTAAAAATCGCCAATCTATTACATGGTGCTCGACTGCAGTCCGTGGTAGGATTATCATCACTGTCAGGGGTTAATATCACATAAAAGTATATATTGATGGTCATTAATCATCTGCTACCCTGCAGGATAGCCATATGGTGTGCAAAGCAATACGATTATACAGAGTTTGGACTTCCTTCTGTGTTTGAGGAGCGAGGGCTGAGTAAGTCATGAGAACGTAGTTCAAAGAGGGAAAATTGAGTGACAACAGATTACAGATTCAACCATCGTTTGAAACTGATCTTGCTTGACAAATATAGCACACCTTATCTAAGCCCCTACTTCGTTTTCATCCATCTCAGCGATGACCACCACTATCGATCCGAAGTCCATCGGAAAGCCAAAACGGCCTAGGAGGCACGTCCGCACTCTCACAGGTATGTCCCTATCTGCAACACACGTTTTAGCTAAGCCTAGCCAGGCTACCTCCCGGACACCGACGCGTCTGGTAAAGAAGTATGGCCCAAGGGAGACGAGAAAATCTGGAAGGCCGGTTTGCGTGATGTCGATAAGGGTGCGTCATCCGCCTATACGTCTCCGTGTGATTGTTTATGTTATCTAGACGTCTCCAGCATCACCAAGGGTATCATTAACCACGTCCAGACCTCCCTTGCACGTCAGGCCTATAATCTTGGTATGCTCATGTGCGATGACTTCAGAAATTATCGAGATTGACAAATATAACAGATAAACTTGGTGCATATCAAGCTTCAGCATTGTCCGTCAGGGACAACCTGTTGGTGGGATACACGTTCATCAATAGATCCAAAGTATTCAAAATGGGCTGTTGTAGGTCAATTGGAATGAGACTCAGCTTAATTATACTCGTAAAGCTCCTAAGCGAGCATACTACTTGTCCTTGGAGTTCTTGATGGGCCGAACACTCGACAACGCCGTTCGTACTACGTAGATCTTGATGATCACACTGATCTTACTCTGATCTGGTGATCTAGCTACTCAACCTTGATCTCAAAGACAAGTACAGGACTGGTGTTGAACAGATCGGCTTCAATATGGAGGATCTCCTTGAGCAAGAACGTGATGCTGCTCTTGGAAATGGCGGTCTCGGTCGCTTGGCTGCTTGCTATCTTGATTCTGGGACTTCTCAGGTGCTTCTTTCCGCGATCAACTTGCTCTTTAATGACTCAATGAACGTCTATTTCTCCAGGAGCTCCCACTTTGGGGTTATGGCCTAAGATACAAATATGGTATATTTCAGCAGCTTATCTCACCTGAGGGTGACCAGCTCGAGGTTTGTCAGCTCTTACTCTAAATCCTATTCGGACCTTGAGTGCGTCTGCTTAGGCCCCTGATCCATGGCTAGATAACCAGAATCCCTGGGAGGTATAGGAATTGATCTACCTATGACCTTTTCTGACTACGATGACAGCTTCCTCGCCTGGATGTCACATATGAAATAAGGTTCTACGGCAATGCAGAGCGTCACAATGATGGAAGTGGACGTGGGACCTGGACTGGAGGTCAAGAAGTTCTGGCAGTTGCATATGATGTTATGATCCCCGGTTATAAGACGAAGACTACAAACAATTTGAGGCTCTGGGAAAGTAAGCCCAAGCGTGGATTTGATCTAAACTCTTTCAATGGTATGTCTTCTTCTCACCAATGGAACTCACTCAGATTTCATGATACTGTCAGCCGGGAATTACGAGGGGGCTATTGAAGCCTCGAACAGCGCAGCAGCTATCACTTCAGTTTTGTATCCAAACGACCACACGTGAGTATCTCCACCCACCCAAGCACTCCTGTCTGTACTTACCAACTTTCGAAGGTCTTGTAGGTATTTCTCTTTCGCTTCGTACTGAGGTTAATAAGGATCAAGTCGGCAAGGAGTTGAGATTGAAGCAACAATAGTAAGATAAATATCAATAAGGAAAATCATTTCTCAGTATCTTCAGTTTCTGGACTGCGGCCAGTTTACAAGATATTCTCCGACGCTTCAAGAACATTGGAAAACCAATCGCTGAATTTCCTGACTGTAAGGCTTTCAACTGGGTGAAATGAGCCACGCTTCTGACGATCCTTTAGATGTTGCAATCCAACTTAATGACGTATGGGATTGGCTCAGCTCACCTTGAATTAAGCCCACTAAATTGTGTATAGACCCATCCAACTCTTGCAATCCCGGAGCTGATGCGTATCCTTGTCGACGAAGAGGATGTCTCGTGGGATCAAGCATGGCAGATCGCCACCAATACTTTCTTCTACACAAACCATACTGTTTTGCCAGTGTGTATTATGCCCAATCGACTTTGACTCTGCCTCAGATTGAATGTCTATAGGAAGCCCTAGAAAAGTGGCCTGTCCCCTTTGTTGAGCATGTACTGCCTCGGTAAGTTGATGTCTAATGTAGTGTCTCGTGTTTGATGTTGATGCCCAAACCATTGTAATAGGCATATGCAGATTATCTACGATATTGTGCGTAACGCCTGTTCACCGTTAGTTGACTATTAACGGGTCGCTTGTCAGAACTTGTATTTCTTGCAAGGTATGATCTAATATTTTGGATTTGAATCCTCTGCAACGTTCCATAAGCTGTTGAGAAAAAATTCCCTGGTGATCGTGATCGACTAGCAAGAATGTCCTTGATTGAAGGTGTGCTACCCTTTCTTCTGACCAATGTACAGTCACCTACCTTTTTATAGAAGGATACCCGAAACAAATCAGGATGGCTCACTTGGCCTGCATTGGTATGTGAACGTTTTGCCACAGATTGGGTCTGACGTCGGTATAGGTAGTCGCAAGGTCAACGGAGTTGCGGAGGTAGGCTGACTATCCTTCTGTATCTGTATCATGGATGTTGCTCAATCTGTGTAGCTTCACTCCGAGCTCGTCAGAACGACGATTCTCAAGGATTTCGTCGAATTCGAAGGTCTTAGCAAGTATGTTGCTACACTACATTTATCGTGATTACTTTATCCCTTTCTTATGCATGGTAACCAGGTTTGGAAACGTCACCAATGGAGGTGTGTTTCTCAACATTTTCGACCACAACTCAATTTGAGCCTCCCAAATAGTCACCCCCCGTCGATGGCTCGATCAGTGCAATCCCGAATTGAGTGATCTTATTACCAGGAAATTGAAGCTAGACAAGAGCGTTTGGCTCAAGAATCTGACTAAATTGGAGGACCTATTACCTTTAGCAGAAGACAAGAAATTCCGTAAGGAATGGGCTACTGTCAAGCAACGAAACAAAGAACGCCTTGCTAGACATGTCCAGTTCACTCTCGGATTTACTATCCGAACAGATGCTATGTTTGATGTACAAATTAAGGTCAGATTTTTAGAGGACTCAAGGATAGAGAAATTTGTCTTATTGATGTGACATGATTAGCGTATGCATGAGTACAAGGTACTTTTTGTTTCATTAGAGGAGGAGACTTAGAAACTCACACATAGCAGCGTCAGACATTGAATATTCTTGGTGTCATACACGCAAGTGGCCATATCAAGTCTCTTTCTGTTTTCTGACTCTATTTAGCGATACCTTACCTTGAAAGGCATGTCTCCTGCTGAAAGGAAGAAGAGTAACCGTAAAGTTGTCTTCTTTGCCGGGAAAGCTGCTCCTGCATGTGAGATTATGTTTGATATAGGATGCTTACTGATTTGATATTGAGCACGTATTAGATTACATCGCCAAGCTTGTGGGTCTTCTGTAACTTGTTGTTTGCTGAGACTTACTCCCATATTAGACGATTCGTCTCATCGTGAACGTTGCACGTGTCATTAATGCCGACCCGGATACCAAGGACTTTCTGCAACTCTACTTCCTTCCAGATTATTCCGTTTCTCTTGCTGAAGTCTTGATACCTGCCTCTGATATCAGCCAACATATTTCGACTGCTGGAACTGAAGCTTCTGGTACTTCGAATATGAAGTTCTGCCTTAACGGTGGCCTTCTTCTCGGTACTGTTGGTGGGTAGTCTTCATCAGCCCCGCCGTTGTTATGCCCTTAAAGCCATTTTTAGATGGTGCTAACATCGAAATTGCTGAGGAAGTTGGAGAGAGCAACGTCTGTGAGTATTGTACTTTTGTTCATTCATCCATATCCATTGGTACAATACTATTGACACGCTTCTCTAGTCTTCTTCGGTCACTTGACTCCGTGAGTCGCCTCATATTCGATGATACCAGGCTCATAACTTTGCCTTTAGAGCCGTAGAGGACCTACGCTACCAACACACCTACCGCCCTGTCTCTGTTGAGACGAAATGTCCTGCGCTAGCAAACGTCTTGAACCAGATCTCTGCTGGATTATTTGGTGATGCAGCTCCTTATGAGCCGTGAGTGGCGATGGTCTGAGTTTACCAAGTGAGATGACTGACAATTCTATCAGCCTCCTCAATACGATTCGCCAGGGCGATCACTACTTGATAACTGATGACTTTGACTCTTATATCGCTGCTTTGGCCATGGTTGACGAAGCCTATCTCGATAGAGATGAGTGGATTAAGAAATCAATCAGAACTACCGCCAAGGTGAGTAGATCTATATGATTCCAGTTCATCGTCATTGACGTTGTCTCAGATGGGCAAGTTCAGTTCTGACCGTGCGATTCTCGAATATGCTGAGAGTTACTGGAACTTGGAACCGACATCCGTCGTTTAGGTCTGGTCATTGAGTTTATAAAATTGATTCAATGCAATGCGAAACTCTCTTCCTTGATCCATGCGCCTCGCTCAAGGATAGATATAATAAAATGAGCCATAAAGAGTCAATCTCTCCTCTTGGTTATGTTATAACAAAAAAATTGATGTCTGTTATCCAAAAACGATTGTTGAGAGCATATATGAGAAATGAAGCGAGATAAAATCTAGGCTCAATACAGAGATTAATGAAAAGAAAAAGAGAAGCAAAAACCAAGCAAGGGGTATACCACTGCCGGATGACAATCTCGTGGATAGGAGAGTGAACAGATAAGCAATCCAAACCGAAACAGGAACAAGGTAGTAGTGGTGAGAAAAAAAAAGTCCAGATGGCGTGAGGGTGGGGGTTCGGCCAGTATGAATGACAGGTTGGTCTTCTTTTTTCAATCCTGGCGAGAATCGGATCGATAGCTTCTTGTGTCCCACCCACCCACACTCACACCTTTCGGAAGATCAGGACCTGGAACTCAAAGTCAGTAAGCGGACAACATGAATGTTTCAATCACAAACATTGAATGCCTCACTCGGATCCGGGTTCGGTACCATACTTGGCTAAGTGGAAGAATGACTTTTTAGGTCAATCATCAAAGCGCGGAACAGAAGTGACATACCATCCACATGTCTGGAGAGTACTGCTGCTGCTTCTTCACTACCGACAGAAACGGTCTTCATTTCAGAATCTCCTTCAGTCTGTTCGATAGTATCAATACTTGATCCTTGGACAGCAGCCGTCTTTTCGACAGGCTCCTCGGCATCACGAGCGGAAATGTCTGCTAGACCCGGGACACCTGGAGTTTTCGGGAATGAGTGCATGCTTTTTTAGCTCTAGACACTTATACAACATGCCTTCTTTACTGATAGCTTCAGGTTCAGAAACAGTCGTAGCTATCTCTTCAATCTCAGATGCCCGAACTGCAGATGCACTCGTAGATGGCACATCAGTTGTTTCTTCGTACGTTAATTCTTGGACAGCAGCGGGAGCATGTGGTTCGGCAGTAGCCAGTGCTTCTTCAGGCACAGAGAGGGTTTCAACCAGAGCCTCGGACTTTTCTTCCTGCATGGCTTGCTCCGAGACTCGCGCATCTTGATTGAGATCATTGCCGATAACTGTTTTCGTGGACCCCCCTTCAGGCAAAAGCTGGTCGTGAACCTCGGCAGCATCTGCCACCGTGACAGCGGCGTCGGCATCCGCAACGGCTACATCGCTATTCAAATCTTCCTTTTTAGTCTCTCCCTTCCCCTTCTCAGAAGCTTCCTTATCATTCCCAGCACCCTCTTTCGACGAAATCCCTGCCAACTCAGATCCATCAACAGACTGTTTCAATTCAGGCTTGTTGACAGCTAAAAATAAAGAACTTGGCTTGGTCTTTTTCCCATTGACAGAATCTTCCAATACTTCACCCACGTCGCTCACGTGATGTGCAGACGATGTCTTCTTCCTGTTATTACTGCTGCCTTTGGTGTTCATAAATGTAATCGGTGACCCGTATGAGCTATGCCGCCCCGATGATGAACTGAACAACCCAAAAAATCGACTTCTCTCGGAACTGATAGACAATCTACCTAAGGACGAAGCAACAGACTTGTCCAGGCTCATGGCTCTTGCCATCTCAACCGGCTGAGAATGGGCAACTTCGATAGTGGGTGCTTGAGGCGTGGGCTTGAGAACAAATACCTGCTCAACAATGACGTATTGAACATGCTTCTGCTCGATGGTGAGCTCAGACAGAGAGGGCCTCAACTTGCAGATAATGAACTTCCGCCAGATAGATGCAACAGGGTCCAGAAGCGCGTCCACCCAAAACTCGATAAACGCTTCGTCAATCTCAACCACTGACAAAGGATATGATCTCGACGCAAACTTGACAGGAGATTCAGATTGAGAGGGATGGGAGGGGCGACGTTGACTCGCAATGTCGGGAGATTTATGGGTTTCACTTGGACTGCGAGAGGGTGAAGAGATCATCGAATGTCTGCTTGCCTTGCGCAGTGGTGGGTTGGTCTTCTCGACGTCCTGACCAAACAGCGTCGAGGCTAATGGTAAGGGAGCAGAGACATTAGAGAAACCCGCAGACGAGAACTGTGCCCAGTCAGTTGGTAAAACCGACTTTGCAGCAGTTGGGAGTGACGAGCGAGGTTCGCGATGGCCATTGGTCACCGTAGTGCCATTGAGGACTCGATCGTTACTAACGACCTCGGAAGAACCAGGAGATGATACATATCGACGCGAACCTGGAATTTGCTGAGCTTTGGGGATGTTCAAAGTTGACGAAGCGACTCTCTTGAGAGGGTGATCACCATGAATGAGGGCGAGGTAACGGATAGTCTCGTCCGCAAAAACTTGACTAAGCCCTGGTAGACCTCCTGGAGATACTAGGTTCTCATCGTTACTCATGTTTCTGATCTTTTCCCAAAGAGTCGACAACTCGCTTTTTCCAACCACAACGTCAGCAGCGAGGGCATCTTTGAGGAGTCGGAGAGGATGACAGCGGACTTGGTCTCGTGAAGAGGAAATTTCAGTTTCGACCCGAACGAATAGGGCGTCAAAATTTCTAGAGGACACACGCGGTGGAAGGAAGACGTCATTTACGGGTGCTGCACCCCTGACATAGGGATACTGTACAACAAGCTCAGTTAGACGCGTTGGCATCCTGAGCCTCAAAGATTCGTCCCTAAAAGTTGACGACCATGAGAATTGATTTGGAAGCTAGACAGAACAGGCCTTACCTGATTCTGGCAAGGAAAAGGTGCTCAAGAATCCGTCCATTGTCTTGCCATCGAGCATAAAATTTTGGCCAATCATCATCATCTCCTCCAACGCGCGGGGCCGCTAACAACCAGAAACCAAACGCTCTCGTGAGCTTGCTCGCAGAAGTGCCATTCTTCTCGGCATGGGCGGCCAGAGAAGAGAAGAGATCCAATATAACATTCAGAAGCTCAAGATGTTCTGGAGGGATTAGCGGGGCGAGGTCTGTTGAATAGGATCCAGCAAGATACTCTGAACTGCGCTCAGCCTCGGAGAAAGTCTTGTACCAAAACTCATCCTTCCCAAACTTTTCTCCATTTAACTCAAGATGTCGTAACCCCCAACGAAGGACGGCAGCGACATCATGCGGTGATCGGGTATAGTTGATTTCTGATTCAAATAATGACGAGGACGATGAAAGGCTGGGTGGAAGAATAGTAATTGCATTATTAGGATTTAAAGAGTGTATGAACAGCGAGACGAGTCTGCGCTGAACGTCGGGCGAAGAGGAATGCCAGTGAGGATGCATGAGTCCGAGCGTCTCGAGACCTGGTAAACGATCGCTTCCATGGTTAGAGTTAACACGTAAGATGAAGGCCAGGAACAGACCTCGGGCAATGATAGCTTGCGAACATATCCGGACCAAGATCAGGGTCTCCGACGGTGTGAGAAGTTTGCTACCAATGGCGTCGTCTGTGAGGATTTGTACATCAGGACCAGCCTCGAACACGACACCTAGAGCAGAAGTCTGCGCGTCGTCCTTTGGCGCTGGAAGAGTGAGAGACAATTGAGGGAGATTCTCTCCCCTCTTGGGAAATGACTGCGACCGCTGTGATTTGACTTTGGAGAGACCAGACGCAACGACTTTCTCCTTGCCATTCCCCCCGAGCGCGTTCTCCGGGAACTCGTCGATGCGCGTGTTGACTGGGGACACCGCCTCGAATTTTCCGTCGAGGAGAGAGCCGTCTGATGCACGCCCCCGGGACGGAGAAGAGGCTCTCTTGGCCTTCTTTCGACCAAAGACCTTGGAAAAAAACGAGGGCATTGGCGTAGGTGTTTTTTTTTTCTGCGGTGAAATGACATATCAAAAATGTGCCTGTCGATCATGTCATGAACTGATTTATCACCTACCGAGGTTGTCAAAAACGGCTGCCAGAACGGCAGGCTAGGCTAGGCGAGGATGTGTGGCCAGATGTACGACCCTGCCACGTGCTACCGAATTTCTCACAATGCAAATATAATGACCACAAGTCTACTTTGCGATGACAACAGTATTTCATAGTCTATGAATTAGAGACTGATCAAAAAAAGTTCAGGTCTGTAGGGAGATGATGTCCAAAGCAATCGCACTTTCCCTACCATTTCGATGCTACTTGATTTACTGCAACCACAGCTCTTGTGCCCTCCAGCACCGGTATAACGGATCCTTATGACTAGTTGAGCTATCTGCATTTATGTTGCCTGCTTGGCTGTAGGCACCAAGCAGCAGATCCGCTCTATTAAAGTCCTCAGTGGTCGCTGATGACTCACCTTCCATCCAGCTTGGATCGATGACTATATATAACAACAATCATCAAGCTCTCCCGGCACTTGCTTAACATCCGCCATTCGGTAGTAATGGATTCAATTCTGATGCTTGATTCGACGGAAAGGAAAGGGAGCACGCGTGAGAGATCCATTACAATCACTACTACTACTACTACTACGTTATGATGCCGCTAAAAAAAATCTGGGCTTCAAGTGGCGGACCCTGTGGGGGACCTTGTGATCAACCTCATTTGTGAGCATCTATCTATCTATGTACATGATATTTCTATTCATATCTTCATTTCACTGCTGTATGGTGCCCTTGTAACTGTACATTCCTCTTCCCTTTCCACTGGATCTTGACTTTTTGGAATCGGAAATTTTCAAGTGTTGTCTTACACTCAAGTTTTTCGTTTTTTCACTCACTTCAGTCATGTATATTGATTGCTCATAACTTCATCAAAAGTTCTTTCCCAGCTTGTCTTTTCAGTTCAGCCGGTAAATCAATTCGTACACTTGAGACTTGTAGCGGAATGACATGTACAGTTACGAAGCACACAAGGTGGTACCCGAACTTACACAGTAATTAAGAGATAGGTACCGGCAAAATACACATCAACTACCTCTGAATTTATCAGACAGGGGAAGAAAAAAAAGAGCGTCAGTAATCACGAAAAAAACTATCACAGCATATCAGAAGAAAGACAAAGAAAGTTTGAGATTAACAAGTTGGTTTGGCTTATGAAGTTTAGAAATTCAGAGATAAAATCATATATCTGGAAGCCGGTGTCCTTCAACACGACCACCAAAACCTTCCTTCCTCGATGACTCAAGCCGTTAGCCACCGCCTACGGGTGAAGAACCCGGAAAAGCACCGTCATCCGACGACCCCTGCTCTGTTTTGCCTGATGAAACACTAATGTTACCACCGCTACCACCCTGGTCATCGCCGGAGGAGCCTTGACCAATTGGTGTACCGGATGGAAGAAGTGCACTGGATAGAGTGGGTGTACTTGACACCGAAGATGACGAGGACAAAGGGGAGGATGTTTGTTGATCACTGCTGGGTTTATTCCTCGAGGTCGTGACGGCGACAGGAACGACGATGGCAATGACCACAATCACGACAACGACTACAATTATGGCGATTCCTTTGACAGTTCTCCACCATGGTTTGCGGGACTCAGCAACGTTTTTTCCGGGTGACAGAGCCGTTTTGGAGGATTCGAGATCTTGGTAGAGGGCACCAGAGTTGGATCGGAGAGGTATCGCACGTGCTGTGGATGTCCGCTCGTCGGTAGACTCATGAAGCAGGTCTACATTGTACCCATCCTGTTTGAAAATCGGATTGAATACGACCGCCTACCGAGCATAGTATCGGATGGACGGACATACCTGTATATCTGCCTTGGATACCTCAGGTGCTTGCGAGAGCAGTTTCTCATCATATATGTTGGGAGAATCCATGTTCTTGAGGATACACCTGCTTTCAGGCCCACTCAGTGGGAAAGAGATGAAGGGAACGAACAAGTGATGGGCCTAGTTTGGGTCAATGCCAGGGTCATCAAAGCTTACACATTCTTTCCTAGATCGAATAATCCACTCGCAATAATATCATAAAACGGAACATTATAAACAACTAAAGTAACCAGATTAAATGACAACTTGTCTACTCTGTCATAGTCATATCACCAGCCAGTTCATGTGAACCACCCCTTTGGTTGGTGAACATCATCTTCCTGAACTTTTCCATCTCTCTTCTTTTGCAAGTTCTCCAGAATGGCTCTGACTCCCTCAACATCACCAACGGCCGCTTTCCCATTGTCCCAGTCAACGACAATGGGCCATTTCACTGCCTGAGGCCTATCTTGGGCAAGTTGCACGATTCCACTGAGAGTGGTTGGACGGTCGTTGAATGGCGGTGCAGAAGGGTGAGCCGAAATGAGGACATGACTAGGGGACACCGCTTTGGACGGAAAATAAGAGAGGATAGTTTCAAGTTGATCAGCCGTTGGAGGTGATTCCACCACTTCGAGATTGAACTGTAATGGCGCTAAAGTTGGATTTTCACTCGGATAAGGAGCAGATAAAGAATTTCGAAGAAGTGAAAGAGCTTTGGTGGATGGTTGAGAGGACGGGTTGTGACTGATGAATCGCAGCTTCAGATTCTCGATGACCGATACCAGATCACAGCTTACAAGATGGAGATGTTGGGCTGTTTACGGATCAGACTAAAAGGCATTGAGATAATGAGGTCTTACCAAACGACGCTTGAAGGAGTTGAACATGATGGGATGAGACAAAGTTATTTATCAAAGAGGCACAGAACAAATACTTTGTTCTTGCCATGGCTCTTCCAAGATACACTGTGCCAGTTGATGGTACAATCCCGATCCAAGCCCTTCTCTACACAAATGAACAGCTGCTGGCAGCGCAAGAAGGTGTGGGTATCTATGACGGGTACGCCTACCCTGGATACACTATACACAACCGGATAACAGACACCACAGTCTCCAGAAATCTGCACCTCACCAATCAGGCACCGTCTCTATCACGTCCCATCGACTGTTCTACGTGGACAAAAAGGCCCCCGAAAATGATTCATTTGCACTTGATCTCGCATATGTCACCCAGACGGATTATTATGCTGGTTTGTTCACTTCCTCACCCAAGATCACTTTGCACCTTGCACGCAAAGGCTTCAACATGGCTGCCTTGGATGGACCCCTCGCTATCCAAGGCGGTCACAACCCCATGGGCCCATCCATTTGGGAATGCGACGTTTGCGGAAACAAAAATAGAAACATATCAGATCGCAGTCCCTCCAGCACACAGATTTGTGTGCTTTGCGGCGTCGTCCGTTCTCCTGCAACACCGTCAACTTCATCACAACACTTTTCTATTTCTCTTCCTTCCAGTTCTGTCGTCTCATCATCTTCCTTAATCCATCCCCAACCAACTACGTCTGTTGCCTGTCCTGCCTGCACATTCCTGAACCACCCATCGCTCGCAGAATGCGAAATTTGCGAGACAAAACTTTCTGTTACTTCTACAGATGTTTCCAAGCTCGCTCCGAAATCGGCACCAGCCACACGACCGGGTTCACCTGGTATTGATGATGAGGATGGACACCCGGTAGGAGGAAAGATGATTAAAGTCAGCTTTAGGAAGGGAGGTGACAAGGCCTTTTATACGACTCTGAAACGAAGTCTGAAGAGCAAGGCCTGGGAGGTATCCTGCTTCACATATTTTTTCCCCAGAGAAAGTCTGAGCTTTTGACAGACTCGAACAACACCCTCATACAAGCCTGATGCACTCACTAATTCCGACACCGATAGTAATACCATTTCTCGAAGCGGAATCAGTATGTTACACTTTGACATACTACATACCCTGTTATACTCATTCGTGGTAGCCGGTATTCTTCAATCGGTGGAATCGTCTGCTCAAGGTCAGGATATAGATCTCAAGAGTGCGCTTCAGGACCTCGAAGCACTCATGATCAAAGCCCGCGACATGGTCCAACTCGCAGCTGGACTCAACGAAAAGCTGAATTCCGTCACGGTCGACTCCAATCGCTCTTCAAGGAATTCAACTCCAGTACCACCATCGTCTCCGTCTCCGACCCTCCAAACAGGTGGCGGTTCACAGATGACTCTACACGAGCTTCCAGAAGAAGCTATCTTCATTCGTTCATCCCTCGCGCAACTCGGACTGCAGGTATCCAATGTTCCGGTTACGAGTGACATGATAACCGATGAGAAAAAATGGGTCAATGAACTGGCCAGAGAACTAGCAGAGGTACTCAGGGGTATGATGCGCGATCGTGGTATCGTCGCTCTGGATGAGGTTTGGGGAGGATGGAATCGTGCTCGCGGGGTCGGTACGTCTCCAGGATTTTTTGCTATCCTTCTCGGACGTTCTCATTCAAAGAATTTTTTTTTTATAAAGCTCTTCTTCCACCATCGACTTTTCTCCAGGTGATCCCTCTTCTCCCGCAATACACATCACCACAAATTCAAATGCGCAAATTCAAATCAGGCCTTTCTGTGCTTCACACACCATCTTTTGCCCAGCCGGCGTTCAGTACCAGACTGAAAACACATCTCACACTACAAGGTCCAAAAACAACGATGGAAATAGCCCTGATGGAAGGTATAACAGTGGCGCTAGCGAGGGAAATGATGGATGATGCTGAAACCAACGGGGACGTTGTAAGAGACGATGCAGAGTGTGTCATTCAGGATGTTGATCCAAATGGTAGAGGATTTGCAAGTACTGGATTCGGCGGCGTCGGAGAGGCTGGGGTGAAATGGTGGCCAAATGTCTTTATTGATTATGTATGGGATGGGCAGAAATTTGATACTGAGTAATGCAAGCAAGGACAGAGTACCACAGGGTACCCTTCGATGCATCGTTTAGTTCTCAAATATAAATATACTCATGTACCGGGGGAAACAATTTCGGAAACTAGCATGGGGTATGACAGGTATATTTACTAACATAAGATTTAAGGTACTGATCTGGGAACAGACGCAGAAGAACATGGCTTCATCTTCACAGGCAGCCTAGCGTCTTTCCATGCCTTGTAACCTCCGATAATGTCCGTCGCATTCAACAAGCCCAGCCGTTGTAACGATCGTGCAGCCAAACTAAAGATCAACCTTCAATTTCAGCAGCAAGCAGCCTAAAATTGAACACGCTTACCTCGATGCATACCCCTCCTGGCAAAACACAATAATCCGCAAATCATACCGATCTGCTATAGGCAACCTTGACTCACACCTCGGATCAAATCTCCATTCCAGCACATTCCTCTCCACGATCAATGCTCCTAGTATCTCACCAAACTCCTCTCTCTGAGCTTGGGGCCGTATATCCACCAACAGTGTTGGAACTTGCATGACAGGATTCCCCAATTCCGTCAACGCCTGTCTGGGTGTGATCCTCGTCAATTGAGCTCGAGCCTCCTCGAGTGCTATATTGATAGATTTCGAATTGGGTGGAGGGACGGTAGGATCGAGTGGTGTGCGGGAAGCGGTGAGAAGGATTGAATGTATGATGTCTGAATCAAATGAAGAAAAATGGAGTTCTCTTATTCGGGCCATCCACTCGAGCTCTTTCGTTGCTAGACCTAAGCTTATGTCCCCTGCTTTCTCGATATCGATATCTGGAGTGGAAAAGGTATAGGAGGACGATGTTATGCGGCCGATGAATTTTGAACAGGTCAAATGTACAGCACGCGAAGCTAGTTTGCATGACGAAGAAGTTATGTACAATAGACCAGTAGCGGGAGCCGCGGTGGCGCTACCGTTCTCTGGCTCGGAGCAGGAAGCGAAAGGGGACGGGGACGTAGGGGAGAAAGATGCAGCCGTGATTATGAACAGATAAGGTGTAGAAGAAAGAATGGATGAGGTATTAAGGGATGATGAGATCAGGTGAATGAAGGAGATATCATCCGGACCCGACCAAGCTGATGAAGCGTCTGCCACTGCCACACGCACGCCTACATGATGTCCAATGACAAAACTGTAGTGGCTTCAAGTTGGTCAACTCACCATCAACTACATTGGACTTGGATACAGCACGGTATGCAATTTCAGTAGCGACTTGATTACGCACAGAATCCAAGGTCCTTGTTGGAGGCGGGTTAACCAAAAGCAAAGCTCGAGCTGGTTGAGAATCTCCACTTGTATGAGTCCCATCCGCTGATTGTCCTTGTGAACTTGTATATGACATCACGCTCATTTCATGCAAGTTACCCGTGACAAGATTCCCGGGCTGCTGTCGTCGCGCAAATGGGGACACAAAATGACCTCGAGGGACTGCAACGTTCTCCCGTTTTCTCCTGCATGGCCCTATAGACGTGAGCGTTGTCATATGATCTGAACTGGAGCCTAGACCGGTGACGCGACCAGTTACTTCTGGAGAATCGTAGCGTGAAATGGAACGCCTTGGAGATCCGGGGACACTAGACAGCGCGACTTTCACACCCTCTCTATCCTCAACGTTTTCAGCAGCCTGATGGACCTGTGGTTGCTTTGTTATAAGATCTTGAAGAGGGTGCTTGAGAATCTCTGTCTGGTTATCCGAAGCAGTCCTCGAGGTGGATGGAAGAAACATGGAACGAGATGGAATGTAGTCATGCTGAATCGGTGGTCCTGGGTTGACAGGTAGGGAAGCGTAGGATAGCATGCTTGTACTTTGATCGTCGTGCTGTTGGCCTGATGTTTGCATTGCAAGGAGTTGAGGTTGCTCGAGCAACTGATCAGAGTAGGTCAATGACATAGGCTGGGAAGAGTTTCTTTGAGACCTGGACCTATGTGACGACGATAATGACAGACGAATTCCTGGCTTTCTTGAGTGTTGGGATGTGTCTCTTGTGGACTGCGACTGGGAATAACTGGAATGGTCTTGAGATAGCGTTGCTTCACTTTTCTTAGACGTCATCTTGTCTGCAGTCTCAGCAAGGAGTATGGAATCATGGGTTCTGTTGTGCGTAAACATGTTCACTGTTTCATCCGTTCGACTTTCGAATTGTGAGTCTTGCAACATGAGAGTCCGTGTGGAAGCGATAGAGCATGGAGAAGGCGGAACTTCCTCATCGTCATATTTGTGTTTTCTAGTCAAAGATGAAACAAGAGTATTGTCTCTCTGTGTCGCGATGTGAGTTGACATAACTTCTGAGGATGTTCTAGTTGTCGAAAGCGGGGGAATTATCGGGCTGATTTGAGGAAGCTGGGGTTGTTTCATACGTTGCGAGGGCTTAGCAGCTGGCGTGAGCATACTGGAGGAATTCCGTGTGTGATGATTATCTCTTGTGCTGGAGCGTGCCGGTGTTGTTGGGGAAAGACGCAGAGAGGCGTGGCGAAGTCTGCGAGATAGCATTGATCTGTTAGAGTCAGATCGAACTGGGCCTGCTACATTTCCTTCATTCGATGTAGGTGAGAGCGAAGGGAATTGCGGCTTCGACTGCGGCTGAGTGTGAAGTTCGGAAAATGATATCGGAGAAGGTGGAAATGAAGATGAATTTCTCGGCACCGATTCTATGAATCTGGTCATGAATGAATCGTTACGCTGTGTCAGTTGTTAGTCAGCGGGGCTGCAATGTAAGTGGGTAGAGGGGAAATACCTGGACTGGCTGTGCTGCCATCGCTTGTGGCGACAAAGCACAACATTGCTGCGTGTGAACTTATAAAAATATGCACAACTTCGCTTGAACATGATTGTCCTCAACAAAGATTCAGACTGTTCGGTTAAGGCCAATGAATATCATCACATTAGACCTTTTCTTGGACAAAAAGGTTCTATGTTACACAAAGTGCTTCCCAATGAATGCCATCAATGCATGAACGGTATACTGGATGTCGAAGATTCTATACCAACCGATACACAAGATACGCCTCTGTCGGTCGGTATTGCTATCTTCAGAGATGCGCTTGTCTCCAGAAGAAATTACTTTACGCACAAAGAGGACCCCAAGTCTATCGATAGGTCTAGCACAACGGCCAGGTATTATTTCTCGGCATGTAAGACAGCCTCCATTCATTACGGATGAAGTCTCTTCGTCATTCATAAGAGCGAAGCGCCTCATTGCTCTCGTGATTAAGTAAATATTATACACAACATATAATTTGACTGATTTAATATCACTATCACTAATTTGACCATCTTGGTCGTTTCTCAGATGCTCATAATTTGATGAAATGTTTACTCATCCAGTCTTTGAGAAGCAGATACGGAGAATTTATCGGTCCACGTACACCGTCTCACCAACCCTTTCCGTCCCAAACCAGGGTCCTGCCTTTCAGCCAATAACTTTGTTTTCTTCTAGCAGTGTCTAGCCCAATATCTAATTTCGTCTGAAGTACCGCCACCGAAAAGTCCGGAGGTTAATAAACTACACGGAGATCAATATCTTCACGGACTGCGATCGAGCACCGTGTAACAAATTGTTGATCCAAAAAAAGAGATCAATATCTTCTGGACAATCAGAATGTTCGACGTCTTGTATGCCGAGAGGAAAATGTATCGGGCAGACAGTCACATGGAGATTTCTTCTCACACTGTCACGCTTTCATCCTCTGAACGGCCTCTTCGATGCTGCTGCCTCTACAGTTTGCTTTGTATACCGCTCGAGTAGGTTGTACACCTACATCTCTTGTTCCCCCGATTTTAATAAACGCGTGATAGAGAAAGCTGCGAATATGAAAGACCAAGCAGTATCCCAGCAAAGCAAATATTTCACATGAGCATGAAGACTAGTAGTGACAGTAGTGCAAAGCTTCAATTTCCGCCAAACTAACTAGTGGCCAACGTAAGCTTGAATCACCTAATTGAATTGCGAAACTGTCGATTGCTATGCTGATCCTTATGACGGAGTCTGTTTATGATATGAAACACATTGCATTCAGAGAGATTTTTTTCCCAGGAGCTGGACTCAGAGGTAATCCAAGTTGGGTGGTACTATGCTCGACCATGTGCCTGCAACAAGTAAAATGTCATAGTTTACTGAGACTGACCCTGTCTTGAAAGGTTTTGATAAGAATGGAAAATCTTGGTAAGGATTTTATGAGAGATATATTCAGTACTGAACAAGTACCAAGCAAGAGGTATTAAAACGGCTGTAAATATGTCTTGGCTCTGCAGATGGTCAAGTTTAGTTGGATTTTTGTCTTGGCATACAGTCTCACATCCTCGTTCTGCTGCATAAGCGATCGATTGATACAGTATTTTCGTTGATGGGCAATGGATAAGGAAACGTTTTGGGATGCTTATATAACATGATCTAGTATTTAGTCTCGAACCCCAGGACCCATCACCAGGCTCAACCAACGTCCTTCTCCCCAATTGTGGAAGGATACTTTGATACATGATTCATAGACCCAAATGTCTTCCTAAAAAAGATTTGACATTAGTCGGCGTCGATTTAAATCGACCTGTCAGTACCGTGAGATCGGTGAGTAGTGCACTATGGAGCCCACTATGGAGCTTTTCTAGGAAATGCCAATTCTGGAAGCCTTACATAATTCTCCTCCTGATGTGGGAGCATTCCTCCTAAGCACATACATTTAAGTTTTCTGAAAGCCCTTGAACAGAATGGCACTCACTCGTCATACATACTATTGCACCCGTGTACAGTCTTGCACCCGTGTACAGTCAATCGCCTCAATAATAAATCAGGAACCATGAAGCCCACCATCTATCTCGATGGATTGTGACCAAAAATAAAAATCGCCTAGTCTCGATATATCTTGCTATATAACACCCATTCGAAGCAGCCTCTAGAAATGTAATTTTTTCCTTCTTCTTGATTGAAAACCTCACCTCGTCACTCTTTTAAATTTACGTTCGCTCTAACACAAGTTCACTCCTCAGCAGTCCAATGGCATCCATTCAGCCAGTCAGGACAGTAATGACCAAGGCCCAACGATGGGATAAGTCAGCTCAGCAGGAGACCTTGTCGCTCCAGGTGACGTTGAAATAGTTCTTGTCTTCTGCCATCCCTTATCTCATTCCATTTCTAGAATTCCTCTATTACTGGATTGCCCAACTCTCTACCCCTCGATCAACATCTTCACACTTCTGCACCAGTGGCCTGTGTGAGGACGCCACCACCTGAATACAATGACCCACCGATTTCCCTTCGACCGTTACATTTTGACAACAGCTCAAAAGTCTCCATATTGGCGTGCGAGCCGTACCCATTCCAAGGCATTGACACTAAGGACGACCAACCTGTATGCCACATGAGTAAACCGAGAATGCCGTTCTGGCGTACGAAAAAGGGGATTGCACTCATTGTACTCCTCAGCAATGTTATCGTAATCGGAATTGTATTAGGGATTGTCTTTGGTATTCGGATCGATCATCGCCGCCACCAGTCATCCATCCCGGACGATAACAATCCGTTAGGGCAAAATTCGCAGGGTTCTCCATCAGGTGATGATCAGGACAATTCTATGTCTCCATTCCCTTCAATAACCTCGACTTCTTCGACTTCTTTGATCTCTCCCACCACTTCTGCTCACATCTTACTGTTCAAACCTATTATGTCGAGCTCACGCAGGATACCCCCTATTGAATCAGATGGGACTGGACAAGGTTCTGGTGCCACAGATACCAATGTGCTACGGAACGCATATCCAACTAGTATGGGTTGAAGTAGGACAAAACTTCACTCATTCGCTTCGTCTATATTGTTATTGGTCAGAACACTCATGTTTGGCGTCTGTCATTCGTTCATTCCTGTTAATTTTTGTAGAGCCTATGTGATCTCGAATACCGTTTTCCGGAATGTAGGCTACATAAGAATGTTTGACTATGTAAATTTCTACTGTGGATGCAAAAAGCAATCGATTTCCAAATTCTCATGATGTGTTCTGCTTTCCTTCCGGCATCAGTTTTTGATTTGGGGAAGTGTTAATTCCGCCTCCGCATGATTCATTTTTGGTAAAGCAAGTCCTGGGGTCCTTGTGCCACACAGTGCTTACACATACTATGCAGCAAAGTGTTTGATCATGGATATGCCAGTTTGTGGTACCCATAAGTTGTCGAATAATCACTCGTATGACTACGTGCAGGGATTGTTTCTGGTTTGCCAGAAGGACATTAGCCATTTTGCTTTCTTGGTTGTATAGGAAAGTCTTGGCAGGCACGACCCTGACACTACAACAGCAATATTGTAGTGCTCATCATTGCTATTCTTTGACACGAAAAAATTGAAACTCATTGCTGAGGGGAGTTTTAAGGGATGACATTATGTCCCAGCAGCTAGATAGTTTGTAGGCCCACATTGACATCACATGATTAGATGTCAAAATTGCTTCTCAGAGAAAACTTTGTTTTTCAACGTCTTCCTCCATGTCCCCTCCTCAGCCAGTTGTACCTCGACCCAAATTGCCCTCTGACTCCAAGGATGAGTCTTACGGGTTCTGGATTACGGTAGTAAAGAAATTGTGCAGAGCAGAGTGTGCTACTGAAGATGCCCATCTTGAACAAGAAGAGTTGGAACGAGAAGCCAGGGAAGCAGCCCAAGCAGCTGAGGAAACTCAACTTCGTAAGGAGAAAGAGAGGAAGGCCCGAGAACAGAAAGAACACAAACGCTTAGATTAATTAAGGAAGTTTGAAGAAGCCGGCCCAACTCCTATATGTTGCCATTCCTCCTAACAGGATCAAGAAAATGTTGCCATGCTGCCCTGTGGTCCAAGAAAATGCAGATAAACGCGTCTGTACCCACGGAAATCATTGAGACGACAGACAAATCATTAGGATGGGTCAAAAACCCCTGCGCACGACGCATCATGCGAACGCCAGGAGCAAGAGTGAGTTTATTTTAAAAACCCAAGAAATCAAAAATTTGCACTAACCCCTACCATTGTGCCGCTTGTCAGTCGGCCAAACAAGGATGCAGACTTCCCGAGATGAGGATTATGTGGACATCATAGGCACCAAGAAGGGATGGTCAAGAAAACAGGGTGCTGGAGATATGAAAGCGGTAGTTAGTTCGGGTTGGTGAAAGTCTGGAGGGTGCGCGTTGTGAAGCAACGGAGCAGGCAAGTCGGATGGAAGGGTTGTTGAAGCGGTTACGTGTGGCAGCGGAAAAAACATTTGGGTGAATCAGCTGTCGTGGCAGAATCAAGTGGTCGAAAAATCTACACTGATCATACTCATCCTATTTGAATTGAATTTTCTCGGGAATCAATGTTCCAGCTGATATTGTGTTGTCTAAGGCAAACATAAAAAGTAGAGTATCCACGTCGGACAAAATGCCAGACGCTGAGAATCAGTAGGTCATAGCCTCCGCCTGTTCGAGCAATGGAGTGTTATGGACTGCGAATATAGGGGAATGACTGCGGACTTCAAACCCTTTCGAGGGGCATCGGACTTGGAAAATTTACATCATTGATACTCCACGTCATACTTTTAGTAGTTTCCACTCATGTATCTCCTGTAATACCAGTGCTAGAGAGGGAATGAAACGAAGATGTGGGGAAGGCTCTGTATGACGTCATCATATTGTCTGGCTTCCCGCCAGAGAAACCTGTAACATTCGTCCTAGTCATTCTCGGCATTTGGGGCGTAGCTAACGTCGAACGAATCAAGTCATACAGTATCGTGTTACTCTGAGCCTGCTGCCAGCATCCCTAGTTTGGGAATAGTCCCTGCCTGAACTTCTTTTCTGAGGAGTCACTCGGTCTTTGAATTCCGGCTTCTCGGACTTTTGATACCATTTGCTTCGATTTCGTATAATATCCTAACGAAGGCATCTCAACGCCTGGGCATACTGCTTCTCGAGGTGGAACAATGTTAAATGCAGTCCCTCGAACTGAGGTCATTTAGCTGCTGCTTATGCAATAACTAAGATCGACTCGGCTTCATGGTAATTTTGAAGTTATCGGAAGAGAGCCACCTAGAGGGACAGAATACTATCCACATACTAACCACTCGAAGATCCACACAAATTGCACTGTTTGGTCTTACTAAAATACGATTCGAGTAATAGGCTTGTGCAATTGGAATCTTATATTTCATGCAGTTGTGACTGCGCAGCCCTATTTTGGGACATCCGGTCATTTAGTCAGGTCAAATAATCCTTTTAATGCCCCTTTGACCAACACACATTTATAAGGAGCGATAATCCTCTCTTTAGTGTTTCTAGATTGGGTCCATATCTTGAAGTAAATTAAAAAGCGAGCGACTCGGTAAAGTTGGTCTTAGGTCTACTAGGATGGAGCGCCCACCCAAATGACGGAGGATTCGCCCCCAGTTTGACTCATTAAGAAGAGGACTGTGAAGTTCAGTGGAATTCAGCCCTGGCACCGTGAACGTGATAACTGACAGATTCTACTTTGAGATGTTGCAATAGGCAGACTGTTGACTCTCACGCTGCCAAAGCGACGCTCTGCCGCAGTTATTCGTGGCGCTTAGCGCTGATATAAAGAGATCGTCTTCTCTGCCAACTTTTCACTCATCAATGTCTACCCCCCCAGGGTATTCAAGTTTAAGCCCCTCCTCTGTAGAATCGTCGTTGTCTACTACACCACAAGCCTCCTCTCCCCTGTCGAATAGAGTGCCACTCTCATCTCTACCGGAACTAGACGACCTGGATGATTTTCCGGACCCTCCTTCAGGACGATCGTACACCACATCAGTATCTTCCTCCAGAAAGCCGCTTTCTCTTACTTCGTTGAGTTCTGATCGAGTAGTGAATATCACATCAAGCTCAACATCTACGGCCATCGCCCTATCCAACAATCAGCACGAAAGCAACCCCTTGACCTTAGATCTCTCCCAGAGAACACGGTTGGGATCACAGTCTTGGCACATCAGCGATGTGTGGCGAAAAAAAGTTAACGAAACAGACACGTCCACACGTCAATTTGATTCTCCTTCAGCCTCTTGGTGGGGTGAAAACACAAATGCAAAGTCTTGGGATGATCCACCACAGAAAGTCATTGGTTTATCACCAGAAGTAACAGAAGCGTGGAATCATACGAAGGAGGTAAGTTGACCATCTCTTGTGCATCTCCGTGCAATGGGTCATGACATGATGATCATTTTGTGATATCAATCTTACCCGAGCGAGGAAACAACGTTAACCCGTCCTTTTCCCTAGCGTGTTTCTACCGCAATAAAATCTGTTCTCGATGTATCTTTGGATGTCGTCCATGAGCTACTCGTCGTCGGATCAGATTTCCTTGAGCTGGCTCCCATTCCGGGTCTCTCACCTGCAGCAAAGTCGTTAATTGAAATCTGGGATGCAGTGCAGAAAGTCGATGTAAGTCTTTTCCTGGAATGCCCGACGGTATAGATCATCAGATATGTTTAGCTAAATACTTTGACTTGTTTACGACTGACTGGACGGTGCGCCGAAACTCTCATTTCAGTTCGTCAGGAAGTCCATGATGCAGGAAGCTCTGTCACCGTCGAGCTACAGGGACCTCTTAACAAGCTGCAGGAGTCAGTATTTCCCACTATTCAGTTATCCTGGATCTTACGATATATCATCAGAGCTTTTGAAAATGTCAAACAACTCTTTATCAAAGAATCACATCGACCCTTCATTAAACGTTACCTTAAACGAGACGATATCATGCGTAACATTAGTGCCTGCGATGCGGACATACGATCGGCATTGGACATGTTCAATGTATGTTTTTCCCCTCTGGTCTATCATCATTTATATATCCCTGTCATCATCTGCAGCTCTCTGTTTCAATTCGCATCCTCAAGCAAACTCAGGAGTCGGAAAGAAATCGACATATTGAGACTGAGGCTCTCCTCGCTGCCATGTCCTCTCAAAGGAGACAAGAACCGAACTCCAGTAATGCCCTCATGTTAACTGGTATAACAGAAGACATCGTCTCGTCGCCACCCCAAAGCCCTCAGTTTGGTTCAATGAAGGTAGGAATAAATCTATCCTCCTGACTTAGTTCTGACTCTTTTTCAGCCTCCTGCAGTTCCAGGGAATTCGATCTCACAGATGTCAGAGGAACAGCTTCGTGCCGGAATAGCATCCTTGCACCTAGCTCAGAATGCCTCCGATCAAGCCCGAGACACAGAGAATCTACGTCAACTCATGCGCCTTGCTCTCCATACCACGAGAGACGCCGACATTCTCGACATACTCCAGATAAAACGTCAGGATATGCCAGAGGCCATTAAGTCGCTTCAGCGTGCACTTGAGCGGGTCACTGAACGTGACCGGGAGCGACAGAGCTCTACTGTTCTCACTCCAAAGCCCCCTCCCGTGTCTAGAAGATCTTCCATGAAGGATGGGAAAGCCATTTCCAGTCAACAGCGCTCGGGAACTTTAGATAGTAGTAGTTCTGCTGCAAGCTTCGCTGCAGCGGGCAAGGAGGATACTTTGGATCGAGAATTTTTAGAGAGTGGGATCGAGGCACTCGTGAGGATGAGCCGAGGTGTGGATACGAACCTACCAAGTTGGACGATCACCAAGTAAGTTCGTTCCTGTGTCATGATTCCGCTTCTAATAATTTTCCAATCTCCAGATATGAAGTTGATCGTGACCAAAAAATAGGCGTCGGTTTCTTCTCTGATGTATACAAGGGTTCCTGGCGAAACCGCACAGTCGCGATCAAAGTTCTCGCAGACACCACTCCACGTGGACTATTCAAGCGAGAGGTAGCTATATGGAAAAATCTCAAACACCCTAACGTACTGGAGCTTTACGGTGCCAGCAGTACTGCTGGTGATCCACCCTGGTTCTTCGTTAGCCCTTACGAGAAGAATGGGAGCCTGAACGAGTTCTTGAAAAAGGTTCGAAGTCAGACGAGGTTGTCCGGTTCTTCCCATGGATCAAGAAAAAGCCCTCGTTTCGGTAATAGTTTACTTGGTAACAGTTTACCCGGCTCTTCGAAAACGGAAAGGCAAACAACCTTCCCCATTTGGTCAGGTGTAAATTCTGTTCAACAAATACAATCGAGGATCCCTCCAATCCAAAACGCGAATGAGCATCGACGAAGTCAAGATTTACACAGGTTCATTCATGAGATTGCAAAAGGGATGGATTATTTACATAGCCAAAACGTACATCATGGTGATCTC
>Ga0154005_100036_pt1 | contig 79048 bp, 88 predicted proteins | sample TSFL089MetaG_FD_104698 | JGI IMG/M metagenome (GOLD analysis project Ga0154005, IMG submission 104698) | Attine ant fungus gardens microbial communities from Florida, USA - TSFL089 MetaG | ecosystem: Host-associated > Fungi > Mycelium > Unclassified | place: USA: Florida, Lake Talquin State...
AAGAAAAAAAAGAAAAAAAAAAATTTGTGAAATTATTCCCTTCTTGGATTGACTCCCAAAAAGAATAATCGGCCTCGTCTCTCCTCGGTACAATGAATCCCTCAGGGCTCACCTCCTTCCCCTCGCGTGAGAGCAGCCAAGCTACACTTCTTCGTTGATAAGGCAGGAGCGTGGGGAGGAGAGCATCAGGCTGCATTGCAGCATCAGCAAGTTGTGATATTGCTTGAGGGGCAGAAGTGAGGATCGAATAGAAAAAGGGTATATCTATATTATGGGGTATATTTTCCGAGTCGGAAGTTCGACCATATAGGAAATAACACAAATTTCTTTGATGTTCTCGAACAATATCAGCTTGTTTCTTGGACATTCGACGATCTAAGAAATTGAAACTTGAAGGATCGTCCATAGACACTGCAATTTGAAGTTGTACTTCAAAGGGCAGTTCCGAATTATTATTGCTGTGAGAGCCTTCTGGAAAGATGATAATTTTCATGTGAGCTTCAATTTTCACCTTATGTATTTGCTGCAACTCGTAGCAACTCTGAAGAACGATCGAGTAGTCTTTCTCATGCGCCGATTGTGGAAGAAGAAGCCATTCATTATAGAAGTCGGGTCGTCCTTTGGCCCAAAAACTAACCAGCTTTCCCTCAAGATTTAGTATCTGACATTGTCCAATGTCAATTGTCATAGGCTCAGCCAAAGAACCACAGAGGGTCCTCAGCACCCCGAGGATTTCGGTTAAAGATGTCACTGAGGATGTCTCGCTGATGCTCAAAGTATAACGCAGAGCGAATGTGTGTCGCCAAGTCGGTAATTTCATTGCAGCGTCAAGATGAAGGGAGAGCTTAAAATCGAGCACTTGTTCTTTCGAGCCACTGATCAAAGATTCAATATTCTTCTGTTTCTTTCGTCTCGGAGCCTGAGGAAGCGGGGAGCCAGCTCTCTTCTTCGACATTCCTGGGTCCGGAGACGAGGCTTTGCACAAGATCTCGTCAAAAAGGCCTTGCAGCTTGAGCAAAGGATGGAAATCCCCTTTATGCAGAAGATGTGGCCATATATCAGACGCGCGAGCAAGAGCAGGTGCAGTATGTTGGGAATATGTTGTCCGCATAGATCAAACAAAACAAATGCTGCCTTGGACATATGGTCCACGATCAGATGAGTCATTCCCATCAAACACACTACAACGACACCGATCGGAACACCCTGACTTGTATACGAATACATCTGATTATCATGCCAATCCAATGCCAGCCAACCGACAGATAGCCGGTGATGACGAGGGTCTTGTCATATAAACTGCAAGCGTAAACCTTGACATCAAGAAATGTAACATGTGCTATCACGTGGACATGACGTCGAGAATCGTGGCAGTCTCTCTTTATATAGCACTCAACACTTCTTCGAATTCCTGCAAGATGACCATCTAGTATGCATTTTCCGTAAAATCTTTGATTTTTAAATGACCCAGTTTTATTCCAGCTATACTCTCACTTTTTTCCTCCTCGCTGCGGAGGTTTGCCTTTGAAGCATCTCGACAAGATACCCAACTCATTCTTGTTTGCCAGATGTTGACATTTTGTGTTCTCGTCGCTCCTATCCCATTCAGTGTTCGCAGGCGCATTTTCTCATTTCTTTCCACTTCTGCCGTTGTCGCAAAAATCGCCTATGCTTTGAAAATATCGTTCATGTAAGGTTGATCATTTGTATCTGCTGACCTCCATTTATGCCCCCAATCTAGATTCGTCGCTGTTTTATTCGCAGACGCACTTCAACGCATGTTTAGGATCAATGAAGAGTCAGATTTGATCAAGTCTGGCAAAGCCGGTATCCCAGATGTGAGAGCAGACTCGAATATCCATGCAAGAAAGTTCTAGTATGTCCTTACCATTTAATCGCTTCTCACTCTCAATCTTCCATGAAGCGCGCAACGCAATGTTTATCTCACCGGCTTCTGTCTTTTTCTTTCCCTTGTCCTTACCCGCACTTTCCATCTCTCTACGGAGCTTATCCGTACCCAAGAGGAATATGCTAAACTGAAACAAGTCTGTGGTTTCAAGCCTTTGAACGTTTAGTTTATCCATCTTATGCTTGCAGAAGGGTGTTGCCAAGCCAGTTGAAGCCAGCAAGGAACTTGCAGAATTGAAACAGAAGCTCGCTGCAAAAGAGCGAGATTATGGTATGTTTCACGCTATTGCTCTTTTGCTAGTCTGATTTCAATCCAGATACTCTCAAAAAGCAAGCATCCCAAAATTACAAGGAATATGACCGGCTTGCCACTGAACTCAATACACTGTCAGGAGCCAAGTCTGACAAACGACGTGATTAGTCGATCTCTGTCTACAATCACGGATTCGTCTCTCCGAGTTTGATTGCTCGTGCATCTTTTTGAAACCTCGGTTTCGTAGCTAATCAGAACTCAACTTGTGAATAGACTGTCCAATATTTAGTGACCATTTTCGCTGTATCCTTGACCCACAACAAGTATCAACCGCCCTTGAATTCTTTATGCTTTCAAGACGCCTTCTTCCTTCAACTGTTTGATGACACCATCTGCCACTCGGAACATGGAGACTCCGGTCGGAATACCACAATAAACGGCAGTTTGAAGCATTGTTTCCTGTATCTCGAGTTCTGTACAGCCGTTGGTAGCAGCCCCTCTGCCGTTTCTGTGAATAAGGTATATCAGGGCATTTAGCGTGCATCTAACCTTAGATGCCCAGTTAACTAGAGTGGTTATCAGTTATCAAGAGGATATGTAGGGCAATGTTCACTAACCTCAGCTTCTTTTCCCTGTGCCGTGAGCAACGCGATCACTATCAAACTTCTTTGTTTTAGTTCTAGTCCGGGCCTGGTCCAAATGGTGCCCCAAGCGATCTCAGTCGTGAGCTGATCTGGTATTGATTACTCCACCCAGCGAGCACAAGTATTGGACTAACGTGCTGCATAGATGACATGAAATCTGTGGTATCCTACATCCAGTTGCAACAATAGCTCATTCATAAAATTGTCAACATTTACCGACTTAGTGTTGCGATTGACATAGTCGTCACCCTGATCATGTTTATCCGTGAAATAACCTTCGCATCATCGGATACAATAAACTCACCAAGACCTTCCGTCTAATCTGTTTGCCCGCCTCATACAACTCGTTGTGAGCATTCTCGTTGGGTCTTGACAGCGGCATTGTGAGATAAGAAGTGATAGGCTCAATTTTAGAGATTGTTCGACTACAGTAATCTCATCGACTAGAGTCCCAGGCAGCCAATCTCCATCCTTTCTTTGGTCTCTAGTGAAGATTTGAGGCTAATCTTTCCCTCGACAGTGGTTCTGATTCGTCTCAAGATAGAACATGACTCATTATAATCGCATTATAATCGTATGGGTAACCCATGACCTCGGAGCAAGTCAAGTCGATTGCTTTTTTTGACGGATGGAATTTGCATGAAGTCGAAGACAAGTACCCATTTCAGGCATTAATCAAAGGTCGAATTCTGACCTCACAACAGCCATGGCTCACGAGGAAACGTTGACCCTTCCAATGAGATTCGGCTGGGTAGGACTTGGTGCGATGGGATACCCGATGGCAGGTCAATTGCGCAGAAAACTTCCAAGGACAAGCACGTTATGGGTCTATGATATCGACCTTGCATTAACTGCCAGATTCTTGGAAGAAGAGGCTCGATTTGCAGAAAATGATGTTCAAGGTGCCCAAGTGTACATCGGTCGTAGCTCTCGTGAGATAGCTGAAGAAAGCGTGAGTTCGAATCCTCCAGCCTTCTTTTCCTGTATTGACTCTTTGCTGCGGGCAGGACTTCATTATAACAATCGTCCCTGAAGGTATAGCAAATCTTGAATTATTGCACCGACCTCATGAGCTTCTTGATTAGGTGCTCATGTTCAAGCTGTCTTCCTGGATGAGGGGAAAGGTCTGTTATCGGTAGCCGATACTTCTGGAAAGAATTTTGTCGATTGGTTGGTGCCCAATAATATCATGTATTGACTCGAGCTAAAAGGGTGTTATCTACAGCTCTACCATTGATATCGCCACATCGTTGATCGTTGGAAATGCCGTCCGATTATCGAGCCCAACCAACCCACCTACTTTTCATGATGCCCCGGTATCCGGAGGAACTTCAGGAGCAGCCATGGCCACTTTGACATTCATGGTCGGAATAGAGAAAGATTCTCCTCACATCCCACTTCTATGGCATATATTTTCCTTTATGGGAAAGTCCTTACATGCCATGGGTGGACCGTCTCTTGGTCTGGCAGCCAAGCTCAGCAACAATTATCTCTCTGGAATGATCGCACTTGCAACATCAGAAGCTATGAACCTTGGTATGCGATTGGGATTGGATCCAAGAACATTGAGTGACTGCTTTGCAACAAGTTCTGGCGGAAGTTGGGTCAATAGCACGGTGAATCCCGTGCCTGGAGTTTGCCCTGATGCCGTCACTAGTAAAAACTATCAAGGTGGATTCAAAGTCCAATTAATGAAGAAAGATATGACTTTGGCGATTGCTGCTGCGCGAGAGGTAGGCGCGAAGCTTGTGCTCGCTGACGCAGGACTTGCTGCGTACACAGCAGCATCGGACGATCCCAGATGTCGAGATAAAGACTCACGAGTCGTGTACAGGTGGTACGTAGAAAACTTCCTTTCGTGATCCTGTGACGATTCATTACTATGTTAGGTTGGGTGGTGTGGAACCTGGGGTAGAGAAATGGGATCCATCATTGTTCACAGAAGCCTCGGGACCAATCTAAATATAGGATTGGAAACTCATTTAACGGAATAATACCGAGAGAAGGTTTACTCATAGCGCTTAAAATGCTATATCAAGAGTATCAATGGCAATTTGTAACTCCTGAACAATGGCTGAGTCACCGTTCGACAATATCAAGTTTCCTCGATTTGATGAACTACCCTTCCGCAAGGGTGATCCCGATAGTAAGTCTGGAGCCTATCATGAACTGCGTCAAAGTCAAGTACTCAGGTTCTATTAATTTATAGAAGCTATCTGGGGATTTTATGAACACGTATCTGGTGCAACAACACCTGATGAACTCGGGGCATTAAATTTACTCACTCAACGACGGATTCTGAAAGCGTCTCGTACGGAAATTCAGTTTGGGAAAGTTTGTAGCCTCAATTGGGCCATGCACAAGCCGACACCAAGCAAATTTGGACGTAAAGGTCTAGAGCACAAAGTCAAGGGATGGCAAAATCAGCCTCGCATAATCGATGACGAGATATCATTTAATTCGCAATGCAGTTCTCAGTGGGACGGCTTCCGCCATTTCGGACATCCATCAGGTGAGACGAGAACCCCCTTGGCTTGTTTGGCTGCTTGATATAGCACCATTACAGGATTCTTTTACAATGGACTTCCGAGTAACGAGATTGTAGACAGCGCGGGAAACAGCCTACCTTCATCACCAGACAACCCTCAAAGGAACGGCATACATGGTAGGATTTGGTTCAATATTTTGTCATGATGGTGATCAGTTCAATCAAGTTATATTTGAACAGCATTCCAAGGCAAGATAGTGGGTAGAGGCGTCCTTTTGGATTACTACTCTTACGCACAAAAAAATGGCATCCATTATTCTGCGGTGGAGGCACATCTTGTGACAGCGAAAGAACTGGAAGCATGTGCAAAGGCACAAAACTTGATATTCGAGACAGGAGATATCCTATTCGTCCGAATGGGCTACACCGAGTGGTATGAAAAGGCATCTAAACAGGAAAGAGTGGAAGGACTCGAAGTTCCAGAATTGGTTGGGATACGCCAAGATACCGAGGAATTAGAATGGTTTTGGTACGTCTTATGTGCTGTGTTATCATAGCCTCTCACAGCCTGTAGGGATCATCATTTCGCAGCCGTGGCTTCTGATACGCCCTCTTTCGAAGCGCGCCCCACTGTACAGGAATGGGACCTCCACGAATACCTTCTGAGTCTCTGGGGAGTAAGTTGTCATCAGTCATTAAGTTACGCGTGACTTGACTTGCCGATGCAGACGCCCATTGGAGAATTCTTCGATTTAGAGGCTTTGGCACAGACTTGTAAAGAACTTGGCCGATATTCCTTCTTCGTCACATCTAGCCCGCTTCATGTGGTCAATGGCATTGCCAGCCCGCCAAAGTGAGATTCTTTCTAGTGACTAAAATGGAGTTGACTCAACTCTGCAGCGCATTGGCGATCTTCTGATGTTGGAAAGCTTGCACTGTCCCTGTGGGAGAAGGGGACAAAAGTAGCTCGAGGCAAAGAATATTGGTCGTTTTTGTGGTAAATCAATCAGCCTAGCAGAGATGCGTGTCAACCATTTATATCAGATGTCTGATGAGACTGTGGGATTGACACTACTATGGAGGCAACATTTCGGGCACTCATCATCTCTATAATCTATGTCTAATTACAAAGATTAAGAGTCATGTCTTCATACCACGGTTCTTTTGAGTTTGAAATACAGTTCACACAATGACTACGGCATAAGTCAGGATGATCTTATCCCGTAGTACAAGTATAGAGGCCTCATTGTGTCTGACTTTCCATGCGGTTGAGATTCTCCACAGCTGAGATCGGAACCCGTGTCAAAGCAGTCAAAAGACAGTTTTAGCCCGAATCTCGGTTGAGCAGATCCACAAAACCAACCCAATGGGATTACTTCGATTCATGAGTATCGAAGTGTATTATTAATTATTAACATGACTAGTAAGCCGAAGCCGATCCTCGTGGTTTTACTTTGGTTGGGGGAAATAGGTATCATGAGCTCAATATCGCTCCTAAACAAACATTCAGATACTATGGCAAATTTATTTTGTTCACTTTTTGCTCTGAAAACTCTTGACAACTATTTCATCGATCTCACGAATGAGACTAGGCATCCTGGCATCTTCCATATCGTACTCCGCTCTACTTGGAGGTTCGAATATCCTATTGCACATAACCAACATGAAAAGCAGTAGATGGACACTTGACGCTTTGCCATTTTTGGACGACAATGATTTCCTTTTTAAAGTCATCATTCGAGGACTTCATTTTTGTGCTTGAAACGATGTTCATCTTTACTGTTTGGTAGAAGCCCACCAGTCCGATGTATCAATACGAAGTAACAAATGATGCAGAGCCTCGGGTCCAGCAGGTGGATTTCGTTGTCCGATAAAGTAGTGTTCCGCGTAGGATCTGGAGGCACTTTTTTCAACTAATCCTCTCAATACTTTTGTCTATTCATGTATCAGTGATGGAAGTGTTCTCAGCACATGAAAACCTACCAAAATTGTCATCTTTTCCTTGAATTTGCTAAAGAGATCAGCCACCAAAGGTGCAGCCTCATGCTCTTGTAAGCGCTCTCGGCGTAGCTCTCCAATGACAACAGCAAATTCTAATATAATTTCAGTCGCTTGTCGGAGAAGGTCTCCAGCTGCCCGCTGCCCAGAGCGCATCAGACAAGCACTGAGGATATCATCGAGAAGGCTTGAATGATGTTTTGCAAGCTCAAAAACGTCAGAAAACCTTCGTGACTGTTGATCACCATTCTCATCCCGTAAAGGTGTCAGTTCAGCAAGGAAAGGGTCAAAATTACCCCCAATCACGGTGTCAAAAACATAGCCCGACAATGCGTTCATAAACGTTTGTGCCACAAATCGGAAATGCAGAGTCAATCTTTGCGTTGGCACCAGCGTAGGGAAGATCGGGGCAGAGGTCGATCGTATCATCCTTTCAACTGCATATAGCGCATGCTCGACTACAAACTATGAGCGCGTATCCAGTTCCTGGTTGGAAGCTTGAGTGTACCTCTGATCAACCTTAGAAGGAAGGTGAACATTCTTTGATACTTGGATAAAACCTCGGGGGGAATGAGAACCTCTAACGGGTGAGGGGGCTTGTAATCCATGTATAGAAAATCAAGAGCCCTGGCGTAAGTGGCGTCAGGTCACCCTCGAGGAGAAGATGACTCATACTCACTCGACACCTAGGAATGTATTAGATAACATATGCATCACAACAAGTTGACATACACAGAGGATTAAGCCATTTATCTCGACCGGGTCCAGTGGGCAAATCTCGAATAGCGAAACCAAGCCTCCAGGATGCACTACTTATGATTTGCTTAGGCAGATCGTCCTGCGGATAATCCAGCGAATCTACAATGACCGTGCGCAAAAAGAAGCTAAGGTCAGCTCCTACAGGAGGCCATATTTCCCTTTCAAGGAGGGCAGATGCTAAACCGACAGCCCAGGGCTGAGTACTCTCTGTTATCTGCTTTCGTTGCCTCAGAGTCTGAAGGGACAAAGCGCGATTTTTATTATCAATTTCATAATCCTCCTTATCTGAAAATAAGGCAAAAGAAAGCTTGAGTCTGAATGAAGAGGAGGTAATGAGAAGAAAGTCGCGAAGGAGAACCAGGTGAGACCGGAAATTGAGTTCACCGGTATGAGCTAGAAAGAGTCCCAGTAACGTCGACGAGAGCATTGACGAGTGTTTAACAAGGTCAGAGAAGACGACAGAACCAAGATGACTGAATGTAGGAGTAATAGGAGGCAGAGAATCAGGGAAAGAAGCTATGAAGTCTTGTACGGAACCTGACGTCGTTTTGGAAGCTAATGATGCATTCTTCAGAAAGGTACCTGGTTCCATATCGAAAACCTCAAGACCTTCCAAGCCAGATTCGTACTCCTGAATACAGCCTTCAAGAGGGTTAAGTTGATCAGTTTGGGTGTATTGTGTGTTATCACACGACATCTGATTGCCGATGTAAGCAGCTTCGATGTCCTCTGTCCTCCAAATCCATCGCAATTCTGCTTGTTGCGCCGGTTGACTCAGAAGAGGGTGCTCAGGCTGGGCTTTTTGTAATAGGATTAGAGACCGCCGGGCGGCCGGCAAAATGGCGAGCAGCTCAGGAGGAAAAAATGAAGGGTAGTCATCATCTACTTTTTCAAGTACCTCAAAGATATCGTCTTCATATACCTCTGGTTCCTCGTCAAGGGTATATTCATTAAGTGAGAGAAAGATACGCTCTTGTTTTTGCGGTGGACGAGGGCCATATCCTACCGATTGAGCGATCCAGCGCAAGTATTCGTGGGATGTACTCGATAAAATGTAAGCCAGTATAGCAGAAATTTCTCGAGTTGATTGCCGAGTGAAATGTGTATCGAGGTGGACGTGGATGTGAGAGAGGAGATTTATGGGACTATAGTCAAAAGGATGAAACTCTTGAGGTATCTTGATCTCCTCCTATGAGTGTTTTCTGAGATGGACTGTCCAAGAAGTGCCAGAGTTTGACTTACACGACCGCAAAGCGACGCTAGAGAAGCCAAGATATCTTGATAGACTTCGTATTGAAACCATATCTGCGTGATAGGGAGACTACCCTTTAACATTTCTGTAGGCAGCGGCGGGCAATCTGCAAGCGCTGTGCGGAGCCAGTCTAAGACATTGGAGAGCGCATGTGCGAACGCATGTATAGTTGGTCCATCTGTTGTAGATCTGAGAAAAGTAATGAGCACGAAATCGATGTGCCGCTAATGTAATCACCGGCCTGCCACGTAAAGTAGTCAAAAGGATTTCTAAACGCCTTAGCAAGTTTCCTATTGTTAAGAATCGCGATAGAACACTGAGATGTTCAGAAAAATGTCATCTGGTTCAAATGTACATGCCTACCTGTTACTAATGACTTCATCCTTCCCATCGAGAAACAGAAAGCCTGACTCCCCTTCTTTAACTCCTGTCTGGACGAAGCGTTGCAGATCTGCATTCCATGAATGATAGATGGAAGAATTCCCCAGGACGGTCATCTTAAGGGATAAGAATAAGTCCGATTGCTTGGTGTACACAACATGCGTCGAAGGGTCTCTCATTCGTGGCTGAACACTGATAGATACTATGAGAACAATACTCTAGGCTATTTTGTCATTGTCCGCTCACAGATGCCGCGCTGAAGCATAAACAAGGCCATCTCTTTCTGAAAGGAATGGAGTGGAAGTGCGCACTTGATTAATTGGCCGCAGTGCATCCCAGGAAAAGAGTTGCCTCTAGAAGGTGATAAGCGAGTCCGGGGTTCGAGAATAAAGGAGTGTACTTTGCGGCTGTCTAAATCCAATTTACCCCAGACAGAGAGATCTCGCTGTTCATCCTTCGTCTCCAACCGCATTAAATCTGCCGTGATACCATCAAGTTCAGAAGGTAACAACTTTCCAGACGTGTTCGATACTTTTGCCTTTTCACGAGTATTGAGGCGCTCTACGATGGGATTCTGCGGTTTGTCCTGTAGGCTGGGTACCGAGAAACGGGGAAGAAGAGGAGGCAACTCCTCGAAGCCAAGTTCATCCACGTTCTCAATTAGACCTTCATGATTTAAACAGAACCATGGGGTACTTTGTGATCGGTGTTTGGCCATGCAACAAAGGACGCGTTTGGTACCTCAGTGCCTTCGAATGGAGTATTTGCCCTTGTTGGACTCACCCTATCATCATATAACTTGTGCTTTACAAATACAATATACATAAATATAGAAGTTATCAGCAGAAAAGTGGAGTAGCGTGTCATTGATAACGACTGATTTGTCGTTACAATCCAGTCAGGACACCAGAGGGATACTATGTCCTACAGATTCCATCCTCAAGAGTAACACCACACCGAGAACATCTGACCTCCTGGTCAAGCAAGCAAAGCCCAAGTCCAAGAGGGAACCAAAAGACCGCCGCTAAGATACCTTTATTTTGCCATGTCAGAATTTTATATCCACACCAGTCAAAGAATAGCATACGAAGAAGTCCAAATTTCGTCTCCGTCAAATGACCATTCTGCAGACAGATCATCTCGGGATGGTCTGGTGGGAGCAGCGAAGTGATATGTTCGCATGTTCTCGGATTGACGTAATGATAGACATTAGATGAGTTAAACATGCTTTGTTGTGGGGTGCAGGAAGGCCCAGCAATCATGGCAGGCGCATGAGAAATAGTGTGAAATTGTGATGATTCGTTGCCTGGTGTGTTCAGTGCGGGTGTAGGCGACGACTTCCCATAGTATTGGACTAAAAGTGCAGATTAGAAGATCAGATGAGTGTAATAATAATCACACATACACTGTTGGTTTGCAGTCAACTCATAAGGTGGAGGGTTCTCCGAGCCAACTTGTGTCCTCTGCTGCTTGGGGTCAATAAATTTGAGGTGTGAAGAATAAACAAGGGAGCAGTACTTACCTGATGCATGTCGTTGTCAAGGATTATGTACCGATTTATGCAACACTATCATTTGTGGCTGCGGATGCGGAGAGACATATGTAAGATCACGTGAGAGTGCCAATTTTGGTTTACCGACCAAGGAATTTTCACCAAACGCCATTGATCCAACTTTTTTGATCCAACTTTTTGCTTTTCCCTCCTGCTCATCATGGCCAACGCTAGACCATCTACAAGCAACGGTACGGAGGGCCTCAAATATTATGACATGACCTCGAAAGACTAGTTGCGCTCGTTCATCGCTTTTATTAGACGAACCAAGTTCTGACAACTCGTTCTGATCATCCGACAAATGACAGCTATGCCGATTCTTACGCTCATTTTGGTGAGAAATGTTCTTGGAGATACACCATTACATCGGGTTGATTTCTCAGGCATTCATGAGGAGATGTTGAAGGATACCGTTCGCACGGGTTCCTACCGCTCAGCCATCGTGAATAACCCTCACCTCTTCAAAGGGAAGACTGTCCTGGACGTAGGATGTGGGACAGGCATCTTGAGTATGTTTGCTGCCAAGGCAGGCGCAAAGCATGTCGTTGGCGTGAGTGGACTAGGTTTCCTCACTATTGTTCTTGCGAAGAAATCATCAATCCATGATTTTACTAGATCGATATGTCAAATATTATCGATCAGGCACAAAAGATCATTGAAGCCAACGGATTTAAAGATAGTGATTCTTTGAGGTCTCTTCTCTTTTTTTTTCTTCCTTCCTGACATAATGGAATAGTCATCACGCTCGTTAAGGGCAAACTCGAGGAAGCTGAACTCCCCATCAAGGAATTTGACATCATCATTTCGGAGTGGATGGGCTATTTCCTACTCTATGAATCTATGCTTGATACTGTCCTCCTAGCGCGGGATAAGTATCTCAAACCAGGAGGCTTGATTTTCCCCGATACAGCAACACTTTATCTTGCTGCGATCGAAGACCAGGAATATAAAGAGGACAAGATCAACTGTATGTATCACCCCATCCGTTCTTCGGTTCGTCGTTTCTAATATCCATTACTGTCTTTAGTTTGGGACAACGTGTACGGTTTTGATTACTCGTGTATCAAAGATATCGCCCTTAGAGAACCTCTTGTCGACACGGTCGAGCTCAAAGCAGTCGTGACAGACCCTTGCCTTATCAAGGTAACTGTCTTATCCGCTGATGTTCTCCTGAAAACACATCTTTAATGAAAACGCGTTCAACGATATGGTTAGCATATCGATATCCTCACGGCAAAAAAAGAAGATCTCACTTTTGAAGCACCTTTCTCTCTGAATGCAACGCGAGATGATTGTGTGTCGCATGCTATTCGCTTTCATCTCACCTTACTGACCCATCTGTCTGGTGCCCTTGTCATGTTGGATCTGTAACACACACAGATATCCACGCATTCTTGGCATGGTTTGACATCTCTTTCGAATGCACACACAAGAAGGTGAAATTTTCCACTGGTCCTCATGCACAATACACCCACTGGAAGTATGTCAGGCCTTCCAACTCCATCTATGACCGATCAATTCAATTTAATTTACGATCATTCCGTTGCAGGCAAACCGTCTTCTACACACCTGAAACGCTCACTATCAATTCGGGCGACCAAGTCCGTGGTATTTTGAGCTGCGCACCAAATGCGCGGAACCCTCGGGATCTTGACATCCGCATTAAGTATAGAGTCAATCAAGACGGAGACCAGACGGCAGTCCAATATAAAATGTGCGTCCCATTCGTTCTCTCTCTCCACGGTTTATCTGGATCCTCTCGATTTATATTGTGAATGATGACTGACCGGCTGTCAGGTCCTGATTACCATTTTTCCCATCGCGTCGTACTTGCCGCGCTTATCATCCTGTTGTGCCAAAAACATTATTATCTGATATTCGCTCGATTATCACCCCAAATGTATACAGGTATTAGCACCACGCCTAGTGTGTCCTGTTATCGCCTGGAACTCGTACCTAATACTCCTCTTGCCCCTTGTAACCAATGGCGCATCTATTGACGCATCTATTGTAACTGCTATCCATATAGAGCCCTTTCCTGATGCATGCTGTTATCTACTACTTGCCTACATCAGGCTTTCTCAGCAATCCTAGGCCTAAAATAGCCATGAGGCTCCAACCACTCATTCAACACATGTAAAAATCCCCTGACCCCGTCGATTGAACAGAATAAGATGCATCTAACAAAATAATGATATACATAAATTAGAACATAGTATAATAATTTACTTCTACAGACGAAGGTATGCAACGAGTCTTCTAGGAGAATTACAAAACAATACAGTAACGTGAGTCGATCAATGGTATAAAAAAATCCCCTCCAATATAGCATGGCATGTAAAATGAAATATATCTCACTGAAAATCAAGATACAAGTCCCAGGCTGAGACCAATACCGACAGCACCAACACTCGGAGAAGAGGGATGAAACGACATTCCAAGCCTCCCTCTTTTGCCACCGACAACGAACCCCCAAGCGGCTAGCACAACAAGGGCTATGCAGAAGAAAATCATCCTGACCTCCTCCCCTGCACTGTTTCTTTCGAAGGCTAGGCCGATCAAGCCTCTAATACCCCCAATGCCTCGTCCGAATCCCCTTCGATGTCGTCCATATGGTCCAAGTTCAAGCTCGTACCTTTTTGTTCTTGTAGTTTCACCCAGCCTCCACGGCCACACCACACGCAATGTTTCAGTAGCCTGTAGCACCGAAGGCAATCCATGAGCGTCTGTAAGAAGGGAAAACACGCCGGATGTGCACGTAAATCGGGGGATGGGCAAGAACGAGAGAGAGGCTAAGAGTGGCTGGATAGAGGCTGAAGCAAGTGCCCCGATACCAAGACTAGTGCTAACCAAAGTATCTGGAGTCAGGACGAAGGGAGGTGGATAAAGAGGAGGAATAAAGGCGAGGAAGAATTTTTGCAGGCGTGGATTCGATTGTGCAATTCTAACTGCACCACTGGCAATTGTCTCGTCACCAGGATACTTGACAATAGTCAGTTGCAGTGATCGCAACTTGGGAAAGCCGCGTATTGTCTTGGCAAATGCATCCTGAGAAGCAAACGTAACGAAAGATCAGAAGAAATCCCATGAGGAAACAAAAAAACAGTTTACCAGCTGAAATGAAGGTTTATATAAGCATGTCAACTCGAGATGTCTGAGATTGGGACAAGACTGGATGAGCGACCGGAGGAGATTGCCACTATCATATATTGAATGTAGGGCAAACATGATCCTCAGGTCTGTGAGAGATGATAGTTCCCTCAACAAAGATGCAATGGTTGGTGCCGAAACTTCTCTAGTTTCGACAGGGTCTCTGAAGGAAACTTGCTTCAGCGAGGGGTGGAGGTGAGGCAAGGCTTGAAGCTGTTGATGAGTTCCTGAAAACGACGTTACACCTGGTAGACATGCGGAATTGAGGGAGGAGAAATGGATTGGTTGAATATTATGTCGCGAGAGATTAATGTCCTTGAGATCTTGATGTGCTTCTAGGAAGGCAATAAAGGGCCGCTTCTCGCCCAGCGTCAACGGACGAGGAATCCAGTCAATGCAAATGTCACCGAGCGTGAGCTTCCTGAGCTTGGGCCAACGGCCTTGAACAAGAGCATGTATGTCAGCTGGTATAGTCGAAGTACCCTCAACGGAGAGTTCCTCGAGATTGGGGGAGCGATGAATGAGCATGTCCCAAAGTTTTCGAGATATCGGTTGATCCTCTGCTAAGTATTAGTCAAGCGATTACGGTCGGTGAACTGAGACGGACCATCCATGAAAAGATCTACATGGGATTCATAAAAGCCAGAACTTAGGTGAAGTGCGAATCCCGAGAGATCACAGAAATCAAAAAGCTTGGCAAAAGCCGTCAACCTTAGAAAGAAGGACAATTTCAGGACTCACGTGACTGTTCAGGTTGGGTAGCAGAGAACCAAAGCTGGCTCCGATGAAACGCAGCTGAGGGCAACTGAAAGAACAGAGAGATGAGAGAAGAGATAAGTCCATCGATATCACGTACCCCACTCTCAGAGCAAACCACATATCCTCATCACATGGCAATTCATCAGCATCCCATACAAATTTGCGAAGTGCATCTAAAGCCTTAGATGAGGCAATATTAACAACAGCTGTACAAACGGCTTGTCTATCGTTGGTGGACAGGACAGCATGCTCGGGTAGGAGTCGGATGGTGAGTTCGCGGACGTGGCGTGCTATGTCGACGTGACGAGTGAGCATGCCGAGAGTAGAGACGCATTGTTGTACGGTGGTTAGAACAACAGATTCATATAATACAGAAGAAATGTGCGAGAAGACTGATGAGGACTGAAGAACGATGTCAGTGGCTATGATGAGCGGCAGAGATCTGACAGACAGTGAGGCCGAGATGGAGAAGATCTGCACGGGAGTCAAGCCAAAGGCCGATTTCTATGAGGAGATCTGCAGGAGTGTTTTCGAGGGGCGATGGTCCTGGGAAAGAGGACTGGCAACGGTAGCGGATGAGATGCATGAGTAGTGTGGAAGCACAAATAACTCGGGTATATATCAACCCATTAATTCCATAAAAGGCAGCTCCTTTCGTCATAATGCTCTGCCTCCCTTCCCATCTATCAATTTTCTCCCTCCGTGCTCTCCCATCACTTCAGATCTTTACCTCATGCAACTTTAACGATACCGTTACTGGCATTTCCTTCGTGCCACTGTCAGATTTAGCTCAGAACCAACAAGTCACATTCTCATCGAACTTCTCGCCGTCCGGGATCATTTTGCTGAGCCAAAATTTCGCATGCGGGCTGATATGTGAACCTTCTCAGTTGAAATCCAAGTCTTCTTTGAGAGAATTCAGATCTGAATGGGTTCCTTGACCCAGTCGTCTTCTCTGCACATTGTTCTTTTCCAGTGTGGGATATCTTGAATGGCTATGATTCTGATGCTCAGCCCTCAGGCACTTCGGGGCTAGCTCATAGGACCTCCCGGCATTTGTCGTTTTACACTGCAGTAGTCAAGATCCATCAGCAGGGATCGATTGACTCCCGACTAAGGACATATGAAGTGCCGGAATGTCACTTCGGGACCAATGTGAAACCACGCGGTACGGCAGTGCGACTTCACAGGTGCTGTGATGAGTTACCGGATATTCGGTATAAGCCTTTCTTCCATGTTTCATTCCAAGTCTCGTGTTTGCATAGTCGAACTCAGATTCTGTAGACTCACAGCAGCTCGTCTATCCTTAATGATTTTTGCAGATGCATTGCGTTACCGGATATATAATCATGCAGCAGTGTATATCATGAACAATTGCGTGAATTATGTCTTCCTAATCCCAGGTATTGACAGTTCTTATCATACCGAAGCCGGCGGAAAGATTCTACAAGTGCCAACACAATAGCAGCCTGCGAGACCATGTCATCAGTGGCGTACTGAGAAGATCTCTTGGAAGACGTCGCTCCCTTAAACTAACCATTTTATCCGAAAGAAGACGAGTAAATTTTGAAGCAGCTCCAATGGTCTCGGTGCCAGCAACTATGAGATTGACAGCAGATCGATCAGCTCCATATTTCTTCACCCTCCCCGAACCTAGCTGTAGGAAATGGCACCTCCAACTTCAAAGTTCCTGCATGCCTGGCAGTCTAAACGATTATTCAAGGACATTTCTTCACTCATTAAGAGAATTAAATGATACAATTGGTGTCGTCAAAGCTCTTTTCTCAGAGATCCTCTGGATCCTCCAGAAGCTTGCCGATCATGTTGTGCTGGCACTTGCTCGTTGGTTAAGGAATGATAACCAGGAAATCGATTGCTCCAATCCGTCTCGTCTACATGAGATAAGACTATTGACTGCGATGTTTTCTTGTAAAGATTCCTTCATGCAAGCCAAGAACGAGCGAGTGACGGCGACTAATGGGATCCCCACCTCAACGGTCGGGTCCATCCGGTTCCTGTGACAGTGACTACGTAACGCAGGCATCGTATCTAGTAATCAATCAATCACCATGGCTGCCGGTGAACCTGCTGAGTCTTCCAGAATGGCTGAGAAAAACTCAAACGCATCTTCAAATTCTGGGAGTTCTCATTTCTCCACTTCGGTCAAACCAAGTCAAATCCAGAATCCTTATGCAACCCTTGCAGACGCGCAACATTCGTATCAAAACTACTGGCAAAATGCTTGGTCTATGAATCCCTTGTACAGTGCATCAACCGTTGCGCCAACCTCAGACTACGCTCGATCCGCATATGCTCCTTATCAGGCCCATTATTATACCATGCCAGTGCGACCAGCTGCTTTAACTGCGATTTCATCGGCGTCCAGTAGCAATAATATGTTTTCCTCTCCAGCCATAATGGCTTCGCCCTCCGAGAAAATGGAGATTGATGAAAATCCAATTGTTCCCTCGTTGCCGTCATCACCGTTGCCTAAGTATGAACATTGGGATGAAGCAGTTGGAGCATTCTTAAAGGATGCAGGGCTGATACAGGCATTGAGAGGTTTTGAGTGTGATATGATCATGATGAATCCACAATGGGAAAAGGCTCAAGTTCCTATAGCACTGGAGAATTTGATTGAGAGGCTTAGCGTAGGTTTCTTCTGCTTGAATAATATCAGTTTGAGGCTTATGGATGTTGAAGTGTACTCGTGAGTTTTGGCCATCGAAAGGGAAAGAAAGAGAGACGTCTTTTATCCCCTCCTCAGCCAAAGTTCAAGACCCAGCGGAACCAGAAATCAATCTCAGTTTAGACGAACGAAAATTAAATTATGTTAATCTTTCCAATGGCGAAAAGGCCCGTACACCGACTTCGGTGTGTTGCACTTGTTTGATGTATCATTACGATTGGCTCACAAGACCACTCATCGTCGGACTTTTTCAGATCAACAAAGAAATATCAGCGTTTCTTGCTCGAAATCGAGCTCGCAACGACGCATCCAATCGTTCCGAATTTCTTCTGAGCCCTGCAGAGAAACGCAAACGTCAGGAAAGCGGAGACTGTCATGAAGATGACACTATCTCCTCCTGTGCCCGTACAGACGCAAAGACAATTGACCGTGAGGCGCAAATGAAGTACGATATAGCCAAAAATGATGATGGTCCCTTGAGCCGAACGAAGGCCAGGAAAAGTAATGGACGACAGCCTGAAGTGCCAACAGCAAGCAGTGACCGGGCCCAAGATCCCATAGTTGCGCCAAGTGACGAGACGGCGCTTCCTGGACACCATCCTGGCATCGATGCGCGGTTGACCGACATTGAAACCCATTTGGCTGTCCGATATGGTCAGTATGCAGTTTTTCCTCTTTATCTTTCCGATCACTAGACTCTTCCCACTCAAGTTCCATCACCACCACGAACATTGTGGGCTCGACTCAAATTCATCGAAGATCATATCATCAGATTAGAGAAAGATTATCCTCCGTGGGCAGCACTTCATTTCAATCAGCCAAACCGAGGCGTCAGTTTTTTTCTGGCTCTACCAGTCTTGTTACCTAGTTCATCTCCTTTAGTGGCCACCACCTCCTCGGGCAACACCCATCATTGTTCCTCCTAATCTTCGTAGCGCAGATCATAAACTCGATGCCAGTGGTTCTCAGGTTAGTCGACAGAGTTCAGCTTCTGTGCCTCCTGTGCTTCAAGTTGGAGGGACTAAGTTTCGAAATACGAAATCCAGCTTGCAAAAAGCCGTTCTAGAAAAATTGGAAGTCAAGAAGGCCATAGGAGAGAGTATGGATCTTGGTGCTTGAGCAGAGGAGAACCGTTGATTCACTGGGGCGATCTGCCGAGGAGTGAAACCACAATATGGTTGATGATTACCTCGGACCAACCAGGACGGAACTGGATTGACTGTTGTTCATCTAGTATTTCCAGCCAATGACAATGGTTAGCACACGTTCAATAAATTATAACAGCATGACAAATCGATGAGCAGAGTCACAGCGTAGATCCAAACTTAGATAAAAGTGACGTCCTCAGCTTTTCCCCTATCCGCCAGTCTTAACGCAGCAATTTGTGTACTTAGACTTGAATATCCGTTTCCAATGAAACCCTCAGCTCGTCTTGCCAGCTCAACATCAACGGCGACATTATAGTCGCTTTCTCCCCATGTCTTTACTCTATCTACATCCCCGCTTTGCCATATCTGTATCATGGGACCACCAGGCCAGTGGTTCTTCCTAGCCCAGTCCCCACTTATCAATGCTTCCCGTAATTTGTACAGTTGTAAGTAAACTCCTGGATGATCGATAGCACCGTCGTGTAATATGTATAATGTCCGTGCATTAGGGTGAAGTCGGGCTTGTAGAGAAATACCGGATAGTATACGATCTAGGGATGGATAACAATGCATGAGTACAGAGGTGGCATTGGCCGTGTCGAGTGGCGGCAAGAGGATTGAAGATCGGAAATTGGGAAGAGTTGCCCAAGTCGTTAATCCCATTTTCACTTCACTAAGATACCTACAGTGGGACTCAAAGTCGCCTGTGAAAAAAAAATAATGGTCAGCTTTTCGCGTCTATCTTATACAGATTGATCGAACCAACCTCGACGAAGGTGGAGGGCCAGGTATGCTTCACCGGTCGTGGAAGATGATGTTGTCCGAAGATTCAATTGGTTTTGAACGCGATGAACGAGGCCAAGGATAGCCGACGACCACTCAAAGTGATCTTGTAGGTACCTTTGAAAAGATGGCCACACAGAGTGTAGGCCTGCATCTGCCAAGAACCTGGAGAATGATTAGACATCAGGTCAAAGGATCAAAAAAAAAATTGACGTACGTCCAGTTGAATATCCAATCGTCTATCATCACACAACGCTCATCACCCGCAAGCATCTCCAAAGCATGTTGCCACTGTATCGCACTTCCAGTGCTAAGCGACAAATGTACGACATCGTTTTCTGGACATATTCTGTGAAAGACCTTGGAGCTGATACTGCCCTTTGTGGCACCGACAAGGAATGCACTCAGAGGTACGTAGGATTTCTCTCCACGAGGCCGCCAGACAAAGGGCTGATAGACGTATGTTCGGGATACTGCAAGAGCAAGGTTATGATACAGCAATATGTCTTGAACCTGAAGCAGATCAATATTGTGTCCAACCAAGTACAACCAAGTACACGGTATCACAGCACACCTGATTATTGAACCCAGCGCCCCTGAGCTGTCTAAACATAACATACTTCTTTTTTTCAGACTGCACTAGTTGTTCCGAATTGTTAATTTCCTGAGAATCTAATTGGCTATACAGCGCATAGGGTGGTCGAGTGTTGAGATAGTAATAAATCAGGAATAGAGTCAGGCAGGATATTGAGAATAGAAAGAGACGGAGAAATTTCGCGCGAAAAAGCATGATAATGAATGAACATTTGTCAGTGTACTCAGGAACAGAGCATCGGCGAGTTGCTTCAGAAATGACAGAACAATACTTGTGGCTGTGTGCAACAAATCAGACTAGGCCTTTGTCACTATTTCCCACTTTGGATCACAAACCTTGGACCTCCCTGATGAGGAGACCGTCATTTTGATTGGACCCCATATGCAGCTAAGGGTAAACACCATTCTGCTCTTGGCTACTCCCAAGGATAGAGCATACTCATGACAGGTTTGTTCCTTTGTGAAATAAGCAAATTCCCGTGCGATCAATTGTGACTAAGCACCCACAAGCGTGGAAATATTGGCGTTGAGGAATTAAAATATCTCTTGCTCCAGCCGATGATGGCTTTCCGTGCAGTTTCTATTGCAAAATATGCATGCATTCCAGCAACACGGCCGTCAAGGGTGCGAGGGCTACCACTGACCACATATCTTCGTCCCTTCTCCTGTACATCCACCAAGTCATCTTCACAACAGCCATACCCAATAGATAGTCTCATTGCGGATGCAATACAGACGGAAAACCAATTGGAGGTAAATCCTCCTCGAAAGGATAATGACAAAGGGGAAACTTTAGAACAATTGTCCTCCCAAACTGAAATTCCCTCGATTCCCCCGAAGGAACTTTGGAGCAAAGTATTCCCTTTCATTTTTGAGGCCAAAGGACGAAGTTTCGTCATGAACCCTGAGGTTGCCAAGATAATGGCAGAATCCTGTGTTCCAGAGGGAACAAAAGATCAGATAATCCTGGAAGCGTTTCCTGGTACGCATCTTTTCATTAGCACTATCTTCCTGACTCAGTGGGAATGGCTTTCTAGGTCCTGGAACCCTCACGCGTGCTTTGCTTGATCTACCCAAGAGTAGAATAAAGAAAATTATTGTCATGGAGGATATCAAATTATACCTTGAGTGGCTGAAAGTATGCGAGTTCCGGTTCACCTCTTCTGCTCCTAATCACTGCATCTCCTCAGCCTCTCGAAGCTCTTGATCCCCGATTGATAATTATCCCTATGTCTGGATACACCTGGGAAACGTATGATCGTATATTCGCCCAGGGTCTCCTAGACGATGTTCAATCGACAGACTGGCCTCAAGGTACTTACATCACACACATTTGTTCGTCATAGAACAAACTAAAAGCATATTGAACCAGAGCATTCGCAACTCAAATTTATTTCTCATGTATCTGATAGTGTGCTTGGAGAACAGCTCGTTTCTCAGTTTTTCAGGTGCATACCGGATCATGGCTGGTTATTCAAGTATGGTCGCGTCCCTCTCCATTTGTTCATGACGAACACCCTGTGGCAGGTTGGACTGTATCGAATCAATTGCTTTGTTTCGACTTATACGGCTGCAAGCGTATTTCAGATCCTCCAGGGACTCAGAATCGCTGCAAACTCAGCGTCATCGCTGAAGGAACAGCATCATCTGATCTAACAATAGCCCCTCCAACGCTATCGCCTTACAGGAAAAATTTCCATCCGCCTGGCAGAGGTTTGCGGGAATTCGTAGGCGTCTCAATCAGACCTCTAAAAGAGCCGGTCAGTTGTCGGTCTGCCATTCAAGACCTGTAAATTGATCATTTGTATCCTTTTTGTAGATCATTGGAGGCGGTCTAATTGATGACTGGGATTATGTTCTCCGTCGATTGTTCGTACAAAAAGCGACTCCAATCGCTAATTCAATTTCGTACGACTGCCATATTCTTTCATGTGAAATACACAACATGAACTGGTTGACATTAGGAGTTTGGCACCAGGAGCAGCCTTGCTACTTAAAAAGGTCGCCGCCGAATCATTACCACCCCATGAACGCTTGAATACCAAACTGTGTGCCCGGGGTATGACTGTCCAGCAGTGGAAGCCCCTTGTAGAAACATTTTCAGAATGGCCATTTAAGCCGGAGGTACGCATTGCTTCAGCCATCTAAATTGCGAGTTTTGTCAAAACCTGTTTCCCTACATCCAGGATTTGTCGATTGATGGTTTCCATTTCAAACGCTCCAGACAGGAGAATAAGAATGCACATAGGGCTTGAACAATCCTTCTCTTGTTTCAATACAATACCAATCAAATATGTCAGCCCAAATGATTAATCATCAGTACAACTCAATGATAGGCATCTCCATACCTTTGGTTACAACCTTATTCTCGAAAGTACAAATGTTCTATGCACAAATTGATTAATAATCTCATATGATGAAAATATGTGGCTGATAGTAAGCGGAGACAAATGAAGTTCTAGGAGAATTACAAAGGGTCTGACTGTGAAAGGGACTAGTCCATCTGAGTCTCTTCGTTAACCTGTGTATCACCCAACCCTCGACTATCATTCAAGGTCATCTGGCTATCAGTCTCCTCCATAGCCTCCGGTATATCTAGCATACTTTGTGTCTCTTCGTCGACGTCTTCCTCACCATCTACTATTTGCTTATCTTCTACACTTTGTTTTGGTGCTTGTGATGTCTGAAAAGCACGGGGCATCATGCCGAAAAGTGTTGCCTGTCTAGATCCGTCTTTGTCCTTGGCGGATTTAAACAAAGGTTTTTTCGTCTTTTTACCAGAGTAGGATTCAACAGCCTCAACTTTATCGAAGAAACTATCACTCTTTTGTATTGACCCCCTTGCATTTAGTATATTCGTTGGGTTTTTGCGCTTGAAAGGATTTGTTTCTGCCGAAGAAATGTTAGAATGTGGTGAAGGTGGTGGTCATATAAGACCATACTTTGTTTTGGCGGAGGTAGCATCGCAGAAGCATCTGGAAATTGGCTTGCAGTATAATTGTCATCTACATCACTTCTCTTCCTCTTTTGTGCCGTTATCGAATTCGTGGTATCAGGATCTTCCGTAGGTATAGGACTTGGACTTCTAATAGGAGATTGTTGTTGAGATGGTTGAGATGGTAATATAGATGACTGAGCCGCAGACGAGCTAAACTTCGTCCGTTCGACGACTGGTACTGTGACGCGCGACATTCCGGGCCTATCCGTAGCGAAGGGAGGTTGCACATCACCTAGTGGATCATGTCTTCCGTTTGTACTGGTATCCTTTGAGTATTGGATATCCCGTGGCACATTGTCCGACTTCAACCACCTCCTTCTTTTCTGTCTGAGGACCTCCAATCGGTCTTCGGCTTCTTCTTTTCTAGTCTTTAAGACTTCGAGTTTCTCTTGTAGACCAACGAGATGGTAAAACCCGGCAATTTTAATCGCGGCATCATAAGTAGGGAGATGGTGAAGAAGTTTAGTGAGTTCAATGGCGCGTGCAGTGTTGTCAGTTTTGCATGCCGCTTGGATGAGTAAGATGAGCTCCCTGTCAATCGACTGTTCACGCGCTAATATGTCTTCTGTCGTGAGCTCTTCAGAGAGGAGGTCAAGCGCCGTCTGTGTGTATAGGAGCTGTCGTTCAACACTGATAGAATACTTTCAGTAATGGTTGATTAGATTCAAGTTCACATTGAGGCTCACGCTTCTTCCTTTTCTTCATTCCTCCGGAATGGTAAAGTGATTGGTAGCTCCTGTATGAGAGGTCTCGGGAATCCAGGATGTTCTTGTCTTCCCTGTTACATAAACACCATCGTCACATTAGCTAACTTGGATCAATGACCCACTAACTTTGAGAATCAAACAATGGAATACGTTCTCACTGATCCCAACAGGCCAGTACGATTCATCTTTCCCTTGCTTTCGGTCCAAGAGATTAGTATCTAGTATCCGTGCCCATGATGCATGATGTGGTGTTCTAAATTTGGTGAGAACATGTACACATCCTGTAGTATCATACATCGCAGGTGCCTATGAAGCAAGAGTACCGGTCAATGAGGGTTCACAGGTTATGTGCATAAAAACATACGCCTTGGTCCGTCAAACCTATCCATTTCAACGTATGGCCTTTGGGAAGAGGTAGAATATCTCTCTGTCTCACGCTGAAGTCGTCAAAATTGATGATGCAGTACGACAAGTTCTGAGACCCTAGATGCCAGAAATCCAATGTCATCATAACAGCAAGGACACAGGAATGAAAAGCGACCGCAGAAACATTGCTCAAATGTGTGTATGAGAAATAAACTCTCACCATCAATTGTTGTCGACCCCGCTCTATACACGACAAATACCCACTCCGGACCTGCAACCATAGACACGAAATCACCACCAAGTCCCATTATTCTTCGTTCTCTCCCCGTCCCGCTCAAAAACGTCAGGTCACCTTCACTTGTTGCTATGATGACATCCCCGTAGCCCTGAATATCGCTATCCGTGCTTTCGCGTAGGCTCAAGGAAGGTGGAACACCACCGGCCGCAGTTCCTAAAATATGTGATTTCTTGCCCCTGAGTTGATACGTCCACTCCTTCTGTGATGTCCAGGTTCCGTAGGGTTTGAACAGAACCTGTGCTGGATGTTCGCCTTCTGGCGGACAGGCAAAGACCACACCTCTCTCACCTATGATATCAGGAGCGTGACGAAATTGAAAAGAAAGCGCATGAGTGTATGGTGCGTCTGCCACTGAACGGACAGACAACTCACCGAGGTAACCAAGATTATGTTTGAAATTGTCAGTGAAGTGGTAGCTCTTCCGTGTCGAGCGATCAAAGAAGTCGACATTGATGATATGATAGGTATCTTGATCTGTAACTTCAATCACCCCCATGAGATTATATGCTAGATTTTGGAGTTAAACGAAATGCAATTTTTAGATCACGAGGAACCCATACCCAAGAAACATCTCTTGTTGTCCATAGGAGTTGATCCAGGCTGAAAAGGAGGTTGGGCCTTCGTAATACTGACTATAGATGTTTCAGCCACCGGATTTTTCAAGACATAGAATAAAATGACATACCCATTTCTTTGATGTACCCATCACTTGGTCTTTTGCCTGCGGCAGGCTCATCTTGCAAACCTCCTCCGAGGTCATCAACAATCCAATTATCGTAGTCATCGTCCGCGTCAGCATCAACTTCAGGGGTTTCCTCAGTAGTTAATCCAGCCGACTCATGGGTATTTGTCGGCTCCTCCCCAAAGAGATCCAAACCTGTCTTCGGCTGCATCGAACTTGCTAGGGAGTTGTTTACACCAAGTTTCTTGACAGGATCTGGGTGCATATCGGATATTGGATTGCGCCATTGGAAAAATTCACCGTTAGTGTCTGTCCATGCGAGGTGGTTCCTTTTGGGACACCAAACGAGGGAAGTAACCACAGCATCACTCTGCTTTGCAGTATGACTAGGAAAATATGAATCGTAGTCCCGCGAAAAAAGGGGAGCAAATTACTGGGTGATAATTCGCCGGGTTTGGGTTGACCAGATGTAAATATTTGACTGACACGCCGAGGCAAGATAGACACCATTGGGCGAAAGGGCGAATGCAGTCACTGCGCCTGCAATGTCCTTATCGACGAAACCAGAGCTCTTGGTCCAATTGGCTTTAGATATTGTTACGATCTCTGCCAAAAATAAGAAATCAAAGACTTGCCATCAATGACATTTTTTCAAGCTTACCATGCGTTCGCGATACTACATAAAAATAATTCCCTGACGGATGCCACACAGCTGAACAGTCATGAAATTTAAATTCATCTGACCTAGGAGGATTTAGCTGTGCTCGTCGAGCAAATGGGACTAGTTACTCACTCTTGATCTACCAGGGCGGGAATGATTCCGTCAAGGATTTTCTCTACCTTCGCCTGCTTTGATGACATGTCCCAGATCAAGATTTTACCATCAGAGCCACAGGATGTCTGTTAAATATGGTCTAGCGCGAAGGGTTATTGCTTTAGGTTTTGCCAAACTCACCAGATACATGCTTGTAGGATCCCATGTCACTCGTCTGACTCCCTTGGAATGGCCTTCGAGCTTCTCAACAATAGTATTGTCTTCTGCGTCTATTACTTTGATGAACAATTCACTATTGCTAATTAGCGCAAGTAAGCCGGAGATGACAAGGTGAAACATACTCCGATGCAACGGCTATCCGCTTTCCCTTGGGGTCTATTGAGACGGAGCGTATCCGGACCCCATTTGCATTTGTAACAAATCCGTGCAACTGGCTTTCATGTTTGACATATCTCCTGACAAGGTCGTCACTTGCCGAGAGCCAGAAGTCATGCTGGGGCATGGTAAGGGTACTATTTGACGAAGCATAACTTCAAAAAAATACGGAGGCAGATAATGATGTAATTTCGTGTTCTGCATCAGTTGCAGACTCTGGCTCATTCATGTCATTGTCGAGAGACCATATGCGGACGAGGTAATCTGTACCACCAGTATAGATGTACCTGCCAGGCGTCAGATATATCAGTAGGAGATAGCGTTTTACCTACAAGCCATCCGGAGAGCAAGTCAAGCAGGTATAGCCATCAGGGTGAGCTGGGTTGGAGTCAACTTTGGACATTGCAGACAGAGATCGCGTCGTCCCCCTAAACGCGTGACATAACATGAATGTGACAATTACTCTATTCATAGACTTCACATTGATTGATTTAGGAGCTGTGGTTTATTAGAATACACCAAAATATGGTATTTTCATTATTATCCATTTGAGATTGTGGGCATGTCCAGCATACCACAATTTTAATGACAAATTCTGTTATTTCCACAACGGCTACGGTGAACAGGAAATCATGTATGAAACGAAGTTTCTACATCTGTGCGGTGCATTCATCCCTGTTCCATCACGCGCAGACAGATTGAGTAGGAAGCATGACTAGAAATTGCATTAGGTCAGACGAGAGGGTTGTGCCTGACATCTTGTCACGAACTTTGTCCAAAGTAAATGGTATGGGGCGGATTAATCCCGGTGGAAGCTATCAGGGAATTTCAATATGAGGGACAGCGGAGATTAAAGCACACTTACGTATACTTCTGCTGCAGAAAATATCTTCCCTTCCTTGGCACCGTCGAGTGGTGGATGGAGAAGCTGTCGAAAGAAATGAATGGTTTCATCCTTGGTAAGATACTGTATATATCTCACGAGGGTCTATATAGTTCCAGTATTCAGTAGCACTAACACAGCGAAATGTGAAGCATTCTGTTGGATCATGAGATGAGGCTCACTAATGTTGATAGCCTAAGACCTGCGGCGGGAGGGTAACGACACCGTCTGGTACACAATCAGACATCAAATAACTACGAGGAGCAGGAATTACGAACCCCAAGTGTGAACAGCTAAGGTAAATTTTAGCAAGAAGCAACCGTTTGGTGAAACTGTACGCACCCCGAAATATGTTATTAACGCCAATCAACCGTTCAACATAATCTGCAAAAGAAGTATTTCCAACCCTAGGCTGCCCTAGGAGTCCTATCAATGATATGCCTACACATAACCAATAAGAACACACGCCGAATGTGAAGAGTTTGATGGGAACACTGGGAAGGGCAGATTTGATCGAAATAGCCCCCAGCGCGGCAATTGCCCCCCCAAGGGAATGTCCGGTGACGATAATCCTATAGGAAGGGTGCACTGCTAATTGATCTTGTACTATGCGTAGAACATCCAAGGCCACAGCGTTGTAGGCATCTAGAAATCCAAGATGAACCTTTGCGTCAGCCACACCAGTGAGTCCTGTAGAATGAAGAGGAACAAGGAGGAGCATAATATCTACAGAAGAGCTGTTCTGAGCGACAGTCAGTCTGCATTTGATCAGTAAGCTCACCTGTGATGGCGTCAGCAAGTTCACTTGTGCCCCTAAACGCAACAACAATCTCTTTTCGCCTGTCGTCTCGAACAATCATCCCATCTGTTCCCATTATTTTGTCTCTGAACTAAAAACTGTGAGAAGAGTCATGTGCGCAAAAGGTGATGGAAAAACGCACTCGCTCAACCAGGACATTCCCCATTGGTCTGTGGCATGCTGAACCATAAGATGCTGCACAGTATTTCGCATACAATACAAGGTCATTGTACAACACCTCACTGATACCAACACCTTGTATCGGTATTGGGATAATCCCGTGCTCGGTGCTTTGGGAAGCCGTCACTTGCTTGCAAAGGGCCAGTATAGTTATTCCAGTGATGAGTAGAGCTTGCTTCATATGAGAAGAGTTTCCTTGCTTCCTTCGCTCAGCTTTATAGTACTCGGTCTACTACGAGGCTTTGGATCTGTATGGCTGTCCTAAGATAGTTTCCCGTGAAATGAGTTGCGTGACACCACACGAGGAATACTTGATGGATGCAGCTCGAGTTTATCTTGAAGTCATACAGAGAAGGCAAAATTAGATGACATTCGGGGAGAGAAGATATCTGCACTGAGTACCCTCGAGCTCGGAGGCAATCACATCAAGGCAGAAATCGGGTTCCATAGAAGCTTGTTTAGGTCCTGAATAGTACATGAGCCTGAGGCTACACCATCTGCGAAGTGGATATTGCTTGACTATGGAAGCTTTGAATGGCGAGGGAGGTGCGTGTGGCCGGAATGGTTAGAGGAATGTACACTGTTTGAGCTTATGCTACGAGCGTAAAATGGCAGCTCGATGTTATTTGGATTCAGTTTGGCACTTGACGCTCACAAAGAAAAAGTACTGCTAAAGCTATTGACGAGAAGGATGTTAGTCTCCATGATGAGAAGGTGAACGAAGTATCAACATCGACGCGCGTGATCACCACGGTAGCCTTGAATTTTCTCCCGTAATCTATATCGTCTCTTATTTCAGGTCAAAAATATCCCAGCCTCAAACCATCTGGAATGGGATTTATTCAGTCTTCAATGTCACAGTCTTCCTTTTCTTAAACTATCGTATTCAATACTTGCGACGGGCGCAAAAGAAATTCTATTTTAGATTTTCCTTTCAGCAAATGCCGTCTGGACACCACGAGGCTGTTTAGCGGTCACGCAAACACATCGTAGTTCTACAATGTGATGTTTACTACGTCCTACTATCCAGATAACATTCCTACTACTGCCTGCTTCAATTTCATCCTTTATAGTATTCAATTTTTACCATGGATGTCGCTTTCTCACTTGTGACTGGACTCGGGTTTCGAGTTTACTTGCTCCGCATTACATCTCCGGCATCGTCTATCTCTCCAATGATTCTGGGGCTTTTAGAGGGCATCTTCGTTCATCAGCTTTCTTTTCATCCTCCCCCCTTTGTTTCTTCTTCCCCCCTCGACCACTACCTAGCACTTGGGTTGAGATTCTTGGTAGAGTTCCTTATTGCAGGGGACTGGTCAAGGATCAGGATTGTTGCCCTCTGGATGGCCATCGGTACCAGCATTTCAGAGTTGCTGTTCCCTGGTCTTCCTAGTAACTTTGATGCTAGGGTGAAGACATCTCCAAGTAGCCGAACTCGGCGTCAACGGCCTAGATCTGATGCCTCTCATGCTCCCTCCCGTATGCGAGTTTATCAGGAGCCAGAAGAGCTGCCTTCTCACCTCCCCGCAAGTACACCCATCAAACCCACCATACAAGTTCACACTCATGCCAGTCGATCTGATGATCAAACTTTCGTATCACCTAATTTTCCGCTTCCGACTCCCCCAAGTTTCTTTTTGCACCCTGAGTCAGAGCCTTCGCCTTTTCCTAACTCACCCACCTCCCCCCTAAAGCCCGTTATCGCTTCAGTTTCCTCTCCGGTTCAAGCTCGTCCAACCTCAGCCCTCGCATTCTATGAAACAGGAAAGTCGACTCAACCTGCATCTACTAGTAGAAATTGCGCTGTTCCTTCCTTGCGACCCTCTCTCCTGCCACCCACACCTCCCGATAGTACACTTCGTGAGCGAACGTTGGACTCTCGAGTTGATCGTCTGTCAACTATTGATGAGATTACGTCGCGCTCCGAGCATGTGAGCGAAGACATTGAATTAAATCCACAACAGAAAGAGCAAAGCTCTATTCTAATAACACACGGTGGGGAGGATCCCCTTCCCGTACCGAACCCTACGAGCCACTACGTTCGCGCCGAAGACGGCACGCCTAAGGTTTCTACAATTCCTTCTACAGAGATTTCCCTCCCTGTTCCTCCTTCCCTCGGGCCATCTAGTGAAATTGGTGATAAACTTCGAACTCCTTGCAGAGTCTTGTTCGAAGTTGGTGACTCGGATCCTGATGAACTGAACACACCTCCTGCTCTACTACCTTGTATATCTCGAAATTCTTCAACTCCTGGAGGAGTCAGTGAACCTGGCAAGCAAAAAATTGCACTGTCACCCCTGATTTTGGATTCCAGATCCATTGCATCTGATCAGGAAGCCATGCCTGTCCCTGGAATGATACTTTCAAGCTATGCAATTCTTCAGCCACCTGTAGCCCCTCGACCTTTTGGTTCCCTCCTGGACACATTATCGAACACTATTCCACGCGAAGTCAGCGACAAATCCGAAGATGTAAAGTCACCTTCTGATGCTTCTGATGCTGAAAGCGTGCTCTCAACACGTATTCCTATGCGATTATTAGAGCATGCCGAAGACATCAGAAAACAGGCCATCGAAGAGGGAAAGGAGTTGGAAAGATTGAAAGCGGAGCTGTGCAAGGCACGGTCTGAGCATAGACCCCGAGATGTTCTATTTTTGAAAGGTGATATAAAGGATGCTGATGAACGAATGAGGAAGTTGCATGCAAAAGCTGCGAGGCGATTCTTCGCTGGTAATACGATAACGTGATCAATGTTGATTAATGTTACTGATGTCCCCACTCACCCTTTCCTTAGGGCATAATAATCTTCAGAAACCAGGTATAATCGACGTTCATGGCTTGAAACCTGAAGAGGCCCTTCAGAAAACTGAGCAGGCATTCCGAGATCTACTCTCGAATGGTCAGGTAACGTTGAGAGTTATTGTTGGCAAAGGCCTTCACTCTAAAAATAGGGTTCCCGCTATCAAAAATTTTATAATTGAGACAATGCGCAAGTATGTCCTTGATTGTCTTCATTCTCTTGACTCGTCATTAATCTTAAATAGTCAACATATCCCTTGCTCGGTGGACCCTTACAATACAGGAATCCTGATTCTGACTTTGTCTCCAGAAACTAGTATCTCATGAACTCGTCTCTTGAGTATATATATATTTTCTTCAGACAAAACTTTTTCCTTTCCTCTCAGCCCAAGCACCCCCTATGGGAGATTTTCAGCTCGAAAATAACAACTCCGCCAGGTGTTCAAAATCTTTACCAATACCATTCATGATTGATCTAGTCTTTGCTTTCTTTAGTATGTTATTAACATCATCTGTTTTAACGAACTAGATGTATTTCTACACAAATCAAAATTCTTGCTTAAAATTCCATTAGGTCCCTGTCCTTGTCTAGCAACAATCCAGCGTTGTCGCTGGCAACGAGAGCACCAGAACTGAACGCCTCACTCAATGAGCTGACTGTTGTCACAGCCATGTCGAGGACCGCCTCCACACGCTTTTTCAGCGCATCATTGGAACTCGATACCCTCTTTTGATTTTTATTCACATTCGAATGCCATGGCGATTGGGACCCGGGATTTGACCAGTCGAAACGAAGGAAACAAGAAAACAGATTAGAATGCTGCGGTTTCGTTGGTCTTTCGACGCACCAGGGATAACAGATTGATTCTCGCATCTGCTTCATCAAGCCTGACCAATAATGACGGTTCTTCGTTACTTTGCTCGCCAGCTTCCTTCTCTTCGGGATCAGATTCTTCATTATCTGGCTGGTGAAATTCGACTTCGCCAAAATGTGCTTCAAGAAACACCGCTAAGCGCTGAACACGTGTCATGGATGATAATTCTCCCTTTGTATCGGCGTGTGGATGTTTATGATCACGAGAATGAGAGTGCCGATGTGTGGTCACTAGATAGGAGTGCGTTCGTGTTTGTGATGGTATGGCAAATTGAATCAGTATTAAAACTCAAACTACATGCAATGAGCTTACACTTTGCTGAGGCCGGACTGCTATCTATGCTGGTAATGAGTGCCAACGTAGAGTCAGCGATCATATCATTACTTGAGCTCGACTCCCATTCTAATGTTAGCTCGTGTTCTTGTGTGTGCTTCACATCTACAACTCCCATAACCTAAAATTCAAACAAGACAAAAGCAGTATATCAAGCACAGGCACTCATTTAGAAAGAATATGAGAAATACCCGTATGGTAGGAACTCCATCCTTATCTAGACCTTCCTCAATCGTACCAAACATACCTTCCAGGTGCCACCTGACCAGCTCCCAACCGACACCTAAAACGATCCTTTGTTTTTGTGTCAAAGTGCAAGTCGTTAGTCCGGCAAAGTCCCTCAAATCTCGAGGATCAAGGAGCGTATAAGAATAGTCCTTGGCCACCAGAAGCCCAGAGATGATGTCATTGGTTTGAGGTGGCTTGTCAGCTAATGTGCCAATAGCCTTTTACATGATAAATAGATATATCATGTGTGTATACGAACGACCCGGACCACAAGTTCAGTCATCAGCTAGAGGAAGTAGCAGTGATAGACACGAACCTTAGCAACACGTTCACCTCTGAAGGACAGATTGAGCGTCTCTAAGTTCCTTGGAGTATGGATTTTGACGTCCTCGTCCTTTTCCTTAAACCTAGACTGCATTGCGGCGCGCAGGCGGCTCATGCCTGTTGATTCACCATGTACTAGGACCTATCACATGTAGTAAATTATTTGTTTTTTTTTTTTAGAATCAGGAGAGGGAAGACTTTACCACATGCTGGGCCTTGACTTGCTCAATGTATTCCGAATTTTGAGCATAATCAACGTGGGCACTGAACGAAATCTCATCCACAGATATCCGTCGGGGTATTGTTATTCCTTTCAGGGTAATGAACTCTTCGGGCTCGGTCATGATATCCTGAAAAATCGTATACGGACATAAGTGTGGGCTCGTTATGGTTCGGACGAAATTTTAGACGAAACAAAACAAAGTCCATTCGAATAAAATGTAGGTTACACTGGGAAGGAATCTCAGGACCGCCGAAGGGCTCACCTTGGCCGGTGTTCCTTCGATCGAATACCCAGTAATGATAAGACCGTTTCGAGCATCAGGTGCCCAAAGTTCGAACAGTTCACGACTCGGTCCGACTTGCATAAAACCAGGACTAGCAAGGACAACACAAGGCGGTCCATCAGCAATTTTCTTTTCCCAGCCCCTCGTTTGAGGAACGTTCGAGATGTGCCTAGGATGAGGGTTAGCGATAACGTACAGAGCAATGACATATTATAATAATACTTGAAAACAAAGGGATTGTCTCTTCGGGCAAACCGTGACCGGATGTTGGCATTCATTGTATGGATATATGTCTGGAAAACTGCCATACACTTCTTCGCCAGCCCCGACGCATAATAAACAGGTACATTGTGTAAATCTGGATGCTTCTTCCAGTATTCGTCTAAGATCAACAACAGTTCTTGGGCTCTCCCGAGCGCAAATGTAGGCAAAAGGACATGACCACCTCGCCGAATGATTGAATGAACCAGATTCGTGAACCTAAGTTCCTTTTCTTCACGACTTTCACCAGTATGTACACCATAAGTGCTCTCTACTATGAGTACGTCAGGACGGATAGGCGGAAGCTCAGCTTTCACAAGATGTCGGTCCTCCTCTCTTGAATAATCGCCAGTATACAGAATTTTGAGACCAGCAATGTCTATCAAAAACATACAAGCTCCTAGAACATGGCCAGCGTGATAAGGTATGAAGGAGATACCAGGGCAAACTGTGATAAGTTGATGAGCCGAGACAGGGATGATTGAAGCGAGTGAAATCTGCATGTCCAAAGGTGAAAACAAAGCGTCCGAGTTTGAGGAACTTATGAATTCGTTAATAAAAATCGATTGCAGATGTAAGAAAATAAACCTTGTTCGTACGAAATCTTGCATCATGAACTTATGCAGAGCTTTCGTTGGATGGGACATGTAGACTTTGCCCTTTCCATCCTTGAAATTTGTCTACAGAGGCTGCGTCATGGAAAATCTGAGCCTTAGAAACAGCTCGCATACCTTCTCCGTTATATAGGTCAACGCCGCAGCGTGGTCCAAGTGGAAGCTAACGACCCAAATCTCAACTTCGCATCACATAAGAGGTTTCTCACAAAGGTAACTCACTGAGTGATAAGAATGGCATCCACCGTGCTCCAGTCGAGGTCATCAATAAAAGGTAAAGATGCCAGACCACTGTAAGCCGGATGAACACCCGTGTCACAGACGATGGTCTTTCCACGATATTGTAATACACAACACGACCTTCCCACTTCCTGGCCAGCTCCAAGCATCGTCACGCTCAAAGTTGCCGAATCTGCCATTTCTTTACGCCCGATTAATATGCCCTGCCTTGCGAAGGAGTTTTATTATTCTTTGCCACTACTATGTAGTTGTGTTTTAGGTTCGTTTACTCAACAAAGGAATAATGGACACCCTCAGCTCAGCTCGAAATTACATAAGTTGGCAATCTTCCCATGCTCGAGCTTAATCTACGACCTCCCGTCCACAATCAATTTGATGGTCAATAGCAGGGCTCAGGTAACCGCTAATACTGGCAGAAAGAGGGCCTCCGCTAGGCGAGCATATCAGAAGAAGCAAAAGACGCCAACAAGATTTCGCAATGATCAGCTCCGTGAAGACTTGGATCGTCAAGCTCATGCAATACATGTGGTGGGTTATCATGATTCAACATGTTCACTGAAAAAATGTTCAATCTCCAGTTCCAGACACCACAGCTTCTAGTACCCCAACCACCAGAATCTATTGGACTACAGGAAAATTTCTTGAATGACTTATCAGATTCATTCTCTTCCGCAAAGCTTTGACCCCACCATGCCACTTCATTGCTCGAACCACGACTGCCAGTAGAGTGTACATTTGACGTAACCGGTAGAGAGTCAGCAAATCTCGATTGACGACGAGTTTGACCGATTCACTGAAATGAATGTGCCAACCTCATTACCATGTATTGACAAATCTGAACTACCTATTCTACTATACAACAATCTTCTGAGATAAAAACAGAAAACTCCTGTCCATGTGATCATAGAAGATTTAACTTCAAAAAATAAAAAGACTTGGTGGAATAAGGGAGTATCAAGTTTGTCAGTCATTGAAAGCACTATCTACGCCATAAAGAAAAAACTTGCAAGAAATTAAAGGAAGGTACGATCCCAAGCTCAAGCTGCAAGTTGATCCCAATTTGGCCGAACAGCTAATGACAGCTTACCTAGCTGCTTACGCTGCCGTAAATTCTTGACCTCTGTATTGATGAGATCCCTTAACCTCTCAAGGTCAAGACTGCGTTCTGCTCGGGAGCCCATCAACAAGTTTCGCCAGATGCCGGCAGCAGCAACGGAGTTGTCAATGCCAAGCTGCATAGGCCTGTGTAGACGGATCATCTTCTGCACGAGCGATTCGGGACTTGGATAAGGCGCATTGGGCCAAGCGATGCGGATAGCAAACCACCATCCAAGAGGCTAGCAAGATATGAATGCTAGTGGGATACGATTGGCAGGTGTTACTCACTCGGCCATCAGGAAGGGTGCGATCTTGGTAAGTATCATACGTCGCAAGCTTTCCCTCAGGAAGGGAGAATCTATGAACGGCATCCAAATTGCCTTCAGGATAACTGGATTATTGAAACTCGAGCTTACCGATGAACGACCCAATGATTCGGATCTGAGCGATGTTTCACTAACACAATAATAAGTCTAGGCATCCCACTAAAGCCAAATGGAGTCCACAGGTCTTTCAACATCCCACATGCCTCCCCATGCCTGCCGTTGAAAATTGCATTGTTAATGACATCTGCAATATTTGGGGGAACAAAAAGTCGATCAACACCCGAGGGGCCCTCTGTTAATCGAGCTCTAACGTATCGCTTATATGTTTGTGTAGCCCATATGCTCAGCGCAACTTCATCAACCTGGTTTCCACGTGTTGTACTGTTGAGCGCCTGGTCAAATTCACTCATTGGCCAGATAATCGCCCAATTCAAGAGGTGGGAATGAATCTTCTGCCAGGGAGGAAGCTGAAATTGGGTTTCGCTTTGAGTTTGGTGAGCCACGGCATAGTCATCTTCAGCCTCATGCTCCTCATTAGGTAGAGGTGGAAGAGGTGGAGATGGAGAGCGGTCGCGATCCCCATATACATCACCATTTGAGTCAGGGATTGTCGGCAGGCCAGAGGGAGGGGCAGCCTCTTCCTCGTCAAACTCTCCTCCATCCTCATCGCGGGTGACCTCCCAGGTGTGATGAGTTCGGCCCGATTGACTAGCAGGCTTTTGACGCAGCTTGTAAAGCTCCTTCTTGAGAACGAAGGAACCTGGGGAATCATCACGACCAAGGTAACCTGAATCACAGCCCTGGAACTGAGACATGGCATCGATTGGTGGTGGCCGTTGAGTTTCCGTAGCATTGTCATCCAGCACCTCTCCTTCCTCAGGATTGTGATACATTGAATCTCCAAGGGTCCCGGTATGTTGTGTCTGAATGTTCACCGTTTGTGTCAAGGGCGTGCGGGTGAATTCATCACCTTCGTAAGCAAAACGAGAACCTTGATATGAACGATCTTGTGGTTTGATACTCTCGCTGATGCTCTCGAGGCGTTGTTGCATAAGCACCATGTTAAGCTTCAGATCCTCCGCCCATTGTGGGGCCTCCTGAAGACGTCCCAAACTATCAAGTAAATACCAGTTGCCCGAATGAAACAGGCTCACATCAGTATTGATTTGCATGTTTGAAAGGTGGAGGCCAGGATCATGATCGTGGTAGGACTTGCGATATTGCTTTATAGACTGAAAGACGGCGAATTAAGCATGACGAATAGTGGATGAAATCAAAGGCACACTTCTACATCATACTTCATTCCAAGCCTCTTAACCCTTTGTCGAATCGCCTTTCTCAGAGCCTTCCTAACAAGCTCATGAAGGTTCTCGTTTGCCTCCTGACTAAGGAGGACACAGAGTTCAGTGTCATGATATTGATTAGTGACATCGGGTTCCAAAGGTTGATCGTAGTACGAGGTACGAGGCGTCAGGCCACCTAAGGCGTCGGCTACAATTCGAGCTTCTTCAGGATCTAAGCCGTCTGGCGACGGCGTGCGCTGGTCAGGCCTCTTGCCTTTATCAGCCATAGTGTTGATAACGGATGGCTTAGCAGTACTCTGCGATGGTGTCTTCGACAGTGTTTTAGATGGAGCTTTTGATGGGGGCTGTGAAGGAACTTTGGATGACTGCGAAGGAGCTTTAGATAATTGTGAGGGAATTCGAGATGACTGCGAAGGACTCTTTAATAATTGTGAAGGAGGTTTAGACAATCGTGAAGGAAGTTGAGATGGAACTGGATTAGAAGAGACTTTGGAAACAGCTTTGGAGGTGGATTTGGATGGGACTTGAGAAAGTGCCTTGGAAGGAGATTGCGAGGGGGCCTTCGAATGAGGCTGAGAAGGTGCCTGGGATGGTGTTTTACTGGAAGGTGCTACAGACGGTGGCCTCGAATGTAGGTCTAGTGCATTCTCATCTTCCTCGGGTATGACCAGGGAGCGATTGCGAACAGCAGCATGCATTAAATCCGCAGTCGTTGGAGCATGACGATATGGTGAAAAGGGCCGGGATTGATGACTGACGGCAGTGGGAACAACGGGAGACCGGGCTATTGCATTGTTACTCGTCTTGGTAGAATGCGATATGAAATCAAACTTACAGAATCCGTGTGAGGTAGGCTTTGGCTTGAAATTAGATGGGGAGTCTGACGGAGAAATTGAGGGTGCTTTGGAGAAAGCATGGGTTCTCGGTGATCCAATGTCAAAGGTGCCTTCGCCGTCACCATATCGACTTTCGGGGAGGGGAGGGTATGCTGTCCCTCTTTCAGTCGCTCGTGTTTTGGTTGTTGTCTTGGATTTCACAGACAATGGAGACATTGGATGCTCCTCATCCGGACCTTTGCTATTTGATCTTGTGGCTGACTTAGGTGACTGATCCCATCAGTACACTGAGTATAACGGAAGAAGGGAGTACGGAACACACCATTGGATATTCGCCAGGCTTAACTACACTAGCTTGCAAACGAGCTCTATTACTTTGGCCTTCGATTTCAAGTGAGGGCGCCCGAGGAGAGAAACCAAAGTCTGACGCTGGGAGAGGGTTTCTGGGGATATTATTTAGAGTTGCTACGCCCAAGTTTTCTTCCCGATTCTGCTGAGTTGGCATGAGTAAGGAGACTTCTAGTTGATGAAAATGCTCACAGCCCAAGAGTCCGTGGTGTAAGGAATGCTAAAGGATGGAACATCGTCCACAGGAAGAGGCCCAAAGTTGCCAAAGGAAGGCCCTGAATCATACGACTCATATTTCGGGCCTGGTGGATCGTGAGGTCCAGGTTCCCGCTATGGAATGTCAGACAAAACACTAGAGCCAAGGCTAAAGAAGACGTACATGGGACACCATATTCCCAATGTCAGAAGACCTTCCCTCCTGAATATTGGAATCAATGTCGTCGCCATTTACATCATCATCATGAGGAGACAACACCCTGTTGCTCTTCGGGAGACTCTGAGGCGACAGAGGCGGCGATCGCACTGCACTTCTGTTGCTTCGATACTCGGTAGACTCTAATACTGAACGAGGCGGATCGCAATCGGGGTCTTCTTGCGACATACTTGCCAAATACTTGAGGACTGGGGCGTTATTTGTTAGTCATCAAGAGCAGGAGCTGTTTTGAATTCTTTACCTTTCTCCCCAGGAGCTAGCACACAGGTGCATGATTGAGCCTGATGTCTGTTGCAGGATGCGAATACATACCTGGAGTTTGAGAGCGAAGGAGAATTGGACTGAGGACTTCCTGTGAGTTGTCGGCAGTGGCCATGTCTGTGAAGAGATATGATTTAGAAAATTGTACAATATTTTTCACAAGGGAAGAGGTTTCAAAAGGATATCACAATGGAGATAATGCATCAGAAAATGCAGGCAAGATCAACTTTGAACAAATATAAGCAAAGTATAGACACTGGCTGTATTACTCAAGTGCAACTTATGCTTTGAGATCTTAAGCATTAGACTAATCTGATGTGCACTTGCTCTCCATGGCTGGTGGGATTTAACATTGTTTCAAAACTCTCTCTGTCCTGGTGGTTGTCTTTTGTGGAAGTGAACCGCCAGATGGATGATGTCACCTACAAAAATAAAGCTACATCATGGATCGTACCCACATAAATACTATGTTTCGACCCTTTCTCCCTCAGCCGTCTACCACACCGGGTGACGTCTGAGTATTATACTTTATATCTTTCACAATAGATTATCTCATATGCTTGGGGCCCATCAGGGGTAGAGTATACTCTCAAGATATTAACAAGGGTAGGGGTAAGGTCTACCCCTGCCTTTGAGTCAAGGTACCCTCAATGGTAGCAGTTCAGCCATGAATTTCTTCTGTCAGAGGCCCAGAACAAAGTTTGAGATCTATACAGGACTGTTACATTATCCCTGATCCTGGCGGTGAAGCTGCGTAAGGTTTCATATTGACATACTAACAATTCGACACATTAATCTACCCAATCCTCCTTGAGGACGTTCATGCCCTAGTAATCAAGTATGCGACAGTGTCGTGCGCTTGCACATTGACAGTCAACGTTGAGTTCGCACTGAATGTCCCGCTCAAATCGGAACTAGACCACATGTCATGGATCTTGAAGTTGCCAGAGATTCCAAGACCAGGAACGTTAGAAAGGACGAATTTTTTGCTGGTTGTTGACGAGTCGGTGTTGACGATGAAAACATGAATACCCTTGGATGATGTGCCTGCATAATATTCAGGCGGAGAAATGATAGGGGCACCAGAGAAAGCAGTGAAGGGCTTAGCAGGCGTTCCAATAGTAGCGTCTTGGCTGAAAGCGAGGAGTTCCTTGTTGGTTATAATGCTAATTTCTTCGGAGGTGAGCTGCGAGAGCTATTGAACAAGGCCCCTGATCAGTTGTGTATCGGAACACGGAAGGAAATTATCTCACATCAGTGCCACTAATACATCAATGGATCAGCATTGTCGTTGGTTTGAGACCAAGAATGCTCACAGAAGAATAGGACTCTTGAAAAAGGCCCACATAGCGAAATGGGTACGTTCCTCCTGAATTGACAGATTCCCATTACCTAAGAAGGCATTGTGCGTAAGAAATGAATCGTGCCAAATGCTGGTTAGTACACACCAATCTCCATCATATCCATGTCATTGTGACCAAAGAAGTTGATGGCATCCAAGTGGGCCACGTTTGTTTTGGCGATATTTATGATGTACGACCAGGTCGGGCTAAACGACGGTAAGTCACGTACTAGTTTTCAATCGGATGAAGCTCTCACCTAGCATCTCCCAGCATCCTCCAAGAATGTCCCTATATAAATCCCTTCGGTCCTGAGGTTCATAAAAACTCTAAGAGGTTCACATACAACGCGAGCACCCCAAGTCCAGACATTGGCTTGTCCCCAGATGCAGATATCAAGCTGAATGGGGCGCGAAACATGAGCGAGCGCTGCACTGTAACCATTTTTCAACTGGTATTGCCTTGTGTCAAAAGAGTGAGACTCACGCCATTTGACGGTAGCGAATAGCCGAGTTGGAATTGCTGCAGTCATACAGTATTAGAAAAAGTCAAAGAATCCTCAAAAATTTCACGTACTACCAATCTCCACCTGGTGGTGACTTGAGAGGGTGATATTGAGCTGGATCTCACCATCAGAATATAACATGATCTCACCGAGGAGTCGGTCCAGTTACTAGGAACATTGCAATTATCTGCAAAAGCATCAGGTAGTACCCTGCTCAACTGGCCCAATGGCACTCACCATATTTAAGATAATCAATGCCCCAGCCAGCAAAAGTCGTGGCATCGGTGACTTCGTGGCCCAATGATCCAGGGAAGCCAGCACAAGTATTAGTACCAGCATCGCTACGGAAAAATAATCGTCACACTCTCTGTCAAAAGTGAAACAAATGGTCCACCTGTAGATACCGATCTTGAGACCAAGAGCATGAACTTGCTCAGCGACACCGCTAATGCCATTAGGGAACTTCGTCGGATCTGGCATGATCCTGCCGGAGCTGTCTCGGCCTGATATAACAGACCAGCAATCCTAGCATTTTCTTTCAGCTTATGACTGTACAGTAAAAACAAATTGGATGACTTGCATCGATGTTGATATACTCGTATCCTGCATTCTTCAAACCTAATGACACAAACTGATTGGCCGCTGCAAGGACTTTGGATTCATTGATGTCTTCGTGAAAATTCAGATGTAACTGAAAATAGGTCAACCTCAATGATCAAGCTCACTACAGCCGTAGGCATTCCAAGTATTCCACCTGAGAGTATAGATTAGCTCGAGGGTGACAGTTGAAATGAGGAAATGCGATACCCCAAGGCTGGAAGTCTACCAGTCTGGTTAGAGGGTGGGTCCGTTGGTGCCTGAGCTAAAACGAGGGAAGCGGCGACGAGAATGGCTAACAAAATAGTCATGATGTTTTATCACCCCCAGAATCAAGATTGAGCTTTATAGCACCCAAGTAGTTCCGACAATAGCAACCGGAAGAATTGTCGCAACACATGCGGTTTATCCGAGAACACATGGAGAGACAGAACAAGGGGGCATCACTTGAATAGCAGATCGATGATGTTCCAGACAGAAGAGAAAGATCATGTGTAAACCTAAGTACATAGAAGCCTTGTCAAAATAGATGTACTGTATTCAATGCTTGAAGCTGAGAGTTCCTAGCCATTTTGATACATGTCTAGGACTTGAGCGCTCCACGGACCGACAAAAGAGGTTTACCCGCCTGATCTGATAAAGGTATCAATCATGGGCCCTTTTGAGAAGTTTCCACAACTAAGAAGTGGGTGAGCAGGTCCAGTCACGTCGACAAGTGATCACTTCGACCGTTATTAAAACCCTGGAAATATTTTTCTCTAAAATCTCTGTGTGCTGGTATATAGCTCCCCTCGGAAGCTTCTGCTATGGTCGGGAAGGTTGGTGGAAGGTACTTTTCCGTTGTTTTCTTTTGTAAGGTGATGAGCTATCGCAGTAAGAACTCGGAACTAATGTGATACAACTTCGGAACCTTACCCGGCGTCCCCAATAACCAAAGTCTTGCAATGAATTGGCGATAACCTGCATACCTTCACATATCATGTTATGTATGTCAACCTCTTGATACTCGTCTGTCACTGTTGGAAGAAAGAAAACCAAGCGACCTCCAGGTTTCAAAAGGTAACGAGCTAGCACTACAAGATCTTTGACGAGGTTTGAAAGCTCATATGGCTTGGTGGGAGGGATGTAAGGTTGATCATCACTACAAACAGGTCTCAACGCATTGGTGCAACAGACTAGCAATTGCTTACGGTCTGGGGTTCTGAAAATGTTGAAGGCAAAGTGTCTTCTTCATTTCTAATAGTTCCTTTTTTCGACCCAACCTCTTCGCTCCTGCGCGCACACCATCTATTTAATAAATTGTCAGTCTAAGAAGTTGTTTCAAACATAAGGACCCACATGGAGGGTCTGTAACGATGGCATCAAAAAGCTCCCCACATCGCCATGGATTACGTGTGATATCAAAGGTACAAAGATCAATAATTCTGGACGCAATTCCATATTGAGTGGCAGCACGAATAACGCCTGCTGGCTTCCCTAGTGACAAGAGGGCCTACTTCAAGATATGTTTTAGGTAGGTAGAAAAACAGTGACGAACCCTTCCCTCTCATTTGTCTCCCATCTATATCAGACCCAAATACAAGTGCACCAAAGTAGGCGGTTGGCTAACGAAAAGGATATGACCAATTAATAGTATTTGGAAAACGTTGATCCTCACATATGCCATACTCCCGGTGCCCATGAATGGATCATACATCCATTTTCCAGGAGAAGACTAGTTCTTCAAGCATGAGCTTTCCTTCTTTCCTTCACATCAGAAGGAATACTTGCCAGAGTCTGATTGGCCATTAACAGCGAAATCTCTGCTTCCATGCTTGTATTACCAAAATAGGCACGTTTTTTTACATCGAAAACACCAACCAGCCGCCTCGCTGACCCTTCAACTATCTATGTTACTAGATGAGCTTTACCTGCGACCATGACATAAAAATGGACGCACCAACCTCCCAAAGAAAACCTCCTTGAAGTGACTGTCGTTTTCAGATCGTTTCCTTGGAAAACCATTGGGAACAGTGATTCGACTCTCGTCTATTCTTGATTTCCAGTTCTTAAGCTCTCGAACAACAGAATATTTGGGGCATGTAAACTTACACTCCTCGAAGCAGGCCATCGTGATCTCAGGGTTTTTCAGGTCAATCTTTCCTTGAAGATCCATGTACGAGAAGCTTTCAATTACATCACGTTGCCTCCTTTGTGGTATGGTATGATTGAAGCCAGTGACATTGAACTTGAATGATGTATCGGGGATGTACTTTTCCCAGAGGTGCTTGTTCGAACGATTCATGTTATGAACTTGATCATATGTCTCGCCTCGTGCATAGAACTCATAAATAGATCTTTTTCACAATGAGAATGATGCGACAAATGACATAAAAAAGAATATTCACTTTATCAAGACACACCTATGAGCAAGAATAAGTGCATGCCCCTCCTTTTCCAGTTCAACAACCATAAAAGGCCTCGAAGTATCAGAATCCTCTGGAAGCGAAACTTGAAATCCATGAAGCTCGGATACTGATTGGAGTTCTGGAAGTCTAAAGTCACTGTGAGACTGAGCAAAGACAATGAGATAATGAGACTTCATTGGTAGAAGATAGAGGCACAGCATTCTATAATTGTTTTAATAATAATAATAAACTACACAATCTCATCGTTCACACAAGATGACGAGTAGTCTGAAAGAACCTCTGTCAATTGCAAACGCGGTGATTGATTCGATGAGTCAAGAGACCTGTCAGTGCTCATTCTCGATTAATTGAGAACTTTCTTCTTCATCCGCTTTGACAAATCGCCAATAGTCACCGATGATGATCTCCTCCGCCTTCAACATACATTTCCGGAACAAGTTATTATCGGTGCGCTGGATCTGATTGATAGAGGAAATGGTAAATAATTCCGTCAGCCTCTCGTATATCATCAATGAGGCGACTTTTCTAACGGTTCACGAGTTCTCAAGTATACGACTGCCTGGGGTCACACAGAGTATGAAGTTATCGGCACGAATAGGACTTACCTTGTTTTGCTTGAAGTGAGCAACACAGGATATCCTTACTTTTGTAGCTGTCCAGCTTTTCTCCATTACGTTCATCAACAAAAGAACCACATCATGGTGATTTTGTATCTGCACCAGCCTCGAAAACTAACCAATCCAGATAACTAGTGCAAACATATACTTGCCACACGACTTGCGGATCACATTTCAGCATGTAGTGAACGTCAGATGAGTCTCGATGAACTTGCATTACTATATGCCCGACTCTATCCTCCCCCTCCTCCTCCTCCCGGGGACCGATGACCATGGTATTACGATTCACCCTTGAGGTAGGCAGAGACAAGATGACATGTGTGTACAGATTCGCCAGTATGGACACAGATACTTTCTTTTCGGCCTGTAATAGAACTGCCTAAGCAGAAATCAATACCATCAAAACAGACATAGCGGATATTTGTCAAGTCACCGCTTGAATTGGGATGTCAAGTCACCTGATGATGTGGAATCCTCAAGTCGTTTTGTCACACAGTCACACTCCGCCACTATTTTGTTATCAATAATTTGCAACACGGTGTACGTACGCAGTCTACACAGTCTGTGGTAGTCTATTGACCACAGAGGCTCACTGCCTCTGATAAAAATTATGTCATACGAAAGGGGCAAATACAGGACGAAAAAGAAGTAAAATGGGCTGGGTGAGTATAATAGGATATAGTCAAGTGAGCAAGATTGAGTGATTTCTCTAGCCAAACTGGCAGTGACGGGTGCACGAGCAGCTTGTGCAGCTACACCCGCACTGGCAAGTAAAAAATGGAATAGATCCATACCTCTTTTCTTCTTTCACATTCGCAGAGTGGTAATATAGGAGGGAGAGGGACCTCGTGGATAGAGCGCGGAGAACCATGATGGCCATGAGATGGTCTATCATTTTGCAATACACTTGTGTAGATAGTTCACGGTGAATCGTGGATTCAAAAGTCACTCATAGTTTTGATGTCTTGATAATATGTAGACCGAGTTTAGCCATTGCAGAGTATATATTACTCAATACTGTATGTGCATCGATAGCGCAGTTGGAAAGCGTGTCTGTCTAACTGGGTTAATTCTCGGGCAGACAGAAGTTCCCCAGTTCGAACCTGGGTCGATGCACAAAGCGAAGATTTAGTCACCGCTTGAATTGTGGGATTGCCAAGTCATCTAGACCAACAGTGTCATACATTGACACTCCTTCAATTTTTATTTTGGTCAATAATTTGTAATGTGGTGTATGCATGCAGTCTGCAGTAGTCTACTGACCACGGAGGCTCACTGCCTCTGATAAATATACAAATTATGCCATACGAAAGAGACAAACACAGAACGAAAAAGAAATAAAGAAAAATGGGCTGGGTGAGTAGCCGGGCACAGCTAAGTGAGCATGGATGGAGTTCCATACATCAGGGCTTGTGTTCAAGGAGAGGGAATAGGGTTGGAGAGTGCGTCTTTGACTGGTTCAGGGAGCTATGGGAGCTCTCTGGGCGGTGTGAAGGCAAATGCCGTGGGATTATATGTAACGGGGTCGCCTATGAAGAAAACAAAAAATAATAAAAGGGTAGAACGAAACAATGAGCAACAGTCCTACAGTGGGAAAAGGTTGCTGTCAGATGTGCGTGCAAATGTTGATGCTGCTATAGAGAAAAACAATCATGTTATCATCGTCGTATTCTTGCTAGAATTAGGTACCTGTACCAAGGTAGATAATTGTGGCGCGTTCACAGACAATGCTTTCGGTAAAAGCGGAGTTGACGTGAAGGGAGGTGGAAGGAGGACCTTTAGGCTCTCCTTTGATGCTCCGTTTTAGCGGCAAATCCGAAGGCGTACGCTTGTCCTTGCGTTTTCCAGGCTGACTCGGTCCATCTTTTGTTCCAGCACCCTGAGCTGCATCCTGCAAAGCTTTAGCTTCAAGCATTTGCACATATTTGTCATCAGTCCCAGAAAAAGCCTTTGCCTCTATCCCCGCCACAACACTCCATCTTCAGAAAAGCACAGCCAGAACACAAATTATGCCGCACAGAACTCTATGAAAATCACTCAGCGACATATTTAGAAAACAATTCACGGACTATCCATGCACTATCCACATATTTATAAGTTACAGGTTGTCATAATCCAATTACAAATCTCCTACAGAGTAGCCTTACCATCGATAGCCTTGATAGCTCGATAAATTTTTCAAGTGGGCAAGGGTGCCTTTCCCAATTGGGTTCAATTAGGTTGTTTCAAGGTCCAGTAAGATGTCAATCTAAGGTTCTGGAGAAAATGGTGGATGTTTGACTTTCCATGGAGGGCAATTTGGGGATTGTAAAGAGGCTGGGTATAGAGATGTGATACCCATAGAAGGCGAACATTCACGGTTGGTGGGGTGGTGTAATAGTGGAGCATGACAAGTCCAGAGACTTAGGCATCCCATTCGAGCGGCGACTTGACTTCTAATATCCGCCGTGAGAATAAACATCTCATCCAATATTTTTTCACAGATACCCTCCCCCTTTTCGCAACGGACAGACATCTCAACCCCATACCCTTGATAGAGTCCGATCAAAACCTACAACTGTATCAAAAAGTCTATTCAACCCTAAAGAGGGAAACAAATAAAACGATATCTATAGATGTAACAATTCGGCCAAAACTTTTTTTAAAAAAAAGAAAATGAAGTCTAACAAAAATTATGTTGGAATTGTACGCGTTATGACAAAGTCGAGTGTAAAGTTGTATACTCAAAAAGACAAACAGATATAATCAAGAAAAGGGGAGGAAGGGAAGCGCGGTAACAAGAATACAGTCCAAGTCGCATCATCAAAAACTATCCTTCCTCTCTCCTTTCCCCCGTCTCATGACTACTCACAGATTCAATCATCCCAATATTTTCCCTCAATTTTACTCTCACCTTCCCAATCACGCTCTTCCCATTACGTTCACTCCTACCAGAAAGTACAGGTGAAGTGTCCACACTTTCCAACACCAGACCAACACTACCTCCAGAAGCAGCGACAGGATCACAAAGCACATTCTCATACTTGTCCACTTGCATTCTCCAGTCAAGTAAGATTGCAAAATTTCGAAGTTCATCGACGAGTGACCGGAACTGTGCTTTACTTTGAGTGATATGTAGATCATTGACAACCGTAACACTCGTGTCTCGACTTTTCTTTCCCATATGTTGATTCATGTATCCATTTGATGGTATCCCAGATCCAGGCACTACACCAGCAAGCGTAGCAGTGGATGACGATGCGTGGGACTCCATTTCATCATATTGGTTGTGGCGAAGCTGTAGCGGTACAGTCGATACAGAGTCTTTTGATTGAGAAGGCGAATGTTGATCATTTTGGTCCGTTTCTTCAAAGTCAAGACCAGTTTTGATAGCTATCCAGTTGGAAAGTTTCATAATCTCAAGAGGATCATAAAACCCCCACCATCTTTCCGTAGCATCATCCTCTTCTTCTGTATAATCGTCGAGGTGACCAGAGAATGCATTATTTCCTTCGTCTTCGTCATCATCGTCTTCTTCTTGATCCGACCGTTCACCGGAAAAGGATGTCGGAGTAGTTGTACTGGCTGATGAATGCAAAGGCGAGGATGACCGTTCGTGATCAGATAGACTAGCCATCTCTTCATCTTCTTCATCAACATCCATAGCATCAGGGTTTCTAGGTCCCTGAATAGGACTGACTTTAATTTTCAGCTTGACGCCACTCCTCGCAATACATCTTTCCTGATCCTTTGCTCCCGTACTGCTTGCATCTTTGGGTTTCCGGCCCCAAACAGCAACGAACCAACTCCACGACCTCATTTCTCTCCTTTCTTCTTCGGTCGCCAGTACCTTGGATTTGGGGAGTTTTCTGCTCTTCGCTGGCTTTCCCTTGATCTCTCTGGAGCAAGACAGGATAAAATCTGTTGCTGCATCTCGCTCTGATACACCAGGCGATAAGATCCAATATACACGGGAGTCAGCATCAATGCCGATGGGTATGTATCGAGGAGCATATCTTGGGGTAAGAATCTTGAGCGAGTTCTCAAGGGAGGCGAGTTTATGTTTATGATATTCGCGCTTTGCGCGGTTTTCAAGAATTTGAGGTTTGGACTTGACACGAGTCTCCATCCCCTTGCGGACTTGTTCCCATCTGTCTGCTTCTCTCTTGAATGCTTCTCGTTGCTCTCTAACAATTTCCTTTCCTTTTTGGATCCCGATTTCGACTTCTTCGCGGATAGCACTGGTTAGAAGGGCATCTTCAATAAGAGAGGTTATGACAGGAATCATTTGAGCTGAACAGACTATGCAGAGACCGTCGTTTGCGTCATTGTGGCGAGTCGTTCGGATGGAGCGGATGTCGTAAGTCGCTGGAGGAGAGCGAGGATCTGGGAATGTGAATGCAAAAGGGGTACAAGGGGAACCTGGGAGTGTGGATGGGGGGGAGCTGGAGTCGGAAGGGGAGTGAGAAAAAGCGAAGGAAGTATCGCGAAGGGAGGAGAGGACCAGCCAAATTTTGTTAAGGTTGGCACCGAGATTGCGAATTTCCCTTATGGCATGTTTGATGGACTTATATGGAAGATTAGAAAGCTGGGTACTTTAGAGAGAGGGAAAAACGCACGGCAGCGAGAGGGCCGTGGAGCTCTTTCTCAAGGAGACTGAGGAGGGCAAGGATCATCGATTTGATGCAAGGCTCGCTGACCCAACTAGCCATTTGGGCATGATCTTCGCGGCTGGGGTAACGTGCACCGCCAATCTCATCTAGTTCTTCAAGGTTGGCTTTTGAAAGGAAAGGATCGAAGAGGTCAGCGAAGCGGACAAGAAACTCGCGGATGTAGAAACGAGCTTCCGCATCCTCTAGAGAAAGCTTTACAGGAGCATGGGACCATTTAACAACGGGAAGGGGCCTTGGGCGGGGCTTCTTGGGGAATTTTGGGGTAGACTTGGACTTGAGCTTTGGGAGTTTTGGAGCTGGCTGAGGCGGGGGTTTGCGGATGGTACCAGCATTGCTAGAAGAGAGAGATCAGTGAGGGGAAAGACAGGGAGAGAAATAGAATATACCCCATTGGCTGGAGACCCTTTGACTTGCGGCAGCGGGGACAATTGCAAATGTCGCAGCACTTGGGACACCTGGACGAGGAGGTGAGAGGAGCAGTGGGGCGAAGGGATAGACAACATACTTGTAAATGTAGCCTGCAGAGTCGATGTGGCCCTGTTGAGGCAGAGCGGCACAGACGGCGGCAACAAGATGAGCAAAATCAAGGTCGTAGCGGTTCTTTAAGCAGAACCTGCAGAATTTTGCGACACATCGGTGGAGACGGGCAGAAAAATCTGTATTAAGTTCTGCGTGCTTTGTGGGCTCAAGAAAGGTGCACTGGATGGCGTCTGGGAGGGTGAGGGACAGCAGAACAGGCTCAGGGGGACATACCGGTGACGCTGCGTTTTTTCGAGCACTGATGGCAGTAAATAAAACCGTTTGGATATTCTTCACAGGCATTTGGCATTGGAATTGGCGCAGACGCAAATGGCCGTGCCTTTGGCTTGACGGTGATCCTGACCATCGTGCACTGCAGCCAAGTCCTCAGGGCCAGCAATGGGCTATCTCACGTGTCAGATCACGTGCCTTACAGCCATCTCACTCACGTGCGCCAAAAGTTTCCACTCTCAATGGCTCACGCCGACCACACTCGCGATCCCTGGTGCGTCTCTTCCTCTCTCCCGATCCTCCCTGCTCACAATGACAGCCCTTGGGTAATACTCAACGACTTTGGAGGTGCCTTCTCCATGGGTGCCGTCGGTGGCGGCATCTGGTACGGCATCAAAGGTGCCCGCAACTCTCCCCGTGTACGTTGGCTTTTCTGTCCCCCTTCCTGCTCACCACTCCCCACAGGGAGACCGCCTTGCAGGTGCTGTATCCTCTATAAAAGCCCGCGCACCTGTTACCGGTGGTAATTTCGGTGTCTGGGGCGGTATGTTCTCCACCTTTGACTGTGCCATCAAGGGCTGGCGGCAGAAGGAAGACGCTTGGAATGCCATCCTTTCGGGCTTCATGACAGGTGGTTGTCTAGCAGCACGAAGTGGGTCAAATGTTGCCCGCACTCCCCTGTGCTCATTTCTTATCGCCAGGTGGACCCAAATCCGCCCTCGGCTCCGCCATTGCTTGTGGCATTCTCCTAGGAGTGTTCGAGGGTGTTGGCGTCCTCGTTTCACGAGTGTTCACCGAGGGAAACAGACCTCAGATGGCTCCTCGTATGTTCTGATGTCTTCCTCATTCCCCCACTTGACATCTTTTCATAGTGCCTGCAGCCATGACACCTGCATCTCCACTCGCAGGTGTTCAGTAGACATTCCCCTTCCCCACCTCGCTACTCCCTGCTCCCTGACCTTGCTGATCTTGACGAAAAATACGAATCACGGCGTATCATGCATTGCAGCCATTTCACTGGATAGACTCACCAGTCATGTTGTCGTATACTCTAATACCTATTTATTTTATTTTTCTTTGGCTTGTCCTCAACTCCAATTTTATGACGTCAGTATCCCCACTTGACCGACGTCAGTAGTCCTATCCTATATAACCATGTCCCTGTATGTTTAAACAACCATTGCCATGTTGGATCCGTTCGTAGCACAGTCTTCAATGTCTTCAGCTTCTGCACAGGAAAAGGTCGATGGTGGGTTATCCTATTCAATCACACTCTGCTCCTCCATGTTTCTTCCTGTGACAGGTTTGAGGGAAATTATATCTTCTACACAAACTGCTATGCTCACCACCCGTTCCCCTGATGGTCATTTACACTCAAGAGCCATGGCGCCTGCATCCTGTACGCTTCCAGTCGTTCTCTTCTTTTTGTTTCTCATCTCGCTTTTAGCCAAGGAAGATAAGGAACAAAAATTCGTCTTCCTTGCCAATAATGTGTCGCACAAATTTGACGAAATGAAGAATGATGCACATGTCAATGTTGCGTTTATAAATCCTACCACCACAGCTTGGGCCTCGTGCGTGCTCCCCTGCTGGTCCTTTGTTGGACTCCTGATCTTGCCTAGCATCGCTGGAAAGGCTAAACTAATCAACGACCGAGATGTAGTCAATAAATATTGGTCTGCGGGAACGGGCGCTTGGTTTGGTGACCTCAAGGATGGCGTTCATAAAGGCGATTCCACAGACCCTCGTGTTTCCGTGATCCAAGTTGTTCCTGAAGAGATTCGGTATTGGTATCCGACCAAAGGCAAAGTTTTGCGCGCTGTGGAAATTGGGGTAGATGCTCTCACTGGTCAAGTTGCGTCTCCTGGTGAATTGAGAACGATTACTCCGGCAGAGGTATGTGTGTTGAACTGGTGAATGAAAGCATATATGCAATAATATTACTTAGCTTCACACTTGCCACAATTGAAACGCAATCCCAACTTTAGAGCCGCAAGGTCTAATTTTATCACTTTGGTCATGAAATCAGTGCCTCCCAATTCTTGGTATTTTGTCATGTTATTTTGTAGATAAACCGAACATCGTTTATCTTATCATTGTAGGGATAGATTCGAAAGCATGAGATTGTTTTAGCTCCGAAGTGAGGTGCCTTTACATCATCTTTGGAATCGACTAGATTGTTATTAAGGACCTCTCCTGCACTCAGCCCTTAACTTTATAGGTTCAGCACTAGTCATCACAATCACTCACAACGGCAAAATTATTGATTTATGCAGGTAACGTTCCGATGATCACAAGATAGAAACTAGCATAGGATGGATGACAAAAAATAGGATATGGCCCAACAAGAAATGGACAAGAGATACAAATAGCATTGCTACCTCAAAATGTGAGTCGAAGAGACGGGAGTAAAGGTAGTGTATGTTGAGTAATGATTGCCGTCTCGGTAAGAGCGAAACTCCCAAAGAGCTTGTAAACCGGGTCATCAATGTCATCACTTGAAACTTTATGTCTCTGTGATTTTGATATACGGAGAGAATGGTTCCCAAGAGTCCATTCCGCGTGTTCCTCTTCTGCTAGGGGTGGTTGAGGCGGCATTAGTGTAACTCACAGGCCAGTTGTGGATACAAGGAACACTGATTAATGGGAGCATGGTAAACCAGTATAAGCATGAACTGGGAGAATGTGGACTTGATAAATACTAAATGGTTGCAGTGAATTTACTAATAAGAGACCATGATGGCGTCAATTGTGCAATGCACCTTCAATGAGAATTGCATTAAGTGGAATGTCGAATGCTACGCCAAAGACACATGATTGAGCCCCTCTCTTTTTGCTATATCTGAACTCAACATCAAGCAAATCTATCCGGTAACTTAATAGCTCAAAGGTAATCCTGAAACAAAAACTGGAAATGGAACGAATTCCCAGTCTGGGGTAGATGGATCCACAGATCTCACCAGGCTCACAACCTACTGTTTCATCTTCATAAGAACCAGATATGAGAGTTTTGAGAGTTGAGTGTAAGGAATATTTTAGGACCTGGATCTGATGACTGAGCAAACATTTGAGGCAGAAGTTTCCCACAGGTATCCGGTAATCTAATATGATTATTAAGTAATTACTAGTTAGTTCACCGACGCAGCGTATTCGCTCGATGCGGTCGGCTTTGCTGCCATGCTCTCTGACAAGTTATCCAACACCTCTTGTTCGATCGCTCTCGGGCTCACTTTCTTATGTTATATCACATATCTACGAAAGAAGAACCCTGTGAGAGGCCCCAATTCTTGTTATAAGCTACGTGCTCATACGGTGGCAATAGCTCAACAAAATTCCTACGGTAGGATCGTCAGGATTATTCGCCTCGCGTCCAAAAGACGAACATAAATTAGTCCAAGAAGGCTATGAGAAGGTGCTCATTTGTCTCCTGTGCTGAATTGCCTTACTCAAATATTGTGTTGTGTAGTACCGGATATTCAAATACAGGAGGCGATTCCTTTCTTGGATTGTGGTTGTCGTTGCCCCAGACCTTGTGGAGGACATGAGAAAGGGAACAGAAGAACAGATCTCATTTCTCGGTATCCTTTCCAAAGTTTGTCTCTGCATTCCTACTTTTTGTCCTACTGAACAAGGCCCCCCCCCAAAAAAAGGAAGTTCAATTTGACCATACGTTGGGCCATGAGCTGAACGCCGATGATTCTCATATCAGGGTGACTCGTGGCTTGATGACGCGAAATATCGGTCCTCGCTTCTCTGATCTATTGGATGAAATCGGTAGGACGTTGGAAAGTCTTCTAGTTGGAGCTGAAAAAGGTACATGGAAGCACAATACTCTATTAGAACACTAGCACTCAGACTTTCTTAAAAGACTGGGTGGATGTCCCTGCTTATACTTTGGTCATTAAAATCGTGTCACGATATACTACCCGGTTTTTCGTGGGCCCAGAGCTCAGTATGTTTTCAAACACTGGTTCGGAAACTTATGCTCTCTTACGCATTTTTTCTAGGTTCTAACTCAAAGTACACCACAATAATGCAAAATTTTGTTTCTCATGTAGCACAAGATGGTCCAAAGTTGCGCATGTATCCGAATTGGCTCAGGCCGTGGGTTTCGACACTTGTACTTACCACGTCTCGCTCTGAGTCATGCATACAGTTTTGTCGGTCGCCTTCTCTTCGACAGGAAAGGAAAGGTGCAGGAAATTGAGAATTATCTGCGTCCGATCATCGCAAAGCGTGTAGAAAGGGGTATGGATCCGGAGAATTGTGATCCAGAATCGGTGAGTCAATGTCCCCTCAGGATATTGTTCTGCTTTGAGACTTCATTGCTGATGCAGAACGATATGATCACATGGCTGTGGCACACTGCAAAAGAGACTAATTGTACGGTTTACGACATTGTCATTCGAATGATTTTCCTCGAAGTTTCTTCCATCCGTACCACTTCGACTGTGAGTGGTCGAGTTACGAGCTTAGATTCTATTTTTTGAGAATCTAATATACCCAACAAGCTCTTGACGAATGTCATATTCAATCTGGCAACATATTCCTCGTATATTGAGCCGTTGCGAGAGGAGATTTCGACGATTGTGGAAGCGGAAGGATGGAGCAAGACATCAATCGAGAAAATGAGAAAACTCGATAGCTTCTTCAAAGAATCGCATCGTGTTCATGGCTCTCCTGCCGGTGAGGCATCTTATGTCGAAAATTCAAATGACGAATCCTAAACACTCAACTTTTCTCCAGTCACGGCTCGAAGACTGGTGGTGAATAACTTTTCTTTCTCTGATGGTACTTTCATTCCGAGAGGGACGGCTATCTCCCTCCCTGGTCATGCAATCAATCACGATAAGGTGACTCTTGCAGTGGTCGCTCTCTGTCCTTTCCATGAACACTCAAGGGATTTCCAAGCGATACTATGAAAACCCACAAGAATTCCAGGGATTCCGTTTTGCTGATAAAGATCCCTTGAAATGGCAGTTGACATCGATAAACCCAGAGTATATGCTGTTCGGATATGGAAGACCCTCATGGTGAGTATCGATTTTTTGACTTGGCATTGGTTCGATAATTTCTAATCCTTCTCTCTCCTTTTTTTCGAACTAGTCCGGGTCGGTTCTTTGCCGTCACTGAGATGAAAACTGTTGTTGCCAAAATCTTGCTAGATTACGAAATCAAGCTGGCGGACGAAGAAGCTGGCAGGCCCCCAAACCTCCGCATAGGAGGAGCTGTGGAGCCTAACAGGACGGCGAAAATATCTCTAAAGAAGAGAATTCAAGGAAACTGAGCATTGCATTGTCGGTCAGACCTTTGTCTCTGAGGTTGTAGTTGGTTTGTATTGTCCAATATATGGTGTAGACTATTGATCTTTGAATGTCTTCATGATGTCAGAATATACTAAGCCCACCAGCATCCCTTCGGTAGATGATTCCTGCATTAAAGAACATGTTATAGGAACAAAAAAATAGGTAGGTAAAGTAGACCATCGCTTGCATCTAGAGGATGTATAAGCATTAAAATGGATTAGGGTCAGTCCTTGTGTTCTGGAATATATGAGATTGGGACCTCAAGAAATGACACACCCTTAGTAAAGTAACATTATCATCGTCTCAAGAACGATACAAGCCCACCTGGTACACTGATTTCAGCAAAGAGTTCTACCTATAAAGATTATTCACAGAGTGTCGTTCAAAGCAAATGTTTCATTTCTGTTATACTTTGGAAAAGTCTAGTCATTGAACAGCGGATGGAAATTCTACAGGAGCAATATCAGCCGCATCCCAGAGGATCATGGGATAGACAGACCTTTTGTGTTATTTGCGTAGGACCAAAATCCATGTCATCAAAGCCAATGCTCTCAGAATGTTTGTCCAATTGCAATTCACTCCGATTTTGATTCAGTTTCGAGCCAGAAGTACTCTGTACTTGGGAGGGTGGGAACTCAACTTCTTCACCTTCTCCCTCGAGAAGGGCATTGAGGTCTCCCAATGTCTCAATATCTCCCAACCCTGCTTCTTTGAGGAAATTGTTCTCGGCAATGGTAAGTTGAGAAGACGGTAAGAACAATGGCTCTTCCTTCTCCAATGGGATGCCTGATGGAATGCTATGCTGGGAAGGCTGAAGTAAAACAGGAGGGGAAGAACGAGAACTTGATCCTGGGGGGCAGAGAGGTAGCGCGAATTCTGGTATTTGAGAATGCTCCCGAGACTGGACAATGTTTCTGGAGATGGCATCTGCTTCCACTTTGCGAACAATCTTCATCGCCCGATTTGGTCGATTAATATCAATCGGAGTCTCTTCTCTTTCTCGTTTCCTATAGGATGACATAGGTCGATAACTGTTTTGGGACGTGGGAATGGGAACACCAGGCGGTTGACTTGTCGCAATCACGAACAGGCCCTGTGTACAATCACCTTCAACGTCGATGAAGAGAGGGGCTAGAGTGTCGGTAAATTGCATGTCGAGGGGGAGTGTCATCGAATCTGCATATGCTATAGTAGCCTGGGGTATTTAGATTGGACCGACAAAAAGCTCAAGATGATGCTCACATTGAATTCACGTAGATGAAAAGCAATAATGATTGGAGAAGTATATATATTGTAAACATCAAATTCGTCTACGCTGATCATGAGCTCTGTCGAGATTTGACCCTTGCCTGATGAGAGAATTATCAAGCATGCGGCAGTGGCAGAAGAACGAGCTGACCCCTATCCATTGAACTTTCACATGTCCTGAGACTGACGTTTTCGTTGCTGAAGGACCATATAATCTGAGGGTCTGCTTTGGTACCCTTGTTCATCGGGAAATGCTCAAGCATGTTGCGAAGTGCAGTGGGCCCAATATTGACGCGTGCTTGGTTGGGAGTATCAGGAACGCCAGGAGCCATCAAGGCATTGGGTGTTGAAAGAACAAGACGATGGGTCTTTACAACGCCTGTGACCTCATCATTCTAGGATATCCAAAACGCAATGAAGTAGACGTACCGTGTTTACACAGAAATTTAATGACGAGTTTACTTTCCAGGCTGTCGACTTCCTCGTCTGATGCAGGGTCCGTATCTAAACCTTCAACGATGGAAAGTTCGCATCGCTCTACCGATTTCTCGGTCGATCGATGTTTCAGAACGGAAAGCAAGTTCTGTAGTAAATGAGGAAGAATGCAGTGTAAATGAGAATGACCACCTTTGTGAGAAGTTGCGCCGTGACCATCTGAATCCCGTTTAAATCATCTTCATTGATCTCGCTCCTGCGCTTGCCAGCCTTATATCTCGAGAAGAATTCCTTCTCGTACTTGAAACGACAATAGGCAGACTTTGCAGAATTCGTTGTGGAAAGAGAGAAATGATCAGGATACGCGCATATAACAAGTTCGTCCCCATATCTCGCGAGGCAGTTGACCGCTCTTGTAAAAGCTGCCGATTCATGTTGATTGGGTATCAAGTCCTGAAAGAAGCAATACCATACGTTTGAGGGACGAAGCGTCGAGAGTGGCTTGCATATTCTATCATCAGCGGTCGGTTCAGCCTGATGTTGACGTTTCTTTGGTACGACCGGTGCACCGGTCCACGCAGAATATTCCTCATTAGAATGGCTTCGAAGTCGCCCGTCTATTTGTTTTGGACCTGCGCTGGCGAGACACTGCCTCGGCGCTGATGGCATTTTGTTGCAAATGCAATAAATTCCGGCTGTCCCTGGAGTCAGTACAATTAAGATGTCCTTCCCTACTCCCATCGGCGGGATTCCATATCACATTGATTTGGCACCTTCAGTCGTCTTTGCCGTGGCTTACAGCTGCTTGTTGCCTGTCGTTGCCTACAGAATTTGGGATAAGAATAGTAGAACAATGATGCTCCTGGGTACCATCATTTTTGCGGTCGAAAGGTAGTCATTGTCGATGCTTATTCTCACATAGTTCATTTGATCATGCCCGATAGAATTATCGCATTTTCGTTGCGTGCTGCTCAGGCCACTCACGAAACCCAGCGCTTCTCTCTAAGCCTCACAGCTTATATCCAATCAGACCTGGCTCTGGGTTACATTGGCATTGCATCGGATCTCTGCAACTTACTCCGCACAATGCTCGTTGCCCCAACATATGGCTCAGAAACTTACATTCAATCGACAGAAGCAGAATCTCTATGGAAATTCTGGCTAACTACTGCCAAATTGAGTGATCCCGAACTAAACAAGGGACATAATAGAAGAAAGTTCCGTGGGTTACCACCAGAAGGCACACCTGATCATCCGAGGATCAGGTTTTGGATACGGAGAGGAACCAGATTCGCAGGCTTTGCATTGTTGGCGGCCACAATCACAGGAACAATCGCTTCGGGTAGTTTCGTACAGATGGTAAGAGGTGAGACCAGTGCCCATCGCATTGTTGTATTACGGTGATCTATTTTTTGCACAATACTTGAAATCGGAAAACTGACTATGTTTACAGCTACGTTAGTACTGCCCTCACCGCCTTTATTATTATGTGGGTCATTGGAGCTTTGATATGGGGCTATTTTTTTCTTCCAAGGATGAATAGACGAGGCTGCCTCATTCTCTGCACTATCTCTAGCTCAATGGTGAGGATGAATATCAATTCGGACAATTTCAAAGTGACATGTGCTCCTATTAGATGGTGATTGCCATCTATCGCCTTTCCGTCATGCACAATTCATTAGACAGCCTCCAGTCAATGGCTCCTGGGTCGCTCAACAGCTCAAGTGATAAAGTCCTCTTCTACATATTTCACATCCTTCCAGAATGGCTCAGTGCTGCCCTTCTGTTCATTTTCAATGCGCGGCAAACATTCAGTACGGGTTTTGTAGGTGATTGGCGCTATCATGACGAGACTCCTCAAGAGTTGGAAAAGCGACTAAAGGGAGAGGTGAAGCATAGAGAGAAACTCAAGCTGCCGGTGCTCTCATCCCCTGCACCTGCTGTAACCAAGCATCCCGCAAAAGATACCATCACACTTTAGTTGCGCGAAGTGGATTTCTTACGTTCAGTTGAGAACCTTGAAGTTCTACTCACACTGATATTTTTACAAGTCTCAGTTGTCATCAGAGCAATAGCTTGACGACTGAGGTGGAATTTTGTTCGTCTACATGTATATATATATGTATTAGAAACAATAGGAACCATAATGGTTAGTTCACCGGGCAGAAGATGAAGCGCCATCATTACATGATGAAAGGAAATTAATACTCCACTCAGATGTACAACGAGTAGAGCATAAAACTGATGTGCGCAATTATAATCAACCCCTATACGTTGAGCAAATCGTCTTAGGAAAGAACTTATTGTCTGAGCTCCTAGAAGCAGGTATCGATCCGACTCAAAAGCCAATGATTGTGAACTATATGTGAAAATCCGTGAAGAAAGCTCGTAAAATTGATAAATATCAATATTTGATTTGCATTGTAGCGATCGTATCCGTGTGATATGATGTACAGAGTTTGTACAGACTAGACCAAGTAGTCAGTAATCTACGAAGGTAATTTACTGAACTATAAACTCACCTCAGTCCCACAAAGATAGTGTGAAAGACTGAGGTACAACTACTAATCGAGTGAGTCCATAGCATACAGTTTAGTAATATTTAGTTTTTCATCATATGAACACGGCTAGAAATCCAGCTAGAAAATGCAATGCGATCGTGCTTTTGTGGGCGTCTGAAAAAGTCAAGCCTAAACATTGATATAAATAGCTTGTCACTCGAATTGGCGACAAGGCTCGGCCACGTGTTGCTCAAATATAGTGTGACTCCGCCAGACAAATGGAGGATTATACACTTATATCTAAATTTCGTTTATAATGCAGATAAATGGAAAAATAAAATCGGTATTAGAGTGAAATAGATCATACAATTAATAGACAAAGGGAACCAGCTTATACGGAACCATTTCAGCCCAGCCTTCCCATTCTTTCCCAACCAGTTCATGTAACGACTCATCTTCTTTCGACATCCGTCCGAATACTGCAAAGAGAATGATATATGCAAGCAGTGCAGAGGCAAATCCTATGACTGTTTTCGTCATTATGTTTTCCAATACACCACTCTCCCGCACCCAAGAGCCCTGAGATGATAGATTTAGTGCTAGTAACTACCACCATTACTGAAATTCTCACCTTCGTTCCATGTATAAGGATCATTCCAATGAAGACAATTAGAAGACCGGTGTAGCTTGGATGACGAACGACAGCATAGGGCCCCGATGTGACGAGAACATGGTCCGTGCGGATGCTTCTTTCAACAGTAAACAATCGTCCCATGGACTCATAACATTGGTGTCTAATTATTCCTCCAAAAATTGCCATCAAAGCTCCAGCGATAAATGGGCGGGAAACACATATGCGTTCCGCACTACCACCTGTAAAAATGAAATAGGAGAGTAAAAAACGGGAGCAAGGGCGGTCTAGTGTATGTTGGGCAATGAGGACTGTCGCCTCTATAAGAGAAAAACTCCCAAAGAGGCACTGTGAACCGGATAATCAATGGTTACCCTCAAAATTTCATGTCTTACCTTGAGAGTGAAGAGAATGTATCGCCGTCTAAGAATGCCCTCCAAGGCTGTCCATTCTACGTGTTCCTCTTCTGCAGGAGGTGGTTGAGGTGGGGTCAACGTATACCATATACTGACTGCGGAGACGAGGATGCAAGGGACCTTTATTAATTGGAGCATAGTGAAAGGATAAAGCTACTGATATATAGGGGCAGAAGTGGTGATGTGGCTCCAGAATAATCGTAGGGGAGTTCCACAGGAAAGGAATGATCCTGCTTTAATAGTTGAACGGACGCGGATTTTCAGTCAATCAAGCTGCCACAGGAATTACTAACGGAGATAAATCGGCAACCTGGGAAAGTACAGCAGACCAGAAAGATTCTATTAGATGCTGTGATTTGTACCAGTGGTAGATGAGAAGAACTAAAACTCGGTGTATTATGGCAGTGTTCATACTCCTATGTTGATAGTGACTCATGTAAACAGCACGTAAACAGCACTAGATTTAGTGATCAGCTTCTCATTATGATTTCGGATCAATAAATCATCTGGATTATCAAATAGCTATCGTGGTCCCACGGGTCCGTGTGGTTATGTCATAGGCAAAACTCGAAACAGTATAGTCATTTTAATTATAGTATAAGCAAAAAAATCAGGATGTGAGCCAAATGTCTGCAAAAAGCACCAGCTCCTCAATCATGGTCACCTTACCAGATCTTCCTCTCAAGCACTATTTTAACTCTCAACAAAATTTATTTAAATCAATTAACATATGGGCTGCAACAAGAGGTTATGCCTTTATAACTATAAGATCAACATGAGAGAAAGGTGGCTTTTAACAGTTATCATGTGGGAAATGATCTATTTAATGGGCAAAAAACACAATTCCCGAGTTGCAGATAAAATGATAATGATAATAGTAACGATAATAATAATAATAATAATAAATGAAAAAGACCTTAAGTCCGGCAGATCTGCACTTGAGTAGATTCGTCTGCTACGGACTGCGCTCGAACACCCTGTCATAAGTTGTTGTTTAGTACTATAAGTAGGGTTGATAGCTATTCTACCACAGGCTGTGCTCGAACACCCTGTCATAAGCTGTGGTTTCGAAAATGATGGGATGGTTGCTCTATGTTTGTCTCCTTTTATTTTTAGTACTGTAAGTAGGGCTAGTAGCTATCCTACCACAGACTGCGCTCGAGCGCCATGTAATAAATTTTCAAATTACGAACAAAGATGGTCGGATGTATATACGACACAGTATTTGTTTGACAATTCCCATGGGGAGTCACTTAAAGTGTAATTTGACCTAATTAGGGAACCTCTTATGGTCCAAGCCACCGAGTGCAGTGGGTCAACTGCTGTGTGGGCTCCCGTGGTGTCCGAGTAAAGGATCGGTTCTATTCCAGTATGCAGGTCATATAGTTCGGTGAGAGGCAAACCCCTGAGGAATATGTCACAAACAACGAACAAACAACTTGATATAAGATTAGTCATCACGGGCCGATTCTGTGCATGATTGGCGATTTGCGGTTGGCGAGTGGTGGCCACGATCGTCAAAAATGATATTATGCTTACGGCGGTGTGCATCTACGTGGTTTAGAGTGAGTGAGAAACACAAAGGGAGCAGCGGTAGGAGCTTGAGAAGCCCAGCCTTAGTAAGAATTTGTTCTTTCGCATTGACTACTCATTGGAACAGCCTCTGATACTTTTCCTTCGTTCTTTCTCGTTATGCAGGGTTTCCTGCATCCGTTGATTATCATCTTACTCAACGCTGTATTCCCAGGATGTACGACGGCATTGACAGTGCTTGCTCCCCCTGGTCAACCGACACGGAAGGGAGTACCAAATTCGTTTGAACTCATAGGCGAAAGCCTTGTTAGTGCCCAGCAGGTATGCTGCTTGTGTGCATATCGTCCATGATCACGCCTACTTAGAAGTCGCTTGGAAGCTATTTGTTGGTGCCCAAAGCAAGATATATTTCGTCGACAAGGTGGAAAATAATCCTACTTCGATCAATGACCACCCTGCATGGGCATCCGGTATGTCATCTCTGTATCTTGCAATCGCAATTAACTGACCACTGTAGTAGAGTGGACCCTGGAGACAAATTCCCAGCGACCTATGGATGCCATTACCAACTCATTCTGTGCTGTGAGCAGCTGTTCCTGTTCCTGGTGCCTTACGCGTAATACTGAATTTTAGGGTGGGAACATGCTTGGCAATGGCACGTGGGTGAATGCTGGTGGGAACCAAGCTGTGACATACGGTGGCGATGCTGCTCTTTCACAAACAGGCCGAGGTCCATATCATGATCCAGACGGGCGTAAATCGTGTGTATTCCGTTCACATAATTCTCACTCTCATTGAAACCACACCAGCATTCGGTAATTTTGGTTCCCGAGATTTGCAGGGTACTATATGACCTTCTACTGCAGACTCTTGGATCCTTGTCAAGATGGAAAATGTAACTGGGTCCTTTCCCCAGACGAAATAGACCAGCGCTGGTATCCAACGCTGTATGTCTACTATATGATATTACCGCGGGTCTAATATGTGGCTCTGTAGTGAAACATTGGAGGATGGTAGCATAATAATAGTGCGTCACTCCTCTTGATCCTGTGGAATGAGATATCATGCAATTACAGCTTGGTGGGTGCAGATTTGGTGGCTTTGTCAATAATGCAGAACAAAACAACCCAACATTTGAGTTCTTTCCTCCTAACGGACCTCCAATCATCTCAAAAATCCTATCGACCACATTACCTGCCAACTTATTCCCTTTAACATGGTTACTCCCTTCTGGGAGACTTATCCTCCAGTCAAATTGGGCAACATCGCTTTTGAATTATACTAGTCATGAAGAGACACCACTGGACGATATACCTGATGCCGTTCGCGTCTACCCCGCTAGTGCTGGAACTGTCATGCTTCCTCTCAGAGCCGCTAACAATTGGACCGCCACCATTTTGTTCTGTGGTGGATCAAATGTCCAGCCTGAGAGGTGTGCCGTACGACCTCTTGCGATTGCTGCACATCAATGACTTTTTGGTGTAGATGGATGTCCCCCAGTTTCATTGTACCAAAACATGGTGCATCGACGTCATGTGTTACCTTGACGCCTGATGTGTCGAGCTCTTACTCCCAAGATGATCCTCTTCCTGAACCCCGAACTATGGTCAATCTCATCATCCTCCCAACAGGCAAAGTTTTCGCTGTTAATGGAGCCAGGATGGGTATCTAGTTTTACTGACTGTCAACTGTCTTGTTGAAAAATTACAGGAACAGCTGGATATGGCAACACGAGCTGGGCTATTGGACAGTCCTATGCAGATGACCCTGTTTTAACGCCTGCTATCTTTGATCCCAATGCCCCTACAGGTCGGCGTTGGTCTCGAGATGGTCTACAAGCTAGCACAGTTCCACGCATGTATCACTCTTCTGCAACTTTGCTTCCCGATGGTGCGTCGGGCTCAGTGGTAAACCTGGGAATGATCAACAATGTATACTAGGTTCCGTTATGATATCTGGATCTAATCCCAATTCGGATTATAACGTTGGCCCAGAGGTCAAATATCCAACCGAGTATAGAACCGAATTATTCTATCCATCCTATTACAATGAAAGAAGACCGGAGCCCAAGGGTTTGATCCCACAGTTCTCTTATGGTGGACCTGCGTTCGATGTTCAACTCGATTCGAATGATCTCTTCAGCAATGTGTCGAATGTTCAGAACACTGATGTCGTTATCCTGCGTACTGGATTTTCCACTCATGCCTTGGTATGCCAACTCGGTTCTGTATACAGTACAGTGCATTCATGAATACAACGCTCAGAACATGGGTCAACGTTACCTCGAACTTGAGCACAGCTATACCGGATATAGTAACAACACCGCGACTCTGCATGTACGCCAATTGCCACGCAACCCTGCCATCTTCGCGCCTGGACCTGCGTTCATCTTTGTCGTGGTGAACGGTATACCATCTATCGGCCTTCAAGTGATGATTGGTTCTGGCAAGCTGGGCAAACAAGAGGTATTCGCGGATGCCAATTTACCTAATTCGTCTATCAACCAGGTTACGGATGGTCCAGCAAACCTGAGCAGTGAGGCGCTTGAAGTCCATCCTCTAGGCTATTGGGCATTTTGTACAGGTATAGTGCTTCTTGGAAGACTCATTGTTGGATGAGTTCTCCCATTTTATCGTCGTCTTTGAATTTTGTATGCTTGCATCGCATCCTTCTCGCAAACCTGTCTAGATGTTTGAGACGAACAACGGTGTTCTGATAACATGCCAATTTATCCCTCTAGTGTCAGTCCGTGTACTTTTTCGTGTACTCTGCTATGTAGATCGTCATTGATTTATTAATGCTTCAATACTGTAGATGCAGTTGGTTTTTGTTGATGACGTGGATATACGCGTGGACTTCATATGGTAGGTGCAGTGATCGATTTGAGGCTGGCTCTTTCCTTCTTCCATTATGAACAGTCGCCGTTCTTTCATGAATACCATCACCATTCCTGGTGTTCAAGAGCAGAAAACGGCTGCAATTGCTCATCCAATGTCTCGACCAAAGCCTGTGCACTTCAAACGGGTCACCCTCACTTCTAAGAAGAACTGGTGGATGGGTACGCTCACCCTAGTGTTACCTGTTTCTAGCGCAGCCCACGCATACTAAGTCTAGTTGAGATGGACGAGGCAACCGAGTCGGATTCGACGGCAAACCACGCAATTTCGTCCTCAGAAGAGAAAACAGTAGAGCCAGTATATAACTACAAGCATGGCATTGACGAGATTCAAAAACACGTGGCCAGATCTGTGCGAGAAGAGTCACCACCTCCGTCGCCGATATATAATCCGCCACGCCATCCAAACTCGATATTTTCATTCCCTACACCCACTGCTTACTCTGCCCCTCCTAACCCCACGACCAGCCTTGATCCTGTTGCTCATGGATCGGCCTCGGAGTTGTTCAAATGCATAGTCAAAAAGCCCGATGTCATTCAGCTCGAAATTAATGGTGAGATGCAATCGAATGCGTCAGATGTTACTGTACAGTTCCTTGCGGAGCTTAGAGTGTACACGACATTGCATCGTCATCGCAATATATGCGCATTTTTAGGTTCGTTGGAGAATGTAGGTATGGTGTTAGAGTATATTGATGGAGGGACGCTTTACGATGTCGTTGTGGCACGGCCACCACTGACCCGGGAGAAGAAGATTGATTATCACAATCAATTACTCGACGGGTTAACTCATCTACATTCTTACCGACTCTCTCATGGTGATCTTTCTCTTTTGAACGTACAAGTAACACATAGCACGGACACAATCAAGCTACTTGACTTTGGACGATCTGTATCTGCGGACTCGATATTCAAATCACCTGACGATGAACCAGTTGATCCATTCGCGTACTTGCAAAGGGAGAGGCCCGGGAAAAGGCACTTACCTTCAAGTGCTCCTGTTCCGGATGCAGTACCATCACCAAGAATTGAACAGATTCATCCTGGGACGCGACCCTTCTCTGCCCCTGAAATATTGAGAGGCGAGTGTCAAGACCCACTTTTGGCCGATGCGTATAGTTTTGGAATGATTCTCATTTGTTTGGATCGGTGCGAGAGCGTTGATGTCAAGCCTTGGGACCAGAGGAAAGACAAGCTTCCCCAGGATCTATTTGATGGGTGCGAGGAGTTTGAGGAACGGGTGAAGGAGTACCTGAGAAAGTGGGACAGGGGCAGACGAAGGCTTGTGAAATCTGACACGATTGAAAAGATGGTTTCTCTGTGTCTTTAATATCGGCGCCCAGTGGTTTGTGGGATAATATTTCTTTAATTGATTCGTGTGCGAAGACGATCACAACTTCGGAGCTTTTACTGTCAGCCAAGCCACAAATAACTAATATGGGAGGCTCTCTGCTGCGACCCATGACATGACCTTCCATCATGGAGCGAGAATCGGATAAAGAGGGGTTCTCTCGACCGATCAATGGTCCGTCTTTCATGTTGTACACCCCTTTGAGAATACCTCAGCTCTTCATGATGACCAACAGGCCATGACAGGCCATGGATGAACGAAGGAAGATTGGCACACACGTTCATCAAAAAATAGAATCTGCGTAATTTTGTTGAGGTAATAGTCGTCGTATGATTGCCGGCTAATTGTAGACCAGTACTGTACAAAGTGTAAAAGCCTGTTTGCGAGAAGTTTCCGGTATTCATACGAAGCTATAATTTCCCTAAGAACTCTTTGGCGTCAGGTCTGGATATGGTTCCGGACCGTGAATATACTCTTCTTTCCTTTGCACGTCCGAGCAACGGACTATCGTCTTCATTCCGTAGGTAATATGACCAATCCGCCGTACGATCTGCCTCTGTTTGCGAGAAGCCATTACCAAGATATGTGAACCTGTTTCCGATATAAGTGAAATTCCAGTCTTCGTAACGAGGCTGAAGGAGAGCTTCGAGATAGTGCAAGCTACTCCCAGGCCAAAGAGCAGTTACTTTTCCGGTGATACTACCGTTCTTGTACCAGGAACGACAATCGGATTCCCAAACAGTGCGTTTCATGTACTTGTCTTTGTGTTCCATGAACTCTGTTATGGCTTCTTTCTTTGGAGAGATGCTGTGAATATTCTCGGTTTGGTAGCGGCTAATCAGTTTGAGGAAGTAGTCCATTTGTGCCTCTGGTAATTTGGGTTCAATACGTGAGAGAAGAAGAAAGAAGGAAAGGGAAAGACATTTGCTTACCCATGCAGATCAACAGGGGTCCATTTCCAACAGGACTATTCGGACCAATGACGATGAAATAATTTGGGAATTCAGCCGCAGCGAATCCGAGATAATTGGATGGTTCATCCTTCCACGCGTCTTCCATTGATACTCCATTGAAACCGATGATTGGAAACCGTGGAAGAAAACTGACATTGAAACCCGTAGCACAGATGATGACATCGACAGGATAGTCCCTCCCATCGTCGCTTATGCATCCTGTGGGCGTGATTTCCTTTACACCATGCGATACCACTTGTGTTTTCTCATGGACTAATGCTTCGAGGTAGCCGACACCTGGAGTGATACGGCGACAACCTACACTCCATGTGGGAATGACTTTGTCTTGTAGATTTGAACCTTCGAGTTTTTGGGCCATGGCGTTGCGCGTGTCAGACGAGATGGCTTGTTGGGCAGGAGAGTCCTTGATGAAGAGAGAGTAAAGAGCGTTGATGCTAGAACTCAATTCACGACGGTGTTGTTCAAGTTTCCTTGGGTCAGAGGCAAATATTTGTTTTTCTTCGTCGGTATAGAAACGTTGAGTGTATCCCTGTGTCGGGAAGACCCATGATGCAGAACGGTTGAAGGTGATAACATTTTTGACTTTGGGGAGGATGGCAGGAAGTGTTTGGATTGCTGATGAGCTTAAAATTTTATCTTTTTTAAAAAATGCGCCATTTCGAATGAGATTGTTTGGTTGGCTTACCCCGTTCCGAGGAGGGCGACGGTTTTGTTAGTGAGATCAAAGTTTCGATCATACGTTGCAGTATGCATAAGTTTGCCCTCGAATTTATCGATTCCGGGAATGTCTGGCCATTTCCAATTGTTCAGAACACCTTGTGCATTGATCAAGAAGTGACACCAGTCATAGAAGATGTTGCCGGTCATGAGATCGGTGACTTGGATGTTCCATTTGCCCCTGACATTGTCCCATGTAGCGCGAGAGACACGTTTGTTGAATTGGCAGTATTTGCGGAGATCATATTTCTCGGTGAAGCGGAGGAAATATTGATGGATCTCATCCGCACCTGCGTAGGTAGAAGACCAGTAGGGATTGGGTTCGAAGGACAAAGTGTACGCGTGAGCGGCAATATCACAAGCGCAGCTAGGAAAATAAACATGTTAGTCGTATTGAATGGGGAGGAAAGGAGCAGCAGTGAACCCTGGATATTTGTTTTCGAGCCATGTTCCACCGACGTCGTCATTCTTTTCGTAGAGGACGAGCTCAAAGTCCTCGAATGACCGTTGTAGTTTGTAGGCAAAGATAAGACCAGAGGCGCCAGCACCAACGGTGACGACTCGGACTGTCTTTGAAGTATGAATTGGTTTATCCCACCACGGGTCAGGGGCGGTAGTGTATGGAATTTTCCCGTCAGGCATGGGGGGATTAGGATGCCAGGGTCCCAAGTTATATACATCATAGCCAGAGAATCACCGGGTATGAAGCAGAGGTTGACATGTTATTTATGACATGAGAACATGAGAATACAAACAATGGCAAGCGAATGTTTCGGCTCTTTTTGGCCATGGACAATATCCTCGCCATTGCCTCCGGCGTCGCCCTTCGTCTTGTCCTCGACAACATTGCCAACCACGACTTCAGGCTCACTGGCACACTCGTTGGCCTCTGGGAGGGCGTAGTCACTCTCCATCTCCTCAACAAAATGCCCAGCTCGGTTGATCCCTACATAGCATATCTGGTTCGTCTTCTCATCGACTTCCTGGTCACAGAAAACATTCTCAGGCTCATCCTCGTCGTCGTCTGGACGGGGCTGGGCATGGTACTGGCAGACATTACGCCCGCGATCTGGCACGATGTCGGTGGCCACAGAGTATGGAGGCGTTTCCGTCGAGACATGTACTACATGTCCCGTTCAGTTCCAACTGTCTCTATTCCTCCCCTCTTTCCAAGAGCCCGTGTCGTCCGTTTTTCTCCTGTCATTCAGCCAACAGAAATAAGTGAGACGCTCAGCACACTTTCGCCCACTCCCGCAACTCCAACTGCAGCTTCCCAACCACCAGAGGTTCTTCCCACAGGCGGTCCTGTTCGCAGCCGTCGAGTACCAGGAGGTGACGTCAGCGTTTTTTCTGAAACAAACTCGGATGAAAGCTCCGTTGTCGCCACACGACCCCCCATCAGTGGCAGATCCGCTGGGACTTCTCATGCCCAGTACACTGTTCGCCTTCGCAGCAGTTTCGTCAACGAGTCTGCGTCGCAAGTGCACGCAAATTCCATCGATGATTCTAACTTCTCTTCGGATGCGTCTTCCGCATCTGCTGAATCTCCCAATCAACACATCCATCTCAATATCCCTCACGAAGAACAAGACATCGGGGTTCCTGTCCGCAGTTTTGATAAGGGTAAGCAAAAGGTGGTCGATGCAGACATTTCTGGTCCATCTCTTGCCCTTCCTCCAACTCCATCGGATTCAAATCGGCCTCACCATGAGGTCAGTCGTATGTCTATTGTACCCACGATCACCGGTATGCCGTCTATTCCTGACTTTTACGAGTCAGCATTGGGTTCGGATTGGGAGAACATCAGAATGGAAGAGGCAGAAGAGGCAACCACACCTCCTACACCTCCAGAGAAGGATTTCGATACCAAGATTAATGATTCACCGCCTGCTCACATCATACCCCCTCCTGCATCATCGGCATATGAGCCTACACCCCGGCCCTCAATCTTTGATAAGGATCTTTGGGACGATGTCAGTAATGTAGCGCCTTCAACGCCTTATCCGGTACGTAGAAAAACAAGGACAATAGACTTATGACTCTGACCCACAACCAATATAGAAACCTATATCCGAGCAAAGAATGTCACGATTACCACAACCCACAACCTCTCATCTCCGAGCACCACAAACGCACATTTCTCAACCCATCAAGAAGAGAAAGCAGGAAGTTCCTCGTGTCCCTCAGACTCCCGTGTATGGTGACACCTGGGATGCAGAACGAGATCAAATGCCTCCTCCAACCCCGAGTGTCTTTGCGACGACCTCTATGTTCGGTCGTGTCGTAGACCCGAATGAGTTGGTTCATCTGATCCCAGAGCCCCTTGTGCTCATTTCTGAGCAGGAACGAAGATCTACTGATTTAGCTCCCGAGCAACAGAATCTTGGTGATGTCGACGTTGGAAGAGGGGATCCATGGCATAATTCTACTCAGTCACAGGATCAGCATGGCCCTCAGGCTATATCCACAGTGCCTCCAAATATATCGAGTCAAGCCCCACCTACACCTCAAACACGACCAGGAACTGTCCCATCCACGCCTTTAGATCGCTCAGGAACTGGTCCTTCTACCTCCTATCATCCTCTTCAGCCAATCCCTTTTGAGCCGTTTCCAGACCAATCGCAACCTATATCATCTGCTCTGGATCAATCATCACAGACGACTCCAGGACAGAAACTTCAGACTGCATCTTGTACCCCTCAAAACAGATCGCAGACCAGACTACCTATTCCTTCCCAGCAAGGTCAACTCATATCCCCTGCCCCCGGGGACACTCAGCTTGTTCCACTTACTCAGCAACAACCTCAGCCCGTACCTCCCATTTTCCAGCGACAGTCTGTGCTCCTCACCTCCCAGGAACAAGTCCAACCTGATCCCTCTATAGCTGGTCAGCAAGCAAATACACTTGCATCCTTGCATAATACGCGTGAGCCGTTCTTACAAATTATTTTTGCCTCCGCTAAGAAATGTGCTATTGACCTCCAGTTAAAACCGTTAAGTCTACGCCACAACAATTTGCTAAAGCTGTATCTTCAACTCCTCAATCTAATGCCAAGATTACATTACCAACATGCCAAGACCAAAAAATCAATGTTTTTGATGGCTTTGTCGGAGGTGATCAGTTAGAATTGCGAAATCTCACGTCACAACAGCAACCACCTGAACGTCATTCGGGAACTGGTGAAGTTGGCGGTGATAGCAACGAGGAAGGTTGCAAGCCAAATGAAGTAGGGGGAAAGGAAGAGAATAGCAGTGGTGACAACAATAAGAATGACAACATCGAAAACGACAGCAGAAAAGGTAGACCTGATGTTGAAACAGATGATCATGTTGGAGGTCAGATTCCAGTCGATCAACACGATAGTCCAATGTCGCCCACCTCATCGACCGTTAGTTCTGTTGCCGTCAATGTTATCGGAATAAAAGAGAGAAATAAAGAAGCCATCATCATTCGTGCACAGATTCAAGAACTAACGGTGAAGATTGAAGACTTGAAAGCTGAGAAGTTGAAGGCGGAAGGAAGGGAAGAATTGGATCCATTGAGTGAAGAGAGTACTTTGAAGGCGATGGAGATTCAGAAGGCCGAGCGAAGCTTGGAGAGGCTGAAAAAGAAAGCAGAGAGGAGGTATCAGGCTGGTGAGTGATTTTCATTGGCTCAGCACCTACCTAAGGATGATGACTTGGAAATTAGCTTTAGAATCTACGAATCAATCTACTATCCCCAAGACTCTCAACTTGGAATCTAGCTCACCTAACGATGCAGCGCTGAGAACAGAAGATATCTTGGGGTTGATGTTTGGATCTGAACAGAAAAGTCTCAAACTTGACATTCAAACAGCGAAAGGTGGCCAGGGAAAGTCCGTTAAAACTGCAGTGCAGAAAGTACTCACTGAGTAAGACATGTTCTTTTGGTTTTCTCTTCTTGACAATGACTGATTCTATGGCCGTTCTGGTTTGGAAATCAAATAGGTACGGTATCAAGGGGAATAACAAGTTGTGGGGCATCGCCATTTCGATGCTGCCTAGAGCATACACGGAGATGATATTGACGTTTCAACAAACTCATTTAAATGAGGATGATGGTTCATGACCATGATTTTTTTTTCCTGTTCACGGTTGTGTTTGTGTGTGTTTTTTGGACCGAGTCGTGCCGTTTTTTCTGTAATGACCGAACGACTGACACTTTTGTACCTACTTGAAGTTTAGGCTGAAAAAAAATTCGATCTTCTCTTTTTGTTTTTTTGATACTGTATGATTTGGAGAATGACCTTTTTTGTATATACCTCAATCACTCGACTTTTTGCTTTCATAAAGAGTCATTTTGATCATTACTTGAACTACATGCAGTCATCGTCAAATCGTATGACGATATGTCAACTTCACAAACACAAAAAATCTCGAGGGAAAAAAATTCATCATGATCATCACCCAATCATCTTGCAGTCGCAAAACCTCCAGTCGAAAGACTTTCCGGCACACCTCCCTCACAACTATCCGCAGCGGTCTTGTCCGCTGTAAGAGTAATGACGATATCACCACCAAGCCTGAATGCATCATAAAAATCAAAATAACATCTCGAAGTGCTCGGTTTTCCATTGATCGTCACGCTCTCCACATATGCGGGTACACCAGACGGTATTTCACGTCGTATAGACCTGGAAGAGAAGTTGTCAACCGTGACGGTGGTGCTGACGTTGAGGAAGGAATTGTGGATGGTGTATCGAGGTATGAAAGGTGAGAGCACTAAGAGTTGGGTAGTTGAAGGTACTGGGTATAATCCGAGAAGGTGGAACGATAGGAGCGTGGCCATAGCAGCTTGATCGTCATTACCTGGGAGACCGCCGGGAGCTAGTTGTCAGGAAATATGAACATCGTGTTAGGTTCAAGTGTCGAAAAGACACACTGATGTCAAAGTTGTCAAAGACAACTTTGCGGACACGATCAACAGACATAGCGGGATGGTTCGCGTAGTGGTAGCCAATTGATGTCTATAGAAGATAGGTAGGTTCAATGGGGCAGGGCTAAAACTCGGATTACCTGGAAGGACGGTTCATTGCCGGCAAGATAATATCCCGCCTATAGAAGAACATGAACAATCCAGCGGTGTTTTTCTTTTTTGAAAATGTACCTACATTGAAGAAATGTTCAAGGCGATTGACAAAACTTTGCTACGTTGTTATGAGCCTCAAGTGGTGGCATTGATTTTATTCTGACAAATAAGAAAACTCACATTCCCTCCCATTAACTTGATCAGATGCGCAGTGTCATGCGGTGCAAACCTGGAGATACTCGATTAACCATTTTGCATGATCAAGGGCAATGTTAACCATGCCTCACCAACTGTACTCCCAAGAAGATGACTCGTAAAATCCATTCTGATTATTTGATTGCAAGGAGCACGCTCTGGTATCATTCTTATCTTGTGGCGAGCAATCGATGGGGTTGTTGAAGAAAAATGTCCCATTTGAGTATCGCTTCTGCATAAATCCTGCTCTAACTTTAGGACTTGAGCTCGGTTCGTATTGAGGACACGCACCTGTGAATCTATCACTGGTCACGGAAGGGTCCCAGACATTACGATAGAACTTCTCACAATGTCAGTGGAGCAGATACTCAAGATGACATGATACACACGAGGGAGCGGTTGCTATATCGAGAAACGTCATCCTCCTTGCCTAATAGCTGAGCTACTTGACGAATACCGAAATCTTCGAATGCATACTACATATTCAATATCGACCTCTCATTCCTACAGGTGATTTGATCTGCAATGGAACTTACCTCTAATGTTCGACTCCCTTCACGAGTTTGTCGTCCAGTACTTGACACATCCAGAACAGCAAACGGCACGTAACCAAATTGTCTGTTCGATCGTTGGATAGATACCTTGTACATCTAAGATCTATACTCACTCGTAAACATTGATTTGCCTTCCCATAATATTCCATTCGGGTGGATTTAGTTCTCCATCAGCAAGGAGAGCAGAATATAATTCATCGAGGTCAATACCGAGCCGTGAAGCTTCATTGTGGTAATGAACAGCGAAATGAGAGACAATGTTATCAGCGCTTGAGCCTGAAACAGCACCATTCCGACCGCACTCAGCCTATAAAATCTGTCAAAATCATCAAGGCTTTTTCTCACCTCCTTGAGTCCAACCCGGTAAATTGTTGGCTCGACATTCAGGCATCCATCCGAGTTTCCTCCAACCATCAATGTAACTGTCCACGATTTGGGCAAACTCAACTGGAGAATGGAGAGACATAAGAGGGTAGAATGTTCTAAACTAAATGATTCTCAATTAATGATTGAACGATGGTATTTCATTGCGACCTACAGTATCCCAGCTGATGATGAGATCGTCAGTAAGTCGGACGAACGCGAAAGGTGTAGGATGCATTACCTGCAGTAAAGAGAGTCAAAGTAAAACGAATTGGTATTAGCGAAAGCGCCCTGAGCCTCCCCGGTAGCATTGTTCTTTACTCAGAATGTTAAGCATAATTCAATATAGTTCTGGTATGGCTACTGACCGGTGTCAACGACGCACGATATAACGAGGAGTACAGCATCTCAGTAATATTGGGTGGTGTACCGCTAACATCAATCTCGATCTTGCTCAGCTTCTCCTGCCACAATACCTTGGCCCTTGCATGAATATCATCAAATGATGTGGTCCCAATTTCCTCTTCCGCATTGGCACATGCTTGGTCCACAGAAACAAACGAGACACCAACGCGGATATTGACTTGTTTCGGCTCGCCCAAGTAAGAAAACAATGCACCCGATTGATAGACGCCACCGATGAGGTTGAGACTCAGATTGAGATGCGTCATACCTAGACCTTTAGCATCTAATCCAAATGTGTCACCTGTCCAAACACCGAATTCGTCAAGTTTCTGCTTGCCGTTGTCGAGAAGATCGTAGCATGCGAATGCCTGATAGTTGAATTTTGTAGGGCCGAAACTAGAAGTCGAGAGATGCATTAGCCAGTCGTAGTTTTACTCCAGGGAGACTGACCTAGAACCCCATGTTCCACCAAGTGTGATTCGACCTTTGTTGGGGTCGATATTGAGCTCGCCTCCAGCAAACGACACAGGCAAATCGTTTGCTAGGTCAAGAGCAAAGTACGGCTTGGACCTAGAAGGGAAAGTGAACCTTTCCAACCCAGCACGACGAGTGGCAGTAGCCTCCATCCGAATATCGTTGTCCAATGTCAAAGAGAAGTATCCAGGCGACGCATCTGAACACTCATCCTATCAGCTAAGAATGGTTGGACATATGGCAGATGATGGACCATCCGTATTTTTCTTCCTCAGACGTTCCCGAGCATCCAGAGTTGTGGTGCAGGTATCAAATCCATGGGGACAGAGGAGAGGCATGATCTCGAAGTTGCCATAAGTACCTAGATGAATGAGAATGGTCGATCATTGTCTCAATATACAGTCGATAGATCCCTACCCAAGGATGAACCAGTCCCACTATCATGCAATGGAGATAAACCACGGATTTTCTGTGTGTTGTCTGCGACATAACCTATCAAAGGTATTAGCAATACAACAAAGCGTAGTACATGAGTTTGACGGACCAGCAGGAGCATAGCCGGTCATATCTGTGGAGAATTTAACCTATGATTGCCTTCTGAACCTGCTATCCTCCGTCCTTGAAGAGCTCACCATGCCAAACGGGATAGAAGCGCCTGGGCTAAAATGGTCATTTGATTCACCATCCTACCAAATCTCAGACAACATACCATACATCACCAAAATTGTCTGGGAGGGCTTTCAGATAAAAGCCGGTGTAGCAAGCTACTACATACCAGTGCCAATAAAGGGATTGACAAATTCCGTGTAATCTAGCATGCTAGACTGATTAGATGCAGCTGCGATAGCAGCAAAGATACGTTTCTGAAGGTTTGGAGAAGGCTGGGCATGAACAGGCAAGGTCATTGACAAGAGGAGCAGAACAGATGCTACTGCAGCTGAATAAACAAGCATCACTCAGGTAGGAGGGGATGTAATGTTGATGGTGAAAATTCAAAGTAAAGAGGAGCTGTGAACGCAAGACTGATGCTTCAGATACATCAGGAAAAAGTCAAAATACTAATATGGATTTGAATATCAATAACTGGCCTACAATCAGTTTAATAAGTGGAATTCCTAATTAACTTACTGCCCCTGCGTTTTGGCCGCTTGTTGCATTTTAGCCAGTCACGCCTAGGAACAGCTTAGGCATCAACACACTTCAAACTCCACACGAGAATCGACACGACGACGCCGCAGATGGAACCAGTCCTTTTCGAAGGGCAGCAAATCAACCATAGATACATGTGATAGTGGTATGCTGTAGTATGCATATTTGACGCAGCACAATAAAATATGCGCGCAGGGGAATGAGGGATATATTCTACCTAAATATCTGAGCGATTTACTTATTATACACAGAAAAGCAGAAGATTCAGTTATTGTATGGACTACTGAAGAAATCACCATTATTATATTTACTTTACTTTATTTTATTAAAATCTGATATTTTTATTATATGGTGGTGAAGTTGGGTGATTAGTGGAGGTTCAGCCGAGTTGAGACTCTTGAACGGCAAAGCGTAATGTTGGTCAGCTCCCTGCCCAAATTGGGTAATGAGAGCAGATTGTAAGATCGTCCTGAAAGCATAAATTGCTAGATATTTTTATATCCAGTTGTAGAATACACCATAGAGTATATGTATGAAATTATCACTCTCAGAAATGACTTCTGTGCTATAAATGTTGTCATCTTCGAAAGTGGCCAAAACCACCACAGGGGATAGTATTGTTTGATTGATTGAATAAGGTGAGTACTCAATGGAGTATTCCTATGGCATTAGGTCAATTTTCTAGTGTTGGCTACTTGTTCAAGAACAAGATCCAATCCTTCACCAGTCCAGAATTGCTTCTCATGGTTTGAGAGTCTACCCAGGACATAGGTGGACATATCCATTCCGTCATAACCAATACCAGCACGGAAACGCCAGAAATTCTGTTCACCCCCTAGTGCAGAAATGATACTTTTGACGCCATTGTGACCATTGGCAGAACCACCCAGACGGACTGCGAGTTTTGTGACATCATGCTGGACTGAGTCAGAGACGACAATCATATTTGTCGGGTCGTGAAAGCCTTTCCTGTAGACATCGGCTATAGAAGGACCAGATATATTCATCAAAGATTCTGCATAATATATCAGGCAACACCAGGTAGAAATAATTATCGACGCACTAGACTTGAATAGAGTCAACGAAACCGATTTCTCCCCAAGCTGGACCTCATTCTGGCCGATGTATCCCCCCTTTTGACTTGATAATTGAATTCCCAAGCGGGTAGCAAGACTGTCAACGATGAAGTGGCCGACGCTGGTGAGGTTAAAAACAGATCATTCATCTCTCCAGGAAGTTATGATGAAGTACCTGTGCCGAGTAAATGGCAATGGGAGGTTCCCGAGGCCGACAATGAGAAGCTGGGGAAGGAGACCCATATTACACAAGGTCCGTGCAGCCGCGCCCCAAAACGGGAAAAAACATGAATCGCCTCATTACGTAACAATGGGTCCATCTTTAAACTGAATGGAACCGAATTGTTTCCTCTGCTTCCCCTCACCATCGACGATGGTGACTCCCACAGCAAAGCCAACGGCAGCTTCAGATGCCCCATCTTCACTCTCTACAATTAGATCACGACATGCCAAGCGTGCCAGCTTCTCCCATCCTCAGCTGTGCAAGTCATTACCTGCACCCGTCCAGACAATCGACCTGTCAGAGCTATCTCCAAGACAGTCTCTTGTTTCCCTTCGCTTTCTTGTTCTCTCTCATCTATCTGACCTTGAACAACGACTAGAATCACCTGGCTTCGAAGCCTGGAAGATCAAAGGGGAGATCAAAATAGAAGAGGCAAAAATCTGGGCAAAAACCGCTCTGGACATGCTCAATCGCATCCGTGCAGAGGTGCTTTCACACTTGCCGGACGTCCACTTTACAGACATAGCACCGGTGGAGAGGTTCCTGAGTGCTCATATTCCAGAACTACCAGAGATCTCCAGCCTGGTCGATGTGTACTCGCACTTTCCCAAGATGTCCGATGTATACTTGCCTGAAATGCCTTGTCTCACAGGCATGTCGGATATGAGAGCACATGTTCCTGGTTTTGTTGACATGTGCTCGAAATTGGACAACACACGAACATGTTTTGAAGGAATCGACTCTCGAAAGTTATTTGATTATGTTCCGACGCTCTCATTGCGCCTGCATTCCCTCCACTCCCATCTCTTTTCTACAGAGGTTGAATTTGCCAAGGTGCTCGGTATCCCATCACTCGCACCAATTTTGCGTGATGTCTTGGATGCCTTGTCGTCATCGGACTTGGTGACAGAACTCACGGCCATTACAGTTGAAACAGAGGAGCAGACAGATGTACTCATCGAAAAGTTTGCTTACGAAGTAGGGAAAGCCCTCAATCATTCTCTCGAAGGCATGCGTCTCATAACGTACCAGGATCTTCCAGAACCTTGGAAGAATAACCCATTTGTTACCCGAGGATATAGGTACGTCCTGCTTTTCCTATGTTCACATCGCTTTTAGCGAGGTACATAGATTTATACCCCTGGAGCGTTGGCCCCTCCTCATAAAGTCTCTCTTCACATTACACAATGAAATTCGTATGATCTTCTTTGCTCTACCTTGGATTCTATCTGACCTTCTGGAGTAGTCAATATTCATACCCACCTTATACCTTTCATTCTCTACCTTATCAACGTCATCTCACTCATTCGGAATCCAACTCACTTTGATATAGTCGAAGTATATTTTATGTCGTTTGCTTGCATTTGTCTTCTTGGTAGTGCTATCTGGCATACAATGGTTGGTTGTGCTCACCTTGGGAGCATGCAGTTCTGTGCACGCATGGATTATGTAGGAATTGGCTGGCTCATCACCGC
>Ga0154005_100037_pt1 | contig 77788 bp, 84 predicted proteins | sample TSFL089MetaG_FD_104698 | JGI IMG/M metagenome (GOLD analysis project Ga0154005, IMG submission 104698) | Attine ant fungus gardens microbial communities from Florida, USA - TSFL089 MetaG | ecosystem: Host-associated > Fungi > Mycelium > Unclassified | place: USA: Florida, Lake Talquin State...
CTCTGACCTAGAGTGTGAGCTGAGGTTATCTCTACCAACGTTTACTACAAGTATTTACTATTTGTCACAAACTTCATTTGGCCATATTTCCATGAATACTTGCATGATTCTTACAGTCTAAGATGCGTCTGAAAGCCCTCAAGAAGACCTTTCAAGCGATGCCCAAAATGTGTCAAAGCAATTAGTACTCACTGAGATATCAATTAATTAGTGTCGGACACTGATCAGCAAATATCTTGGGAACTGCCAAATGCAGACACTTGCTTCTATATGCACATGGAAGCTCTCTTCAATACATTTCTGATGACTATAAATAGACCTTAGGGCAATAAGATCCTGTAGAAATACAAGGACCTCAAGGTTTGGCATGACACTGATCTATTATTTATAAATACACATCAATCCTTGAACACAAACAAGGACTGCTCCTTTTATGGTTAGGTTATCACTATTTCAGACACAAAAGGACTGCTATATGTAGAACAATAGGCAATAGACATGTGATGCTCTGTCCAAATGTACAGACTATCCCATTCATATATATAAGGCTTTCTAGTCTGAGGATTAGACCTCAGACTTAACAACATCTTTTGTTGCTTAAACTACTCTATCTTTTAAAGCTCTTGAAGAGCTATTTCTCCAATCACAAACTAATAAGTGATCTTTTGTGATAGGTACACAATGAAGAATACTAGCTATAGAGCATAATTTGTGGTCTTAGAGTGGAGTCAGCTGGTATACATATGTTGAAAGCTAGGTCTTTTCTTTTTCTATAATTAGTTCTTCTTTTCTTTGATACCTGTGTTTCTTTTGCCTTATGCTTGAGTAGTGTAGAAAGTGCATTTACAATATACATGTCACAAAAAAGTGACTACTAAATAGTGCCATGGAAGTATAACAAAATACTTGTTTAATGAACTGCATAGATAGCTGGACTCTCATTAGCAAGTAGTCTTGCTAATGTTGTTCTTTTGGTAGAATGGTAAACTATACAGTATGTGACTACTGGTCCATAGCACAACTGTAACAATACATCGCAGGGTAGTAGTCTTTTTGTGGAAGTGAACTGCCAAATAAATGATGTTATCTAGCAGATAAGCCTATGTCATAGTTCATACTCATATAAATGTTGTGTTTTAATGCTTTCTCTCTCAGCTGTCTACTACACCAAATAATGTCTGAGTATTATACTTTTCACCCTTGGTCCTCTTTTATCATGAATCATAATACAAGGACTCTTTCTTTTTTTCTTTCTATTTTTAGAACAAACTTACATAATCAAAGAGGTCACATGATCAGTCACATGATCACCATAGGAAAGTAGAGTACAGACCAGGTAGAATAGATATAGGTAGTATACTCAAATCCAGTGGGGACTCTAATAAGTTCTCTTTGTTAACTCTGACTTAGAGTGTGAACCTAAGCTATCTCAGTAGACATTCACTACATCTTTTTAGTTATCATGGTCTGTCTATACACTCCATGTAATAAATTGATGATTTTTTTTATAAAAAAAAACAGGCTAATATGCTCTTCATATTTCCCATATAACTCTTATTTTAAGATATAACTAAAATAAAAGAATGAATATTACTATATGACCAAGGTGGTTCATAACAGTGATGTCTTTGAAGAGCTAGAGGATCTTGGACTAGAAGCTAAGTAGAATAACTATATTTATAGGTAAATACTTTATATATAAAGAATGATATACCAGTATCTACTCGGTGAAGAAGCATTGGAACATCACATACATTGCTAAGGGAATAATGAAATACAAGAATGATAAGTGGAGCATTTTGATAGAGCAATGAGGTGCACTTGGGTAAATGGGTAAGCAGAGCAGATGATCAAAAGAATGTGAAATTCACCAGGAAATACCTGTTAATTCCTTTGCAAACCAGCAAAGTACATAGAACTAACTACCAAGCTTATATTATAGAAAATGTTCTTGAACCGGTTGGCATGGAGTTGTTGGAGTATCAAGCCAACATCATAAGCCTTAGATACATTGTGGAAGCATGCAAGAAAAAAAATTGATGTTTATGTTATTTTATTGGACAGTCTATGAATGAGTCAGTAGTGGTGCAAATATATATACACAATTTTTGATGATAAACACACACAGTATTCCACGCAGTTAATATTGTGCTAGTCGGTAATGGTGCTTCCATTCAATTGCGATAGTATATCAGGTCCTGGTACATCTCGCCGGCCACTTGGACTCAAGTGGAGGTCTTCATTTCACTTTACCACATATGTCATCGGATTAGGTTTGTGCGAAATACTTCCACTATAAACGTGAATAACCTATCATCAGGCGTTACAATTGATATGATTGTTTACTCGATTATCATCCCCGTTGTTCCATTTCAGCTAGAACATTTAGGGTATACTGGAATATCTGCTTTGTCGGGATGGTTAATTTTTGCTTTCGTAAGCGATTTTTCGTGTCTAGCATCCCCTTGCTGATAATGTTCGCCCGGGTTCAGTCTGGAGGCCTTTTAGTTTGTGAGTTACGCTTCTGCCATTTTACCGAATTAATGGAAGTACAAAGCGACAATACCAGTTGCTCTATGGTCAGAGCGTTACAAGGCTCGCAAATACCCCTTGATCGGAGGTCTACTATTTTTGATAGGCTCACAAATTATGTTCATGGAAGCTCCATCATTTGCAGTTTTGTGCATTGCTCGAGTGATCCAGGGAGCTAGCTCCTCAGTGGTCTGGGTGGTTGGACTGGCCTTCCTGTACGTCTCTCAGATCTTGTCTCAAGTGATCGGATAAAAATATTCTGGTTCACCAGTTGTGATGCAACTCCACGGGAGATCATTGGAAGTGAGTAACTATTATCGGCATCTAAACGTCTCTGTTCATCAAAATCATTTGTTCAGGGCAAATTGGGTTTGTGATGAGTGGCTTTTCTCTTGGGTATACACTTTACGATGCTCTATTCAATTAATACTAACAAATTGCTAGGCTTATCCTAGGACAACCTCTTGGAGGCCTTCTGTATGGCCGATTTGGTTTCCGAGGACCTTTTATCTTCTCACTTATTTGTACCTTTGTTGACCTTGTTTCGAGATTTGTCGTCATCGAACCCACAGACGCCAAAAAATGGGGTGTAGATCCCACAATCCTATCTAAACCGAAACCCTCCAATGGAAATATCAATCTGGAGGCCGAAAGGGGTACAATTAATGTGGCATCAGAGCCTCAATTGGGGATTAAGATCCAAGATGATACAACGCGCCCTTCCCAGGGAACTTGTGTAAGCAGTCAAGGCAATTTCCTCAGTGAATCCAAGGGTACAGTAGACGAGGCAGAGGAGCCCCCATCTCTTCTTCGGTTACTGCTCAGGTTATTAAAGTCGCCTCGTGCCCTTGTCGCTCTAGGGATTGTATTCGTTTATGGGTATCTCATGCTATGCTATATATTGCTTTCGTGATCTAACAGTGTCACAGATTTATATATAGTAGCCAAGAACCCGGATTGCCGCTCCATTTACAGTCCGTTTGGGGTCTGAGTTCAAAGGATGTCGGGGTTCTTCTCTTGGCCCTTTCGGTTCCGATTTTTTTCTGTGAGTTCTCTGGTTGGTAATAGCCATTCTTTGTTCAAGAGCTATCCAGCGTCTCTGTTAACCGGGTGGCTCACTGATATAGTTGGAGCGGAATGGGTAGCAACAATTTCGATAATTTTAGCAATACCGTGGTGGGGGGTAATCACCATCGATGGTTCTCTTCCTCTTTTCGGAGTGGCATTTGCCCTTGAAAGTAAGCCCGTGGTAGAAATTTGAGTTTTCAACATCATAATATTTCTGTAGACTTTTTCACCTGGGGGCCTGTCTCTCCTATCACCGTCGAGCTTGCTACTGCATCAGAGAACATCCAAGGTATCGGATGTAAGTTTACCCAAGATATATTCTCGTTTGTATAAGCTTACTGGATTAAAGATGCTCATATATATGGAGCCTACAATATTGCATATGGAATTGGAACAACTGGTCAGTCCTGGTTCGGCAGATAAGCAGGTGACAAGTAGCTGATTAGAACCAAAGTTGGTTCGATTGTTGGTGGCCAGGTAAGAGTTGAAGATTCTGATAAATAATATTGGCATAACATTGGCACCTATCATGTTTCTTATCAGATGTATGATCACATCCAAAGAGGCTGGTTCGCAGTCTCTATTCTGGGAGCAGCAATGTTATTCACAACGCTTGTGTTAATCATTCCATACACTGGAGACACACCGCTGTTGTCAAAATTGATAGCTACTCGGCCACAGATAAACCCATACCTGTAGTAACCCTTTTCTGGACTTCAGATGTCTAAACATCTCGCATAACCTATATTCTGTCGAAACCCACAATCTCAAAAGTTGACTGTATATCTGTGTGTGTGACATACCATTCAGACTGGTGATATTCCAATAGTTGCCTCTTCGCCTATCAAAGTCCAACTTGAATTCATAGATTATTGTTTCCAAAGCACCTACTGTCCCATAATTCCGAGTCTCAAATTTATCGTTCCACTTTGAGCAAGGTGTTTACCACTCATCTTCAGTGGGATTCCCAACTGCTTGATACATCGGTATCTGAACTGTCAGCTTCCATTTACAGGTCATTCACATGGAAACTAACGGCACCAATCCCTGTCCTTTCCCTTCAAATTCTCCCAATGTTGCCAATGAACGAACCACAGCGCCTGACCCTTCCAATCTACGTCCCATTGTCATCAGCGAAGTTTCCCAGGAAACACACCAACATCTACACGAAACCTCAGCAGTTGTGGATGCGGCTCACAGTCGAATTCGCCAAATTCGTTGGAGCCTTGCACAACTTACAGAGGCCCTCCCGACGACGCTTGCTCAATTTGACCTTCAAGAATTGGAGCAGAGATCGGACCGCACAGACACAATTTCACCACCGCTGGATTTTCAGCACACTCCTATTGACGGACAAGGGATTGCCTTTTCGGATTCCAACCCCCATTCTGTGGGTTCTTGGCAAATGAGCCCCATTCAGAATGCACCCTGGAATGGAATTCGGACAATGAGAGTTAGTCAAACGAACCTTGCGGGCGACGACGGATCAACTCTTCTAGGTAGGCGAGTTGCTGCTAGGCTAGCTACATCACCTGTGGTCGAAGATATCGCTTCAGTCACAGACCAGCTAATACAAGATGCTGGACAAATTTATGCTAGGGCCTATGATTCTGTTGTCGCTTCCGAACAATTTCTACCTATAGAAGGGGAGTGGATGCCAGCTATTCCGTTTCGGTCTACTGGCAGAGTCTCGACATCTGCACATACACCTTCACAAAGCATGTCCCAGTTATCACCTCACCAATCTCCCCAAAGAACTGCATCCCAGTCATCTCGTTCCTCTTTGGGTTCATCACTGGATCCGGAGTGGGATCTCGGTTCGACCCATAATCTTGTATCATCAGAACGATTGTCCCTTCTGTCAAATTTTTCGGTACAAGATCTCCTACGACCCTCGACTCCGTCAGCCTCCAATACGCCGGGTCGTTCACTCATTTCTGATGAGCCCTTGAATAATGCCTTATCCGAGACGGTTGACCCTATATCTGAATCTCGACACCACCTCATTGCCGATTCCGATCCCGCGTTCCAAGGTCGAAATTACGTTGTACATAGGCGTTACAATAATGATGGGGAGGAACTTGTTCACAATATAACAATCGACTGGGACGAGGATGATTCTTGGTTGATGCCCTCTCCAAATAGCTCTCGTCGACACCGCAACCGTTTCAGCAATCCCCGTCCGGATTTTGACATCTCGAGGACTGATACACTCGAACCGCAACCACCACCAGATAGTGTTGCACCTGTCACACAGTCCGGACCCTCTCTGTCCGCTTCAGCTTCCAACTCCTCTGTGTCTCCAAATTCTGGCGAAACACGTCCACGGAGAAGAGGATGGGGTAAGTTTTGATTTGTCTTGTAATGCCACTGAATTACTCTTATTAATTTATCACCAAAAGCACGGCTTGACCTTGACGGTAATGAGATATCTTCTGAAGAAGAAGAAGAATATGAGCGTTCGCGCGCGGACAGTCGTATCCGTGCTGTGCAACACGTACAAGCCCCTGCACAAACTACGGGCATTCTGATGCTACCCATACCATCTACACCATCACAGCAGGAACCCGTCCTCCATCAGGCTACTACTAGGAAGCCGCTCGTCGTTTTGAGGCACGATCCATTGCTTTCATGCCCTGCTCATTTCGTGGATCCTCTACCTATGCCCATCGGTGAGATGGTAGAATCTGGAAAAACGGCGAAACGTAAGCCGGTCCTTCTTCCACGACATTTCATTATGGCCGGCCGCTGACCCTGTCCATATACTTTTGCCTAATGAGATGATAAAAGCGCACAATATTGTTGGTTCCGGGAGAATTTTTGATTGTATTAGCCATTACATAAAAAATGACCGCTTCGTCAAAGACAGGCTTTCCTATATTCAATAAATTCATGAGTTCGAGGTTGGCCGTCAAAAAAGTCATACGATCAGATGAAGCCCTGGCCTTTGCCGAAATATATATACTGGATCCATTTCTTTGTCACTAATACAGACGCGTTTCTTTTGACTCTCCCACCTACCGCTAGTGTCATTCTATATACATTCATGACAGTCGGTTAGATTCGAGGGGGGGTGGGGTTCAAAAAACTTTCCTCATCTTGAAGGGCCTCAGGAAAGATGAGGTGGTTTTACGCGTTAGAAGAAAAAAAATAGTGTTGTTGGAATGTAACCCAGCTCCTAAGCAATGGGAGATGGGGGACGTAGTCAACCTCATACACATTTGCATAGAATTCCTTTTCACACCTCGATTACAAAAGAAAAAAAGAGGGGGCTTGTATGTGTGTGCATATGAGAACGGAAATGAAAAAAAAGCATCTTGTTGGTTTTTTTCATATTATGAAAAAGTTGGAGCGGAAATGGATTCTGGCTTTGCAGGAAGGGGTCCCTAAACAGGGCTCCAATGTCAGGGATGTATCTACAGAGTAGGCGCACGGTGTTCCGTGTTCTCTGTGGCATTGACTTAAAATGAAACGTATCATATAATCTACGTAGTAACTTACATACACAAAGGGAAGAGGGGGTTTGTAATCAATACTAACCCCCCCTTCTTATCCAACTGCTATCAGAAAAACAAAGCCTCTAGGACATTCTAGTCAGAAAAGAGGAAAGAGGGTTGAGTGGTGGCAATGTTATAAATGCCTCTCGCATTCTTCCATGCTTCTCATCCTCATTCTCAGTTTGATTTGATTCATCGGGGGAGATCGAATCCACATTTCCATTCGCACACCAAGAAGCAAATTCAATGCCAAAAACGGGGTATATACTATAGATCCATTTCTAAAACATAGGTGCACAGGGAAGGGAAGGAAGGAGAGTCATCAATAACACCAACCTCGATCTAAAAAAAAGTGATTCGCTGAATAATTTTTTTAAAAGGAGGACAATAAGAACATAACCATAAATCAACGACCGAAAAAAACGAATGTGGCTATAACAGTAAATATATAGAAAGAGTGACCGACCATAAAGACGAAAAAAGAAAAAACCCCTTCTTCCATTCATTCTTTTCCAACAGCTACACAGTCAACACCACCACCACCACCCGTCCCAATCTTATTCATCCAAGCCCGAAAAGTATGCATACTACCAGCCCCAACACTCTTTATACTATCCACATCATCACTCCGCCCACCACAGCTTCTAGCACTCCGGAAACTCTCATAGGAAGACGCATTCTTGATCAGAGCATTCACACTCTGAGAAGCATCCGCGCCCATCACAATCCCTTTCGGTCGTGGACGACCTACCACGTTCGGACCAACAGGTCTTTCGGTATTCATGCCGTTGTCGAGATGGGAGAAGATCGTGGTCACAAGAGAGGCATTGGGTGCGTGGGTACTTCGAAGCGACCTAGAACGACGATGATGGCCTTGGCAGACGGAACCAGACGACAGAATCGGTGAGTTTGGTGGATGTCCGCACCATGGGCGCCCATGCATTTTATTCAGAGATGTACTCGACGATGATGCCAGAATGGATCGACTCGGAATTGGCTGATGAAGGGGAGAAGACGGAGATGGCATCGAAGAGTGGGTCGAGGAAGGGGAGCGAGAGGGTAAATGCGACCCTAACACATACGGTCCGGAAATAGGCTTGCGAGGAGACACAGACGGACTCGTGCTTCGCTTCTTGTTGTTCTTTGGCTGTATTTTATTATCTTCTTCGAGTTGTGTCAAGGCGTTGTGTGACTCGGGAGTCAAAGAACTGATCGAGAGTGAAAGTGGTGGAGGGGGTGCTTTGCGTGTCGTGAGGCCCATTAATCTCCTCAATCCAAACCCAGGAAGGGTCTTCTCTTTCCCTTCTCTCCTCTGTTCCTGGTCAGAAAATGGTGGTGGTGGAACGATAGACGCCTTCGTTCCGGTTTCCTGCTCTCGTCGACCTTCTTTCTCTATCAATTTCCTTCCTCTTGACAAGAACCCCCAACCCATCTTCTTGAGCCCATACTTCACCTCTCTCGACTCCTCTGCAAAATGCTTGTGAGTCCCAAGATAGGTATCAATATCCATATCAATAGCTTCGATATCCATACCGCTGCATTCCCTCAACACCATTCCCTCCTGGCCCTCTCCTCTTGCTCCTACAGCAGGTATATCATACTCCCCTTCATCTCCTCTGTCTTCCTCCTCCTTTGCGTCCGTATTGCCAGTGTCGTAGTCATAAATAAAATCTTTCCCATCATACTCATAATACCCTGATCTATAATATATCTCAGGTATCTCAACAAACTTGACGCTTTTGACCGTGCCTCCACAGGCAGAAGCCTTGGTGGACAGAGACGATGCACGCGTGAGTATCGATCGGGTTTTGGGTAATGAAGAGAAATGGTGTGATGGTACGTATGGGGGTGATGTTACTCGACTTGGCGTTCGAGTAATGGAGGAAGGATTTCCATAATGCGGTAAAGAGATCAATGATGAATGAGCTAGTTTTGAATGAGGTCGATAAGTAGGAGGAGAAGAGGGTGAGAGCATCGGAGTACTCGCTCCACATGTAGTAGAACCAACTACACGAACACCTTGTCCCGAGCCATGCCGTTGACCACAAGGACTCGAATTCATAGAAGGTCCAAATCCAGAACCAGGCGAAGTCGAAGGTCTTCGTGGTCTAGAGCCCACATCCACATTTGCATTGGCAACCGTGCCAAGGCCAAGACCCATTCCCGCCGCCGTCGCATTACCGGTAAGCTGCGCGTATGCTTGAGACCTCGCAGAAGCAGCCGCGTTGTTTCCACTTTCACCGACACCATCAAAGCTTACACTACTGCTAGTGGAACCTTGTCGTTGATGTCGACGTTGATATGATTGGTTTAGAAGGAATTTCTTCTCTCTACCATGTCCGTGGAGGTGGTAAGAAGTATAACCAGTGCTATTAGATGAAGAGCGACGGAAATAGTGAGTCCCAGGAACGGGAATAGGCTTTGATGTAAGATCACTAGGATCCTGAGGAACGGGTGTAATGGGGGTACATTGCGAATGTACCAAAGAGGAAGCAGTAGAGCATGAGCTCAGTGTTCTATTGGTCATTGATGTTCGAGCTGTAGTAGCGGTTGCGATGCTGGTTTGGGAGGTGAACGAAGATATGCGATCCCGACTTTTGGAAGAGTTCTGATTCGTATTGTTGCTACTACTACTGCTGCTCCGTCGTCTTCTACACCTATTTTCAGTAGCAAGACAAGGGGGAGAAGACGAGGATGACGGTAGTAAAGGAGACATCTTCACGCCTAAATGTGGCACAGTCGGGAACGCATCACCTTGGCATGTATTCGCCCCCACGAAGGATACTGGTAGGGACGGAGAGGACGCAAATTTATCCCGCCATTGTACATCTTTACCTCTCTGTGGACGTGAGGAAAAGCTCGTTCTCGAAGTGGATGTTGCGCTCAACGAATGTCGAATTCCTGTGGGCGTCCTCGATGAAAGCTTCTCGCTAGCATGCTTGGCATTCTTGAGATGGTAAACGGAGTTGGATAGTGGAACGAATAAAGGTAGAGAAGCAGCTGATGAAGGAACCACAAACGTCGGTGTAATCGACGAGTCTATAGAAATTTGAGTTTGCGAGGGTATAGATTTGAGTATTCTATCATTTCTCGTTGCAAGGACCGGAGTCAGAGATGGAGATATCGCTTTCCCAAGACCACTATGAGGCGCAGGCCATATAGGCTTTCCACGTCTATTCATCATGATACTGGTAGTGCTCGGGGACTGCTCAAGGACTCTAGGTGTCCCTGGTAGGGTTGCGCCCGTTGTCACAGGCGAATGTCGCCGCTGCGCCACCTGATTTCCAGTCATCAAAGAACCAGAATCTGTCATCAGCGAATTGTTGCCACCGCCACCGCCACCATGGTGTCGATTCTTGAGAGGCGACACGCGGATCAAAGACTGCAGTTGCAAATTCGACACACTCGAATTTGACATTGGGCTTGTTGTCAAGCTCGCGAAACCACGAACGCCACCGAGACTACGGCTTGTCAGATTGGAACAAATGGAGGGATTGCGTTCGAGGCCACCGGGAGAAGCAGGAGGAGTACCAACATCCACGAGTTGGATGGTTGAAGATATGAATATAGGTGATGAGGGTCGAAGTTTGGTGGTAGGAGGTTGGGATTTAGATGAGCCCTTTGCTGGTGATGATAAAGTAGACGTGGGGTTGTGACAAGTCGCAGCAGTGGCGGTGCGGCAGGATGAAGGAGAGCGTGAAACCTGTTGGGGGGAACATGAGGCAGTCGCACTTTGACGTTGACCCGCATTGATACTAGCCGATCTATGTCTACTCAAGAGTGAGGTACCAATGGATGTGTTACTGCCTGAGCTTGGATTGAGAGCCTTTGGCCTTCGATAGATCCACTCGGTCTGACGATTGCTGCGAGTGCTACTCAAGGTAGAGGATGAAATGGAAGGAGAAGGGGAGGGTGGTGCAAGAGATGGGTCATGAGACAAGTATCGAGGAGGATAGAGATGGCGACGGGGAGGAGTAGGGGGAGGAGTGATGGGCTGCCTGCCTTGTTGAAAGAGTAGAGGAGGGGAAGGAAGAGATTGTGACATCTATGGCAAGGGCATGAGAGTAAGGAAGGGTCAGTGGTGGGTGATATACTAACATGGACAAGTTCTGAGTGGGAATCGGAGAAGACTGCGTTGAAGAGAGCTCTGGAGTCTCGGTCTGGGGAGGGAGATTCCTGTATTGAAGATGAGAAAAGCAGTGGAGAGAAAAAGTAGGGACAGACGGAAAGGGCATGTTGGTTCTCGATGAGGGTGCTGGCGGAAAGCCAAGTGAGTTCTTCGAGGGTGAGAGAGTGGGCGTTGTCTACTGAAAACATTAGGTAGGGAGGAAATAGGGAGGGGGGCGTAACGCTGGGGAGAGGGGGAGGCTATAAAAGAGGCCAAGCATTCAGAGAACAGGATCATAGCTAATACCGCACGGGTGACACGTGTGCGAGATGGAATGTGTCATAGAAGACAAGTTTAAGAAGATTGTGAGGGACGGCCATGGTGTAGTCACGTGAGAGAAGTGGATTGAGGAGAGGGTTATATATTTACAGGGGGATAACTAGAGAAGAGGGCGGTCGGCGTGGAGACCGCTCCAGATGCCTCTTGCTGCTTCTGTTGTGCTCGAAACGGGGGAACGCCTGAGGTGTTTGATTTTAGCGCCAGAAGCGTCGAGAAGGAGCTGGACTTTTTGCTGGATGGCGGAGACCTCTAGGTCCTGAAGAGGAATGACCTTGTCACGGCCGTTGGCTAGTGTTTGTGAGCGGACGACGGGGTGGGGAGAAGGAAGGGACACGGACCATAGAAGCCACGGAGGATGGGCTGTCTGTGGATGCGCTGTTTGACGACGAGCTCGACGTGGGGGTTGTGGCGTGCGAGGGGGAGGAGCTGTGTGAGGAGAAATGTGCGGGTGTTGTGGGACGAGGGCCATCTGTCGCAGCACTCGAAGACGAGCTTGCGGACGGGAGGGATGAAGGGGGCAGCGAGGGAGGGGGCGGGCATGGCGGGCTCGGGCAAGATGAGAATTGAAGCGGAGACTGAAAAGGGAGATGATGGGAAGGGAGGGGTGGGGGTCGACCATGAACATGGCTCGTGCGCAGAAGAGGAAGCGCGCTGGCTCGGTGCCAGAGTCGCAGCGCCGGATGTTGGAGGTGCTGGAAGAGTAGCTGTGTTTTTTTTGTTTTGTTTTTTTTTTACCGAGCTGATGATTTTCAGGAGCGACCCTCTGGGACTACTTGACCGTGTTTTTCCTGCAAACGCCCAGGCCGCCTCTCTCCGCACGCTCCTCGCCAGACCCCAGGAACCGCGTGTGCTGCACGCTGCGATCCTCAACCTCCGCCCCCGTCCGTCTCCACGCCACACCCGCCCCTCCGACACTGCTGACCAGCAACGCGCGTTTTGTGCTCTCGCGCTTTCTCTTCTCGGCCCCGACATTTCTCCCCCGTCGCCGGAGCCCCGGTATGCGCTGCTCCAGCACCTGCCTTCTGGCGACTACTGGTCCTCCGTCACCTCCGACCGCCCCTCCTCGCCGTCCGGCGCCCTCAAGCACATCCCCACCGGCCTCGCCGATCTGGCCGCGATCCTCCCCACCCCGCTCTCGGCCCCCTCGGGCACGCTCGCCGCCTACTCAAAGAGCGTCCCTCCCGCCAAGCCTCTTCCTCCCCACCGCTCCCTCTGCCCCGCCTCCTTCCTCGACTACGGTCCGTCCACAACCTTTGCCCCCACCGTCGACCACGACGGCGAGCTCGTCGGTCCTCGCGACCTCCGCCTCCTCTTCTCCTACAGAAACTCCCGCAAGCATGCCCACCTGCCCGACTCTGACCCCCTAGACGACGTCCTCCCTCCCTCCCCCTACCCTCTTCCTTTCGACATCCAGTCAGAGTTCGACGGCCTCCTCCCTCCCCACGTCATCCAGAACCTCAGCCTCGTTCTCGACACCGTTCATCTCGAGAATCTCATCGACGAGCTCCTCACTCGCACCCAACGCGCTCTCGTCCGTCTGCAGGCCCTCCAGGTCGATCGTCTTCTGCAACATCAGACTTCCCTTGACGAGTCCTCCGAAGAGTGGCAAACTGGTATTCCTCTCCTCTCCCTTTCTCTTTTCCTCCTCGTCTCACTGCCCCCACAGCCAACGGCATTCTAGAATCTCTCCACACACTGGCTTCCCTTCGACCTCGAGCTTCCTCCAAGTCCAACCTCCTCTCCATCATCCCACCTCCTTCCTTTCTTCGCAGTCTCCACAAAACCCTCGCTTTACAGCCTTGTCCTGGTTGGCATGGCACTCTCCCCGAAAACCGCCTCACCGCTCTTCGTGATGACTCCACCGTCAAAGTGCGTGCCCCCTCTGCCGGAACCGCTCAGCCTGCCCCCTCCACCTCCTCATCCCCAGCTCCTCCATCCGCCACTCCTCTTGTCCCCCCTGCCCCCTCAACGACTGCATCCTACCCAGGCTATCCCTACATGTACAATCCCCAGCAATCTCAGGCATATCGAGCTGCAACTGCCACCGCCACTCCATCTTACACCCCATACAAGACAGGTGCCACTTCCTACTACCAAAACTACATTCAAAACGCACAACCCCAGTATTACGGTCAGCAAGCTTACGGCACAGGCGCCACAAATCAGCAACCCTATGCTGCCTACAGTAACTGGTTCGCACACCAGTATGCCGCTGCTGCTTCAGGCCAAGGTACTCCTCAACCTGCGACTACGGCAACCGCCCCAACAACAACTCCTTATGGATATTATGTACCGAGTCAGCAACAGCAAAAGCCAGCAGCTCAGGGGACGGCCGCAACCTCTGCTGTCGCCAACACCGCTGCCATAAGCAAATCTGTCAGCAACGGCACCACTACCGGTGCCTGGAGCGGGTATACCGTCGGCCAGCAGCCAACATTGCCCCGCACGACGGCAGCGACGCCAACTGCCACAAATGGAGTGCAGCAGTCCAAGTAAATGATTCTAGATATGTTCTTGTCCGTATGATACATAACATAATTATATATAATTGATCCGGTCATGATTCGGAGATGAAAAACCAAAACACTTGACCAACGCCTCAATGTCCGTTCGCAAGTTTTCCATCCATGTGCCAGCGACATCAGCCAACATCGGTCCCGGTTTCGACGTCGTCGGACTCTCTCTTTCCCTCTCTCTCACCCTCACGGTGTCCTACCCCACATCATCACCACAGCAGCTCTACGTTCACCCCAAAATCACCTATTCAGGTCAAGGTGCCTCTGAAGTCCCTCTCAACGCCTATCAAAACCTCACCACGCGTGTCGCACTCTACGTTCTCCGCTGCCATTCCATCCCTCGTTTCCCATCCCACCTCTGTATCCACGCTCACAATGAAATTCCCTTTGGTCGAGGATTAGGTTCATCCGGCGCCGCCGTCATCGCTGGTGTCCTGCTCGGTAACACACTCGGTCACCTCAACCTCTCCACCCAACGTCTCCTCGATTTCGCACTCATGGTCGAGCGTCATCCCGACAACGTGACAGCCGCCCTGATCGGTGGTTTCGTAGGTTCGTATCTCAAAGAATTCTCAGACGAACGGGAACGTCAGAGGATCGACGTTCCCTTGAGCGAGGTTTTACCGGAATATCCAGAGGACGCGAGTGAGGAGTGGGGGTTGAATCCACCCGTGCCCCCATTTGGAATCGGTCATTATGTGAGGTTTGGATGGTCAGAGGGGATCAAGGCAATCGCGATCGTGCCGAGGTTCGAGTTGAGCACGGCAAAAGCGAGGAGTGTGTTGCCGAATGAATATTCGAGGAAAGATCTGGTAAGAGAAATAAAATAAAGGCATTTTTAGTGAATGACGGGTTATTATAACAAGGTCTTCAATATGCAGAGGTTGGCTGTCCTCACGACAGCCCTCGCACAAACCCCTCCGGATCCTGATCTCATATATGAAGCCATGAAGGACCGTATACATCAGCCTTATAGGAAAACACTTGTGCGTTTTCAAAAAAAAACCTATATCCACCACCAATTTTTTTTTATAGATACCCGGCCTACCCGAAGTAACGTCTCAGATCACCCCAGACACGCATCCTGGCTTGCTGGGGATTTGTCTTTCAGGCGCAGGCCCAACCATTCTTGCACTCGCGACAAAAAACTTTGAAGCTATCGCAGAGGACGCTCGTCAGATTTTTAGACAAAAAGGCATCGAAATAGACTGGAAACTCCTCAATATCACAGGTGGCAGCACCGTTGTAGAAGAATCATCATCATCATCATCATCATCATAGATTTCATGACAGATCGTATATCGAGAGAGGTACTAGATGAGTGACTAAAAAGACAAAAAGTTCAAAAAAAGACGTGTGAATACAAGGGCAAGGGGGGGGTATATCGTAAGCGTTCCATAAATCTAATGAGCAGAAGAAAAACCTCCAGCGGTCAAGCACACCGCTCTCATCGCCACCAAAGACCCCGCCGCTTTTTGATCAAAGGGCAGATCTACAGTGAACAGAACATCACTCCTATCACCATTCAAGTAGACTGGCAAGTTGACAAGCATATTTCGAGCCGCTGCTGGATCGTCTGCTTGTACCCAGCGAATTTGCGAGGCATTGAGTCTCACAACCTCACCATCATTCAGCACCAGTCTGTCATTCATCCAAGAGGCACCTTCAAGTGCCAATCCTAGATATATAGATAAATAACAATATCAGTCATCTTGCACTTGGGGATAAACACTTGAAAAAACTGTTTGACGCACCATCTACAATGAAAGCCTCTGGATCATTAACGCGCTCCAAATCCAGACGGAGATGAAGCGTCTCCAAGCTCCATTTTTTCCTGTGCGCAACAGCTTGTCGCGTAGCAGTGATATAAGCCTCAGGAAAGAACAATCCCCCCAACCAGACTTCAATGTTGCTCGAATTATCCACACCCGCAATATGGTCGAGTTGTTGCAGACGACGCGCAAAATCGGCAATCCAGCCAGCAATAGCCATGGTCTTGTGAACCTTGTACCGCCTCCAATGTTCAGGAATTGTGCCTAATAATAAAAAAGAATGAGAGAGAGAGAGGTTGGTATAACAGGCTGAACACATGATGCGACATGCAGTCACCTTTGGTCAGAGAACTCATGAGCATTCGGAGGTGATTTGTTTGTTTTAGTTCTCCTCGACAGACTTGGACGACATCAACCAGATCTTTTCTAACCTGGTCGAGAAGCTTCCGACCCACAAAGCTCTCGCGGGAGAAAAGGCGATACAACGGGTCCTGATTGTCGGCCGACTGTCTAGGTAGGGTAGCAAATTGCTGAAAAAAAAAAGACGGCAATGAGTTATAGGTATCGTGGAGAATTCGCAAGAGCGTGAGTGCCCAACCCACAGAAGGAAGCTGTTCGAGCCACTCGCGACAACGCTCGTGTAGTGTCCTCATCCACACTGGTTGAGTTGATTGAGAATCTGAAGTCGTCGTAGATACAACCTCATCTTCATCATCTGCGAGCATCCGCAATTTTCTTAGCTTGGCAAGCATTTCATTACCTTTTTGCTTCCGTTGGTTATATCTGCCAAAAGAGGAAAAAGAGGAGCGCACCTTGAGCAATAGCAACGACCCGTTCCGCGGTCGGCGGTAGGCTCAACCATGCTGGTGGTTCACGATCAGGAAGAGCCTGCACCCAGGACAAGAAATGTTCCATTTTTGTTCCATCGGGTACCGCTACGAGTTGCTGTTGCCCGGTCAAAGTGGGCACCAAATCAAAGTCGACATTATACGCCATTGGGCTGAAGAGGTTATCCACAAACGCATCAAGAATTTTTTGGTCAAAATCACTGTCAACACGACCGCCATAAACAGATTGTTTGATCAAGTTCCTGAGAGCGTCCCAGGGGATAGTGGCGGGATCTAGGTTGGTCTTTCCACGAGCTGCCAAGTTGAGCCACGTGTCGATTGTGGTAAATGCCGAGGCCATATCGGAGTCATTGAAATCATAGGTCTTACTCCACCCGAGGGGAACATAGCGAAGACGTTCTTGCACGACAGCATGAAACCAGGCAAGAAGGAAGTAGAGCCTGACTTTCTCAGCAGGTCCTTGAGCAAGTCTGGAAGAGGTAATGGAACGAAGGGAATCGAGGAGGTTTGCTTTGATGCCAGGAGGCGGTTCATTCATAATAAGGCGAGACTGTCGGAGGATGTTGACTGGAATGGAGGGATTTGCCTCCATAGTGAGGAACAATCTAAAGTTGCGATGGGGATTCAGCGTCTGTAACTTCTTCTCTAATTGCCCCAACCATGTTGGTGCGAGGTGGACGTTCTTCAGTAAAACCCAAGTACCTTGTCTAGAAGCTGCAGCAATGGCTTGATCTGCCAATGTGTAGCCTTCTTGTGAGCCCATCGCGACAGAGGCGGAGCGTGTTCCAGTGTTCTTGATCAGGTTCTCTACACGATAACTGGCATCATACCCGGGAACAGACACAAGCGACACAGGCGTGACGGGAAGAACTTCGTTTACAACGATCGCACCAAGTTCATAGCTCGAGACTTCGGCCAGATCAGTCTCGAAAACGTTCTTTACAAAGATAGTAGTTGCTTGAAGAAGTCGATCAGGTCTAAAGCACTTTATGATCAATAGGGAACGGATCGCTTCTACAGCGGCTGGACGAGAAGGTGAGAGAAGACTAACGATCTCCAGTTGGAAGGACTTACGAGTGCTTGGTTCCCATGGGGTTGGCGGTTGTCTCTCAGGTGCTTCTGCCTCCAAGAACGAAGCCCATTCACTCTCATGTTCGGCAATGTGAATTTGAACCGGCTTGAAGATGGATTGCTTGGCAAAAGTCTCAAGGCGAAGCGCTTGCTCTGGTGATAGGACCGAAATATTCTGCGTCTGGGATGTTGCCGTTGGTGTCACACTATCCCCGCTCTCGAGAAGGAATTCAAGCTCCTCTCCTATATCTTCAATACCACGCATTTTGACTTGGGCCAGGAGCACTGCAAGCATGAGGTGATCGCGATATAACAATGCTCTAGATGTCCGCTTGTACACAATAAGGAATAAGTCTTTGAGAAGAATTTCTCGGCGGACATTGTGGTCGGAGATACTCTTGAGATTGGGGTTATGGTGGAGGATATAATCGAAGATATCGAGGAAGAAACGAAGGGAGAATTGATAAAAGTGATTTATGATGTTGAGTTGTTCCAAGACAAAGAAGATAGAACTGCAAGCCTGCGCTAATGGAAGGTACTCAGCAGTAACTTGTTCTACCTCCTTCATAACAATGTCTGTCTCTTCAACCTTATGTGTGATGTCTGCAGCCTCGCGCTTCAGCGTTTCGAGGGTGTCAATGACCTTATCATCATCCAGAATATTACCAGAAGACTCATTGAGAGCCTGAAGGAGTAGCTTCTCCAGAGTGCGTAGTCTGAGGCGGAATTCTCCTTGGATCTTAGTAAGATCTGTTCTTTTTCGTTCTGTATCGGGCCGTTCCACCTTGAGTACTTGGTCGAGCGACTGACTCTGTAGACTGCTTCTTGTCATGGTGAAATTGACAAAAGTCACACGACTACAGATGTCAGGAGAGAATTCAATGGATGGATCACGAGTTGACAGGAACATAGTAAATGATGGAGAAAAATCAATGTCTTGACTTCCTAAACGAATAAGCACACGTCCTCCGGTACGTCTAATTTCCCTGTTGAGAACTGCATTGAGAATCGGATCAAGATGTTCAACATCCTGAATGAGTAACGGGTTGCCGAAGCGAAGGGCACTCTCCAAGACCTTCAAGAAAGCTTCATCCAAAAAGCTAGTGACTGTGATCTTACGTTCTTTGTACTCGTTTAAGAGGAACGTAGTGGCCTGTCCAGTAGGGTCAATGATGAGCGGGTAACGGTTAAAACGTTTGAGCATGATAGCATTTTCGGTAGTGAGATTATCTGATGGAAGTGATTTGGATTGCCAGCTGAGGCGATCATCAGCAGTAGAAAGGTATTCAGTGAACACAAGCTCTTGCTTGAATTGTATGTTTGCATCTGCAAGGTGACTCGACCACTCTTGCCACATGATCTCACGATAGTGCTGGTCAAAGAAGCCGCCATATGCCAAGAAGGCCGCGGATAGTAAGACATCCCCGACAATGGTGCTCATCTCAACGTCAAAAGTACGGCTTCCTGCCTCCCAACGGTTCCTTTCAGACGAAAGGCTCTCCAACAACTTCATGCTCCTATCAACCTTGCCCTGAACGCGCTCCATCTCAGCTTTGATGGCTTGCACATCGCTAATGAGTAGAGCGTATTCATCCTTATATCTTGCAATCTTCTTTTCAAGCTCCGCGATCATCTGAATGATAGCTGCTGCCTGTTTTTTCGTGGTCTCTGCTTGGTTCTCGAGAGAATGCACTTCGTTACGCAGAGGCTCGACTTTGTCAAGGATCTCAGAAAAGCGAACTTGGGCAATAACCCATTTGACTAATGGTCCACAGGCTTTACTGGCATGGTTGACCGTTTCGAATTTGTAGTTGGGGCGGCTAAGGAATTCTCTTTTCATCGTTTCCCGAAGTCCTTTGGTAAGCGTATTGGTGTCAAAGTTTACGATACGCTGGATGAAATCATCTCGACGAATGATACCTTGGACAGTACGCCAACTATCAATTTTGTGACCGAGAATCGTACAGACGGATTCCATGGCAATTTTAACTGCTTCGGGTGGGTTGGCCATGGTACGGACCTCCTGGAGATGCTGTCGCTTGATATTGCTGACTGCTGCCTGCGCATCCAACACTGCGGGTTCAGCATCTGCGAGGTCAGCCATGACCACAGCACGCCGCTCAGCAATGTTACGATCCTGTTCAACAAGGGCTGCCTGGATCTCGATTGAAGCCGCCTTCTTCTGTTCCGCTTCTTGTTGATCTGCAACCATACGCTGAAGCTTCTCGTTTGCTTCTTTGTTCTTAGCCTCAAGTTGAGATCGTTTGATGGCAAGACTCTTGCGAAGATCTTCCACCTGCGTAACAGTATCACGAAGCTTGTCTAAGCCAACATGCAAATGCCTCTGTTGTTCCTCCAACTCGTCGCGCTTCTCAGTAAATAGCTTAACATAATGATTGATACTACTCGTCGTTAGCATCAGTATGCAGAATAGAGGTTTCTACTTACAAGTCGAGATAATGACGAGGCGTGACGTAGTTGTACCTGCCTTGTCGACGACTGAGACGTTGATTGATTTGGTGCAGTGATTGGTGGACATGCACAAACCCATTGACAACTGCTGTACGATGCATAGGAGGCATAGAAAGGCCCCTGTATGCAATAGGGAAGTGGACAGGCGGATTGTAAGAAGTGAGGTCAAGATCAAGTGTATTTGTAAACTCCATGCCAACTTGAAAGAATGCCTGGTCAGACCAGTCGCCAAACCAATCCAGCACGCAACGATTGAACAACGCAGGAGACGTAGCAGCTCGTGACGCAAGGCCATTTTCAGGTGGGTTCATTGTAAATACTACATGGAGATTCTTTGCCACCTGTTGGGTGAACCAGCGGTATAGTTCTTCAGGTGAATCTAGCATCAGTCCATCACGTTGAGAGCCTTCTTTGCACGCTGTCATCAAGGCTGCATGCTCATCGCCTTCAAATAACCCTGGCACTTCGGCATTCGCCAAAAGGGTATTCATCCTCTCCAAGAATCCCGAGTCAAGGACATTAGATTCATCCATGATGAAACATATTTTCTCGCCTTTGCAACCAGCCCGGCGCAGCACAGTCCTTAGATCCTCGTCAAAATCATCACCTGTATATTTGTTGGAAACTTTGATCTGGAAGATGCTCAAGCCATTCATCCAAGCTACAAATCGAGATAGAGTGGTCTGAAAAACGTTATCAGCATGAAAATTATTTACTAAGAGCAATGATCATACTGACCTTGCCACTACCACTGACACCAATTAATAGTAGATGACCTTGGACTTGTCGGAAAACACGATCAATTCGTAGTACATGATCCAGCACGTCATTGAACAGAACGAGAGGGACATCAAGCTCTTCCTCATAGAATACTCGCAAACGAGCTTTTGTATATTCTCGAAGTGTCTCACGATCCACAGGGATGTAATTCTTGGAGGTCCAATTAGAAAATAAGATTGGTCGGCTGAGAGCTTCGTCTTTATTTATAGTTGGGAAATGTTTCATCGCAGCATCATCTACGTTCTCGTCAGTCCAATTCTTTTCATCCTCAGTGACTAAGCGATCTTGGAAGAGACGAAGAGCTTCGTGGGCCCATACACGAACGAGACCTTCAGAGGATAGGGTCTCAAGAGGCCTGATGGCCTCGTAGATGCCACGGACCCAACGAGTGAGCTCACGAGGGCTGTAGACATAGTGGGCTTGGACGTCCGTAGTAAAACGTTGTTGTGAGGCAAGATAGAACTCTACCATGGCATCCGTAAGTGGCTCTGCGTATGCACGAAGGTTGGGGACAACTTTGAGAAGAGCGCGGTTGTATGTGCCATAGATCTGTCTAAGCGACACCCCTCCTGGATAATCTACCATGATGAGTGGGGCATGACGGAGGAAACGGTGACTAAGAGGAACACGACCGGGATCTGTGGGAGGATTGCAAGCACCGACAAATTGTATGCGCTCAAGCTTAACCCAGGCCATGTCGCTAGCTCGCCAGAATCCACCTGACTCAACAAGTTGGCGAATGAAGGAAATGACGCGCTGTGTTCCGTATTTGTCGGGGGCTGGTAGATTGATCTCATCGCAGAACACGACCAGCCACCTTCCAATTTGTACAGGAGCCAGGATAACGCCATTAGGAGTCTTGCGGTACTCACAGTATTGTTCAAAAGTCTTGAGGATAAGCTCTGGCGTAGTTGCGCTGGAAAAATTGAGGCCAACAACTTCCATATCCGGCAATTTCCTCAAGGCACTGAATAGCGTCATGGTCTTTCCTGAACCTGGAGGACCACAAAGCATAAGTGGTTTGTGTTCTGACAGCCACGAGTAAAGAACTTCTTCATGGCGAACCGTGTCCATTGTGGGAACGACAACATCGGAAGCTGTGACTGAGTGAGCCTCTATCTCGATTGCCGGAACACGAGATTGCCAGCTAATCCATTCTCCATTGGACACTTGTACATCGTAGTCAATCAAAGAATTTCCTGGAGTGAGAGGAGGCATATCGATTCCAGCCTGACTGCGAAGATAGTCACCAAGCTTTGCACGAAGGTCGAGTTTAGCATCTCCAGAAAAGGCCCAGATAATGTTGATGAGTAAACGTTTAGTGACGTACTGTTCGACACGCTCGGGAGAAAGTGGAAAGTCAGGATGCTGCATATTATATTCAATGATGTTGCGGACAGTCTTGTTGAGAAGAGAAAATAGAGTGTTAAGAGCACGTGTGATAGTAAAGTCCATTATATGCTCAATGGATTCGACGTAAGCGAGAGATGAGCTGACGAGTTCTCCCTCGTCGAAGTACCTCTGCAAGATGGAAGCAATTTGTTGTTGAGTGGTGAGATTCGTGGAGATAGCTGTGTCAGAAGATGGTTCCATCCTACGATTGAGAAGATCACCAGAGTCTTCATCGTCGGCATCCAAAGGAATGGAAGACAAAGCTGATAGATAGTGACGGTACACCATTGAGGGTTCGACAACATCTTCGCTAAACCAAATCATACCACAACGACTGACGGTAGCGAGGGTAGCATATTTGAGATGTTCTACTTCAAACATGACCCTGACATTAGGCGGCAAATTAAGACGCTCTCCATTGGGAAGTGTGAGTAGTTTGTTGTCGTCCAATACACTATCAACGTCCTGAGTTTGATAAAGAAGTATGATGGTCAAAGGAGACAAACCTATTCAAATTCTCAACCCATTCAGGGTCAACATCACCATCAAAGATAATCCAATGTCGTTTGCCACTCTCTCCGCGAACATCATCAACGATCTTACGCAATATATGTGTAAAAAGACCGTCATTCCATTCGCGAGTTGTCTGATCCAAAGTACCATAGAGCACGTCTTTGTGCATGGCTTTTGGATCGATGACGTAAGCAACTCCCTCAATGCCATCAACTCGCTCAAGGGCTGCAAGGAGGACCTGCCACGCATTTGTCTTTCCGGTACCAGACGGGCCAACCATCATAAGACCGTGTTGAATCTTCTGTATCTGGTGGAGCTGGAGTATCTTGGCGATCCAACGCTCACCAGGAACGAGACGACGCTCAGCGCAGACCTTCGAAATCTGTTCGCGCAACTCTTCAAGATCAACAGGAACATAGTCAACTCCAGGGAAAACGTCAGCCAATAAACTTCATAGACAATAAGTATAAAAGTTCCCAAGGACAGTAGAGTCTTACCTTGTCAGCAGAGGCACGTCGTCAGCAACCAGCTTTGGCACAATAGTTTCTGTGACACTTTGGATAAGAATAATCTGCTCCACTTCAACGACATCCTTATCCTGCTCGGCTTGATTATTTTGCAGTCTCTCTCTCTTGAGGATACCAGCGCTTGCGAGGACGGCCTTTAGAGCACGAAGACCAAAATCATAGTGAGGTTGACGCGACAACTGTTCATCGCAAAGATTGAAGAAGGGAACTATTTTGGATGCAAGAGATTCGGCAGTGCGAAAACCTTGAGAGAAAAGCATGACCTGGGCAATAAGCTCTCGATCTGGACGAGTCATAGCCATACTGCAAGTGATTGAGTATATAGTCCATGAGAAAAGAGCACACGCACGGTCTAAATAATTTGGTTAAATTAGGCGGGAGCTGTGAGCGACCAGCATAATTGGGGTTAGTGGTGATGAAGATACCTGCGATCTTTGCCTGAGCCACTCAAGTTATCCAAAAGTGGCTTGATCACAAACCGATATTCTTGTGAATCCTCAAGTTCTTGCCCACGAGCTCAATCTCAGTGTTAGGGTTTTTGACCAAAGAGACAAGACCCTGCTGAATCGTCTGCACCTGCTGTGAAACAGCACTCAGAATACGTTCTTCGAGCCGATTGAATTCATCAAAACAACCCCATGCTCCAACCTGGCAGAGACCGATAAAAATTCGACCCATAGCCTGGAAGTCAAACGTCTCATCACAACAAAAGACAAGGACGAATCGTCCAAGCTGAACTCCCAAAGCCTTGACGGACTCAGTTTTTCCAGTACCAGCAGGACCGAAAGGAGACCCTCCGAGCTGTTTGTCCAGGGCTTGCGTAAGTGTGAGATAGACACGGTCAGTGAGAGGAGTTTGAACGAGACGGTCGGGGACACCCAAGTACTCCCAACCATAAGGGTATGATGTCTCCGCAACTTTGATGACGAGACGGTCAAGAGGGCTCTCTATTGAGCTATCGAGATAAAATCGCATTTGGGACAACCAAGTGAACCCTTGGTTGTCAATGATACACTGGCTCACGAGAGAACGAGTAACATCACGTTGGTGAACGAGCTCAGTGATGAGATGCTCGCATTTCCTTCGGGTGACAGGAGCAAGTTCCTGCAAAACGATATCTGCGAGGAGATCAAGAGCTTGACGGATGGTATTGAGGGGATGTTCTGGGACCTGATGATCTTCCAATGATTTCTCGACAGAAGCAGTCCATGCAACTTGAATAGCAAGAGTGACGAGCTGCGCAGGATATTTTTCCAGCCAGTTCATAAGTGCATCCTTACTGACGTCAGTGCCACTACCATAAAATTCTTGAAGTTCTGTAACGGCTTCGCAGAGGAGATCAGCAAGGGAAAGTCTCATCATAGTTTCAATGCGAGCGAGCCAGTCGTTAATCTTTGGATAGTCCTTCAACAAGATGGGTTCTGAAAAGCGAACTTCTTCTCCTTCACGTGAAGCCATGGCCTGAATTTGCGTCAATCCCTCGTCCAATGAAACTGTGGAAATTCCAGCAAACATCTTCTTTAGGTGTTTCATGATTCGGAGAATATCCTTGCTATTTCCGATTATCTCTAAAAGATCTTCATCTCCAACGAAGTAAAAACGAGGAAACGACGAGCGCTCGCGTTCCAGATATTCACCCAACGCCTTCTGGATCTTGTTTAGGAGATCTGCCAGGCGCTCCAAGCTCTTCTGTATCCCAGCAATATTCATCACGTCTAGAACGAAAGGAGACTTGTAGACCTTCTTCATGACGACCAAAAACTCTGTATTGATGTTCTGGAAGCGTGCACTTTCAACTGGTAGGAGATGTTTGATGTCCGCACTGCCGGAGAAAATGCCCTCCAGATAAACCCATTGGCGTTGAACATCGATCCATACATCTGTCAAGGTAAGCCAGGAGGATAGCAGTTGAATTGTGAAAAATCTCACCGAAAAGCACATGGATCCGGTTCAGTTTCTCCTCCCAAGAGCTAGCCTGAAGACACTTGAGAAGCCGACCCATAGTTGACTGAGCGACGACATACCTCTTCCTCAAAAACTAGGGAGTGATTAGTGATCTAATTATTGAAGGCTCTAAAGGGGAAATTACCTTTGTAGTAGGGTGACAACTTCATGGCTGTCAAAGAATTCAAATTCTCATGACACTTGTTGAACAAGTCATCCCACCCCCTATATCAAAGAAAGTCAATAAGAAATGAATAGTATGAATAATGAGAGGACCTGATCAATCGACATTTATTCTGGTAATTTACCAAATCCAAGGCATAGCTGGTCCAAATCTCCTTCACTTGTTTAATATACTCTTCGAGGGCCATTTCTCCTTGTGCTTGAATGATGACTTCTTTGATCTGCAGCTCATTCTTCTTGAGATCAAGGTCATACACATGTCCAAGCGTCATTCTGTGAGGTGTGAGGGGAAAAGTTATTGCACGAATGGGCTAACGCTTACAAAGATAGTATTGGTTGGGAAGGCAGTTTAAGTGACTTGAACAGCTGTTTCCAGTGACGATCCTTCAATGCATCTGACTTAAGCTCCGCAACCAAGGCGTTTGATTTAAGTAAACCACGAAGCACGTCTTGGACATACTCGAAAGCAGCGTACTGCCTCATTCTTGTTGGCATCTCCTTTGTTGATGTGAGCAGTCCATCGATATGCTGTCGTAGTTTTCTTGGTTGGACGGTAGCCCAAGAGTTCTCTCGCAACTCGCTGATCTGGCTCCAAATGCCTGAAAGAGCAGTCCACACCGCCTTGAGGTCTCGAAGTTCCTCGAATACTGGCTCCAATCGCGTATGTCGTGTTAACTCCAAGTCCAATGCCTCTTTCGCTCGGCAAACCAAGTCATATTCTTCCTGCACACGATTCAATTTCCCCTCAAATACATTGATGGTATTCATGGCAGTATCGGCTCGAATATTTCCCTGCACAGGACGGGTCTGTTCCCACTCGTTTATGGTGTCGTTAATCTTATTCTCAATGATCTTGTCCTCTGCCACAATCTTCAATTGCAAACCAGCTAATAATTGACTGGATTATAAATAAGAGAATACATAGATGGAAATACATACCAAGTTGCTCCTGAATGGAGTCGTTCTTGCGCTTGAGAATCTCATTGTATGCACTCCACTCCCCCCGCAATTGATCACTGTATAACCAGTCATCCGGGAATTGGTAGCGGAAACGCTCGAGGGTTTTCTCGCCGCTCGCACAGAGCTCAATCATTGGACCCCATGTCTTCGTCTTCTTCTTGAGGTCTTGCACAAATGTGATAAAAGTCACTGCTGCTGCTGTCGACGAGTTCGATGAAGCGAAAGCCTATTGAAAGCTAGTTTGAGTACCATAGGCACAAGGGCTGGGTGAACTGACCTCCATCTTGTCAAAGTCAACGTAAACGCGTCGTCACGAGCCTAGAAAAGTGGCAACGCGCTGATCTTCAAACCCTAACCTCTGCAACTACACTTAGATTGTTCCCCATTTCAAATTCTCCGTACCCTTTCACTCAACACATTCAGTAAAAAATGTCAGGCCGTCAGCAACGCGTGATGGTTCAACCCATTGTAAGTTACTTTCCTCCTTATTTGTTCTCTTCTTGACCCCCCTGGATTCAGAACGTCATCTTCAAAAATCTCCAACAGGTGATGAGGTCAAATTTAGTATTCCTTTACCCAGCAGGCTGATTTCACATAGCGCACAAAAATTTCGGTCTGGTTGTATGACAACGTTGATATGAGGATTGAAGGCCGTATAATTGTATGTAAACTCCTCCCACCTTGGCTGTCGGTCTCAACAATTCTAACAGGGATTCGACGAATTCATGAACCTTGTAATCGACGATGCTGCAGAAGTCTACTTGAAAGATGCAAAACCTCAAAGAGAGCTTGGTATGTACTCAAGTGTCCTTGGTAGTCACGCTGCCAACCAGATAAACAGGACGTATACTCTTGAAGGGTGATAACATCACTCTCATCCAACAAGTATAAGATAGGATATAATCTACAAAAACTGTTGCATCTCATCCTGTCCCTCTAATCAGTGCGTCTTCTATAAATTGTATATCGGGAGAAGTCGAGAAAGATTTAACGACTGGCGGCATAGCGGACATTCTGCCTGTAAAGATACTCAATAAGTGGCAACCAGATATTACGAAAAGATTCACCTTCTCCCTGCCCCAACCTACGATGCAGTTCCAGCAGAAAAGGTGACCACATTCTGTAGAACAACTATCTGTTCGCTCTTCCAGGCACAATGTACAATTTCTCCCTGTCCTAATCGCTTGTGGGATCGTCGAAATTTCGAGTACTGTTCGCTCATCCTCCTCTGCGGGTTTCGTAGGTTCATTAGCCGGGTCCAAGTCTAGTAAATCTAGAACCGGTTTCTCGTCGATAAAAAATCCCGCTGTAAAATCTGCATGTTCCATGCACTGCTTTCCTTTTCCTGAACCAGCTTGTGCCTCTTGCGGAGCTTTAATATAAGCTAACAAACGGTGGAGGAGGCGAATGCCTAATAGTACTCCCAACAATGAGTAAGACGGTGGCCGTATATGTGGATCTTCTGGAACTGAGGACAGCTTCAATAATTATCAATGGACATGAAACCAGTGAAACGAATGAGAGAAAATAGCCTCACAAGTTGAATTCCCAATAAACGTTTCGACAGATCATAGTATGTCCCTCTCAGATAAAATATTGCAAGGTTGATTTCAGTGGCAACATCAACGAGTGATGGCAGCAATTTCAATAACTTGGCTAACCTCGGGAACTTCATGTTAACAACGGGCGAAGCGGCCCATTTTGAGCAAAAGTAGCTGGGAAAAGTTGAAAGAAATATGAGAGCACCGCAAATTCTAGTGGAGGGCGGTGTTCTACCACTAAAGGAGGAGTACTGCCAGATATCGGTATACTCTTCACCCAGTGACTGATTCCCTGTAGAGCCCGTAAGACAATGGTTCAGGTCAAACTGTGAGGTCTGACCTCTGCCAGCCGTTATTCCATAGTACACCAACTTCGTCAAAAGGTCGATCTCCTTGTCCCATCGCGCTAACCAACGAGTTCCTAGAGGACGAAGTGAACCTTCATCAGTTTCTGAAAGAATGGGGCCCTACCGAGCCATGACCGAAGAACGTTCTCAATTTGTTCGCGAAACGACAAGACGTGATAAATATCCCGTTGATTTGCACGAACTAGGAAAATGCATGAGCTACGTGCTGCCTTCAATGCTCAACCCTACTTATTTGTGCTTGCTGAGCTTGAGGAAATGATGGTGGATTAGCCATCGGAAGGGCAAAAGAGACTCCGTCTCTGTCAGGATCATCTGTTTTCCGGCCACCGGGGTTCAAAACTTTCCTACGTTTACTCTGCTACCAAACGACCTCATCTGACCAGAGCTCAAAGTTATGCCTCTACCTCCGCGTCGTCAAGAGGGTCCTACAGTCTGGCAAAAACGTACTCAATTTCCTTTTTTGTGTGTCCTCACTCATGGCGTTTGTTTTCAGTGAAGTGAGGCAGCTTCTGCGTTCGCTATGCTTTCATCTCATATCTACTGTTCAGAATGGGTGCAATGATGGGCACAGGTGTAGGTTTGACCATTGGCTTCATTTTTGGCTCGTGGAGCATCATTCGGTGCGTGTTTTGAAAACTAAGGAAATATGGCCCCCCGCAGACTTTATTCAACAGAGGTGGTGCAGGCCCTCGTGGCGCCCTTGCAACCTTGTCGCAATACATGCTTAGTAGCGCTGCAACATTTGGCTTCTTCCTTGCTATCGGTTCAGTGAGTGATGTACTGATACAGAGGATCCTATCCACCAATCATTCTTTGTGTTTAGGTCATCCGTAGTGACTCTGACTTAGTTCCTCCTCATCTTGAAGCTGCTCGAATCCAATTTATGCAGTCTACTTCGCGTATTCGTTCTAGGGATGAAGGCTTCCAGATCATGAGAGCAAGATGGCAAGCCGAACGCCAACGCCTAGAGAAGTCAGGCGAAAACTAGACAACCGTTGCATACAATCAGCTTTCCTATCTTTGTCAAGCATATGCTCGCTTGAGGAATTCCGCATAGTTGTTACCCAGACCCTGCTAATCCCCTTCTGCATATGCGAGATAACTAAACTACTATCCTACTGCAGATAGTGTTCCGAAATTCCTCTGATCAGAGCATTAAATCTTAAAATAGTATCTTTTCAGCTTTCATTTAGTGAGAACTTTCGCTTGAAGTTGACTATCGTTTAAAAGGGTCGTAAAGTGCCTTACTGGCATTTTGCCACTCCTCAATCTGCGTGCAGATTGAGATGGGAAATTACGATTGTCAAAGTACGTGCAAATTATGGTGGCTCAACATACTGACACTGATGGTTACTTGTTAAGGAGTTCTGGTCAACGTGAAAGACTCTAGAAATGTTCAGATCGTCTAGAAGCGAGAACGAGCGAATCTGTCCCTTCCACCCAACCTATTAAAACTGTCGAGAGAGCGACCACTTTTACTATGATTATTATTGTCCTGGCCACTCTTGGTGTTCTGGTTGCCCTGGCTGTTCTTGGTGTTTTGGTTGTTCTGGTTATCCTGGCTACTTCCAGTGTTGCCCTTGCCACCAGTGCCTGCGCCCTTGTTTCCTGCACCTGTATTACCAGCTCCACTACCGGTGTTTCCGGCTACGGTGCTATTATTACCGGTCAGAGCACCAGAGCCCTGAAATTGATCGATCAATCTGGTTATTGTTTGCCAACGAAAAAGATACCCACACTGTCAGGCTGGCCATTATCTGTTACTGTAAACTATTGAATTATCTCGGTCAATGACATTTTTTCGATATAGAATTCACTCACGTAAACAGCATCATCGAGAGAACCGTGCTGAGCTATTGGGACCAGAACAGGTTGATGGTTGGCAGCCGCATTAATCGAAGATAGCTTGTAGACACCGGCTGGGAGACCTTGGTCAACAACAGCTGTGAGTTGTCCATTCTGAGCGACAGCATTCAATCCCTTGAAGAAAGCAAACTTCTGCGGGTCCAGAGGTGTTGTTTGGTCAATGGCATCCAAGGTCTCAACAACGACGTGTGAATGACCCTGAATCTGGCCATTGTTGTTCAAGAATTGAGGTGCTGCGAAGTAATTCTCATTTGCATTCACGAAGAAACCAGTTTCCATCCCTCTAATTGCCATTGCGATGGTAAAGGCAGTGTTCGACTTTACCGTATCGCCGTTCTTAGGTGAGACAAACTTGGAAGATGGCATGTTGTCCGTTGAAGGAAGAACACCCATGGGCGCTGGATTACACGACCCAGTCTTGATCTGCTGACCATTCGTGATCGGAAGGTTGGGCACAGTCAAGCAGAAGTTAATAAAATTATTCTTCGAGGTCAGGGAGGCTACTTGACCTGATAGAAAATGAATACACGTCTAACTGACCAAAATTTGTCTGAACATACCGTCAGCAGGAACATCCTGACCGTCGTTGGCAAAGCCTGTGGCAACAACGTTGGGGTCAAGAGCTGATGAAACGATCCTTAAACCCTAGTCAATACCGAATTTTCCATCGCTCACTAAGAGATTGTTGGACATCCTGGCTATTATTGCCGGTGCTTGTAGCATTGCTGTTGCCTGCAGCAGCACCACTGCTGGTGTTATTCCCATCAATAGCCGTACCATTGTTCGCGGTACCGTTGCCTCCGTCAGCTGCCTAAAATCAATTGCTCAATGACAAGATGACTGCAATACATTAAGCAGACATACGCCTGTGTTCTGGTTGTTATTGTTATTGCCACCACCATTGTTGCTGTTGTTCTTGCCTCCGTTGTTGTTATTCCTGTTTCCACTATTATTGTGGCCCCCGCCAAAGTGACCACCGCGGACCTCGTTGTGGGGAGTCTGGGGAGCAGCAAACGCAGACAAGGCAAGAGAAAGGGAGAGGAGAACAAGAGAGGTCTTCATTTCTGATCAAGAAGGTTTGAAGTCAGAGTGACAAGCACCAGCACTCGTAGGAGAATTGACAAAAGACGATCCCTAATCACAGAAAAGGGAAAGCGCGCGGCGAAAAGAAGAAAGAAAGAGAATGCAACAGGAAGGCAAGAAAGAGGCGAATTGAAAGGGGCATTTGGTAGTGGCTTTGCCTATATATTCCTTTCTCACCGTCACCGTCGCCTAGTGGACTTCTGTTTATTTTTGGAGCTACATTGCAAATGTGTCACATCACACTCTCGATCTTTGTTAAATGATTGTCACGACAACCCGGTAATCCTGATCCAATATTCGGCTAAGGACAGAACCCCTGACCCCAAAACTGAGATAGATAGAAGTTGGAGGTCTCCGGAACCCTCGCACTCAAATGAGTTTGGTTGATGGCACGGCCGAATGTCATGATGAACGTCTCAACCTCTGGTCTTCTACAATGTTGATAGAACCAGAAATAAACAACATATAGCCTTGGGTGATTTAGGTTTGATAGCACTAGGAAACACAAACTAGGCTCGTGACGGGATAAAAGATAAATTCTGGCCAGATTCTCTGCGAAAGAAATCAGATATTACTTGATATCCTACAAAACCCAGAGTTGAGTTCTGGCTGTTGCTATCGAAAACAACAATTCATATCAAAAATTATTAGAGGTCCCTGGAAAAGAGAAGGCAATATATGACTACAGATAGATGCTCATCTATAATGATTGGTCCAACCTTCATATTTTGGCAAGTGGTAGGAGTTGGATATCTCTCAATCCCTATAGGTTTTCCATGCTGTCAAAGATTGTCTTGTCCTTGCAATGAAATTATGACTAAGTGGTGCAACACATATGCTGAGGCCAACATCACTCAAAGTTTGCAATTTCTACTGAGTCCTTTCTTCTGTCTTGGTCCATTTCATCCCCTATCCATGTCAAAGACTAGGTAATAAGATGACAGATGTCTAGGGCCCACCAGGGGTATGCCTAGGCACAATACCAGAAGTTGAAGCCAAGCCCTTTTGAAAATTTGTAAACCAGGGCTTGACAACAAGGCACAATACACAAGTTGAAGCCAAGCTTATAATACGTGTTCTATTGATATCAGTCATCCTTTCATCTATATCGCATCTATAAACCTTTGTTGTTAAGTATGAATCATGTTTAACATTACTATTATCTGCTCCTGATTGGATCCTGCAGCTTATTTATATAGATAATGGTGATGGGTTATTACTATCTCAGAATCGAGTGGCGCTTCTGCCTGACCTAGCTTTTCAAATAACTTTGTAAAGGTTGCTGAGGCTCGTCCTTCACTATTGATCTTTCGGTCTTAAAATGTTTGTTGTTACATCTACCCAGAAATCACAATGCAACAGGATACATTTTGGAAATAATCGAAATTCTCGTATTCCCAAAAAAAGAGCATTTCCAGTATCCGCCGTCTTGCCAACCGTCGTAGGATACAAAAGCAGCTTGTGTGATTGAGACGAGTGGCAACAGCTGTGACTGACAACCATGTGCAAAGAGCTCCACAGATGAATTGTCAGCGTCAAAAACCGAGCGCCAAATCCATAGATATCAAGATCAATATTTGTCGGATACAAATAACGGATTTTGATATGTCAAAAATCCAAAACCTCTCAGTTCATTCTGCCCTCGGTATGACGACGATGGTATCTTAGTCTGTCCCAGTCCCTATTCGAAGTAACAGAGAACAGGCATATTTGATAGATTTCAGCAGCTCTGATTGGGTCAATTCAATTATTTTCATTCCTGCCCAAACACATCAAACGCATCAACAGCGTACGATGCGACGATCAGGTCAAACGCGAATTATCACGGGCCGAATCATTTCCGGATCATTTGCCAGGACGACAAGAATTGCTACTACCGAGCTTCACTTCCTCTACCACAATGTCTCCAATCACTATCGTTGTCGATGCGGTGAATCACAACCCTTGATCGTTCTGCCTCGGGTTACTGATATTTTATTTTTCATGGCAGATCCTATTTGATATGGATGGGTGAGAGTTCTTCGCATCTACATATCAATTCACTGGCACAACGATGAGCATCGGTGAACGTCTTTTGTTCATGTCAACCGTCCATCGGCATATCAACCATCAGTCATTCACTCACCACCCCTACTGGATGATTGCTTCAGTTGACTGAAATCTTGGACCATCTGTAGTACCCTCATAGATTCAACTCCAGGCGTATACAAGGCATGGGAGACATTTGCTACCGACTACGCTCTCGGAGACTATCGCGAAATCACCCATGCAACACACGGGAGGAGGTTATATGATACCCTGAGAGAACTTTGCAAGATCAAGGACGAGACCAAATTACTGGTGAGTCGAAATTGCCCAACATAAGTCATCACCACCTTCAATCGAGCTCACATTCATGGAAAGTCCGAAATTGATCGATTCGAGGACGAAGTGATTGAGGGCAGCCCAACGGCCCTACCTGGCGCTATCAAACTTGTGTCTGGGGTAAAGTTGATTCATAATGGATTATTCATTAGAAGGCTGATATAGTACAGTTAAATTCTTCCGGAGCTAAGTGGACTATTGTCACATCAGGTAGGTTTAAAATGATCTTTTTCCCTGGTTGGATGTTGATATAGTCACTCCTATAAAGCTTCGCGCAGTTATACCCCTCGCGCTCTCGAGAAGGCAGGTGTTACAGTTCCTCGGCTTGGGATCATCACAGCCAATGATGTGGCTCATGGGAAGCCTCACCCTGCCCCATACCTTGCCGGGGCTGCAATATGCAAAGTCGAGGCTCAACATTGCACGTAACGCGTCCTGTCATTATGAAAGTAATGCTTACTTTTATTTATCAGGTCTTGTTGTTGAAGATGCCATTTCTGGTTTGAAAGCTGGCAAGGCTTCCGGAGCATTAACTCTTGCAGTCTGTACCTCTACTGAGCGTGCTATCCTCGAGGCAAAAGGGGAACCAGACTACATCGTGAGAGACCTCACATGGTGAAGTTCTCCCTTTAGCAGTTGCGAAATCACAGTGAGCTCAACAGGTTCTACCATCAGCGTATCCGCAGAGTCGCTGCCAGATGGCAAGCTCAAGGTTCATATCAACGGCGACTAGAAGTAGGACTTGAGTTACAGACCATTATATCTCCTCTCGGGGATTGGAGGAATATTATAAAGTATCATAAAGATCATCTTTGTATGAAACACAGACCGCACTAGAGTTATTAATTTCTCAAAGATCTTAAAACTGCTATCCAAGAACAAACAAGTTTCATCTGCTTCGTTACGCCCTGATGGGATAGATCCTTGGAGTGATGAATGACCATCGTCTGTCAAGATATCATGGTCGTGACGAATGTCGTCAGGGTGCCTCCATCGGCTAAAGAAAGGATCAAGACTGTTAGTGACGCTGTCCGGTCACCGCAAACTTGAGCTCATGGTTATAAAATGACCCCCTATCTGGTGTTCGTCTTCGTCCGTCCCTTCGCTTTCTTACCGATCTGTGATCGTTTGAGCATTTTTTTTCTTTTCTTCGCCTTTTTTCCCTTCGACTCGTGTCCTTGACTTGGCCCAATAGATCACTTTCGTTCAGCCCTTTTCATTTGTCAATTATCAAGATGCAGATGCATGCCGTTTTCGTCACTCTTGCACTTGCGCTGGCTACCTCTGCACGTCCTCCTTTTAGTCGTCGTGCTGATTTCACACTCAAGAATGGACAAGATGCTATTGCATTGAAGTCAGTAGTTGTTGACACCCCCTTGTTGTTCAGACACTGATACTGATATTTCTGCTTCTTAGTGAGAAGTTCAAAACTCTTTCAGCCGATTCCTCCTGCCAGACAGGGGAGGATGCTTGTGTTAACCAACAATTCGCCCAGTGTGTGAACGGAAAATTTGTTCTTCAAGCATGTGCACCTGGAACTGTGTAAGCCGTTCTCGCTTTTTTGTAGACGCACCTCTAACACTTCAAGCAGCTGTACTGCTCTACCTTTAGAAAACAAGGCTGGAACATCTGTCACCTGCGATTCCCAAGCTGATGCTGATGCTCGCATTGCCGCGGTAAGGAGTGTGAAACTCTCGTTCGAAAACTATCTTTTCACATGGTCATCGAATAGACTGGTGCTACCAGCGCCGGAGGCAACAACACTGGCGGAAACGGAAATGCTACTACCGGGAGCGGAAATGCCGATACTGGCAACGGCAAAGCCAGCAACGGAGACAACAATAATGCTGCTTCAGGGGATGCCGCTGGAAACAATGGTGACCCCCAGACATCATTAAGTTGGTGGTTCTACTCGTACCATGCAGGCGTGATTCTGACATAATTCCAGCCCTCGATCCTGCTGTGATTGGCAAAGGTTTCGCAAATGATGGCCAAGATCAACCCGTAGCTGGCCAAGTTGCATCTCTTACATCAACCAACAACTTCATCAACTTCTGTCTGACTGTACCTAACCTTAAAATTACCGATGGTCAACAAGTTAGCGATGGTTCGTGTAACCCTGTCCCAATGGGTTCAATCCCATCCAAGACTCAAATGCCTTCGGCCAAGTTTGTCTTCCCGCCCAACGGAGGAAACGTGACGGCCAACCAAAAGTTTACCATCCAGATGGCGATCAAGAATTTGGAGACTGGCAACTTTGTCAATGCTGACAAGAACTACTTCGGTGCTCCTCAACAGTTGAACTCTCAGGGCGTTATTCAAGGGCACTCACACGTTGTGATTGAGCAACTCAGCTCTCTTGATCAAAAAGACCCCACAGATCCTACTATCTTTGCATTCTTCAAGGGTTTGAATGGAAAGGCGGATGCCAAAGGGATTTTGACTGCAGATGTTGATAATGGTCTTCCTGCTGGTGTCTACAAGCTCTCCTCGATCAATACTGCGGCCAATCACCAGCCTGTCCTGGGTCCTGTTGCCCAGCACGGCTCTCTCGACGACGCAGTTTACGTGAGTCTGATATAATCGATTTTACCCGAGATGTCACTCACCCTTTTCTGTTAATAGTTCACCGTCCAGTAGAACTTGTGACTTCAGTGGTTAGTGGTTGATGCATGTAAGATATGACCTGAATAATACACAATATAACTCCTAAAGAACAGCGATCTTGATATCTTGTCCATTGGAGATAATAAAAATGATGTTCGAGATACCTCGGAAAGAAGACAATATAAATTTGCTGCGAGTCATATGCTCGGGGAACAAATTAACTGTCTAGGCGGCAGTCGATGTGCATTGATCAAGACAAGTTTCGGAACAGAGTGGATTGTAATTTAATCTAGTCCGACATTTCAATTTATTTTTCAAGAGGTCGGCTCAGCAGCCTCGAGTGGGGGTGGACCTTCACCATCCGATTCGTCATCGTCATCATCTTGTATATCAGGCACGTCTGGACCACCACTGCCACCACTGCCACCAGCCTGCATTTGCGCCATCATCTAATTGGAGAAATTGTCTGCACGATGCATGCGGAGGACGTGCTTTACTTACTTTTTCAAAGTCCATGCCTCCCATGCCTCCCATACCTCCCATGCCTCCCATACCTCCCATGCCTCCCATGCCTCCCATGCCTCCCATACCTCCCATACTATCGGCATCAAAGTCATTTTGATCAGGCGCACCGTCCTGTTCGTCTTCGTCTACCCATCTGTTAAAGTTGGTTTTGACGAAATTATTTCGGAGTTCCGTGAGGCGAGGCCAGTATTCCGCTTTGATATTTTTCTTTTGGAGCTTGAGATCGAGACCACGAGAACTGAAAATTTTTGAGGATTTCTTTCAGCAGGAACATCAGATGCTGTCACGATTCACGAGATAGAGGAAGACCAACCTCAGGAACAATTTCATCGAAAAACTTGATTTCGAAGTCGTATTCCTTTTGATGATCCTTGTCACTGTAGGAGGATGTTGTGAATCCGTTGCGATGAGTATGGATTTGCGACTCACACTCCGGCTGTGGCCTTGAAGGTCATGGTTTTGTCAGTGAGAGAAAAGTCCATGGTCGGCTCGTTGATATCGGGGAGATTCACGGTGAGGTATATGATGTTCTGTGAACGGCGTGAATGATTTGTGGAAGGGCATACTAAAAGGAGAGCCCGCCTTGGATTCATCTGACTCGCTGCTGCGCTGGGCCCAGAGGATCTCAGGATGGTGGTGCATGATGGGAAAAAACGAAGAAGGAGAAGGAAATCTGTGGAAGGGATGATGGATGACATAAGCGGACGCTGTCTGTGCTCAGCCATGTGGTGAGTATGTTTTCTTTGTTTTGTGCAAGTTGAAGAAAAGACATGAGCAGGTGCACTCGCTGGTTTCTGCCGCTGCTGCTCCTTCCGCTGCCAACCGCCCCGCCCTTCTTCCTTGTTCTCTTCCTCATTTCACTCACCATGCATGCCAAGCCCTGGTCAGTCCATCTCCTCTCAGCTTGTCTTTGCTGACTTTTTTCAGTTTCTACTGCATCATCCTTCTTTCCACCCTCTTCGTCTCCTCCTGCTACTGGCAGCCTTTTCCGACAGATACTCCGCTCTCCACACCCTGGTCGGAAAACATCTCCACATTCACCGACGCCATCAATGCCACTCTGCCCCCAGATTTGCCCCGTCCCGCTGTCATCAGAGCTGCGGACCGCTGTTGGTGCGATTTCACCAATGGGGCTTTTTTCGAGCCCTTCAACGTGTCTCATTGGGAATATCTGAGCGTCCAGCGTTTGAAGGACAGTCTAGAAAAGAAACACAAGTCTTCAGAGAAACCTCTGCAGGAGCATCTGCGCGAACTACCGGATCCACTTGGCGGTCTAAACTCAATCCACAACCCCGGGAACAGCACCTTATCTAACGTCTGGTCCACTTTGAAGATGTTCACTCCAAGTGTATATCGTCCTCTCTCGAATTACACCGAGCCCGATGAGGTCATGCCCAGCGAGCCATCAACTCTTCTAGAAACTTCACATTCTGAAGGCATACCACTCAATGCAGACGTCAAGTGCCTTCCTCTGATTCGGAAGGAGTACGACCTCGAGCGATATGGATTCAGCATAGTATTAGATTTCAGCTGGTCTTGATACTAGGATAGCACCCTAGGTACTTGTTGCACGCTGTACACTAGACGAATCAAAGAGTTCCTCGTGGGAAATAGCTTAAGACAAAATTGGCCACCCGGAACGCTCATCGTCATATCACTTCTCTGCGTGATATCTCCACCTTTTCACTGTGCAATGAGCTCTGACTTTGGGGAGAGGGTGAATGGGTCAAAGGCAAATAAACGACGGAATGCTCAACCTACCCATTCAGAAGTTCCTACCAAACTAGAATCTCTTCAGAAGACCCTCCTCGCCCCGTTTAACCACAAGAAAACAGATTCTGCTCGTATCCTGTCAGATTGTCCGTGTCATATCTTACCGTGTTTCTTGTCTGTTGATTTCTGGGATTTTTCAAACAGTGGCCCCCGTGATAATGACTCCTCGTCTGATTAGTGCTGCGACAACTTTCTCCACTCGGTCACGGACATCCGTTTGCACAAGTTCAAAACTCGATTTTGCAACAATTGGCAGAGTCCCCATGCGGCTAGGCTTCGGTACCTCTCATAGAATGACATCGCGTGAACTTCAAATAGTTGAAGCATCAGAAGAATTGCTGGAAGCTGATTTTCCGGAACCTGAAGGTGTAGCGTCAAATTTCAGTTTGTTGCGTGGTTTTGAGGCAACCATCCCGAGTGCAGATAAAAGTCGGACAAGACGGCGACAGATACGCCATGTGGAGACTCCTAAACTTGGCCTGAAGAAGCTGGGGATGAGCGCACGAGGATTGATAACTGAAGAGGAGGATAATGACAGTCGAAGCACGCTCAGTGAGGGAGATGTGGTACTTGTGGGAAGTCAAAATTCGAAGCGGAGAGGAAGGGAGAGTTTGAGCGCTTCGAAGCGGTTAGGAAAAGAGGAGCTGATGCGGCAACAACAAGAGATTATGCAGGATAAAGAGAACCTTTATGTTCGACGGGTACGGTACTGTTGAGTTCTCAGAACAGCTTTGGCTTATATCGGGCAGAGTCTTATCAATAACGAGATAGAGGAGATCATGAGCAAAATTGTCACCCTTAACAACATACGGGCTAAGCTGGAGAAAGATCTTCTACGGTCACAGGAAGATGAACTGGAACTAGACGATGAGCGTGAGTCTACTTCGCCATTGCTATCTCAGCGTTTTGACTTGGAAATAGTTCAGGGAGTCCGGGAGAGAATTGACTTTGAACAGTCAAACGGCAAAGTCTCTGCCGTACAGACAGCGCATCTCCCACCCACTACCAGGCGCAGAAAGGGTGTGTCTCATGTTATCCAAAGGAGTTGCATCACTTATCAGGGACCAGGCCTCGCTTTCCTCCCATCAGAGCATGAAGAACTTCCTCCAGGGGTTGCGTTTATGGTATGCTTGGCGCAGTTCCTCTGAATCCGTGCTCAGCGCCTTGGTATCAGACCCTTGAGAGTCATGCGTCTCCAATTAGTGCGCTCGACTTTTCAGAACCCTATGGAACGCTTGTCACCGCATCTCATGAAGACGCGCAGCCCCGCGTGTGGGACCTCATTTCGGGGACAGAAATTGGTCGGTTGCGGGGTCACAGCAGTGGAGTTAAGTCGATACAGGTGGAAGATCACATTTGTCTCACAGGTGGCGAAGATGGGCATGTGAGAATATGGGATTTGAGCATGGTTGATGACGAACCTGAGGGGAGAGGTGACATTGTGAAGTTGGGTGATGTAGCAGAAGAAGTGGAGGGTGAAACAGGAGAACCACTAGAGCGCCCTCATGGTATCAGGAATGGTATAGAGAATGAGTCTCAGGACGGTTCCTGTCTCCGAGTGCTGAGTGGTCATACGAAGGCAGTGACAGCATTATATTTTGAGGATGAATGCTTGGTATGCACTCTCTTATCACTACATTGCCGTGCTTTGTCTTATACTATGGTTTGTAGGTCACTGGCGCCTCGGATAAAACTTTGCGGCAGTGGGATCTATCTACAGGTCAATGTGTCATGACAATGGACATTCTGTGGGCAATCTCACATCCACCCATTCAGACACCTGGAAGCAATATCTTTTCCAGCACAACTGCAGCTACTGGTACTCCATCCGTCCTAACGCCATTGGCGGCGGATGGAGGCTGGAGTGCGTACACTGATTTTGTAGGTGGGGTGCAGTTTTGGGGCTACGGACTGGTGAGTGGAAGTGGTGACGGTGCCGTTCGGATGTGGGATAGTGAGTATCATTCTCGTACATTTTTCTGTCATGCTGATATTTTTTACGAGTGCGTACTGGTCAGGCACACCGTACATTGCAGGGACATACCGGGCCTATAACATGCCTACAGTTCGACGAGATTCATATTGTCAGTGGTAGTCTTGACAAAACAGTTCGAGTGAGTATGCCTATCATTACCATTGGGAGTTTGTCTCCAACCGGCATTCGGTACTGGCTAGATATGGGACCTTCGGACAGGCGGGACTTTCGAAACTATCAGTTATGACCATGCTGTTACTGCTTTGCAGTTCGACTCGCGGAAGATTATTGCCGCTGCCGGCGAAAATGCCATAAAGGTGAGTTTACGAAATTTCTCAGTTCCTTAGCAAAATCAATTTACACTATATCAGATCTTTAATCGTACAAGCATGCAACAGTCAGCTTTAATAACTAATGGACATACACAACCTGCAGAAAAGTTACGCTACATGGATAGGTACTTGGCTACAGGTGGCCGGGACTCAACAATCAAAATATGGTCTTTGTAAAGTCTTAGAATACACTAACTTGAACATCGTCCGCAAGCCCGTGACCGAAGAAGCATAATCACGTGGTTATTTCAACTACGCGTCACGGACATGTCCTAATTATAGATCATTCAATATCTCTGCCCGCTTTCCATGACTTTTTCCGGCTCCATTTCAGAGAAGGGTACTTCCAGCACTCAGGAGACATACACTTCAGATGTCTCTCTTCCCAGGTCAGCGTTTCACGGGTTGTCCATTGCTCAAGGTGTCGTTTTCGAGGGCTGCATGCTCAAAGAGATAGCATCGGGTAGTGATAGCACCAAGTCGACATACAAGCAAATAGATAGATCTATGTACTGACAGTATTGCATAGGTCCTGCCACACTCATGTGGAAAGTGTGATTGTGATATCATCAGACGAGGAAGAAGAGAAGGAGTGAGCAGATTCGTGTCCTATTTGGAAGGGTAGTTGACTCTGTCTTTTAGAGTAAAAGCTATTGTGGCTCTTGACTCGTCAGAAAATCAGGCGCATTGGTCAAGTTTAGATTCGGGAAGTGAAGGTTTGAATGAAATGCTGTAAGATGCCTTTCACTTGTTTGTTAATCATTCACAGTAACTCAAGAGCCCAAAGGAAGCACCGCAAAACTCCAAATGCAGGGAGACGTCTTGCAGTGACTCGTAGGATAATCGAGAGCTCTGAGTCAGAAGAGAATTCTGGGCCACACTCACAGCTCAAATATGCTGCGAAGCAATCGACGAAGAAACATTTGACTGGAGAGATTATTGAACTTACAAGCTCTTCAGATGAACGTGGTCATTCCATACCACAAGGGCCGCGAACAAGTCCTGAAAAAGTGTCGCAGGAGAACTTTCCACCCTATTTGATGCAAAAAGATGATGGCGCTATCTTGATACTGTGAGTGACTGCTTCATTTTGAGGTTCCACCAGGTAAGATAGCTCTTTCTCAGCGATGAACCAAGAAGGGCAAAGAAACCTGTTCGGATTGCCGTACCATCAAAACGTCCACCTTTGGAACAGTGGAAAGATTCAACTAACACGAATTCAGATAGACCAGCGTCTAGCCTATCGCTTGAACCACCTTCTCTTGGTGATAACCCATATCCTCACGCAAAAAAAATCAGCACGCCCATTAGGTGTAAGATCACACAACCAAAATCAACCGCCCGCAAGTCTAAGAAGGCTACTGAAGAGGCGGAGCAAGCTAGGCGGGAAACATATGCCCAAGAATTATTCGACGAATTGAACAAATCAGTTTTTGGAAATGGCTTACTCGAGAATACCAAGCTCAATTGGAATAAGCGACTGTTAACTACTGCAGGCAAAGCCAAGTATCGGCGGTATGTTTTTTTTCTGTATCATAGATGATTTATTTAGGTAAATAATAATGTTACACGTCAAGGTCAAGGGATGGCATCGAAACATCGGAAATTGAGCTTGCTACGAAAATTCTGGATTGTGACGGTGAATCATCTTACGAATGGTGGTAACCTGATCTAATCCCTCTCCTAGAGAGAATCAGGAACACCCTCTCCCACGAGATGTGTCACCTTGCTACTTGGGTTATAGACAGGAAACTGGACGAGAATCACGGAAAGCTCTTCAAAATTTGGTATTTCTGCTAGTGTTCAGCTGTACCATATGGCTCATGATTTTGTATCAGGGCGTCCAAAGTCATTAAAAGGCGACCAGATATCGAAATAACCGTACTTTTTGTCCTTTTCTACGTCATTCTGAATTACCCTTAACTTATACACAGACCCGGCATACTTACCAAATCTCTTATCCTTACAAGTGGGGTAAGCTTTCCCTTGCCTCCTGAAATCATTCTCTCATTGTAATTCTCACCTCGATAGAGTGCCAAAAATGCCAAAAGATGTGAGGCACAGATACAGTAACCATTCCATTCTTCATATTGAGCAAGATATAGATATGGTCGCTACAGCAAATCCATTCGGCCAGATGAGTGTGGCAAGCATTTCTTGAACTTGAAAAATTGAGATTTTTGACGAGACTCGTTAGTCTGTGGAGCCTGCCGTGAGGGGCAGCTTATTCCCTTATTTACTATAAGGAAAAGAACCAAAACAAAGTCGCAAGGTATGTTGTCTGACACTGAGTCCTTGAGTAAATACCAATCAATCGACAGACCTACCAAAGTCTCTGCTTCTCACAACTAGGGCAGAACAGACAAATCCTGAAGTTGACTCTGAAATGGAAAATTTGACAACGGCTGTGGCTGAGACGCATCTATTCTGATCGATTTAATGGGTCCTTTTCCCACCCGCTCCCTCGGCTGCATCGGCTGCAACTTCCAAATGCGTTAATTACTGGAGAAAAATTTTTACTTACCAATTGGATCAACTTTATGTGTCTTGATCTATGCTGGGACCCAAAAGGATGGTAAACTATGCCCAAATGGGGTGAAGCCTGAAAAATTGCTTGGTTCCAATGGTGTAGCAAAGCTAGTGATATTTTCAGTTGTAGATTGAATAGTCCAGTGATGCTTTTTTTAGTCTTGGTGGCATATTGGTCATAGCGGACAGAAATCAATATATGTCACCATCTTTGATATCGGAACATTGCCTTGAAATTCTGTATACAATCTAGGGAAGAAGAAACTATTCTATTAATTCTCTGTTGATAAATTTTTCAAATGTCACCTTGCAGGTATTGAAAAGGACCGTCGCAGTGATACCTTTGCAGTAGTAGGGGAGGATGACATCAGAAAGGGTGGTACCACATCAGTCGTATGGAAAGGAACTTGTAAACCTCTAGATAATGGAGAACCTCAGTTGTCGCAATAACAAGTTGACTACTGAGACTTATTTGTAAAAGCGGGTAATTTTTTCGTGGTTATGATGATACACTCTCAGTTTAAGTTTATCTGAAAGCTACAAACAAATTCCAGTGTTCAAAAAATCTGATATACGTGTAGGCTACGGTGGCGCTCGAGCACCGCGTTGGAAAACATCAATAATGTGTGACATATCCAAATGGCCACCGTGACATTAATGCTCTTTCCTATAAACAAACCAACCGATAATCGGAGATTGAACTTTAATTCTAGAACTGCATGCTATAGTATACTGGTTAATCCAGTTTGTATTGTAGAACCAAGTTGGTAATTTGTCAGTCTACTTTGTCCCCATTGTTCTATATACTGACCTTTCTGGTGGTATGTAGTTCCTCATCAAAATGACACATGACGCTGTTTGGTTTTCTCGTCCGAGGAAGTTTGGAAAGGGTAGCCGCCAGTGGTATGTCTTTGCCTTGAGTTCCTCGAGCCTGAGGGTTACATTTTTCTTGCACTAGCCGCCTTTGTGCACATCAAGCCGGTCTCATACGCAAGTACGGTCTTGATCTCTGCCGTCAATGTTTTCGCGAGAAATCGGCTGCCATGGGTTTTGTCAAGGTTCGTGCACCATTTTTGTGCGGGATTCAACAGCTCAAGAATTAGTAGAATCGGTGAAATTTCGTCAAAATGTCAGCTTGACCCTCGGTAGTGTGCAAAATATTCGAGGAATGATAGAATGTCCCACAAACCCATGCACACATGTACATGACCAGTTACAATAAAGTACTCCACTGTTCTTGGTTCACCTTACAAGCTGTTTCCAAATTTGTGCAGAAAGGTCAATCTTCCAAGTGTAAATTAACGACTCGATACAGTTAGCATGAAACTACAGAATGACAAATGGTGCTGCAATGATACTGAAGGCACGACCTAGTAAGAGTCAATGTTAAAAGATAGCCTAGTACAAATGAGTTTGTAAATGAAATGATAACACAGAAAGCATGGAAACAAACAATGGGTCTGAATACGCTAGCAGAATACAACACACGTGGAGATTCGGAGCACCACTCCAAACGTGGCAAATGGCTAGGAGAAACACAACGGAAAGTTGGACGGAGGTAGATGGAGATGCGTGCAACCGGAAATATTAAAATGATGATATGTCCACAATTGAGAAGATTCACGAGATGATACCAAATTCCTTGGCGTACACCTTAGATTTACATCCCGTAGCCGCTAAACGCAGATCTCTGGTACGGATCACTGAGGGTATTCAGCAAGCCACCGTTGAAACCATTGTGAGGGCCGATACCCTGGTTGTGGTTCGAGGCGCTCTGCAGTACATAGCCATCAATACCCTCAGGAAGAGGACTAGGAAGATGGGATTGAGCGAAACCTGCTTGTGTTTGATTAAGACCGTAGATGTTGAAATTGCCAAGATACACGTCAGAAAGGTTGCTTGGGATGCCCTGGGCGAGATGGCGACGGGACGTGTGGCCTGGACTCAAACCTTGGTTGGTGAGGGTCATGTTGACAAATTGATCGTGGCCACGGAAGGCACTATATTCTGCAGTCTGAACCTCGCGTTGCAACTTGTTTTGAATGCGTTTGCCATAAGGGGTATTGCGGATGAGCGGGAGGACGGGACGAATGCCCTCGACGAGCAGAGCTCGTTGAGGAGGTTCAGCGTAGTCCAAAGCGGTCTGAATTCCCATATCAAAGCCAAAAACATCAAAGAGGAAAATGACGCACCTGAACACAGTAGTTGCCGTACGAATCACGCAATAACTTTTCTAGCCGACTGCGGTTCAGAAGTTCGTCAATCAAAGTCTTCCGAGTACCATGCTCAGCGACACGAATGCACTGCAACAACATGTTAATCTAAATCAAGCCACATGGAGGGAATCTAGGCAAACCTTCTCAATAACATTCGAGCTGAACTTTTGAACTGAAAGAGCGCAGACATTGCCTTGAAATTGACGAATAACAGCATCACTAAACCGACTATCGTTCAGATCGAGAATGTATTGAACAACCTTAATTGATCACTAGTCAGTTTTCTCACCTAGAAACTTGGACTTATTTCAACTCACATAATTTCCATAAGGGTCTTGGACAAGAGTCAAAGCACAAAAGGTAATCTCATTGACGAGTTGGATCCTCTGATGCTCTGAAGCATGATCAATACATCTTTGAAGGACACAACAACCATGACGATGTGTTGCAACTTCAACGCAGTTGGCGGCAACAGCATTATAAATGAACTAGAAGGCTTCTATATCAGTATACATTTCAAGAGACGGAAGCTGGCAGACTCGCCTGATTATCCTCGGCCACAAGTTTGTTGAGGCACTTCTGGATGACGTGGTTACCATTGAGATCCTTAATAAGAGCTACTACATGGAGGCTAAGGGCGAGGATGATAGAGTGGATCTGATGTGCTGAGCTACAAGGCAGAAAAGGATTAATCAGGATTATCTCACCTGCCGTCTAGTAGACAAGAAGTCAATCATCTTCTGGACAGCCCGGGTTCCATGCATATTCAGGGAGATTTTGACGAGGTTCTGTGCAACAGATTCACAGATGAGGTTACGCTGTTCATCTATTGCGAACTCCAAGAGTTTCTGGCAAAGATAATTGCCAAATGGATCTAGAAAGGTTTGAATTGACGTAATCTTCAATGATAGAGAACGTACCTATCATGAGCTCGGCAAAGTGATTGAAGGTCTCGCGGAAGATCATATCCCGATGCTCAGGTAAACCTTCTTCGAGCTTCTTCTGGAGATATCGGCAACCATGCTGATCTTTGCAAAGCGTAGCAATCTCTCCTTGAAGGTCCTCCAGGTGGGTTCCAGTGAAACGATTAACTGAAAGAATTGTTCAGTTAATACTAGTAAGTCTATGTCAGAAGAATGGCTCACATTCCCTGTCCATGTCCCGCTTGTGCTTTGGTCCATGCAGCCCATTCATCTTCCCATCCGGGGCACTCGCACCAGGTCTGATACCAGGACGGAAATTCTGCTGATACAATGCAGTGGACCCCGTAGATCTGTAAAAACTCTCAAAGAAAGTTCAGTACACTTTAGAAAAACACTCACACATTATAACGGCTGCTGTCGACAGATCCATTCAGATCATAAGGTGACTCGAGACCATACTAAGAGTGTATCAACTTATAAACCAAATTGACAGATAGATGACACGTACTTCATCAGGACCAGGCTGTATTGCGTTGAAGCTGAGGCCACCATTATTAGATGACATGCGGGTTAAAGATGCTTGAAGATCATTAGAACCTGAAAACGCATCAGCAACATGCTGGGAACCAGGCGTCCCGATTCGGGCATTGAGGGGCTGTAAGTCGGGTGTCAACGAACTACCGGAGTTCAAGGGGTGCATCGAAAGGCCTAGGGGCGTAGTGGGGACAGACCGAGTCGTTGTTGACAAGTTATCTACAAGACCCGGTGGCGAATTTCTTCGCGACAAAGGGAATTGAACAAGCCGAGGGGGTTCTACGACGAGCGGCGTCGAAGACGCTGAAGCATTACCAGTGAGCGACTTGATGGAAAAATCATCGGAAGGGGTAGACAGAGTGAGATTTGGATTAGTTACGATGCGACGTTCGGACCTTAAGGCAATCCCCGGAGGTCCACGAGAGTGACCATTAAAGTGGTCCCACTCTGCAGAGTTTTCGCGGTTCTGCTGTGATAACTGGGCCAAATCCAAAGCCACAGAAGATTTGGATACCTGATTGAGCGAAATGCTCAGCAGGATATGATTGCGAACAAACTGTCACTGACCTTACTGCCGATAGTATTCGGGTACTTGTCATCATCCGAAGTTGGTAAATTCCTCATAGCGTCTGCAGGAAAAGTTAGAGAGAATCATGAAATGGGTGGATAAGCGTACTATGCATCTCCTGATCCAGTTGCTCGTCAAGCATCACTCCAGGGTTATACGTACTCGCGTATCGTGCGCCTTCATCGTTGTTATACCTAGAATTACTTCTGAACACGATGGAAGCGGATGCCGGACCGGGAGCTGGTGAAGCTCGGTTGGAACGTTCGGTGGCGAAAGAGAGGCCTTGAAGATGTGATGCAAGTTCCTCATCATGCTCACTAGCGGAGGTCCGGCGGCTTGCAGGCATACTCTTAGCGCCTGCAGAGCGGGAAAAACCATGCGCACTGCTAACTGAAGGCGTGACCGAATCAGGAGAAAGACTGACGGTTGGGGCATAGGTCACAGATTTTCCTTTGTCTGTCGCAGTCCCAACCACCTTGGATTCGGCATCTACGGTGTGTTGTATCCTCCCATTCCTCCCAGGATAAACTTCCCCTGCAAGCATCGTACCGATGCGCGGAGGTGTCGTGGGAGCAGAAACTGCAAGATGCTGCATGCCATTGCCGCTAGTGTCTAACGGAAGACTCAAGAGCTCTTGTGCCTGCTTTTCTTCAAGAGCACGCATTTGGTCTTCGAAGAGCTTGCGCTGGATAGCACGCTGATGTTCGTGTTCAAGACGCTTCAATTCGACGCGCTAATACCAGGTTACTGGGTCAGATGAGCGACTAATGAAAATTTATGTACGCACAGAAGACATGTCGGACGTGTTACCTCCCAACCTCGCGGCCTGGGAATAGTGAGCAAGTAACTAGGCACTCAGCGCGAGATGGCACGTACCGAGTCAGCTAGGTCTAAAAACGCAGGCGGACTCTTCTTTCTACTGTCGTCAGAGGTGGCATGATTATCAGTAGTAGTAGGACTAATGTTCTCCAGAGGACTATTCATAACGAAAGCTGAAGAGTATGTGGGAGATGAAAGGGAAGATGTATTAGAGACACCACGAAATGAGGCTAGTTGCACAAAGGTTCTTTGCTCTGAGCAAGTAATTCAGCTCGGTGTTAGTGAAGTGGAGCCACCATAAATACTAACCTGGAAGCCGAGGTGAGCCCCTTGTGTAGGACTGTTGATACAATGGCTGATATGCTGAGAGAGGCTAAGAGCTAAGACAGGAAAGACGACGAGACTGACCCTTTTGATGCTCTTGTACTCAACAAGAGGGTAATGGTAGTGGTGAGAGAATGGTCAAATATAAGTACAGCGTTGAGAAATTGCTATCCCTGAAATCGAAGCCGGCAATGTCCTCTAAATTTTCAACTCCGGTCCCTGGGCTTGACTTTTGCACTACACAACATAATTCACCCGTTTTTACGCGAATACAGCTTCTCAAATATCTTTTGGCCGCAAATGTCTTCTCTGACGACCCAACACTTCTTCTCTACGCTGTCATGAGTACGCACAGATCTACAGGGTCGAGCCTATATGTAAAAAGCTACCTTAATACTACCTTCCACATGTCCAGCCCCTTTGCCATCTCGTTTTCTCAGTTCTGTATATCTAGTCACTTATATTCCACATTGCTAATAACACCTCAGCATTCCAAATTTTTTCTAAAGCGGCCATTGGGTAATCCGGGGCATATTTCATTCGCCATTCAACACGTGGCCCTGCATCCCCATCAAATGATAGCTCCGTTGAATTTCGGCAATACATATCAGAGCAAGTGAGCAAGTGGTGTGTGTGGCTTTCTCGTAGCACTGTCGAAAAAAGAAGGTTGGTTTAGCCAGACAAATGCTTCATACATCGGTCCTCCTGGCCACTCCTATGGATGCGCATCTCTTCCTGGAATATACTGGCTTAGCCCATCTGTGATCAGTCCCCAGAACCTATTGCTAGTGAAGGATCCAGACCACAGTCGGGAGTACCGGCCACCAAAAAGGCACCGAAAGTCAGCGGACAAGTACTGAACGCTATTCGCTGTTAGCCTATCGTCCAGTCATAGACAGTCAGCATAATCGAAATCCACTTCGGCACTCATAGATGTTGGCAATGATGGGTAATGGCACTAGGTTGATTGCTTATCCCCAAGCCAATGAACGTGCAGGTCAGATCCCGTTTTGGTATTGTGATCCTGATCCTGATACTACCCTGACACTGCATGGCATGTGTAGCATACTACATTATTTGAGATACATATGTAGATATACAAGCTATCAAATAAATTGATTACATGATATGCACCCAGGAAGGGGTTTTCAGAAGCTGATGGTAAATAATTTGGCCAATAATGCAAATTCCCTGCCCTGCATGTAAAGCGAATAATTTAATTCATCACATAATTTGTGTCGATCTCCCGATCCCTTCCGTAATATATTCTAATGACATTCAGTAGTGGAGCACGTATACGTATTAGGGATCGAAGCTGCCTCTGGTTCTGGCGGTTTATGGTCAATACACTCATATTGTCTTCGGCTCAGGATCTCAAGTTCTTCCATCGATGGTTTCGAATAGTCGACTCGGTCTTCCAGCGCATCTGACACGTGGACCTGTGACTGTACTCCCTCCAAATTGACGTTGACTGACGCTCGGCTTGTTGCTGGGTAGCGTCCACGCAAGAAATCTGGCAATGAAAGGCCAAGAAACGGACGCGGCTTCTTTTCTCCGAGTGCTATGGACATTACAGTAGAGCCACCTGCCGATGCCTCCAAGGGTGTGTCACTATATTCTTCTAGACTCAGTTTCCTGCTTTTTGGTGTGACTGAGCCTACGTCTGCCGAAGGTTCTGTTTCAGTGGGAGAATCTAGCCCAAGCATCGACATAGCAGGCGAATCGATTTTGCGGCTATGAACTGTCAAAGAAAGGCCATAACGGAGATATGTTAGCAACTAACTTGCCCAATATAACCTCGCCATGAGTTATTATGAGAACAAGATTCTTGAGGTTCGGCAGGGTATGCCGCATATCAAGCGTTCGTAGGTTCCGATCAACCATAAGCTGGTTGTTGTAATATCAATTTGCAATATCTCTTCTAGGTTCATGGGCTCCTCACCATCTCAATGTCTTTGTTTAGAAGAAAAACACCATATTCAAACCGATATGTATCCACGCCTTTGGAAAACAGAGGAAACCTGAAAGGTTATCAATATGAAAAAAAAGTTTATTTTCGGTGCACTTACATCCGAGGGCCAACCATGGCAGAGATACCATCCTTGATGAAACTCCGGCTACCAACACAGGTCACCGGATAGATTAATGTTTTACCTAAATACGCAGCTATTAACTGTACAAGCTGCGCGACGTATCCAAGAGCAGTAGCAACCGCGTTCCCGTTGATATTCTGATAATTTGGCATAGAGTGTGGCGGGGCAGGATCTAAAGCTGTCTGGGGTATCGGAAGTGGGACATTCAGGATGGTATACAACAACTCGGGAGGGGAATCGAGTTCGATGGGATATATTGACGCCAAGGTTGACAGAAGGCCGACGCGTAACGGAGAGAGCTTAACACGAAGCTCTTTCAGTCGATGCCTGGATAAGAATCAACTTATATATTGAAAGGGTATGATTGCACCAAAATACCTCTCGCTGTCAGCTTCTTGGGTAAGGTCGTTGAAATCTGCTATATTTGCTTCTTGAAGTATTCGAGCGGAGACCAAGGATTGTTTCCGTTCCTCTAACTCTTGACGACGTACTTCCAAATCGCTTTTTTCTGCATTCGGTGAGCCATGGCAGCAATTTATATAGAATAACAACCTACTCGCGGCGATTCCTTTGACGACTAACTTGATGGTGCTTTGGAGTGCTGCAAGTTTGAGTTGACGTTCTGATATCTTGCGCAGCTGAGATTTTGGGAACTAATGAGGTCCGAAGTATTGATCACCAAGACCGACACACCAGTGGAAACACAGGATCATCTTCAAAATGCCTATCAATCTTCTCAATCAAGTTCAAAAGGTTACTTTCATGTTCTAGTATCAATGCTTGTGAATTTACGAGCCTGGTCACCATACTGAGCGCACATTCACAAAAGTAGTGTCTAAAACCTACTCAAAAAGTTGCTGGTATGAGGCGGTATACGCCAGCCCTTTCACTGGAATATTCGTTGAATCACCGTCTTTACGGGGTTGTACACGAGCGGTGGCTTCTGGAATACGTTCATCAAATGAGGTCGTCTGATTTACATCTTCCAACTTGGTCTTCTTGAGCGTATATTCGGGATCCGAAGAGTACCCAAGGCCTGGAGAGGGCGGATGCAGGATTTGCATTTGAAAATGAGGGAGGTAAAATATCTGGCCTGGCGGCTTCAGTGTCACCAGCAACGTCTTCGATGGCAAATCCGAAGTATGTGGAATCACCTAAGATTTATCAAAATCAGCTATCACAGTATATACCGCAGACATGCAAACGCACATTTTCAGATAGTGGTACAAGGTCATCCAGAGAAAATTCCCATTCCTCTATAACCATCCAATTAGAGCTGGGGTCAACTATGAGCTCTTCTGAACTTCTTTGCTGCTGCTTTCCTTCTACTTTAGGTCCTTCGGTGTGGCTCCATAATTGTACTCTCATCCGGTTGCAGCTGGTATCGGATTCGGATGGAAAGTCATGTCCAGGTCGAGCATCAATAGAAAACGTGGGATTTATTGAAGGCCGGTGAATTGGGGAGAAGAAATCGGGTACTGTGTTCAAGGGAAGACATACATTTCTGCTCAGACATGATGATGTCACCAGTGTATCATCTCCGTTGGTTCGAGAGACAGAGGACGACGGTGAACAAGATTGCGATGCTTTGAACCTCGAGGGCTGCGATTTTGTCGCTGTTGTATTGGCTTTTCCCTTAGATTCTGTTGGTAAGGAAACTGAATAAGCTCGATGCGCAGAAGTAGACCCTCCACTGACAGACATACGAGTGATGGAATGCATTTTGACAGGTGCTATTCTATGCCGACTGTGATCCTCGTCAGGCAGGACAGAAACGGTGAGAAAAGTCTCCATGAGATGTGATTCAATGACTTGCTCGAGGCCTCGTTGTGAAATGTCAGGTACAATTGAAAAAGATGTGTCCATCACAGGGATTGAGGCTCCTTGAGCTACAAGACTGGACACTTTGGTTGGGCCACTCATAAAGGAATTAGTACGCCCGCACCGACGGGTAGGCTGTGAAGAGCTATAGATCGGTACATCCAGCGGATTGTCATCTTGTCCAAGGGCTCCACTCTCTCGGAAATGTGAGCTTTTCCTCCCCTTTGACTCGGGCAGGAAATTGGTCAAATTCTCATCTTCAAACAACCCACTAGATTTTGCTTTAGTTGACCTCCTTCGCATACGAATTCTCGAGGATACATCAAGACTGTCTGACGGATGTCCGACCAAATTCAACTGCGATAGTTCCAAAGGTTGCAACAGAGCAGTCGTGGCGTGATCTCTGACCGGGAACGGAGTGAAATTATGGACTTGAATGCAGGTAACGTGTCGAATTCGTCTCTGAGATCAACCGGCTGTGGGATAAGTTTTGTAATAGTGGGCTTTGATTTGTTACATACGGGTAATGGTACTCTTTCTGCAATGCCATCCACACCGCGATTTATATGCAGAGGTGTATGAAGTCCCATACACTTAACAAGAAATTCTCCGATCGGCTAGGGCGTCTAACGTGACTAATCTATCACAAGCTAGGGCTAGGGTCTGCTGGTTCAACGTGAAGATGGAAGAATATTAATGGTTGGAGAGGTACAGGAGCTATTGTAGACGCACATGATCTTGAAGACGGATAGAGGTGCGGAGTAGAGTAGAGTGGGATTTTGACCTTAGCATGAACCGTCAAACAATGAAACCAGAAGATGATGCGAAGGCAATGCCACCGCCTCCAAATCCGTCCCCTGCCCTACTTGAACAGGAGATTGAAAGCCTCAGACGATGTCTGCAGGTTTGCTTTCTTAGTTTTGTTCGCCAGCGAAAGCTGATTCAAGTTAATAGAATGCTATGTTGAAGACCGGACAGGTTTATGCATTCTACGCAGATGCACATCGTCTGTAAGCTTTCTCTCTTCCAGTTCTGTCAATTTGAACTCATCATGCTTTAGTGGAATCTCTAAATATGCCCATAATCCACCGCAAGCCCTCAGCTCTTCTCTGGGACGAGAGCTCGAGAAGTATGACCAGCTATGCGACGCGATCGAGAGCAAGTTGGTATGTGCTTTAGGATCAAAATTCTAGATGCAATATAATGAAAAGTCTAGCTACGTGCAATTGCAGTCCTTCAGCGTGACTTACAAAGAGAAGAGAAGAAACAAGAGGCTTTACACCTTGAGCAAGAGGCTCAGAAGAAATCGCACGACCTCCAAGAGACTCACTCCATTGACGAATTTCAACTTACTGGGCCTGCACCTCCCTGCTCGGCTGAATTCACCCCAATAAACCCAAGAAATTCTCCAACGCATTTGGGCGTGAGCTCGATGAGTACCCGTCGGCCCTCTGCTATCTCAATCTCTTCCCTGCATCGCCCATCACTTCCTCCTAAACTCGACCTCAGCTCGTCCAGGCACACAGCTGTTGAAGAGAGTTCAGGAACTTATCCTAGTGGCCTGGCTTCACCGGTCACTCTGGCACCGAAGTCCGCTAGACCGATAGGAACAAACGAATTCCAGGCCCATTTCATGTCCACATTCTCAAATCCTGTCGATCCATCTGTAATAGATCTGACAATTCTACCAGAAGATGGGACCCATCACCAGATGAAACCAAACATTGATCCAACCGTTGGAAATTCATCTGACAAGCCTATCGAACTCGACCTTGATATGCCAGACATGGACTTATCGATGACTGATCTGTTCGTAGCCAATGCAGGGTCCTCAAGCAGTGCCTCTGAAGTCAGTAGCATGTTTGGAATGACAAGTACCGCAACCATCCCACATACGAAGCCAACCAAGGATAATCAACTTATTGACCTCACCACGCAAGACCTTTTTGCTTCGCTTTCGAATAGTTCGATGACGATAACATCATCACCCAATATTCGGACTTCTGATTATTCGACTACAGGGGAAGCACCTTCCCCAGCCGCCTTACTAGCAGCTGGATTTTCTCAGCATCTCAGCTCCTCCAATCCATTAGGAGCGAGCTCGGGCCCTCCAGGATCCGATCAGCCATTCGACATGGTAAACGCCAATGACTTTGGAGATTTGGGCGCCTTTAACTCCGCTTCGGACTTCTCTATTCCAGACATGGAAGCTTTCTTAAGCATAGACTCGACCAGAGGCGGCAACAACAATACGGGAAAGGTGGCTGTTCCAACTGAACAGCCGACCCCATGATCTCTTTAGCACGATTCTTGGACCTACCTTGGGGGATGGAATGAACTTTCTCAGTATGTATGTACCTTGCGTAAAAGCTTAATTTCGGTGTTCAAGAGACAAGGATAGTTGACCAGCTGGAGGTCAGAAGGATATTCTTCGCTATAAATTATACACAAAGTATGACTCTACAGGAGGTAAGGTGGGTATCATGTTCACCTCTCATTGGAAGCAATCTATCACAACATATGGAACAAAATTGCTTGCCATAACACACATTCCTGAGCCAAAAATCAGAGAGATACAGACACGATCGAGGAAACAGATTCTTACAAAATGACATGTACAATATGTTATCACACGTTCAATCTTGGATAACATTTTATTCTTGAGTAATCTGTCTTTGTTCAAGTTTCTGTTCCTCCTAGTGGTCTTGTCACTAATTATCATGTATCTTTCTTATCAATGTTTCAATACTATCAAAATATAAGCATGGTGTGTTAATTAGAGGTAAGCCAATGATCACCCTCACTCTACCTCATCCCTGCCTTTAAAGAGATGCTCTACTTTATGGACCAAACTATCCCAATGGTTATTGTTTCCTGATCCACATTCTGGTACCATGAGCTGACTTGTTGCTTCATTTGCAATATCTCTCTTTCATGATAGATTGGCAAGACTGGGTGGGGGTAACAGTGTCCACTCAAACTAAGATAAACTGGATTGCAAACATGTGGACCTAGATCGATTTCATCAAGATGAAGATATCAACAATCTTTTTATTAATTAGCCGAGGAAATCACCCCCATTTTCCAGCTCATTTCATGAGCCTGGACGTTGCCTGGAAAAACTATGTTTCACAATACCATGATCCCTCGGCTGTCTGCTTCAATCCAGCAGCTGTGGCAATAGCTCTGAATTGTTTTGAACTCTGCTAAAAATCTCATATTCATTTTCTCAATGATTGTTTGAGGGCAAGTTATTTTTGGCATGTTAAAAATCTATTGATAGAGGAGCGATCCAAGTGAGAGCATTTAGTTCAGAACAAAGGCAGCGACAAATGTCAGGCCAAGAATAGTATATGCCTGTGCCGAGAGATGAGAGTGTGGTAATACTGGGACTGAGGTGGTCTCCTTCCGAGGAATATCTGCTCTGTTGTTGGGCTGGCCGACTTGAGCTCCTTCATCATATCTGATCTTTCATCTGGTTGACGATTGATACACGCCATTCATGACCTTTTGGACAATGGTACCCGTGATGTTGTCGCTTAGACAAGCCAAGGCCTGAAGAATATTCATCTCTCTTCGCCCGTTTCTTCCACTTCTTTAGATCCGAAAGCACCTCATTTGGCATCTGTCATTTTTACGAATCCGTCAGGGGAAGAAGAAACCTTGCATGATCTGCATTATGTCATTCTGGCAACTGAAGCGAAAACTACTGCATCAACTCTGTTCAAAGCTGACCAGGAGCCCAAATCTGTTGGTGAAATTGAATAGACCTTGCAACAGCAAGTAGAAGCTGCAAGTTTCGAAACAGAACTGATGTTGTTGTTAATAATACCCTCCTACCTGACGATCCCCGAGATTGCCGCGAGTACAACCTCATTGATCAGCATGGTGATGGACTGAAAAAATCAAAACTGCATCCCAAGAGAGACACTTCCACTTGTGTACCAAGCTCTTTCACTATGTCGACGCACGTTTTACCTGGGCTTGAAGGATATTCCGCCCATCTATCGGTCGACGAAGTCGTAGCTGGCCCCTCAGAGAGACACAATTCTGAGTGTTGTTAGGTTCGAGAGAATCGTCGCAACAATTGAGGCATAGAAGGCATTGGGAGGATTATGCCAAGAAGATAACAGGAGATGGTCGGGGTGTCATGCTGTGGCAAGGACGAAACTAGGACCTTTGCAAGGTACAGACCGATTACCTGATGGAGAGAATCATGGTGTCTGGATATGTGGAGCATATGTATCCTAAGAAATCACTTTTTTCGAGGGTTATGTTGTAAACGCAAAGAATGTTGTGGTACAAGGTATTCCGCAATGTGGAGGCACCGAAATGCAAGAAGAACTGTGGGAGCTGACGTTGCTTTTGCAATGTTGTTTTTGAAGCAGATCTTTTATATACTGCTAAAAGAATGGTTCCGCGGACTGTGGATGTCATTCAATCACAATAAGGGTGGGATTACACACGATACTGTTTCTCTACCTCCTTACGGCTATCTAATGAAGGTCTAGTTTCCATGCCTATGAAGGGGCTTAGTTACAAGTCCTCAATGAATAGACTGATACAAACCAAGGAAGACGTCTACCGGTTCAATGACTTCGTCTCGACCCATCAAGATATCGAGGTGCAGATTCGACTGAGGCATGCCTGGGAAGGCACATGTCTGATCAGGGACATAAGTATCACGCTCAGTTGCACAAGTAAAAAGTGCATACAGAAGTAACCGCTTTACGTTCCATCAGTAATCGCATAGGTGCATGCATACCAAATGTATTGCGCAACATGGTAAGCTTGGTCATATCCTGCGTTTCTTCCCACTGAAGCCAAGATGATCAGTTCAAATACAAACATGAAACAAACTGACTGACATTATTTAACCTACCCTTGAGACCTCCTGTGGACTTGGTCTCTGTAGCGAGACTACGCGGTCCATAGATTAGGGTGTTGTGGGAACCAAGACTATTAGTGGTGTCGGAAACGGAGGCGAACTTGTCCTTCGCTTTCGGTACGAGTCGGAGTGTAGGATCCTGTCATTGGTCAGTTGATTTGACCACATTCCGGAGATTTGAGCGTACCATGGTAGTCAGATGAAGTGAAGATGAACGCGTAAGAAATGTGACATCAGGGTCACAAATTATCGTTTTTCTTTCATCAACTAGTACTAGCCATTGCTGACCCTTCTCTCAATTTTGGCACATTATAACTTCTTTCCTGTTGACCTTTTGTAATGGCAGGCCGTCCAGGACGATCTTCAAGCATCCCTATTCCAAGGGATCCTTCTGTCTCGTCGTCAGCACGCAATATCGAGTCCGTTATCTCTATCCCGACTGCATCGCCATCCCGCCCTCTCCTTACAAGCACTCATGGACTCTCCCATAGTCCAGGGGGCGTTAACCTTGCTAGTAGTATATCAATTAGTCACAGGTTAAGCCATGACACCGTCTCAGTATCCATTTCACCAACGAGGTTGCTATCCCGTTCGGCAGTACCCTCAACAAGTCACACGAGTCGCTCCCTGGTACGCATGGGGACAAACTCCGAGCCGAGAGTGGTTCACGCTTCTCAGGATCCCTCGAGGAGCATTGACAATTCCTGTGTTCCATCTCAATCCCCAACACAATCACGAGGGGCAGGGGGAGTCGGTGGGCGCTCTGTTAGTGCACAACGACACACCCCCAGTGTCCCCCCATTGCCCAACGCTACGCTCGTATCATTTCCTAGACCAACGTACTTGGATCACTCTGCTTTGCGAGATTTATTAGTCACCGAGACATCTACACCCGCTTTGGCAGGACTAGCGTTTCCAAGAAAGATCACACCAGCTAGGAGCATTGCATCTCACGGCTACACAACGTCGCCCTCCACTGATAGTGATGAGGACAGTAGTCCAAGTCCTCCTCCACCAACTAGAGAACCTCGGGTCGTTTCAGCTCCCGCGATTCATGAGGAACCTGTGACATATGCTTTACCGACAAGGTGGAGTGATCAAGCTCGGTCAAACTCACTTTCTGTATCACACGACGGGCGGGAGCTTTCCCACCATGGTACGCGTCGCGTTGATCAATCTTCGGCAACAGATTTATCTGAGTTTGCAATCTAGGTGCAAATAACAATAGTGATAAAGAACACGCTGCCAATGCGAGAGCAAACCATCCAGTTCCACCTGCCTGCGGCATCTACTATTATGAAGTTGAAGTAAGGTGTAAGGAGCAGAAGAGGTAAGTAAGATACCAGGTCTGGGAAACCCAGCACTCATAGCTGTTCCTTCGGGAAGTCACATAAGTATTGGGTGAGCGCCTTATATCTATCTACCCAAGTTCGTTCTCTCAGGTGTAGATTTGGTTCTCGTAACGTCAAGTTCTCCCGGCTTCCTGGCTGGGAGCCAAGTTCTTGGGGATATTATGGAGACAATGGTCATGCTTATGACAATGGAAGACCTGGCGTAGCGTATTCCCAGACTTTTGGATGTAAGTGAAGAAAAGTGGTTGCATCTACTGGCGCGAGCTGACTTGGTCTTGGATCAGTTGGTGATATCATAGGTTGTGGGATCGACTTCACCTCTCACAAAATGTTTTATACCAAGAACCAGACCTATCTCGGTATGTCTTTACCGCCTACTCTCACTGGACTACAGTATAAGTGGTATTAATAGGTCCTATTTTTGATGATGTTGGTAAAGATCAAGCTGAATTATACCCCATTGTCGGTCTGCGCCACCTAGAGGATTGTGTTCGGGTCAATTTTGGGCATGAAGCATTCATATTTGATATCGATGACTATGTTCACCAAAGGCGAAATGCAACTTGGGCTGCAATCATGACGACCTCACTTAATTCAACTCTGCTGCATCAACGGTATCATAAACATGCTATCAAGAATCTCATCACAAATACGGAACCCCCTTCCGCATTGACAGACGATGAGTCAAAATCAGTTTTGAATCAGCTAGTGCTGTCGTATCTAGTCCATCATGGCTATGCTAAGACAGCCCGAGCCCTGGATAAACAGCAAAATGGCAATAATAAAACTGCTGCGATCGATGTCGACATGGACTATGCGTCTGAGGAAGATGTGTTGGATGATTTTGAGGTTGACATTGAGAAGCGCACAGGGATTGTTAATTCAGTGATCAATGGTGACATTGACACTGCGCTCGAGAATATTCAAAAGCAATATCCATCTGTTCTAGAGGCTGAGGATGGACTTATTCGTTTCAAGCTTCGATGTAGGAAACTCGTAGAGTTGATATTGGAGACGAGCGAGATCAAACGAAGAATAGGTGGAAAGGAACGCGAGGGGTCATTTGCTGATTTTCTGCGCACAAGTGGGATGCGGCAAATCTCGGATGACGACAGCATGAATATGGATGTTGATGACGATGCATTCTCATTTGCTGACTCGGCTTGTCTTCCAACAAATCATCTATCAACATCAAATACTCTTACATCACGCACATCAGTCGAATTTGAGGCTGCTTTGACAAGAGCAATCGAGTATGGACAGAGCTTCAACAATGATTATAAACTTGAAAAACGCCCAGAATTGAGGCAAATGTTTGAACAGGCCTCGAGTGTGATTGCGTGGGATAATCCACTCGAAGTTGGAGGAGATGTCGCGGAGTTAGCTGGACATGAAGCTCGAATCGCACTGGCCAATGAAGTGAACGAGGCAATCCTGAGTAAGCAGTAATTATTATATCTATGAACATCCCTGATGTCGTTCAACCAGAGTCTCAAGGCAGACCTGTCATGACGACCTTGGAGACGGCATATCGCTACACTGCTGTTTGCATGACCCAACTAGGTGTGGCTGGTATTGGATCAGCTGTATTTGCCGATATGTCGAGAGAATTTCTTGAAACATAGGTTTTATTACTAGCCCAATTTAAGACCATATATCCGGGTAATATGTAATTTCCATTGACAGTAGTCATTGACCAAGCATATAACTGGTCAACCTAGGAGTGGAGGTGAAAACAATCGATTAATCCAATAAATTCTCCGGATAGGTTTGATCACCTTGCTCATACATATATGTTGATGTTGATACTTCCTTCAACGGATGGCTTCGGAAAGTGCACAAATTGAAAGAATGCCGGGCTAGACACTAATTCTGAGTTATGCCTGGTTCAAAGCACTGCTGTCGAGATGTAGGTTCTTGTTGTATCGGAGTCAGTATGGTGGCACAACAAAATCTGATCTGATTTACGAGATGCACTTGCAAACCATGGCAATGACTACCACATCTTCACGTAACCTTGTCCTTGCATCCCGTGTGTCTCGATTAGCGCAGGTCCAGACCAATGTGGTCCTCGCATCATTGCAAGAGCTCTTTCCAAACGATAAGAACACACGGGCGGGCGCAACGTTTAGTACTTCATTCATGTCAACAGCGGGAGATAAGAACCAATCACAAGCTTTATATCTATTCGGCGGGAAAGCGCTCTGGACCAAAGAGCTAGAGGTCGCGTTGAAGGAACACGTCGTCGATATGCTTGTACATTCTCTCAAAGATGTACCAACAACGTTGCCCGAGGGCTGTTATCTTGGCGCCATATTGGAGAGGGAGGATCCCGTGGATTGTTTGGTTATCCGGAGTGACAAACCTTGGAAGAGCCTTGATGACCTACCAGAGGGAAGTGTAGTGGGGACGAGCAGCGTAAGGCGAGTCGCGCAATTGAAGAGGAAATACCCCAAACTCAAATTTTTGGATGTGGTGTGTTGATCTATAAGCTTCTCGTCCAGCCATGATCTGACTAGTCATTTAGCGCGGAAATCTGTAAGTTCAGATTCACATTATAACACATAGCTCGAACAATAATTTGATCAGGAACACCCGGCTGGCTAAATTGGATGACCCCAACAGCCCCTATACGGCCCTTGTCCTCGCAAAGGCTGGCCTTGTACGACTCGGGATGAGTGATCGGATAACTGCTGATCTTAGTCCACCAACACTTCTTTATGCGGTGTCCCAAGGCGCACTTGCTGTCGAAGTGCGGAGTGACGACAACGAGGCGATCGAAATGTGCAGGAAAATTACTCACCGAGAAACACAATGGAGATGCCTTGCTGAACGAGCATGCTTGCGCGTCTTGGAGGGGGGTTGCAGTGTGCCAGTCGGTGTAGCAACAGCGTTGGAATGGCTTGATACGGAAATCGGTATCTTGACTCTAACAGGCTCAGTGACTTCTATTGATGGACAGGAGCACGTTGAGCACACAATCGAGGAGAGGATATCAAGTCTGGAAGAGGCAGAACAGTTGGGGGCAAGGCTAGCCAAAATCCTGATTAAAACAGGCGCCAGGAAGATTTTGGACGACATCAATGTCGACAGGGCACGTAGAATTTATGAATTAAATTCGACATGAGCACACTAGGAAGGAATATTCTAAAATGTAAATGATGTTTCAAGCCAGATCACGTAGGCCTGTGCACACAAGGGCACAATCCCGCTGTGACGTGGTATGAATTTGATCTGCGTCTCCACAAGCGCCTGCGGTTCCCTTCCGACATCTACAGGAATGCAAGTGACTCTAAGATGGAAACGTGAAACAAATTGAGAATTCGGCAGTTTTTGATGCAAAGTATTCAATATGTTTGTCTCTGTTTGTCCTAGGCGTCTAGATGAATCATGAACTCTGCCGGTGCAGACACTCCACAGTTAACGCGTGCCATACCTTACTCCAAAAATTTAAATTGCTGCATAGGCGAGTCTTACGATGTGAAAGACTGAGATTACGCCTCTGAATCTCTGCATTCAAAGAAAGTGGCCAGTTTGACAACACAGGACCCTGGTATTTTCTTGGCTTGACTTTATCCGCAGAATGGCTTCGATAGCTGCCAGGAGACTAGGGAAGGAGCTCAAAGAGATTCAAAAAGAAGGCTGTCCTGTCGGTGTGTGTTTCGTCCTGAACTTGTATCTTCCAATTACAGTTGATGTCTTCTGAGTGAATAGGTATCCACCTTATCAAGGCAGAAGATTTCGAGGAATGGTGGTTCACTATCGAAGTTATGGGAGAATCTCAGTATAAGGTACGTCCTCCAGTTCAGCCACGAGGGATCGTCTCTGATGTAAAGGCATTATCAGGGTGAAAAATATACTCTTCAATTTCGGTTTGATGCACAATACCCGATATCCTCACCAGCTGTTCAGTTCATAGTGACAGAAGGGCATCGAGCTCCGATTCATCCTGTATGTCATTACAATCTACGTTCTACTCGTGCTCAAACATGGACACATAGCATGTGTATTCTAATGGCCATGTAGTTTCAGTCTTTCCATTCCGATTATTAACACGTTAACAGTATGTCTAGATTTGCGCGTCAATTCTGGGGAATGAATGGTCTCCAGTTCTCAGTGTCACTGCCGTTTGTGTTACACTACAGAGCATGCTCGCATCCTGCAAGGTATGTGAATACTGCTCAGTAATTTCTGGCCGCTCAATAACTCTAACAGAAGAAAGAACTGTAAGATTCACACTCACGAATACTCGATCACGGTGCTCAAATTTGCTGTGCACCCTCAGCCCCGCTGATAATGATCGGTATGTTCGTTGTGCTCCAGATAACCCGAAGAAGGTACGATTTGCTTATGATGCATTTTACGGTTTCACATCATCTTCTGGCTAGACTCAATTTCATTACGATGGTAAATATTTTCTCACTTGATCATTCTGATGCTTATCTTCTACCATAGATGATACGCAAGTATCTTTCTTCGTCACTTGATTCTTGCTCGGCTAATATATCCATTTTGCTAAGTGTATAACTATAACAAACCGGATTTATGTGAGGGATCTTTTTCTAGTTGAAGGATGGGTAATCACCCACTGGACATGAAATTGATCTCATTCTTCTTTCCTTTGGGCAACCGCATCTTAAGTGCTCACAACGATCATACAGACTGTTGGCCACTTTCCTTCTATTTATCCTACACTCTGTCAGTCAAAGAGTCAAACAAAAGCATCACAAAAGTATCGAGATAGCAGACACAACGATAGATAATGTAAAAAGGAAAAGCATATTGGTGAATGACTGGTGAAAGGTTGTGCCATAGAAGAACGGCTACGAATCTTTACCTTCGCAGCAACTTCTCAGGGGTGTAGCGGGAACGCCAAGTGAGACGCCATCACTGCATGTATTACCTTCATGAGTATATCTTGGAGAGAAACCAAAAGTTGTGTGAGACTCGAACGGAACTCCCATATCTGGACAACACCCTCCACAAGATGCAACACATCTACATTGGCTATCTGGGCAGCTGCAACTACCACTGCAACATTCCAATTTTGGTAGATTGACTGATGAGGCATTAACAAAGTTTGAGCCAATATCGTGAGGGTTAAGTTGGACACCGCTACCGGTTCGGCGGCCAGGTGGTGGTGGCAATGTGGCAGCACGCGCAAAAAAGCGATCGAGAGAAGCGCTCTTGTTGATGAAATCTAAAGAAGCTGCAGGTGATGTGGAAGTAGGAGGGATGGACGAGAACGGTGAAGTGCTAATTGGAAGAGTGATACCAGTCTGATTATCAACACATGTCCCGCATTGTCCTTCTGTGCAGTCAAGTAAGTCCTTCGCAGCGTGCGCGGGACCACGATGCTCTACACATCCAGGGCACGAACACTGAACTCCGCACGTACACCCTGATCCAGCCAGTGATGTAATAGTGCTGATCGGTGGCATAAATCCAAAATCTGGAACTTGATTAGGAAGAATCGGTGACGATGCGTTGGGAGTTCGAATCGGCGGAAGTTCTAGAATTGGAGAGGTATTATTATGACCATGGCTCTCTGATCGCTTTTGTGAGCCTTGATGAGGACTTGAAGGTCGAGCATTGCCGTGCTTGGTTGTATCGGAAGGAGCCGCTGAGTTTACTCTGGACAGAGCGATTTACGCCAGGAGTTCAAGCTTTAATCTCGACGACAAAGACGTTACTTACAAAGCATTGCAACAGGACATTATGGATACATGAGCAAGAGTTGCTAGATCTCCGTCCGATTTGTCAGTCGAAGGAGGTGACTGTGCCTGTCGACAATTGCACTTCCAGACACTTTGACACGTACACGGATTAAGGAGGGTATTCACTGGACTATAGATTAATGATCCGAATCAAATAGGCAGTTTAAATAGCAAAAATACCTCGTTGTCGAGCGTCTGGAAGGGGACCCAGTACTTGTGCTGTGGCCAAAACATCTCGGAGTCCATTTGGCAGGGCGGGAACAATTGGTATGAATCTGCGAGCTGTAAGGCTGGCCTTGAGTAGTGAATCTTGGGACCGTTAATAATGACGTACACTTTGATGTTGTAGATGCTAAGACCTCCCCTCGGTCTGCAGGATCAGACTTTGTATTGCAAGTGCACTTAGAATGAACCTTCTTCGACTGTCTGAGTTGTCTGCATTTCTCGCATTGAGATACGGGTCGTCCCTTTCTCTTGATCTCGAAGAGCGGCCTGTCGGTATGGTGGCATGATGAAGATCGGTGACCTTTGATGCATGATTCACTGAACGAGACAGTATGAGAACCTGCAAGAAAATATGAGCGTAACTAATAATATTTACCAAGCAAATTTCTTGCTATTGACGTAGACCTAGAAACCAGAGGGCAGAATGAGTAGATGCAGTATGGCGCCTGCCATTTAACAGACCATTTCTTCGGGTTGTTGCACTGGCTGGTTGGATGCAGAAGAGGGGACGGTAGGAAATTAATGGGAAAGATAGCAGAAGGGAATGTATGACGGAAAATGGACGATCGAGGACCTGTCAAGGTCACTTGACGTCGCAACAAGTCACACTTTTGACTCAAATCAAGGAAGAACCTTCTTGAGCATTGATACCTTGAGACAAAATGATTCCGTTGCAGTTCACAAGACTCGAGTCTCAACAGGAGCGATGAAAGATCTTGAGTGAAGCTTTCTTGGTTGATTCGACTTGAGACAAAGGTGGGACCGTTACTCACTCACGACTAATAGGTGGACAGACATTTGATGAGCTATAGATAGATACAAATTCTGAGTTCTCATACTCATGTCAATAGGGCTTATTTCTAAATGGACATATATTGTGCCATACTGTACACTGAGATAAGCACTACCATCGAACCAACCAAAGTAGATGTCGAACGACTCACTCCGAGTCTTTCCTGCTCTTACGCGACAACTTCTGCTCGAGTTTTTCCCATTCGCTTAATGCCATCTCTTCCTCCTGGTCAAGGATCTGTAGGAACGGGTGTGAAATCCAGGTATGCCTAAAACAAGAGATTTCTCACCTGCTCCACACCCTTGACTTCGGGGATATAGTGTATCAGCATACGTTCGATTCCACTCTTGAGTGTGACTGTGCTCGAATCGCATCCTCTGCAACTTCCCTTGAGCTTAACTTTGACAATTCCGTCACCTTGATCAAATCCTCGGTACTCAATATCCCCACCGTCCTCCATTATAGCAGGTCGCACTCTTGTTTCCAAAAGCTCTTTGATCATTGCCACGGTGTCCGAATCAGTGTCCAAAATCCTTGTATCTTGAGGGCCGACGGCCTTCTGGTCTTCTTGACTGCTAAACAAGGGCTCTCCTGATGAGAAATGTTCCATGAGAATGGAATATATTTCGGGTTTTACCACAGCCCATGTGTTTTCAGAATCTTTGGAAACTGTCACAAAATCAGGACCATAGAAAATTCCAGTGACTCCTTCGACGCCCATGAGTCGATTGGCAAGTGGGGATGCCAGTGCAGTCCGTGTGTCCAGAAATTCCGCAGTGCCTCCATCCATCACTTGCATTCCAGGGATGAATTTAAGGGAATCTTCATTGGGAGTCGTTTCCGTTTGGATGAACATTGAACGAGCTGTGATAGTTAGATAAATTAGACTCTGACACGGGAGGGAAAAGATATGTGGACGTGCTAAGGACAGGCGGACGCGCATATGTCCTGTCCGAGAGCCGTGATTGTGGTATTAATGAAGCAGATGCAAGAGTGTTCCGGAAGGTTGCAGAGTGAATGCAACTGACGGAGAAGGCTTTGACTCGTGTTAGAGCGAGTTCTCCAGGGCAAAAACTTCTTTTAGAACTGCTCCTGAGAACGTCTCGTGAAATGTTTCTGAGTGTTGAGTATGCCAGTGGCGAAGCCATAGTAGAAGCAACAGGCGATGTAAATGACAAATTTGGAAAGCACAGGTGACAAATCTTCGGCACCGGTATGCCGGCAGGAATTAACTATCTACTATTAGTGTCCTTTCGAACATTATGTATCCAAGCGCTGTCTATGGACTTGTGTATTCTGTGTTCGGGTTCTGAGACCTTGGATGACCGAAGAGAATATCCTGGTACTCACACGGCCATGAGCAATGTAGCCCTTCCGTCGGCCCTGGAGTCTTACGTCGCATCCTTTGGTAAACGGCAGCTTTAAAATGCTTGCGGTGGTGGGTGTAGACTTGAAGGGAAATAAAATAGGAGAATAGAAAATAGAAACTTACCCTCCTGCACCTGAATCATTGGAGCTCAAGATGTCAGCAAATTTTGAGGATGTATTTATCCTTGGTGAATTAAAGTTGGCTGTACTCAGGGTACTATCTTTCATACGTTGCTCGCCGCGTCTTAGTCTCGCCTAATAAGCAGTAAATTCACATACATCCCCTAAGACGAGACCTAACATAGGTTATACAGAAAATGGAATCAATCTAGGCGCCTCCTCTTTTCCCGATATTCAAACGACCGCTCTCTTGATCTTCTCTCTTTCCGCTGATGTCGGTCTTTAAATGAGCTCGGGGATCGTGATCTCGACCTAGATGGTTGGTTGTTGTGGTGATTTCGGTGATTGTCATACCTATCCCTCCTATCATATCTATGCCGCATCGATACACTCTCTCTTTCATCTTTTCTATTGTGACTGACGTCCATTTCCCGAATACGAGATTCTTGTTGAGTTCTGTCACGGGGACCTCGGTCATCTTTCCATGGCCGTGGACCTAGTGCAGTGGAATTGGTACCCGTTTTCGTTGAATCTTGTGGACAATCTAAGAGATTCTGAGAAATCAGAGGATGACAACTTACGTAGCTTAAACAAACCTTTCTTTAGGTGAGGTCCACCGCACAAGAAACAACCACCAGTGTCTGTTCCAGTGCCTCCTTGTTTGACAGGTGCGGCGCCACCAAAACCGCCGTTCCCGACAGTTGTATCTTGATCCAACAAGTGAGTATACTTGGTGCGCCCTCTCTTACCAAAGTTCTTGACTTGCATGACTTTAGGAAGGACTGTCATATCGATAGTCGACTCTGTAGCCTCTGTAAAATCGTGTCTCTTGAGAACTTCCGCATCCTATGTTTCGATTTGAAGGTTGATCATTTGCACTATGGTGAAAGGGAACAAACCTGGTGGAAAGCGCCCTTGTGCCAGTACTTTTGCAGAAATTTCTGTTGTCCTTTAGATTTCTCTGCTCTTGTCTTGTCTGCCCTCTCCACATCTTCTTTGTGCCGCTGTTCCTCAGGTAAAGCTCTCCTCTTCTCGATTTCCTCCCGCTCCTGTTCTCTTAGTAGCTCTTTTTCTTTCTCCTTTTTAATTCGCCCGAGTTCACGCAGGCGCCAAGCCTCGAATTCGCTTGAAGGATCCAGACCATCAGTATCATCAACATCAGGAACTTTATCCTCCTTCTCTATTATACGAGATCAATAGTGTTTAAATAGGAAATATGAAAGACACACTTTCAGCAAGCTCTCTTCGTATACTCTCGGCCACCATGTCATGGCTTTGTTTTCGCCGCTCTTCGGCTTCCTGCTCTCTCTTATTTTGCATTTCTACTGAGTCTTCTGCCAGTGCCTCTTTCTCCGCTATCGTTGCGCGAGCACGTCTACAGTTATTGGTCCAACGTTCCAAGATACTAAAACAAACACATACTTGGGTACAAAGACTGGTCGAAATAAAGGTTGTGGAGCTTCTTCTGACTCGCTCTCATCATCTTCACTCGACTGTAGGTAGCAATGAGTAGTACAACAATTCGAATGGGACTAACATACCCACCTCTTCTTCAGATTCTTGTCCTTCCTCGTCTTCTGATTCCTCTTCGGATGATTCTAGAGAATGGTAATCAGACGGATTTTAATTCTGAAAGGAACGACACACCTTTTTGACCCTCCATCTCGGTCTTTCCACTCTCCAAACGTCCTGCCACTATAACCTTCCCCTCCTTACTGACACTCACATCTTTCAAAGCAACACTGATACTCTTCCCTTTGGCGTCAACTCTTGTCTTGGATACCTGTATGCCCATGTCCTCGTCCTCTTCTCCACTTGCAACTATCTCAATGTCCCCAATATCCCTTATTTGAACATCACCGTCCTCTTGTATCTTGAATTCCTGTGCCTCGTCAACATCTGAGTCAGATTCGACTTCCGTTAGGCCTTTGGGTGCTTTACCCTTCCAATATCGTGCAGCTGGACGCGGAAGCCTTGGAGCAGGCTTGGGTCGGATTGTTGCCATGAAATCAGCAAGGGAGCCAGAGAGTAATAGAGACTAAACACAGTACAACATCTTCGAAAGTGTTGATTGATCCGTTGCACCACCCATAGTCCCGAGAAAGAGTGAGACATCATGGTGCCGACTGCAAAAATCAGCGTTTCATGGTGGGTTTCATACCTGAGATGAAAGAAGGTTCAAGCTCTGAGTTAATTGCAGTGATGACATGCACTGTAACTGTGGGTAGACTACAAAATATCATAGACAATGACTCCAAAAAGAAAAATATACATGATAACCCAATAATAAGAAATGAGTGAAGTGAAGCTCAAACGAGTCCGACGACAACAGTTGCTCTGAAACTAACCTCCTTTCTGTGCCTAGTCTTTCTAGCAGGAAGAGTAAAAGCCTCTCCATCCTCTTCTCCCCCGAAATCCACATATTCTTCTGATTTCAGTGAACTTGACTTCCAACCCCAACTCTGCCCTACTGAGAACATGTCAGGTGCACTTGAAAATCTTGTTTGTGAGGAACCTGTGGCACTCGCGCAGCTTACCATGAAGTAAGCAGCTATTATGGCACGAGGATCTCGATATGGTTGACCGGGAGCACGTGTAGTAGCACCACTGACAAAATTGCTGATAGAAGCACTGAGAGGGGATAGTGGTCCCGAGCCAGGTGAATTAGGGGAGGCTGGTCTACCTGTGGATGAAAATACGGCGCTGGATGCGTGGACTAATGGATGAATGGAGGGCGAATAGTGGAGTGGACCATGTGATGGACCGGATGAAGATTGAGAAGATCCACCGTAATGATAGCGGTCCCTGTTCTTTACCAGAGCAGGTGGGTCACTGGCCTCACCACTGCCATTGGTAGGAGAAGGAGGGGTCACATAAATGCTGGGCGATGGTATAGGATCGATACTCGACTGGCGATGGACATAGACGCCGAGTTGTGTTTGACCTTGACCTTTTTTTCGAATAATCTGGATATAAACGTTGAATAAACTTCCGGCATACCAAATGGTTTCGGAGTACAGTCTGTTCTTCTCCTTAAGGCCTTCATAGTCCCAAAATTCTACGGAAAACCGACAAGGAGGGTATGGAGACCAACGACCTTTCCCACTACTGTCCGAAGCGGCGCAACTGGAACCAGTCTGTCTTGATGTAAGGATACCAAAAAAAGTGGATTCTGATGTTGAAAGTGGTAAGACTTGACCACTGCTCTGTTTGTGTACCGTTCGCCCATTTGAGGAATGTGAAGCAGCGACAGATGGGTTGTCAGTGAATTTAAACAACTCATCCATTGACATAGGAGGGCCATCCACTGCCCCGTTGAATGCTGTCCCGTTGTCACCTATCCGTAGGGATGAATCGCTTGGAACTGGAAAGTATGCTTTTTGAGGTTCCAGGTTTGAAGTAACAGATGGACCAAGCCCAGGGAACTGAGTCGCGATTTCCGAAGTAGTAAGGGTTATTCCAAGCTCTTTTTCTCTGGGAGTGGTAGAGGATAAAGGGGAACAAGGAAGGGAAGTTATCTTATGACGAAGGACTGACTGGTTCCAATGAGCGGCTTGGAGAATTTGAAGAGGAACAAAGGGCCGATTTGTCGCAGGAGATACGTCATTTGAGATGTTAATTATATCCTCTGTCGACTGATTGTAATAAGTCGCACACTCCATGGGGCATATCATAAGAGCTCACCATGCTGGTGTAGTAGATGCCTGTTTCAAACATATTAGTCCATTCAGCCTCTTCTTCGAACAAAATACCATCAGCCCGTCGCAGCTCAACAACGTTTCGAGCAAAGTCATACCGATGGCGTTCATTCTTGACAAAAAGTGTATCAGAGGAAACAAGCGCGGCAACCCACTTGGCACTCAACCCCCCACGACTCCAGATTGTGACATGACAGCGTTCGGAAAGTCCAGCAATACTTGACAATTCTGCCGGCGAAAAAGTTTTTCCAGCAAACAAGGAGGCCTGTGGTCGCAGATTTTGTTCATGAATCAGAATATCCACAGCCCATCTTGCTAGCCAACAAGCGCAAGCTTCGCCGATTTTATTCGATACAGCTCCATAATGACATGTAATACCATCATCTGAGTCATCCTCGTGAATAAAAACACTCTCTTCTGAGGAAGTATCCTCCTTGACGGCAAGATCAGAGAGGAGGTCAGAAAAATCATCTACCCGTTTTTCTGAATGCACGTCCATGGTTAAGTCATCCTCCTCATCCTCAATCGGCAGAGCGATGTTCTCCAGCCCCCGGGCAGTTTCTGGTTCACCAGCCAAGAGATCTAATGGTTTTCCGAGGGCAAAATTGAGATATGATATTACCGTTGTGGGACCGACTGTACTGAGTATAAATGAGAGCGCCTGCGATGCTACGGATGGGATTGAAAGGTATATCGAGGTTGCGAGGAGGGAGAGGAGAAACCGCGGTGTGACTGGGTGGTGATTGGGGGGTGCAAGCTCAGCATCTTGGAGGATTGGGAAGGAGGGAGTGAGAGGTTCAGCAGTAGTGGGTACAAGGAACGAGGGCACATGCAAAGCTGGACCGCCACCGTAGAGACGTGCGATACAGATCCTGAAAGAAGTAAGAACCAAAAACAAGAATTGTTGGTTACTTACTCGAATGCTACATAAGACGATCAACAATCGGCGACACGAGGACGCCGAGATACATGCTTACCAGCTCGAGTGATATTTCGGTCGGGGAAGACGATGTCGACGACGTCACAGCCATATACCGAGCTTCGCCTGTTGTGCGAGGACTCTAGGAAACCGGAAGTGAAGAGAGAGTGGAAGAAGCCCTGAAACGGTCAGCATAGACTGCAGAATGAACGGCTGGGCACAGACTGACCGACTGCGTGAGGATCAGGCGGTGAAGCTTGTATACAGCACTCCAAGAGCCCCTAACCCGTAGGGCGATGTCTGGAGTGGTGCCCTGGAGGAGGGCAGAAAAGACATGGGACTGAATGTCGGCGGGAGAAGGGGAATGGTCGTTCATGCGGGCTGGGACGGGCAAAAAGGTATTTATGGACAAGCTATGGACGAGACCCCGAGCACTCAATGGCCTACTCACAACCACGTCCTCGTCTTTCTGTCCTCTCCAATTCATCCGTCGACCACTTATCTTCCTCGGCTCGTTATTCTCTCCCCTCTGCATCTACTGTACTACCCAGCCCAAGGCCTCCCAGGCCCAACATTTACGACAGGAATCTGAATAAGACCCGCACAGCAGACGTCTCCGCCTCCTCCTTCTCCTTTCTTTTCTCTGAAATCGTGCAGTACACGCAAAAACGCGTGAGTGGCATCAATGACCTAGAACGGAGGTACAGCCATCTCCACCGTACATCTCGGTGCCCACTCACTCATACCTAGGCTTAACACACTAGGATATCGCATCGGCTCTCGTGTTTTTGAACTCATGGTTTGGCGCTCAGAATCGTCATCCAAGGCACCCAAGCGCGAAATCAGGCTTGTTCCCGCTCTGATGGTCATCCATACCCAAGTCTGGAAGGCTGTATATGGCAAACCAGCTGATGCCATTGAAAAGAGTGTGGAGAACGCTGATGAGTGTAAGTCATTCCTATCTGTGTATCACATCGAATGTCCCACACTGATGACCACGCTCTAGATATGATTATAGACAATGATCCGCCGATTGAAAGGAACATCTCTGTTCCTCGTGATCTTGGCGGCCTAAGCTGTTCATCGTTCACAGCTGGAATTGTCGAAGCTATTCTCGATGGACTTGGATTTGTGCGTTAGCGCTTTGTCCCACCTGATAATCACTCTCAACTCCCCGCAGCCCGCGCGGGTCACAGCGCATGGGACGCCCACAATCCAGCATCCCTCCAGAACGACAATCCTAATCAAACTAGAAAAATCTGTTCTCGAGCGTGAAGAACTTCTGAAATGAGCCAGCCTTCCCACTATCGGTCAGTGCCCAGGATTCATGCATTTCTGTAATCAGTGTCCAGTATTGTACATTGCGAGTTTCCATCGGACGGCGGATAAGGCATGCTCAGCTCCTGCGATATTTGAACACGATTCCATCAGCACTCATAGTCCTCGGATTTGACTCGACTTAGGGTGTTATCATATGCACATCACGATGAATTTCATACCGTCAATCATGAAGTTAACATCGTCTGCAATTCACAGAAGTCATAAATCGCTTTTACCAACACCAGTTTATATGGCACAATGCATAATTTCGATTGCGAAACTATTGTCAAATCCAACAATATTAGTAATAATTTCTCAATTCGAGAGTTCTGAAAGAAACAGAGACCAGATCGAGGACGTGATCGCACTCAATATGTCCTGTCCCAATATCAGGATTCTTTCTCCTACGGATCTCACACTCCTCGCACTTCCACGTGTTTTTTTTTTCGAAGGAAACTATACCCTGCCAGCTTCCACGTTTTGTCCACGAGCAACAATTTGACTCCGTCCCTCATCACATCACATCCCTTACCGTACTTCATATTCATATAAAGTTCTAGCTCCGTCATAGCCTTTGAGACATGCACGGCTCTCCACTGGTCCAAGTCCATCAACCTTGTTGTTGTCACCTTAGTCATTGGCTGTGAGTTCAAAGTCCCCGACGGATTTTGCATTGCCTACTATATTGGCTTGTAGGAGAAGCATTTTAGCTTGACATTCGGAGATGTCGTTTGTTTCTCACAAATCTTGAAGTGTCTGGGTGCTGCCCGAAGGATCAAGATCGTCGTGGTCGTTACACTAGTATCCAAGTCGCCCTTTATGATTGGACAACTCTGTTATTGTCATCCTCCATTTTATGTGGAACGTTCAAAATAACGGACAGGATGTACACGATGCAAGTGATACACAGTGCATAGATAATGGGGTCCCTCGCAGACAATGAGGGACAATAATCAAGAAAAGATTACAACATTGAACGTGAAATAGATGTCAAATAGATGTCACAACGCCTCATCATACCATGGTCGGTGAACATGATTGCCCTGGTGAAATGAAAGCATTTGAGCTGAAATTTGGCTACGTGTCATATACGGCGGAAGTCTGGAGCGGGTATTCTGCATAGGTTTGAGGATAGTACGCACCCCACTGGTCAATGTCGAGCGCGGAAGCTAGGACCTGACCCTCAGACGTGCAGACAGTCTCTCCAATCATAACAGAACCATAACGACTTGGATCGACCCAATCAATTGGTGTTGCAGCGACGTCCCAGTGAGATGGTGGCTGCCCGTCCTGCATGCGGCGGTGGCTGGGTTTTAACATGTCCTGTTCTTGGATTGCGTAGGGCGGGGGGAAACATAAATTGGATGGGTCAAGTGGATAACCTGTAGAAGCCACAGAATGTACTAGGGACATTTCGGCTGGCTCCAGGGCGGCCTGAATCAATATGAATCAAATAGTCACGATCAATTCATTACACGCACTCACCGGATAGGAACGCTTCAAAGGAACCTGAGGAAGAGGATTTTGGAAAGATGGCGGCTCATCGGCTTTCACATGTTGGAAGGGCACAAATGTCAGCTGTGAAACTTGTGGGTGCTCGTACACGGGCAAGTGAAGTTGATTAGTTTTTCTCTCTTCACGCCCATTGGATGTTGTGCCTTCCTCAGATACCATAGATGGCTGATCATTTTCCATGCGCCTCACGGCATGAGTTAGCTCCTCCCCCGACTTGCCATTGCGAAGTAGGGTTGCAATCTTGCGGCATCGTTCTATTTCTTCAGGACTCTTGCGCTTAACGTTCCGCTTGGTGTGCGGTTTGATCCGAGGGGTAGGCTTGAATTGGTAATCGGGATAAGCGAGCGCATGCTGCTTTTTTTCAAGTTCAGCCATTTGTCGCCACACATCCTTTTCGGCTTCTGGAAGCTGAGCCCAGAAAAACGCAGCAATTCGACTGATATGTCTATGATCTTTTTCAACTGCTTTCGTCAAATGTTTCATTTGGTGAAAGGCCGAGCGAAAAAGGATAAATTCATTTCTAGGTCGAGGAATTCGTCCTAGTGAGAGAGCACGAGAAGTCTGCCGGGGAGGTGTAGCTCCCATCGATATGTCAACGTGTGAACTAAAGATACTGCCTTCTATGAGATTGTCAGAAGAAGAGTTTTGCGTTGTTGAGTGATCTGGTTCGGGAGTAAAATGGAGGGGATTGGGTAAATCAGGCGATTGTATTGATGTAGGGTAGGTTGTTGGATCCTCAAAAGATTGTGAAAAATGGGTAGTGCTGCCCACATAATCATTTCCTCCTTTCAAATGTCAGTATAGCTAGAAAGTATGAGTTGAATCTACATACCTTGAGGAAGGCCGTGATTGGGTTGGTAGCCTGCATACATAGAGGAATGAGACAATCAGACAACGGAGATATGTTTGATGAAACACATATGCCCTCACTTGCATTGTTGGACGAAATTATATACTTTTCGCAGTATACTCCTGATGTGTAAAGATAGGAATAGTGACAACTCACTCTTCACACTATCACAGATCTATGTTTAAAATGGAAATGTAGACCACAGCACCTACTTGATTTAGTATGATTTAGATTTTCTAAAAATGTTAATGTGATGTTCCCCTCGATAACGCCACAAACAGGTGTTTCACTCCCTGAAGGCTGTTACCTGGAACAAGGGCCGGCTTCTGTCATATGTCCGAGATTATGTAATAAAACGATCCATTTTGGGTTTGAAAGAATAATTCTTGGTCTACATTGCACTAGGACATGAGCTTTACAGTCGCTTCGAGCAGTGCGGATCCCGCGTCATCTTTTTTGAATTTGTGGGCACTACTCAAACCCGCCTTAGACTACGTCATGACATCTGAAGATCCAAAGCTCGACTACAGTCTTTATAGCGCTATTCATACGTCTCTCCATAATTAGTAAGCTAGACCTTTTGACAGGTCCGTTCGCATGCACTGACATATTTTTCAGCTTCGCAAAGCAACCAGAGGTTGATTGCATAAGAAAGAAGGGTGATTTACCGGGTTATGAACTCTATGTCAAATTAGATGAATACTTCCAGCATATGTGCCAAGGTATTTTACTCGCCAGCCCCGAGCAAGAGCCCGAGCTCGTAACATACGTTGTTTCCACTTTCCAACGCTATACTGAACGCGCTTTCATCGTTCAAAGGATGACGAACTACATCAACCAGCACTTTGTTAGACGAGCATTCAATGAAGAGCTAGGCTGGCTGAATGTCAAGGATGCACTAACTGCTTATGCAAGCCAGACTGGTGATAAACTGGCAGGCGGACCAGATCAGCGCACAATCGCTCAGATGAAAGCCGATTCTGCGATATTGGAACTCAAGAAGTGGGGATATAAGGATGGTGACTCGAAGGCAAATGCAGCTGCCGAAGCTCGGGCTGAGGCTGCTAGCTCACTCGACCGCATCGTTCCCATTTCATCCCTTGCCCACCGTCGCTTCAGGACAGAGGTTCTGGTGCCTCTGCTCTCATACAATAACTCAATACGTCCGAAAAACAAAATGAAATCACTGACTGCTCACTCTCTCAATCAGCCGAAAGGACGTCTAGCATGGGCGATTCAGAATCTCCTCGTTTCTACTTCAATTCCTGATTTCCGACAGATCCTGGTCGCGCTTGACTCTACTTTATCTTCAACTGGCGTCAGGCCCAGTACACATGTCCGAAAGTGGTTGCACCACCTACTTTCAGTAACGGGTGCATAATACTTGATATGCCTAATATAGGGCCGCCCTACTATCCGTAAAGCTGCGAGTACAGAATTGGAAGACTACATTGCGGACATTCTTTGTTGAGGTCTTTGAAATACATCCAATCTCACCTGTCTTTCCCTCTGATCACATGTCCAGAAACTCTGCAGTCATCCATCACAGGGATAAATTTAGGGAATCTGCATTGGGGGTTGTTTCCGTTTCGATGAACATTGAACGGAGGCTATGTAGATATGCATATGTCCTGTCCGAGAGCCGCGATTGTGATATTAATGGAGCAGATGCGAGAGTGTTCCGAAAAGTCGCAGAGTAGGTACATTTGACAAAGAAAACCAGAGCGCATTTTCTAGGGCATGAATTTCTTCTAGTCCTGCTCCTGAGCACATTTGCGTAAGGAGCACACCAGTTGCAAAGCCAAACTAGAGGCAGTAGAAGCAGCAGACTGACAAATTTGGAAAGTAGTTATCGATGAATCTTCTTTTCTCTTCAGAGTTGACTCTGAGATATGCAGGCTCGTAATAACCCATACTCCACCACAAGGTTTCTACATCTCCCAAGTTCCTCTCTTACTTTTGTAGTAGGAAAGGAACTAGTCATTCAGGTGACAAAGAGACTCAGTTTCTGAACACACGGAACCACACGGAACTTAGATATATAAATAAATAACTGATACTGTCCAATTGAGCTTGTGCAAAAACCATCTCAACCCGAAGTAATGGCGAGTCCACTGGCGGCCTTCTTGTCCTTTAACCACCACCACCCCCCTCTGGACCCCCAGAGGGATCATATGATACCAAAAATCTTACATTAATATTGTCGTTATTCACCTTCCTCTTTATATTCTGGTCTTCCA
>Ga0154005_100041_pt1 | contig 75815 bp, 84 predicted proteins | sample TSFL089MetaG_FD_104698 | JGI IMG/M metagenome (GOLD analysis project Ga0154005, IMG submission 104698) | Attine ant fungus gardens microbial communities from Florida, USA - TSFL089 MetaG | ecosystem: Host-associated > Fungi > Mycelium > Unclassified | place: USA: Florida, Lake Talquin State...
CCATCACATTTACCAAAATAAAAAAACCAGGTGTTCTCAATGGGAAAAAAAAAACACCAAAAAGGAAAAACCGGCTAACCCAAAAAAAAAACCCCCCCCCCCCCCCCCCAAAAAAAAAAAAAAAGGAAATGAAACAAATCAGAAGATCCACAAAATCACACAAGGGGGGAAACCGAACTCACTCTTGTAAAGCATGGAAAGCACCAATACCCTCCGTCTCCGGAAGTCTAAAATCCTTACTGCTATGAATGATGAGCTGAGGCGTAGACCATTTATGCACCATGTTCGAGGGGTTATACCTATAAAAAAAAAGAAAATGTCGTCAACCCAGCCGAAAGGAAATAGGAGAATAAGCAAAAAGGGGAAAGGTGGAGGAGGGGATGAAAATAAAACTCGGACGCACTTGTTCAAAACATTCCTACTCTTCTGATCCCACGGCCTGATCAAAAAAAAAAACACGAGGTCCTATTAACGACTACCATCCATAAGAATGAGGATAACTTACCTGCCTCCCCATTCATGATTAAACTATTCCATAAAAAACATGTAAGCCATATCACAACAGATGAGAGAGAGAGAGAGATCCGTCCCAACGTACAAAGAAGAGTTCGTCCGTCGAGAAACCATTATAAGCCGCATCAAAAACACCATCATGACAAACAAGAGCTTTAAATCCAAATCCAAATTCAGGATTCCCTTGAATCCAACTGTAAACGGTCACGCGAATCAGAGGCAAAGAAGAGTACATAGAGAGAGAGAGAGAAACTGACTTGATAGCATATCCTCCCCAACTCGCACCCGCAGCCACAGCTCGCTCAGGATCAATCTAAAACCACATCAACAACATCATCATCAACAACGACTCGGAAAGGAGCGAAATGAACAAGAAAACCTGCCACGTACTTCTGGATAGTTCTCAAGGGCATATTTCCACCCACGAATCATGTCCACAAAAGGCTTGCCTCCCCAATCTTCCTTGATTGCATCCGTCAATTCTGAAAAAAGAAATTGAATGGGTGATGGAACTCGGAGTGGTAAATAGATATAGACCTTGTCCAAAAGACGTACTTCCAGTGGGATTGATAGCGATGACGAAATAGCCTTGACCGGTGAAAACTGCACCGAAATTTTTTTAAAAAAATGGTATACCAAATGCTAGGGAACATTACCATTAGGATTCCATCTAGTAGACCATCCATCTTCCCAAGCCCCTTGAGGTCCACCATGAATCAAGAGCACAACTGGATACTTCTTCTCTTGACCTTCCTCCCACCCCCTCGGTTTCAAAGCCCATCCCTGAATCCTCTTCTCATTCGCACCCACAAAGTAAAACTCCTCTCCAGGACTCAATCCCTTCTCCGCCAACTTGGCCTGAGTAAACCAAGACACTTGTTGCAAATCACCTTGACGCTTTTTGGTTCCCCCCTTGGAAGATTCGGGGTGAGTATATTCAGAGAGAAATCGGGGAAGGTGTTGGATCAGGAAGACATCATTAGGAGAAGTGAGAGATGAACGGGAGAAGAGGAGACGACCAGGGTGCAAGGGATAGACGCTGGATGCTGAGCCCGTAGACGTGAGTTGGAATGGTTCGGTGTAGAGTTTGTCAAATTGGGGATTGGTAGTGGATTGGGACGGTGTTGACGGTATGGGGAGGTAAAAGATTTTGATCCTCGCCTGGTCACCCGCCGTAAAATAGATGAACGTTCCTTCCAAGCTGAACTGGAGAACAAAGAGTGTCATCAACCTAGGCCAAGAGCCAGGATTTTCGGAACGTACAACGAGTTGCCCAGGTGAGCGATCCCAATGTTGGGTCAAAGTATACCTCACGTCCTTGTGCAAGTCGTAGATAACGATCTTGGCCCTATCACTCTCATAGCCATCTTGATCAAGCTCCAGCCATGCAACTTTATCGCCTTGCTTGGAGAACACAGGACTATGGATTGCCCCTTGTTTTCCTGACGTCAGCTCGCGTGGTTGAGTTCGACCCATGATGTCAGTGAGGTAGACCTGGCAGTACACTATGAGCAGGTGGATACGAGGTAAAAAAAAAAATGCATGCATTTTGCTTTGTGTGCCATGCTTGAGGGAGTTGAGGATCCTTCGTGGTGTACACGATATGAGTTGCAGAGACATCAAAGTCATCTGTTCCGCCAAAAGGCTCAACAGGGGAGTGCTAAAGCGTCCAAGTCAACAAAACCTATCGTCCCAATCACAACTTGCCCAACGTACATGACCTGTTCCCTTCAACGGAGCATGAAACTCAGTACCCATCTTCCACACCCTGTCTGGATTCAACTGCAGCAACACGCTGAACAGCTGAGGTTTCTTGGGACCAACCCAAGTATCCCAATGACGGACATACGTCTCATCATAGACATAGGCGGAATTGCCACGGTTCTCCCAAGCCTCGTCCTGTTCCCGGATAGAAGTCACGTTGCCATCGCTGTAGACATTGTCCGAGAAAACCAAATGCCTGGAAGCCGGGTTGTATCTAAAGTTGGTTGCCGTCTTGGAGGGGATCGAGCCAATGTACAAGCCTTTGGTAGCAATTTTCAAGGGCTCGTCGGATGCGGTTGCTGCACTGTATGAGCCCGTGCATTCGAGTGCAAAGATATCAAGATCGTTGTTCTTGCCCTCGACGGCGTGAGCGAGCGTGGTGCCCGTAAGCCAAAAGACCTCGCCTCCATTGTCGAGCTGGGTACCGGAGATGAGCAGAACGACGCTTGTGCATCATGTGGGGGACGTACAGGGATTTCAGCCGCGGCAAAGGTCGACTCGAGAGGGAGAACGACGAGAGACTTATAGTTCCTAGTGCTAGCTTGAGAGAGCTATGTGATATGTGGCATCTACTCTCACTTTTTGTCCTCAAAACTATACCTAGAAACGGTTACAAAAGCAAGGTCGCCTGCCTGGTTGGGGACTGCATCAGACGGTCTGTCGAGCTGAACCTGTAGCCATAGGGTCAACAACGACGAGGATCTTACTGCCCGGGCAACGCACAAGATCCCGGGGCGAAAAACGGTCAGAGCCTTGCTTGAGCGCAAAGCTGCTCATGGATGTAGAAGACATCGATGGCGATAAGGGGACCTGGGCAGCCAGAGCCCAGAGAGGAAGACTGAACATGGTGGTTCACAGAGAGATGTACAGTACTATCACACAGTCTACTCGCTCAGCGCCTCAGAGCTCTCGTCGTCGTCGTCGTCGTCATCGTCGTCGCCTTCCGTCCTCGCTGCCTCTGCCACTGTCCCAGTCTCAGAGTCCCAGTAACACCGTAATCTCACACGAAACTTCACCATGCGCTCCCCGATTAATTTTAGCAGCTGTGCCTGCTCGGCCGTCAGCGCTTTGCCCTTTTCGCAGACTTTGTGGGGTGCACTCAGCGTCGGCACACCCTTGTCCATGCGTGTTGGCAGTCCAAGCCTCCGCAGCTGAGGCTCCTCGTTGTGGGGAAATGGCTCGGGAGGGTCAGAGTATGTCCGCATGACCGGTCCAGCAGGCAGGACGACCGTCCGACTCGCTGTGTTTCCTGCCCGCGCAAAGTCCGGTCTTTGGAAGTCGGCGAACCACTGGGTGACCTCTTCTGGCTTTGAGTTTGTGAACATGATGCCCACTTGGCCGTGGATTTGCTACTCGGTTTTTCGTGAGATGGTCAGAAATGAAGATAGTTGGACGCACTTGTGCAAGTTTGTGGATCCCATTGAGGTGTTCTTCCTCTGGGGTCAGTCCAAGGGCCTTTGCCATGACCTTTCCTTTGGCGAAAAATATCCGTGCAGTCCTGACAGTGTCCCGTCAATCCAGGCTGGGCCAAAGCCATGGGGTGCTTACCCCTTCCACAGCTGTCGTACCGTCGACAGGTGCGAGTTCCGCATGTTTCCAACTTCAAATAACCAGCAGTATTTCCATTTTTTAGAGGTCTCTTGCAACTATTTCGCCAAAGCATCAGCGCCAACCCAGTAAACGACGTACAGCTACCCGACCTCGTTCATCAGCAAACTCTTATGCTCTTTTGTTTTCTTCGCAACCTTGGTCAACGACACTAGTCATCGCATCAGTCTGGCACCCTCTTCTGCGAGCCACGGCAGTCCTACCCAGCTTCGAGCGCTTTGATTTCGGCATCTCAGAGAGAGGTCAATAAAAAAAAAACTGATCGTGACCTGTCACATCTTATCCAATGACCGCCTCACAAGATCAGCTCAAATCCCTCGAAAGCACTCTCCTCAGTCGCACTGGAAATATTCCCCTCCACAAACGATTTCGTGCTCTATTTACCCTCAAATCCTTAAAAAACGAGGATGCTGTTCGCATTATTTCTCAGGGTGTGCCTCTCCCCAGCGGAATGTGTGTGTGTAGTGTGGTGACCGTATATTCTCTAGCTTTCTCCGACGACTCAGCACTGCTCAAACACGAACTTGCATACTGCCTCGGACAAATGAAAGTCAAGACTGCCCTGCCCACACTTGAATCTGTTCTCCGTGACGAGAACGAGGATCCTATGGTTCGCCACGAAGTACGTCTTTCCCTCAAGCATACCTCCTATCAATACCTTTTTAACCTGCAGCGAAAATCGACTGACAATAGGCGGCAGAAGCAATGGGCGCTATATCTTCCTCCTCTTCTCTTCCCATCCTCAGAGAATTCTTGACCGACTCCAATCGTAGCGTACGCGAAACTTGCGAAATAGCACTAGCAAAAATCGAATGGGACAACTCCCCAGAAGGCCAAAACCATGTTCTCAAGAACACCTCGTTCGTCTCTCTCTCTGTCTTGTCCTTAAATCTGAATCCTCACCCATAAGCTCAAAAACTCCCTTGTCTAGTAGCACGTATACCTCGATAGACCCAGCACCAGCAACATCGGCATTACTTTCCGGAGCCCCAAAACCCGAGCTCGTATCTCCCGAACGAATATCATCTCTCCAGGCGGATCTCACGAATACACAACTCGCTCTTTTTGAACGATACCGTGCCATGTTCGCTCTCCGAAATATCGGTACAGCAGAAGCAGTAAACGCACTCGCCTCTGGATTTTCAGACGACAGTGCTTTATTCAAGTATGGGATGTCCTTCTCATGGAGTTTTCCCACCCACATACCAATGTCTTTTTTTTTTTTCCCTTGGTAGACACGAAATCGCCTTCATCTTCGGTCAAATGCTCTCCCCGCATTCCATTCCCTCCCTCATACAAGTCCTTCAAAACACATCTGAATCAGCCATGGTCAGACATGAAGCAGCCGAAGCTTTGGGAGGCATCGCTACCCCCGAAGTATTACCCCACCTAAAAGAATGGATGGCCCGAGACGATGCACCAAGAGTCGTGAGAGAGAGCTGTCAAGTCGCCATTGACATGTGGGAGGTGCGTTTCTTGTATAACAGAGAGGCACTTCACTGATTCATCTCCAAAAAAAAAAAAAAAAGTACGAAAACTCGAGCGAGTTTCAATATGCGGATGGTTTGGTGACTTGAGCTTGGAATGTGTTGAGATTAGTGTATCTTTAAATAGATCCAAGTATATATATATATAATTGATGTTCCCCCCTTTTACATAACTTGAACCATCACTTTTCAAAAATATGCCACTCGATGGACACTCGTTTCTCATCTCCCAAGGCTGGTCTGGCACCGGCACCGGCCTTCGTCAAGACGCTCTCATCCGACCCCTCGCCATCCCTCAAAAACGTACATTATCAGGTCTCGGTAAAGACAGAGACGAGGCATTTCCGTTCTGGGATCAGTTTCGTTTGTTTTTTTTTTTTCCTTTTTCCCTCTTCCCTCGTGAATTTCTGATATATATATACATCACAGTTTGTTTTCTGTCGCGGCGAAAACTATTCAGGTCAAATTGCACAAAGATGATGATGACAATCCTTCGTCTTCTGTACGGTTTTTTTTACTGTTTTGAATACGAAATCCCTCATGTCATCGTATAGGACGAATCTAATCCCCTTCCTGCTTCAAACACCCAACCCTTAGACAGAACATCCACCGGTATCCTATCCAATAAAGCGCCCAAACGTGGTACACCCGCATCCAGTTCTACTGCACTCACCACGACCACAACCACGATCACGACCACGACCACCCCTCCCTCACCACCATCATCATCAAATCTCCTAACCACAGCAAAACAAGAAGCAGCCAAACGCATTCTTTACTCCCATTTCTTCCGTGGTCCCACTCTCAGTCCCGATTCCAACTCCAACTCCAACAACACGACGATTCCCAACACCCATTCTACAACAACAACTCAACTTGCGCCTAGCACAAACGACAATCCATCCAAACAGAACACAACCTCTATCCCCTCCTCCCCCAATGGCGGGGAAAAAAGAAGAAGAAAAACAACGCCCATGGCGATAGCGTTGGCAAAAGTCGAAATAACCGACCCCACCGTCTCCGACCCCACCGTCGTCGTCGGCCCTCCCAGCACGACAAATCATCAACCCAAAAGAAAACGGGACAAGGTCATCATCATCAACGAGGTCGAGGATGCGGACGAGGACGAGAATACCATCAACAACGCAAGCCAACAACGAAAACGTTCAAAAAAAGAGGAGAGAAGGAAGAAGGAAAAGAAGGAAAAGAAACAGCTCAAATTCAAGGCGACCCACGAGCCAGACGAGCCGATTCCAAGAAAAAAGAAACGTCAACGGTTGGATAGTCATACTTTGACTTCTATCATTGACGATACCACTCTTGCCCAAGATTTACAATCAGGAGTCAAGAGGAGGAAGAAGAAAGAGAAGACCCGAGATCGGGATCAACTCATGGGAGAGGTTTACCAAGACAGAAGCGAGCGTCAACATCACGAACAAAAACATGCTACCGAGAAAGGTCCTGTCATAATGGCATTGGAAGGACTCGAGTCAAAAAAGAAAAGGCGCAAGTCCAAAGTCGAGTAGAGCTCTTGTACCTCCCTCTCTCTCACGACGAGATCAATTCAAGAAAAAATGATATTCAAAAAAAAATCATGTAGATTTGCTACGAGACAGCGCAACAATAGTAGATTCAAAAAATACACTTTGAAAAAGCGAATCAAAGATCGTCTCAAGAACGAGCGAGCGAGCGAGAACACACACACACACTAAAATTAGGATCGGAGACTTCTCCACGTACTCTGCATCGCGATTCGCTTCGCCTATAAAATAAAAATAAAAAAGAACGATGATGACTTATTCCGCAAAAAAAAAAACCCACCTGCTCAAGAGATATCGCACCCTCTCTCAACTCCACTTTTTGTCCATTCAACCTATCATCATCGTCCTCATCATCATCGTCAAACCCAGACCTCGCAGCACCAGGCCTTATAGATCCAAACGCAGCTTTCCCACCGGCAAGCGAAAACGGCGTGCTCTGCACCGCCGTCCCGAACACACTGGCATTTTTCGATACCCCAAAGGCGGCAAAGTCGCTGATCACTTTACGGACTTTATGTGGTGATGATGGGGGCGATGAGGGTGGTGAGTGCGTATAGGCGGGTAGAGGTCTTATTTTGGGCGGTGGTGAGCGTGAAGGAGTATATAAAGAACCCATGGGATATGAATGGCGTGAGAGGTGTTGCCTCGACTGGAGATATTTGTCTGTGAACCGTGTTCCATGTACCTACCAAAAAAAAAATCCACGATCATGACGAATAGATGAAAGATGATGAATTGATAACTCACCCGCTTCAACGACTGCCGTGCTTCCGGTAGAGAAGACGCCGTCATGAACACATTCACATTATGTTTCGCCTCCTCACTCTCCTTATAAATACTCTCAATCACCACCTTTTTCGTACTTTCGTTCCTCAACCTCAACGTCTCATGCAATTCCCTCGCAACATCATCCACACTCTGATTCTCCCCGATAATCCTCCTTGCAACGGCTTGTCCAACTTCTCTGATAAGCCGTTCCATATCCAAATTTTCCAACACACTGCCGACAATAGCATGCGCAAGGAGATCGGCAGTTGTCAATGGAAGCATGAGTCCTGATGTGATATTTGTGATGGCTTGATAGAAATCAGTTGCATACTGGTATTTCTTCCATTGTCAGCACTCATATATACAATTCGGTATCGAAAGTATTCCATACCGAATAACCACTGAGCGCTGGCTCGCAAGCAACGAAAAACTAGGAAACAAAAAAAAGCATTAACGGATAACTCGAAAGTAAAAAAAAAATCAAGAAACGCTAAATTACCAGCGTAATGCCCCTCAAAGCCATCTCTCTCACAAGTTGTAATGGATCGAATCCATCAGGCGACCCATCGTCGAATCCTATATCTCTCTCAGTCAGCCAAAAATCATTCGCCATTCAACACACATACACACATGAGAAGAACTTTTTCGAAAAAAAAAGAAAGAAAGAAAAAAAAGGTTTAAAAAACTACTGACCATCACCATACTCCCCAATACCATGCGGGGGTGCATCTGCAATAAGCACAACCATCTTACTCGCATTCATCCTCCAATCCATCTTCAGCACCTCAGCCAACGCAGCTGTCACCGCCTCCGGTCCATCCCCACCCCCACTCGCATACAACGACGAAAGATCTTTATGCACCTGACTAATATCCGACGAAAACCCAAAACTCCTCGTCACATACGTATGATCCTGCGGTGGATGATCCCGAAAGGCCACAAGTCCAACTCGCAAATCTTCCGGATGTTGCAACTTCCCCGACTCGAAAATATACGCACAGATCGCTTCAATGTTCTTCGTCGCAGAGGAGATATAGGATCCTTGACTCCCCGTACAGTCTTGTATGAACACGAGGTCCCTTTTTGGCGTCGAGAAGTGTTATAAGAGCGGTTCCCCAAGAAAATGAAATTGATATGTTTTTTGTAATTTTAATTTTTTTTTCAAGAGAGTGTGCATAGCCGTTTTGTGTGTGGAGATAAAAATGGCTGACGATGACAGAAAAACTTACAACATCTTTCCGTCTCGATCTATAGGGTGCTGCGCTTCCTCTGCAGTCCACATCTGAGATACCTGTATTTGCGATTCAAAGATAGGCTGATAACCTGTCGCAGTCATGTTGAGATCCAGGTCCATGCTGAAAGTACTGCAGATGAGAAAAAAAGCTGGGCTGTGTGGCAAGACTGACAAGTTCAGTTGGAGGGGGCTGAACTGGTGATGGGATTCCTTAAAACAGGTCACAAGTCAAGTTTCGGATCTCACCGATCATCCATCATTATTATAGTCCGCAACGAGGCTGGCGCGAGGTCCACCTCCCTACGTACATAAACACGTATTGCTACCGTCTATGAGTACCACCAATCAGCCAGTGTGCCCATGACGTGCTCCATGCCCCAAATCCCACTGGTGTCCGCAAATTCCGAAACAAAACCATCAGCGCTGCAGTACAACCCCCTACAACCGCTGTTAATGTGATATACATCCTCAGCCTCGCGGCAGATGTCATCGCACGGTCGGCTCCGCCTGGTATAGCCGAATGACTGCATCGATTAACGAGCCAAATTAGTCGAATATATGTCAGTGGAGAGATAAGATCGCTTACGGCTCCATTGCGATTCTACAAATGGTATGGAATACATCTGCCATTTGCCCATCCTTGACACTAACAGATACAGGCACCTGCAGTCCGAGTCGTCGACAATATACGTCAGGCTGTACTTCATGACGCTATACCCACATTGCCGGCAATGTCGAAAATACAGAACAAAAGCACACACACACTTGTCAGAACACTCTGTACTCTTTTTGAACTAGAATTTGGTGTCTCTTTCTTACCTGCAGAGCCAGGTCCATATCTGACTTGGTCGCTACGAAAAGCGTCTGGATGTGATCGAGGTTGTATTGTTGCTGGATAACGTAGATAGTTTCAGCATTCCATGGTCAATATCCCAAGAACACGCACTCGTAAGTTACTGATGTACGAAAAGGAATTTGTGTCACTCGAGTCATGTACGTAAACAATGACATCGGGCCGGTCTGTAATTTTCTTCGAGCTTCGCAACGTCTCTGCCTCATAGCGCGAACCAAATTCCTGCAGCTAGGACAAGGGTAAATCTCAAGCATGTATACATGGACACAAGCACGTACCACCAAATACTTCTCTGACCCAACTATATCCACCGAGTTAACCACACTTATGGGCTTACTCGTCGGCTCATACGTTGCGTTGAAAGGCTTCCCAGCAAACGCTCTCAATAGAGAGGTCTTGCCTGAGCCAGCAGCGCCGCACACGTAGCACAAAAAAACATTCCTCGTAACCTTCCCCTTCCTTCTATCAGTCTTGCGAGGTCTTGTCACTTGCAGTGCTTCGGTTTGAGATGCACCTGGGTAGCCTAGATATGCGAGGTATGCTAGTGTCGTTTTATGATCCAGTAATGTCGTCATGCTATTTCCATTGGTAATGACAGTTGAATGACAGTTGAACACTGGGGCACTTGTGTTACGCACCTCCATTGGGCGAGCCACCCTTGTAGTGTTACAGCGCCTGCGTCGTCCGATAGCGTTGTATCAGGGAACTTTTGATCAGCCCATGGGTTCCCCGGAGATGTACTGAAGACATCTTCTAGCTCATCGTGTTTCAAAGCTCCATCTTGGTCCTGTGAAAGAACTTTGAGATGATCCAAGGGAAAAGTTTCAAGAATAAGATAGATACCTTGTCAAATGACTCAAAGATATCAGTAAAGAACTGATACCCGAGCGGACTCAGCTCCACAGAACAATCCGACGGAACATCAAATCTACCAGAACATGAACCCGATTAGTAATCATTTGCTCAGCCAAAGACATGACACTGGCAGCGTACTTGGGTGCAAGAAAAGCCTCCGTCAATCTTAGATCTTCCGCATACCCAAATTTGCGCAACACAGTCCAAGTAGTCTCAAGTCGACCACGTTGAATAAAGATAGTATGCAGGTAAAGAAAACCTGCTTCCGTCAGACCATCACCTCGCACGCCACCTTCTGCATGCTCATGCACCATAGCTTTGATTCCTTCGAGTTCTTGCAGCTGTAGGGGTGCGTCAAAGCATTTGCGCTGAGTTCAAGTTGTATGAACGGCAAGCAGGGTGCTATGAAGACTGAATATAGGCACCTGAAACTCGTTTAACTCTGAAGCGTCAAGGATTCCATCCTTGTTCATATCGCAGAGCTTGAATATTCGTCTAAGAGCTGCGACGCAAGCGGGCTTGAGGATCTACGGAACCATTGATCAGGGCTAAAATAGAGCAAGCCAGAAAAGGGGCTACGAGAAACGTACATGGTCGCGAGAGTCATAAAGGGGAGCGGTAGGGTGAAGGACGGCCTTTTGGGCAAAATAGAAGACTTCGGAAATGTTAAGAGGAAGCTTTGCCGAGCATTCAACGCACGTCTCAACTTCCTGTAGAAGACAACGCAGCTTTGAGTAAAATCAGGATATCTCAGGAGAGACTCTTGAACGCACCTTGAACTCGTTCATGATAGGAACGATCTCATCCTCAAGGGCCTCATTCGTGACCTCTCCGCCGCGCAGGTCAATTTTGTTGCCAACGAGAATGACAGGGACCTTGAGAAGAATAGTCAGCACATGAGTATGCATGCGAGAGATAACAAGAGTAGTACATTGACTCCAAGTTGGCGGAAGTGAGGAAGCCAGTAGGTAGGTATGTGGTCAAAGGAATTAGGGTTATCGATAGCGTAAACGACGCAGATGACGTGTGCCTTTCTAGTTTCTGATTCAAGGTGAGCACGGTCGTGTGGCCCAGCTGGAATGATGACGGGTGAGTAGATGAGGGCAAATGGAAGATGGCATGGGTACCGCCGGAGTCTACAATATATGTAGTAACATTTTCTGGAGTGACCTCTGGTGGGATGGTAACTTCTGGGACGATATGTTGTACCTAGACATATGAGCTCGGAATTATTCCACAGGAACGTCGACGCGCACATGGGCTACAAAAGATTCCTTAATTAGCGAGGTGATGATGGTGCTCTTGCCCACTCCCTCTGTGGCGCATCAGCAATCATACAGACGATACAATTTTTTTTCAATATACACACCATCGCCGACGAGGAGAATGCGGACATCTCGCCTCATGCTCGGAGTAGCTGTCTGGCCGACACTGCTATGGCCGACACGAATGCGTGAGTATCACGTGATATTATGCTTGGCCTGATATTCGATTACTCCAACACGATCATGACAAAGTACCGCACAGGGAGTGCACAGAGAGTGCGAGGCGATGTAGCTGGTTTGCATCAGTCGTTTGTGATGAGAAAGATTGGATTTTCTGTTATTTCTTGCAGATTCTATTTAGAGAAATAATATCACGTGGCTTCCCGATTTATCTTCATCAGACCACCTGCGGCTTGTTCTCGCACTGGCGCAAATGTTTGCAAAATTGCCACACGACATTGTCATCCTCGTCCTCGTCTCTCTCGGCCCCTACGAGCTCGCTGCAGTCGCACAGACCTGCAGCTTTCTTCACGGTCTTGTACGTTGAAATGACTTTCTTCATGGTCCCCAACTCATACCAGCTCCAAGGTCACCGAGTACGGCTGGTCGAGCTACCACCGCTCACATCCCAGGCCCTCTCTCAGCCTCTCTCGTGCTCGTGCCCTGTGGTCTCCACACTTTCTCGTCAAGTACGACGCTCTCAGTGATATAGCTTGGAAGACCAACACCTTTGTTGCTCGTCCTCTCTCTGATCCTTGGCCCATGAAAAACTCTCCCCTCCTCGCTATTTCTACCAATCGTCTCGTCGTCGCCTCGGGAAATTATATTTATTCTTACAAATTTGAATCCTGCGACGAAAATTCTGCTCCAGCCGTTACCTTTGAAGGTTCTTCCTCCCTTCTTGATGGACACGAGCGTTCCGGAGATATCTCGGGCATAACGCTCGTCGATACCTCAGGATATGACGACATATTTTTCATCGCCTTTCAGGACGGTCTAATTGAATGCATAATTCTTCGTCCTCCATCTGGGGACTCATCCCAAAACCAGCTAAGCATCACTCGACTGCATGCGAGCGCCCCATCCAACACGAATGATTTTTCCGAAAGTCTTTCATCAGCCTCTCACTTCCTTCTGTCACTCTCCTTGAATGGATCAGCCACTCTTGCAGATCACCGTGATCTTACTCAAAGTAATAGAACCAACTCCTCACTTACTTGGTATTCTAGTCTAGAGCTCAAAACACGCAGTTGGGCATCCCATCTCTGTCTGTCCTCGTCCATGCCTTACGCTGCTTTCGGCACTTCCAACTCATACGCTTCGTTACCGGTGTACTATCTTCCTGACCTCTCATTCTCCAACTCTGGCATACCCTCTGTCCTTCTCACAGCTGGAAGATATACTTCTTCCTCTGCAGTATATGGACTTTCCCAAGCGCCACCTTGTTCGCCCTGGGGTTCCTCACCGCAAATTCTCGTCAGCGGTTGGTACGACGGCAAAGTCCGGTGTTACGATCTTCGCCTTCCAACCTCACTGGTCTCCTACCCTGCCACCTCTATATCCACCTCCGTAACTGGATCTCTAGCGACCCGTTCAATTCCATCTCTCTCTCCCGTCCTATCCCTATGCAACCCATGGTCTTATGAATCCATTTATTCCATCTCCTGTGGCGGTGGCTCCGGTTCTCACATTGCCGCTGGTTTAGCAAGACATAGCGTTCTCTCATTCTGGGACGTTCGTAATCCATCAGGCGGTTGGAGTGTCCATGCACCTGGGAACGATCCTTCCCCGGTTTATTCTGTTATCCTGGAGAGTTCGAGATGTTTTGGCGCCACGGAGCGTAGACCTTTTGTGTATGATTTTGTGAGTATTGTGTAGGCAGCCTACCTATGTTTTTTTGGCCACTGATTTTTTTGACCTATGGTTTCAGGGACCTTGTGTCACTATCAGCACGTATCCTCCTATCACCCATACTCGTGGTGACAAACTCAAGCGATCCAAGACTCCAGCAAAGAAAGGTATAGACTACTACGTGACAAAATATTTTCATGGCAGCACCCCAACCGATCATTGACGCCCAGCTCTCCATCAAGTTTGTTTGTCTGTTTGTCTTGCATGCTGATCGGTGCCTATAATCTCGCTTGTATACCTATCATTAACGTAATTCATAGACTCTGAATTTGAGCACAATGTAAAATAAAAAAACATCATTTGGGTTTGACCTGTGAGTACAACAGAGGTATGTGTGCTATGTGATGTAAGCTAGGATAGGCAACAATGACAATGACAATGAGCGAAAGTGAGAAAGAGAATGTAGCTGCGGTTATGCTGCGAAAGAGACGAGAACTTGCGAGCTATAGAGATGATAGAATAAGAGCCTCAGTAAAAAAAATGGCAGAGCGCGAAAAAAATAAGTCCAAATCAAAAAGAAGGTGAGAGAAAGGTCAAGGCGAACAGCCAGAAAAAACAACACAACCCAAAATCATCAAGAACAAGGGAAACAAGTACAGCGAAGGCATAGATATGGGATAGTACATAACAAAAATGAAACTAGAAAAACAAGGTCAAAAGTCGGATAGATAAATATCGAGATGTTTTTTCTTTAAAAAAAAGAACCAAAGTAAAAGAAAAAAAAAGAAAGACCAATTACCCTTCAAAGGGAGAAAGAAGAGGTATCCACAAGAGAAACCATCTCAATTTGAAAAAAAACGAACCGTCGTGGCGACATCATCACCCATTCGCGCGCAGAAAGAGAGAGAGACATCGTATTCAAACGATCGCTTTCACTGAATCATCGTCGCCGTCGTAGATTGTGACCGTGTCGCCCAATTAAACAATTGTCGCATATCACTCATCGGAACTGTGTCCGCAGGTCGCTTAGGTTCCACAAGCAAACTAGACGAAGAAAACAAAAAACCATCATATCCTTTGAACACACGCACACAAGGATAAACCGTTACCTCCGACGATACAAATCCTGAAAATCTCCGCTACGCTTGGAATTTTCAAACGACGCATTCAGAAAATCCTGTACTTCCGGAATAGCTTTGAGGTTGTACGAAACTTGGAACCGCTGCATGTCTTTTTGTTGTTGTTGGTCAATTCAGACTGTCAGCCTCTCCACTCGTAAAATATAGACCCTCACCCTGGACGATACGCGCAAGCTTGTGATACTTGTTAAAGTTCAAGAGTTTCTTACTATTGTTGAGTGGCGAAGCTCGATGAGATGGGTTACCCTCTCGGCAAAACGTCACATCGGTCAAATACAAACCTGTTGATTTCAATCAGCCCGAAATATAAATATATATCATCTGTCCCGAAAAGACGCACCAAGAAAGGGAACTGCAGGCGGCGAGGTATTTCGAAGTCTTGAACGGTACTCATGGTAATTCCGACTGTGATCTGCAAGCTTCCGAAGCGACTCAAGTTGCGTCTTGGATTTCTGTGATACACCCTACAAAAAATCGTCAGCGCCGCGCAAAAAAACGAATAATGAAAAAATAAGCATAATTGTGCACTCACAGCCCAAGTCTGATGCAAACGAGCTATCGTCGACGAGTCCAAGGCAGCTAAAATTGATCGAGAAGTGGAATAATTGTTCAATGATGTACATCTCTGTTTCAGAGAATCAGTCATTTCGAGAGCAAGGGGGGAGAAAGGCAGAATAGCTCACATCAGCGACTTTGATAAAAAATTTGATGAGCGCTGTCCTCTTTTTCATATCTTGCTCGTTGAGAATGCTCTCAGCTACCCATCCAGTGATGACCGTACTCAGCGACGTAACAGCCTTGACATTCAGGTTTGACATCGACTTCGCATCACCCTGCTGTCCCTGACCCGCCTCCAAAACCTCCTCGGGTTGGATAGCACAATATAAAGTACACTCCATAATTGTCATCTGTCTCGCCAACTCCAAGGCGTCAAAATCTGTTACAAGAATATTCGAATATTCCTTCTTCCGTAATGCGACAAGCAATGTCTTCGTCATGTTCGGTCGTGGAATCTCAGAAATGGGTCCACTAAGGGCAGGGACGAATGGATTCGGTATGTCTCGGAGCCTTCGCTCCCCCTTTCCTATCTCTGCAGCATGTTTTCTAATCTCCAGAAGCTCAGAGATCCTTTGTGCAGGACCTGGGAAAAACATCGCCAGTGCCTCCTTTGTAAATGTTGTCAGCGTTGGTAATATAACATCATCGATTCCAATTCTCCAGTGAAGTTCCACCCAGGACTTAATCATATTCGCCACGCGTAATCGCACCGGTAAACCTTTCTTGTGCTGCCATAAATGTAATTCCTCGATAGACGTAGAGGCACTACGTGGAGGTACGAGATTATATCGCGCAATAATCGCCTCGACAAGCTCTGTCGGAGTCGTGAAAAGCCTGAAAGTCATGAAAAAGACAGATGAGAAAGCTGGGTCGACTATTGCATCATGAGGTGTCATCTTTTCTACCAGGGCCTCGATCGTGGCGCCGACCAGAATACCTTCGGTATTATATGCAACGTCTTCCAGGGAATAATCATGTGTGTACATCCAACTCTCGGGATCCTGATCAAATCCAAGCGAACCTGTGGTAAGCTCGCCACTGGTAATTTTCTCTTCCAACGCCGCAGCGCCATAGTTCTTGGTACTCCCTTCCCACGTCGTACAGTCGTCGGTTTTCGTCTCAACCGATACTGGAGATGGCAGGTCAGCTTCTATGTCGACTCTCACATCAATCTTAGAGAGAGAGAGAGAAGGTCGAGTATCGGCGGGAGATGTCGCAGCAGTGTCAATCGAATCCGCCCATGAGCTTTTTGACACGACACTATGGTCAGATCCTGAAGACAGCTCCCTCGTCCGCGAAAGCACGTTTGAAGGTCTAGGATGAATCGTAAGGTCTTCATCATCCCCTGACACAGGATTCTGAGCCCCACGAAGTACGTCCATACTGATTGCTCTACTCAACCCCCTGGTGGGACTCGGACGCCGAGATGGTAGTTGTGAATGACCCTCGTCGTTTGTATACGGCAGGTTGATAACAAATGGCCGTTGGACACCCGCACGATTCAGGCACACCTTCACTGCAGCAACACAGTCAGCACCAGCCTTCAATGCACCCGTCGCCGATCTGATCAATGCGGACTTCTCTTCCTCTTCAGATATCGAAGACACTAACGGCAAAGAGAGTCGACGAACAAAATTCGTCAACTCGCTGGTCACAGTGTATAGGCCTTCATTGACCGCTCTGAGGCTATTTGCCCTATGTAGGGAGATATCTGGGTGGCTCGTGACAGCCACAACGATGGTGAGAATTTTTTCAACCATGCTGACAATTTCGCGTGTGAGCTCATAAAAATGCCCAGTATTCGAAGCATGTGACGATCGACTGTAGGTATGTGCATGTCCAATGAACGCTGCGATGGTGGAAAGGTATTGGTCATGAGTGAGACGCAGCGCTTCCAGAACTTGCAATGAAGTTGTCGGGCCAGAGGGGAATTGGGGTGGTACTGGGGCTTCCGGGAAATCCTGTGACGAAAATGACGAAGATGAGGCACTGCTGATCGACAGTTCAGCCTTGTGCCGAGCCAATATTCGCTCCTTTGTCTGAGATAGTCCATTTCGAAGGTCTGCCACGCTTCTTGCACGCATAGGTATTGCTGGGGGAAAAACACCAATCGACTTCTCCCAGTATTGTCGTTGTCTGGGGGTAGGACTATTTGGAGAGAATCCGTCATCTGGGTCGTCGCGACTCCAATTTTGGTTCTGGGAAGATTCGTTTGGTTCTTGCGGAAGCTCGATCCCACACTGCACCGCAATTGCAACGAACCGGCGAACTTGAGAAAACACCAAACCACCCGTCTTCAACATCTCCATAATCTCATTTGCTAGCTCCTTTTCGGACAGACCGGTCTCGGAAGCTCGCCTCGCTTGTGAAACCAATTTAGCAAGAGTAGTGAGAAGTTTGCTTCGCTCCTGCGCCAGAACAAGAAACTTCCGTAGTGCTGGTGCGTCTCGGTTGATAGTATCGGTGCTGGTCAATATGCGACGCACACATGCGATGATACATGCTGCCGAAGGCTGAAAGTGGGTGATTCGATTCGCTCGTACAGCATTCTGAAGAAGAGAAAGACCATGAACCATTGGTACCATGATAGGCGCGGAGTAGTGGATAGGATCTGCTGAATAGTCAGAAGACTGTCGATTGTGTCTCCGGATTGCAGCAGCCGTCCATGTTGCGGACACCGAAGATGAACTGCGTGCGCGTAAAGCATGCTGGGGCAGCTACAATAACGTATGATCAAAAACAAACTTGGAAAAGATAAGAGACCGGTGCTCACTTGAATTGCCGAGTCTTTGGACTCCCCAGGGTCTGCACTCACATAATTGCTGGGAAACCACCCTCTTCGTCCCTCAAACTCACCATCCCACCAACCACTAGGATCCCGATTGAGTACATGTATGATGTTTCCAGTGCAAAATGACAAGCATGTTGTGTTTGACTGTTGTGGCTCATAGTCATGCATTGCAATGACATACTCGGAAGTAGCACGCATGGTATCATCTCGAGAAGGGCTCGATGGTTGGAAGGAAACATTGGGAGACATGACATGAAGAGACCTGGGAGGAGACAAGAGTGAAGTAGAGGCGTGGTCGGAAACTGGCGAGGTTGATACATTGGGCGAACGTTGCTTGACTATAGCCGAGCCGAGGAGATTCCTCTTGCTTGAACCAGATTCAGCCGAAAAAGGACCCTGCACAAGTTTGACCTTGGTGTCGACAATAAGGCGGGAATTATGCATGGACCTGTCTATACTCAAATCAACAGATGGATCAGAGACCATTTTTAGAAGACAAGACAAGTTTATGTCCGTACTCACTCTTTATTTGGACACTAGCAAAGGTACTCCGTATTATGACCAGACAGATGCAATAGCGTGCTAATGGATAGGCAGTGACAAATTTATGGAGTCAGCAACAGCGATGAGAGATGTGGAGATTGCCAGGCACGAATGAGCAAGGCAAAAATCTGAACTATCCACAACAGACGCAAACACAAGCAGGCTTATACCTGGACTCATCACCCTCCATGAACTGCAGAGATGTAGCAAAGATGATTAAAGTGCATCCTGGATACTGTTTCTCTTTGTCTATAAACTCTGGTAGTAAAGACTTGCGAACGCGCTATTCTAGTAACCAAGATATTGATCACGTTCCGAACTTTGATCCGCAAAGAACACAACACTGCTTGTCTCTGATTGTCCTCCGCGCTAACATGGAGACCTCTCAGTCGCTCTCAGCAGGCTCCTGATCATGATGTTAAATTCGCAAAGAGTCTTCACTTGATCATCGGTTTTCTGATATGACTCACTATGATAGAGCGCAGTAGTGTTCGCAGTAGTGTACCTCGGTGGGCACCGAGTACTGGGTTTTCATTTCACCCAAAACGGGAATGATCATATAGCGCTCTCCTTCTCCCGAATAACTAACTATCAGGCATTTGCATTGCAGTCTCTGTAGGCATTGTCAGCAGTCTTGGGTACTGAGATCAAGAGGACAAGGCGAGCAGAGGGGTCATTCCCTTGGGATTGCGGTCGGCAAATGGATAAGATTGTTGGATTCACTTTTAAATGGTACCCAGGTTCGTTGAAGGGGTGTGAGAGTTCTCACGAAAGGCGACTTCAAATTCAAGTGGAACTACGGCATGTCACTAAACAAAAACATGCCGCTGCAACTATACCTAGAGGCATTTAGGAATAATCAAGTTTATTTTGTTTGAGTTTCACTTGCCAGACAATAGTAAGACATAGTTCTACATCATCTACTAGCTGAAGTCATAGTATCATGTAAACTTCAGTTCTCGTGCCGTTTTCGAGACTAAGTTATTTCTTACCTCAGATTTAAAATCTATTTTGACGTCTCTGGTCACTTGCTAACTGTCGATCTTGAGGAAAGTAGAGAGATTGGATGACCCCCTGTAGGAAATCTGAATACCTAGATTCCCCTAGAATGTTCCGTGTCAGACCTGAATCTCAAGATTTGGGGATCTCCCTAGGTGCCAGAATAGATCCTGAGTTATATCTGGAATTTGTCTTGATGGTGTCCACTGTAGAATAACATGAGCTACCAAAGGCCATACAATGAAGTTTCTCCTCAGGATACAATGGAAGTCCTAATCATTAAACTTGCCTTTTAATAGCTTCTACCATATGACAGAAGCTTTGAGTCAAGTCGCAAATGAAGTACTAGTGTAGTTCACCCACAGGTGGTTCAAGTACTTCAACTACACAGTTGATACTGCTACGGGAATCACATTTGTCCCGGATTTCTTCAGAAAATTAGAGGTTTGTACTACACCCTCTAAGGATTCCTTTTCTAGTTAGATCAGGCCCTGGATTGATAGAAATGAAAAATTCATTATATAGTGGGAAGATCAATAGTTTCATTCTTGTTGAATGTTGCTTCTATCAATTGGAGTTCTAACTGTTCTTACTGTTGGCCTAGCCTTTCTCCTTGTCCTCAGGCGCTACTTCCTCAAAGGTCCATTTGCTAACATTCCGGGACCGTCATCAAGCTCGATCATCACTGGTGACTTTGAGATTTCACCATTATACATGCCCTGACTCATACTTCTATGAAGGCAACTTTCTGGAGCTATTTAACGCAGATGGCTGGAAATTTCATCGTCACATCGCCTCAACATGTATGACTCTTTTACTCCGTGAATTACCATTGATCGCATCCGATTAGATGGTGGTGTCACGAAGATAAATGCGCTTCTCGGGGTGCGAACCCATGAAAATGAAATGGTACTCAACAAGTCTAATGCACACTGATAGGAAAAGCAACTTTATGTTTTTGATCCCAGTGCACTATACACCATCATGATCAAGGTGAATCAAGGTACCAATATATCTTCTCTTTGCTAATCTGTATCCACAGAATGGTCAATCATGGACCCTCACGGAGCGTTTTGCCAGGTGAGTGGCCATCGCTTCGCTTTTCGGGAGTTCATCATCGATTATCTAGTGCAAACCTTGCTTTTTTCGGCCCTAGTATCGTAGCTTCTCGTGGTAGGTCTTGTGATTTATAACATCGCTCAGAACAACATTTCGTCAGGCGACATCCATCGCAAGCACAAAAAATTGTTCAACCCTGCATTCACTAATGCGAACCTCAGAGAACTGGGTACCATTTCTCGTTTTTCGTTATCCACTTTGTCTAATTCTTACAGTTCCTATGTTCCACACCGTTAGCAAAAGGGTGGGTCTTCGTCAGATCATGACCACTGTGCATTTACTTGTACCAAGTTGCATAATTCCCTCTTGTCTCGGGTCCAACAAGGCTCAAAGGAAATCGACATGTACACCTGGTTTACTCGGACAGCTTTGGAACTTATCGGCCAGACCGGGTTAGGTTACTCGTTTGATACTCTCAGTCTTGACACCGCAGAGCACAAATTTAGTAAATCAGCAAAGGAGCTTGTGTAAGTTATTGTATTGTTGCCTTTTATCCAGACCTTTCAGTGCTTTACCAGACCAGCTGCCATTCCGATAGCTTTCGCCCTTGCTTATATCTTACCATGGGCGTCAAAGATTGGATCCAGAGAGTTTCAACGATGGGTTGTAGATAAAACCCCGTGGCGCGCACTCCATCGTGTACGGGATATCCTCGATGCCATGCATTGCACGTCTATGGGGATATACGAACAAAAGAAACTGGCCTTCAAAGAGGGCAGTTCACACGAGCAGATCGGGGGAGGGAAAGATATCATCAGTATCCTAAGTAGGTTGATCCTGGTCCTCGCGTTGCCTGCTCTCACCTCCATAACAGTGAAAGGAAATATGGCCGCTGGAGAACAAGATCATATATCAGAAGAGGAGATTATAGCTCAGGTTGGCCATATCTTGAGATCGTGCATGTTACACATATTAATTTGAGTATAGATTACGTACGTGTCTGCGGTCTGTCCTCTCACCATGGGCTCATTCGCATTAGAACAATAATTTTTGCAGCTATGGATACGACCTCTTCAGCTCTCGCCCGCATATTTCTTCTCCTTGCCTCCCATCCAGAAGAGCAGCAGAGACTTCGTGAAGAAATCAGTGTTGCACGCCATTACGGCGACTGCCTTGATTATGATGCTTTGAATAATCTACCCTACATGGATGCCATCATTAAGGAAACACTTCGTCTGTAAGTCTTCGCCCCCAATCACGAGCATATTCTGATGATTATTAGCTATCCCCCAGTGTCGCAGATAAGTCGGATGTAATATCTCCCTCACTGTTTTCGAGCTCTTATGTATGCTAACTAACTTGGATCAGCAACAAAGAAGATGTTTTACTGCCTCTTTCCACTCCAATTAAAGGCAACGATGGCACAGAGATAACGGAAATATATGTACCGAAGGGGTCCACTGTCGATATATCTATTTATGGTGCATCTGAGTCTGTGATTACCTCAATGCGTCGTTGTTGACTCCATTATCCAGGTGCGAATCGCAACCCTGCTGTATGGGGACTTGATGCTTCGGAATGGAAGCCAGAACGCTGGTTAACGGACTTACCGAAAACGGTCTCGAGTCTTCCCAACGCGGGGATATATTCTAATCTGTAGGATACCTTAATTTTGCTCATGCACTCATGCTGATTTTTTCGGTAGCTTGACATTCATGGGTGGTCCGCGCTCTTGCATGTACATTTTCTTCTTTATCTTTGATGATCTCGGGACTGATAGCTACTGACAGAGGATTCCAATATGCACTGCTTGAAATCAGTACGTCACCCTCGCTTCACGAGATTATCTACTCAATCTTTACAGAGGTGGTAATTTGTACCCTTATCCCCTCATTTTCCTTCAAGGAAAGCAACAAACCAATCAAGTGGGATATGGGAAGCATAGCTTCTCCTCGTGTTGAGAGTGAAAAAGCTCATACGCTGCCATTACTAGTGACTCCATTGACTTGATTTCCATATTGGGAAGAGTTGATTGAGATGACAAATGTTCTACCCTAGGGTTTTTGCCCTTGATGGGTCCTGGGTTACCTATCATCAACTCATGATTAAACCCTAGTTTTCTTATGTAAATGTAGCTGGTTCCTAGTGACTGCTATCTTACTTTCAAATTTGGGGGTCTCCCAGACTAGAGCCTCTTGTCAAAACTCCCAGATCAAATTTATTTTGGTGACTAATGGGGAAGAGTAAAGACTTACTATTTATTTTGCTGATGACTTTCCCCTCTGTCATAAGCTCATACAATGAAATTACTCCCTGAGATAGTTGTTGGAATATCAAGCCAATGTTGTGATCTGGCTGAAGGTTCAAGAACCTTCTAGAATTTTTTCCTTAGTATATAAGTTTAGTAGTTTGTTATATGTACTGGTTTGCAAAGGAATAAACTCTGTTCCAAGCCAAACGAACATGTGACTCGATTTTCACAACAATAGTGCAGGTCAAAGACAGTCTCAATCAATAGTTCCTATCAAATGAGAGTAGCTTTGTGGACCCTGTCACGGTACAGCATGAGGTATGTGATTGCGATACAGTGATATCACTTCTGTTGCGTCCCAGACTTTCTCATATGCTACACTCCTAGATTCCATTGCTATGGGAAGTTTTCCATCTTGAAAAGATTAGGGCCGGGTAATCGTATATGGGTGAATTCACACACTGGCCTCTTCAATGCCAGTTCCACGCTCTTGGGCCCACTTTCGCGTCATCAGTTTCAGTGAAATTTTCAAGCAAAGTTTTTTCATACCCCGCCCAACTTGGACCACAAAAGACATACCGAACCTTGCAGGAAAAGTTGTTATAGTCACCGGAGGAAACACCGGGATTGGAAAGGAAACGGCAAAGGTGCTCATTTAAAATTTGTAAGGGGTCAGAGCCTCATTTTATGCACTATTTAGGCTTTGCTCGAACACGATGCAAAGGTCTACTTAGCTTGTCGAAGTGCAGAGAAGGCAGCAGCTGCAATTGTAGACTTGGAAAGGGAGACCGGAAAGACGGCAATCTTCCTACATCTGGACTTATCTAGTCTCAAGAGCGTGAAGGAAAGTGCTGAGGAATTTTTGAGGTAAGTCATGACCAGCATTCAATTGCAGAGTGTGCCTGACCGATTTCTACCTTGTCAGCAAGGAAAACAAGCTGCATATGTTAATTAACAATGCGTGCGCCCACTTAGTCACATTTTGACCTTATGCTTCATTGATTAGTGCTGTCATGTTTCCTCCTCGCTCTCAATTAGTCGAGGGGTATGACCTCGTATTCTATACAAATTCAATGGGTAAGTTATTCACCATCTAGCTATTGGGGATTACAAACTGAGTTTGTAGGCCATTGGTACCTGACAAAACTGCTCCTACCAATTCTCCTAGAGACGGCCAGTCATTCACCTCCTAGGAGTGTACGAATAGTCCACCTCTCTTCTTCTGTATCCTACTTTGCCTGCGAGGATGGGTTGGTTTTTGGCGGCTTCAAGGATGGGCCCGAACGCAATAAATTATCGATGTATGAGCTTTACATACAAAGCAAATTTGTGTGTTCGACCACTGCCTCGGAAATCGCCGAGACTTATTATGTGAATAATAGGCCAACATTGTCGTGTCAAATGAGTTCCATAGGCGATATGCTGAGCAGGGCTTGGTCTCAATATCTGTGAATCCAGGTCAGTGATCGCCTATGTGATATACCGCCACCGCTGAAACTACCCCAGGCAATATCAACTCGACGCTTTACCGCTACATCGATGAGAATATAACACTTAGATTTCTTAGGGTTAGATTCTCTTTTTTTACCCCTGGTTTTGAAAAATGTCTGATCACCCTCGCCAGAAACTCATAACCCCTGTTTCCCTGTTCACACCTGAGCAAGGTGCCATTACACAACTGTATGCCGCTACTGCAGAAGAGGCAGGCAACTACGGTGGCAAGGTGAGTTTTCATCGTTTTTCTTTATCACCATATCTAACTATATTTCTAGTTCCTAATTCCTTGGGCGCGAGTGGGAAAACCCCGCCCGGAGTCAGATGATATTCGACTTGGGAGAGACTTGTGGACATGGCTAGAGGAACAGATTCAGGATATATAATATATTTAACTATATGTTAAGCTCTACAATAAACCTATCAGTTGGTCATGTGATATCATTTCTTGAGTTCACGTCAACTGACCTGCTTCATTCAATTCATGACTCACACTAAGAAAGACGCTTCCTCCCTCCTTTCTGACTCTATCTCTATCTTTACTAAATCTGCGACTCAAGCTGTATGTCTCCTTGACTCACTTACCCAACTGATTGTTGAATTCCATCCAGTTTGATGTGTTCCAGAACCAAGTTCACAATAGCATTGCACGCGCAGAGACTGATGCACGACAAGCGCAAATCCAACGAGATGAAGTATTAAAGGCATTGCAGGATTCAACAAATGAGTCACAACGACTCAAAGATCATATTTTGGAGCTGAAAGCCCAGGTTTGTGTTCATTACATCGCATTGAAGTCATTGCCTGTACTTTGGTGATGATGACCGACGTTCAGACGCCAATCGACTTTTTGCTTTGTTGAAATTAGCTCATATGGTACTTCTGTCCAGATAAATCACCATATCGAGAATTATGCCTTGCTGCAACGCGAAACCAATCAATGGAAAGATCAAGCGAAGAATTGGCAAGAGCATTTCCTGCGTGTTGAACAGGAACGATGTTCGTTATCTTCACGAGTGGACGAACTGGTCTCGAAACGACAGGTAGTTTGTAGAATTCGTCCTCTGCTCTGTCCGGTCAATTGACTTGTGAATGGTAGATTTCACCCATACCCAAAAAATCTACCACACTGTTGGCGACACACTCCGGTGCATCTCAACCGCCGACATATCATTCAGCTGTACCTAGTTCCTCCACCCAAGACGCCAATTTCGCTCAAAGCCCTACGTTGTCACGGAATTCTCGTTCGACTGCCAAGTCAGTCAAGCGGAAGGTACCAAACCAAAGCGAATTACCTCCGTACACTGAAGTAGTTCAAAGAACCAAAGCTCGCACCTCAACTACAACTCATCCCAACCGTTCCCCTGCCCAAGTGACCGCTCAACCAGCGGCAACTTCTCGCTCAAAGAAAGTTGCTTCACCTCCGGCCGTGTCTGCCTCTTCAAATACCATCACCTCAAAAGAACCCCAACAATTTTTTATTCGGAGAGTACGCGCTGTTTTCGAGGTCAAACGAGAAGAAGAATCAAATGAGGACCTTGATAAACCTGTACTGCCCGAGTCACCAGAAGAAACCGTATCGAGCCCTCGACGGTCCCATAAAACCAGACGTGCCCGACAGATCATAGATGATGACGATGATTATGTACCTGACAACGTTTCTCAATTCGACAAAGATGCTGAGGATGATGAACTCAGGATTGAAGCTGGTGTAAGTTTACCAATTCAAATCAAGCGGTTATTCTGATCCACAATTGTTGCTTTCTGTAGGATGATTTGAGTTTCGATATTGACTTGCCCTCCAGTCTACATCTTTCCACTTCAAAGACACCAAATAAAAAGCGGAAACAGGGCATGTCATCAAGTACCAAACGTAACGTCAGACGGAAAACATAAGCATTCATATCCTTTGCGGTATATTGTAGTCCTACTTTTGTCATCCTGAAACCCTGTAATTGTGAAAAATAACCATTGGTAAGAGATATTAAATAATATTACATGAGTTTTGAAGAACTGCCAAATCCACCAGTGCCTGACTTTTTAAGAGCACGGGAAGTAGCAAACAATACACCATCAAGGAGAGAAGCAACCGTCAGAACCCCTCCGACAATTGCACACGTTCTAATGAATGATGACGTTGGCATACACATTTTGGCGGTAGAATGGGAGACATACGATGTGACAAAATGAGCGAAAGATTGTCTTGTATCAGAGTGTACGACAAGAATGGGCGAGATTTCATAATTGAAGAAGGCACCAGGAAGGCCTTGTGTACCATGATGAACATGGATACCTCCAGGGGTTTCTCCAGCACTGCCCTCCGCAAGATCACGTTCAAAGTGAGTGACACTATACTGATGAGTATTGACCTAGATAGACCCCAGTCAATTCACCATGCATGTAATTCCTTGCGCCGAGAGAACGTACAGTTTTTCCATCCATAGTCCGGAATTGCGTCGACACGACCTTGAGGAAGTACTGAAACATGTATTGAGCCTTTGAGGTACGGTAGTGGGCACCATCGAGCGGATTGACAGCAAGACCAAGACGGTTTTTCATTTCACGGCCTGCAGCAGCTTTCCAGTAATCATATTCGTCGTCTCCTAACCACGATCGATCCCTTTTCAGATGATATCGCGACTAAGGGTGAACGATTCATCTCACCTTCAAATGCAAAGTGATGGATGATATGGGAGAAATCATGTCGATTACCGTCATCCCGGAGGTAAGGCACCAGCTCATAGAGGTTGCGGGAATTTGACTGGAAAGAACGTCCGGGAGAAAGATGTATATTCCCGATAACTTTGTTCACGCGAATACGACCTGAAACACTACATCCCTCATCAGCCTGTTCTTGAAGCTTTTCTGCCCAGCCTTCATTTTTACACTATGCCAAAACACATATTCAAGGTTTGGACCTGACAGGAAGAAATTACGGACCTGTTCGATGGCATCCGGATTTGAGAAGCTCCAGCCACGATTGACATAAGCCATTCGGACATCCTCACAAGTATTACAGCAACCACCTTCAGGCGCAAGACCACCATAGCAAGAGCCACAGTAACCCTTCTGCTTGACTTGGTTCATCTTGTCCAAATCATTCTGCAATTGAGCGCTGTATGAATTTGGCACCATGGTTCCCTCCTTGTTCAAGCGTATCTTCAGAATGTTGTGTGTGATATCGCGTTGAATTTCACCACTAATGTCCATCACATCCAAACTAAGCACTACAATCGGTGAGTTCGAGAGCATAAGTACGCTGAAAACATGAAGATAAATTCTACATACAAAAACAAGGGACGCGGGGGAAGGTGACATTCAGGTTGACGGTGAGCTTTTCGCCTCTGCTCTTATCCACCACGATTGAGGTTTCCGTATACACTTTTCGATAGTCCAAAAATTCGAGTGAAGTGAAAGTGAGGATGATTGCGGCGGCGATGAGTGTCACTAAGAGTGGGGATAATTATGTGGATATGAACTCTCCATGAGAATGCATGAGACTGACGAAATGCGCCGGTGCGAGTCTTGACTTTCACATCCTCTGTCGTCTGCCGATGGTTAGTATTCATTTACTGCAAGTCTGATTTAGCAAACCTTTCCAAAGGCATCCATGCCCTTGAGACTACTGAAGATACCTTTCGCCATCGTGACCAGTTTCCTTCCTGGAAACGTTTATCTAGGAATCCCTAGTTTATCAGAGGAGAATACAGAAGAATTATGCCTCATCCTCAGAAACAGCTAGTTGGCTCCACGTGATCAAAATCGACGTGTCAAGACAGCTGAGACATTGATTGATTGATTGATGTCAACAGTGTATACAATGTCAGGTTCACTGAACGAAAAAAGGTCCATTGGTCCAGCAGGCCCTGTCGCTACTGTGCAATACGATCAACCCCTTGTTTTACCCTACCAATAAGATTCATAACTCCATCACGAAGTCCGTCAGCCTGCACTCCGACTGCATCACTGCTGGTACGGTAGACACCACTACCGGCCGCTCCCCCAAGACTGACGTTGACACCACCAAGATTCAGATTCAATATGGGGGCATTCGATGCTGACTCGGGCGGTGGATCGTAAATGGTTGATGGGAAGTCCTCTGCTGCCGAACGAAGCATTTCAACGTAACTAAAGAGGGATTCACTGGAGGAAATCATGTGCAAATTTCCTTTGGGATGCGCACCTTGACGAATTGTGGATACACGTCCCGCCAAGGAGGAGATGAACGCCGGCTCCGGGTGGAAGAGCTCCATTTGAGGCAGCGGCGGGATCTTGATTGTATAATGAGACAGCTCTCGCTTCTTCATAGGTGGCACCACCAATCATGAAGATGATAACATCTTGAGGGCTCAAGAAGAGCGTCAGAATAGAACTGGGGGATCTTTATGATTTTCAACTGACCGTTGCAATCCTTGATTCAGGCCAGTGGCCTCCAGGAAAGGATAGCTTGTCTCCTTCAGTCTCCCCTTAAACAGATTTTCCAGAGTCTGTGTAAGATGGGGACTGTGCTGAGTGTAAATGTTCTCAACGCCCTAATATGGAGCGTAAAGGTAAGCTGGAATGATAGAAATTCAAGACAAAGACCTGTACCTTAAGTCCTTTCAGAGCAGAACGGCCTATTGCAAACAAAGATTCCGTTGAGAAAAGGTCATCCTGTCGCTGGTCTGCTCCTGCAACGTTGAGTGCCACGTAGACAAGCTAAAAGCAAAATATTAGATTATAGCCATGTGTTCAAAGAAATTAACATTCACTCTTGCTTCTTCGCGGGACACACCATTCGAAAGTAAGAGGTTGATGAGATTCGCGATATTTGATTGCTGAGATTTCTGGTAGCGAAGAGCATAAAGTATTGCAATTTTCAGTTTATTCCATGGTGGTACGGCAGGATCTGTCACGATGGACTGCACAGCCTGAGTTGCGAAAGACCTTATGAATCCTGGTCATTGTTCTGCCAAAAGACGGACCTTGTAATCAACACCCGAACTTGTCGCAAGACCTTGCTCTATCTCTCCTACTTCCAACAGCTTATCCCGCCCCACCAAACGACTGAGTTCGCCGACGAGTGCAACATGTTTACTCACATTTCCTCCCAGCTTCCTGAACTCCGGATACTCCTCAACGAAGCGTTTCATATCCGCGATAGATTGTATGTTGGCCGGGGTTGATGCTAGAGATCTTGATTGATAACTCTGAACGTAATCCTTGAGTGCTGTTCCAAGGTCACCGAATGTAGATAGATGATGGGTTTGGAAAAATGGATCAGTTGAAGTCGTCAATGTAATTTCCTGAAGTAGGGTGAGCCAAGTAGCCCACGCCAAAGGAGAAACGTACTGAAAGTTCTGACCGAATATCGGGAACCATTCGGAGATCGACTCGACCATTGTGTATTCCCAGAAGTTCATGTACCATGGCTTGATACGTCCATTGGGTAAGAAGAGGTGTAACTGGATCATTCCTACGATCGAGGATTAATAACAGAGGTGGGACTTGAGTCAACCTGAAATCGAAGAGTGAAGATTCAGTTTGAATATGATGCTACATTGCAATGATTAGCGGAGGGACTGTTGAGATGCAATGCAGATGTACCTGTATCTCTACACCCAACTTCTTAGCCATTGCACTCATTCTCTCGTACCGAATTATTGGCTTCTTCCTTAGACTTAGCAAGACAGCAATGAGGCCTTGGACATGACTCTCAAGTGCATCTGGATTCCAGGAACTCGGACTCTTTCCATAAAGTGGTCTGGTCATCGTGGGTGCATGATTCAGGGAGAACAAGGAAGGAAGCAACGGCGTATAATCTGCAAAATATTCCTGGCATTAGGTTTAGATGCATGACAACTAATCTATGTCACTGTGGCACACCTGGACCTCCCGCACTACCTCATACTCGTCTACTTCAGCTAGTCTCTCTATCTTGGCCTTTGTCAAGATATTGCTAAAATCTGAAAAGCGACAGTCAGCGGCCAGTCGCAACTTGGGTACCATCCAACCCGATTCACCCACTGACACAAGTAATACTCTCCGTATTTAGGCTCTCGGAGCTCGGCTTCTAATGCTTCCATACTCGACTCGCTGCTTTGGAGGAAACAGACACATTTCATGTGAGGCATGCGATCTCTTTTCTTGTTGTCTATTCGATCAGTCAAGTACACTTGGTATGAAAGTAAGGTGGACTGCGTTGAGGCAAGCGAGACTATAGGTGTCTAGCAGAGAAGCTGAACTGGGTCATGCACCATGCTATATAGCTTTGAGGCATACCGTGTGCGAGTCCAACAACAAGACTTTCATAGCTGAGGGTGTTGACACCAGCTTATTGACATAAGTCTCGACAGCCTTCAAGATATCCATGTGCGCCACACTGTATACGAAAGAGGAACGTAGCATTATGTAATTGAAGTCAATCTCACTGTTCGTCACTGCCTCTGCTCCCCAGACACATCGAAAGAAATATATTCTCCGTTACCATTTAAGCTAACCTCACTTGCTCTTCAACGGCTCTATGGACTCATTCTTCTGTAAAGAGCTCTGCCGTGGTTTATCAGAGCAAGGACCCGCGATCTGTAACTTTGAAGTTATCGATGCTGGACCTTTGCAAGCAATGGCTCATATAAAGATATTGGAGGGACATGTTCTTCAAGTGTCGCTTACATATCAAGGGTACAAGGTAGAGCTTCCTGCTATGCTCTCGTATTGACTAATAGCACTTCCAAAGATGGAATGTAAGCCCAACAAGGAAATAACCCAGACATTCGAGACAATTGAAGACCTCCTCCGTACAATCAGTCCTCTTTACGTGCAACGGCATAGTGAAATGTTGTTTGAGGCACTCAAGCAGCTACCTTGAGAATGTTTATCATTATGATATTGTGAGTATCTTGTGGTTTTACGATATCAACTAAACTTGACGAACAATTTTGCACTTACACTAGGAGTCTGACCTCATCATCAACGCACGGCGTTCAATGACCCACCGTGCTTTCTGCTCCATAATACTTCTTCATACTCCTTTCGAGTGAACACGGGCCCGCCCTCTCTTACTCGTTTGATAAGTGTTCGCACCCAGGTCCGGTCCTCCTGATTTCTGAGGCAATTCGCCCACCATCTATCCATGCTGTTTCGAAGATCACTAGCTGCCAGTCTATCAAATTCGCTCTGCTCATTGAGCACGTGCAATAGAAATCCCATATTGAGATGCTCAAGACCCAACTCCGAGAGACATTTGAGGATCCGTGAGATACGAAGGTAGTTGTGAGAGGAGGCTAGCATGCCCGGCAAGTTTTCATCCGAGATGTCCAGCGTGTACGAAGCATAAGATTACACCCACCGACAAGGTTCCGATAACGTGCTTCAAAATCCCGTGGGGGGAGAGCTCGATCGAGGAGTCCAGTTTCCGATGACAACAGTCGCATACCATAGAAATCTAACATCAGCTCATACGACCTGATAACTCGTGCCATGATTCTGGTATTTGCTTTCATGGATTGAATCTCATGTGGTTGAAGAGGCTGAGACTCCAAATTCACTCCAACTTCGCGGATTGGGAATCTGTGAATCGTCGACATCAGCTTCTCATTTGACGTTCAGGGGCGGTTACAAACAGCCATTGAATGAACCCATGTTTATACTCCAATTTTCTGTAATCCCCTAGCCATCTATACGAAGAAATATCACCAAAGATAACTCTGGAACGTGATTTCGTGCCTACTGTTCATGTATCTCATCAACGAGTTTATTATCTGGCCTACAGCGCAGCGTATTCGAATAAAATGACAGGTTCTCAGAGGCATCGGTGTCCTCATCCACGCCAGGGTAATTGTCAATGAACTCTTGAACATCTCGTGGAATCGACATGACAGCAGGTCTTGCCCGATTGTTGCCGAAGACGGCGGTAGCCCTTGGGAGATGGGAAATCCAACGAGTCATACTCATCCTGCCCAGACTGAAGGGAATACGTGATCTACAATCACAAGCGATCAGAAGTCGATCATCGTTGGGCACCATGCTGTCGCTCGGCATCTTCCACTGGACACACGATGGTTGCCTTGCTGTCTCTTTTCATACAAGCTTGTAACGATGACTAGTCCAATGCCATGACCGTGTGCACGAACGCATCGAACTGCTAAACACCTCAAGAATCATTCAGAAGTGTGTCACGTCTAGTTCGACATCAAGCTCAGCCGATTGAAACCACCTGGCCTCTCATGAACCGATTGATTGACATGCCTTATTAATTTCAGTTTTCCAGTGACTTATCGGGTACCAAATACGAGAAAATATGAGAGCAAAGTTAACACAAGCCTGACAGGCCTCACACAACACGAGCACGTCACTGTGGCGTTCAGACTGCAGCATGCTCCATCAATATTCAAGGGAATCTATCTCTGCAAGTCCATTCCAAACGGATGTTGAACCCTTACATGTAATTTTTCTGCCAAAATGTTCTAATGTCATTTTGTACAGTTCAGACTGAACTTCTTTCACACCACCTTGTTTTTCACCGATACCAACGGTTCTTTCCAGTGAACCCATGTTCATGAACTCGGCTAACTCCGTTCTGTCGTCGATAGACTCGCTGCTGACAGAGCCACCGTGAGATTAAATAACTCCATCAATGTAGAATGTTGCGAGGAAGAACGCCGATAAGCTGTCCACATCAAGCAAGCACAATGATCGTGGTCACATTCTTCTACAAAATATAGCCTTGGTGGCGAGGGCGTGGAGACATGTTATTGTTAAGGGGATTCGATTCGCGACACGATGTTCAACATACCCTTGATGGATTCTAGATCAGACTCAGATCAGGGCGCTACTTGATTAGTGTTACCGAATTCCTGATTGAATTATAGATCATCAAAACAAGGGATCGTTCTCAAGCCCGTACAACAATAAAGACCGAGTGAAAGGAACATTTATTGTTGGTAGAATACTAATACGGGGTCATAACGACCTAGCCAGTTTTGACAAGAATATATTTGGGGTGGGCATATGTTGGAAGATCGATGGCAGAACCACTTCTTTGTCCCATTTGTGACAAACTGGCTGTTCGTTCACAATGCAGAGAATAACTAAAAAGAGCAAATCATGCTCAAGTCCAGTTCCTGGGTCTTGTCTCCCAGCGCTTGCGTAAAACATCGACTGTGTGATGTGAGAGGACCCTAGATACATGTGATAAAGCAGACGTCCAGAGGCCGTTGCTATTGATATGATACTTGCACGGACAGATGACATAGAACGGGACAAGGGGCCCAGGAATCCAAGTCTTCTGTCATCCTGCCGAGCCAAATGAGCAAAAGCTGGCCTTTGAATTCTTGAGATACCGTAACAGCAACGCAGCGTTATCTGAGGTAGCACCAAAGATAGTTTTCGTGAGAAAAGTCCTGGCACAAAATCTCATTCAGATGAAAACAAGATTGACTTGTCCATCATTGATTGATTATCCATCATTGCACTGAAAAGTAGGCGGATGCCAACCTCACCAATTGAGCCTCAAGGGTGAGCGGCCATTTCTATGCAAGTACCTTGGTTTGACAGATAGAACATTCATAGCGCTTTAACGACGGTGGAATCAGTTTATTGCACTCGGGCGTCCATTTTCCCTTGCCAACTACACCCAGCCGGGTACTATGGTGATAACAGAGTGAACCACAGGTTCGCATGCTCGATGTAGGTTCGAGAATACAAACGCCATTAAACGCCAAGGGCTGAACCAGAATAAATTTACCTCGATTTGATGAGACAATTGATCCGAAGGTTCTTCAGGTCCACATAATAGAACCTCCGCAGTCCCCGCAGAAATTCACGATCAATGATGATTACAGAGCGACAACAACGGTGAGTGGAGTAACACAGCTCTCCCACTCTGAACCGAGAAGATTTGGAGTTCAGATTCTTCCCAAAGGTGTGTTATTTGCAGTACCACAACCAACGACCGATATATCAGTAACAGACTCGGAAGCTCGACTACTCACTATGCCTGTGAAAATTGAGATTAGGAAGCCTAAACTTGTATCATGACTAGGTTTTTATAAAAAGGATAACAAAAACAAACGCTCACAGGAAGAATCCGAATCAGCCTCTGACAAAAAGACCTATTGCCGAGTCAGCTACTAAAACAGCCCATAACTTTTTTTTTGGAAAGATGGACAAAAAATTTGACTGGCGTCCAAGTTTGAATTGGCTCACCACCTTTCAAAAGAAAGCAAACACATTCACCGCCCGATCCACTGGTAAGAGATAAGAATCCCCCTTCCGTCAAATCAATTCTGACGCCTAGATTATGAGTTTGGACAACGCCACAAAAGTTGATGAGTCATACAGGCAAGTTGAGTCTTTCAGACAAAGAACGAGAGGGCCACAAGAGTTACTTACTCCGACTTCTCTGGATACACGACCAGACTCAGCGCAGGTGCGAAGGAATGTCTGCAAGGGACCGGGTCACGACCGGGTCACCTCATGGTAACGGCATCATGATATACAAATATTGCGTAGCAGAATTGTTTCTTGATCAACATGTGTGATTGCTTTCGCAGTTTGTGCAGAGACGCTTGACACCGATAGACTGATCCATCACATACCAGAGATTTTGATACCACAGAACCTATGATGAGAAACAAGAATCAAACAATCAGAGCTAAAAAAACACATACATATGCCGTAAAGAAATGCGGGGAGCGGGGGGGGCTTATGTCATGTCGCAGGATCGAAACACCACAATGCCAGCAAACAACCATTTTCGAAGAAAATAAAGTCAATTACCTCGATGCTTGAGGATGATCCACCAGTCCTCAATCTTCCCGCGGATTCCGAGTCTATACGAACAAGATCTACCCAGATGACCTTTCAGCATCGGTACTCGAATGAATCCGCTGACAAGCAAAAGATCATTGAAGAGCTTCTGTGATGGGTCCATACTGTACTCAACCGCAGGTTCTCAGTATCGGCAGAAGGGAGCACCGAAGCATCCAATTTCAGGAGGGGAACGGGTCACGATCGAGCAAAGACTGTGGATATCGTGAATACTAAGCGATTGACTTGTTGAATTAGGATAGTAGACTGGAGTGTTTGCAGTCAAGTGATCACCTTCATTAGAACATGGAGTCGACAACTGGAGCAAGATAGAAATAGAGCCATTGCTCAATCAAGACGTGTATGTACTCGAGAAAGAGCACGTGGCCTACACAGAATGGAATTGCTCCGCTCAGCGTTCGACGCCCCAACGCCCTCATGGTTTTTGAATTCATATTTCTCTCCGCAAGTAAGAGCTAGCTTTCCAGGGAGTGTACTCCTCAGATATCAATTCGATCAAATAAGCTATCATTCAGAGACAAGGATAAGATGCCTGCAAGATCCTCAGCTTAAATAGTACTGATCTCTTTCTTTCTTGTGACCAGGCTTTACTTTGCTTCAATGTCGAAGACTTGGGAAGATCACTGAAAACCTTAGGCCTGTAATCAACAAACTTCTCTCCCCCTATTCCTGCACGATCATCGGTTCCAGCTTATGACAAGGCTCCATCCAGAGAAGTGACCCAACAATCATCTTTCGTACATGATTGCCACTTTCGTTTGCACAGAATACTGGAAAGGGTCTACGGTCAAGGACCACTTGATGTATGTAACCTTTTTTTTCACCGTTAGCTGAAAAACCACTCGATATAAGGAAATTGAACGTATATGCAACAGTTAGCTACCAGATTGTCAATCTTCTGCCAATACCTGACAGTCGTTGTATACAACTTGACTCGGAATTAGATACTAATACCGTAAGCTTTTTTAGGAAAAATGTGCCTTAGTACCCCAACACTTGAATCTTGAAACAAGTGATGATGATGACTCACCGACCAGAGTCATCCTTATTCCAGAAGCTCGTTTTGACCCTGGATGCCGGTCAATCGGGGTACGGGGGGAGGACCGCTTATTGTTCGCATCTCCGTTTTACGTTACCCCATAAGTCAAAAAAAACATATGAGTTGACCCTTAAAAATAATCCTGCTATCAATTGTCCGAACAACGCAGTCAAATTAATCGTACCCCCATTAAAGCGTTAATTAAGACATTCAGGACAACTCCTACTTGATTCACTATTCATAGCTGGTCTGGCCTATGACTACCGATGCGATGGCGGATAGCCTCAGATCGGTGTGTAAGCATGGAACCATCCAGCTTCGAACCGTGAGATTTGAGCATTGAGAAGAAATTTTCTAACCAACGTGAGCAGATAACACACTCGGCAAGAACGTGCAACATGGGAACGTTTTGAGATGTACCCGAACAGTCCTGCGCGTGCCTCGTCCCCCTAAAAACTTATCTTTCCCCAAATCGAGGGTTACTAGTTGTGGTTTTGACACCCCAGAACTCACTAGCTGATTCAAGTCCTCTCTGCCGAAAGCTGAGGTGGTACTCTGATGATTATCCATCTCTCATGAAACGAACCGGTTACTTACTGAGTTGGAAACATCTCAACATCAATGCTACTTTGTCTTTGAACTACTTGATGACAACGGATTACAATCAGCATCAACTCAGAGATAACCCATACCAGTCAGGAAAAGGCTTAGGCTATGGTTTTTGACAGAGTATGAGTTATGAGAGAGGTTATAATCTATGGGTTATGACAGAGTGTGCGTCATTAAAGGCGTAGATTGTCTCAGAGTTGACTGTATAAATACATGCCCAATGAAGGAGAGAGAAAGCTTGACTGAATGAGGAGAAAGGGAGCCAATATCAGTTTTCGGAACAACAAACAACACAACAGACAACAATCCATGATCATCAATCACTATCAAATCTCTTGACACACGTTCACACACAAAACCTGTCTCGAGAAACCCGAAAAATTGAACATGGGGACATGGATGATATGTGATATGTGGTTATTATTATTATTACTGTTCATGATTACCTCTCTCTCCACCATTGGTTGCAAGCCAACTTCTTCCTCTCTCCATGTTCCCTAGGCGATAAATCGATAAATCGAAGCCTGTCAAAACGAAAAAAAAGAAAAAAAGCTCATCCAATCAGATACCACTTGAAATTAAATAACATCCGTCCCGAGACACATGTCAATGGAAAGAAGAAGACGAAGAAGAAGAAGAAGAAGAAGAAACGAGGTAGAAACAAGGAGAACCCAAAATTAAAAGCCAAATTCAGCAACATTCGTTCCTCCTTGACGACAGCCTCGGCGATGCCGATTTTTTCTTCTAGAAATCAAAGTGTGCTTTCCGAAAAGGCGTGGAACGATTTCCCCCCTCCACCTTCCCTGTCAATGAAGGCTTTGGGAGGGGTATCCCTCTGAGGTACGGCCCCTGCCAATCACTAGAGACCAAGTTATATATATACAATGATTATCTGGGATTCAATACACGCTGAGGGGTATTATTTCCAAGAGAGAGGTATTTTTATAAGACCTCAAGTGTAATCAATCTTCTGAGTATTCTGAACAGATGACAATATCTTTATCCCCACAGCACTAACGAGGGTTTCTCAAGATCAGGGTAATGAATCTCTCTGGGCCTAGCCCCCAAAAACATACACGGTATAGAGTTCACCCCCTGATTATAAATTCCTCGGAGGGCTATAACCGATTCTTCCGGGAGGCACCTAAATATTCCGGAAAATATAATCCCAATGTTTTATCCATGTTTTATGTTGTGCTCTCCACGTTTTCTTGATCTCAGACACTGCGACTAGAAAAAAAATGAAACACAATAGAATGGATCATGCGCAGTTGAGTTACTAAAATAGACATAAAGCCCATGTTTTGAAAGACTCAGATTCTTCTTTCAAAACAATCTTGTTCTTCTGTCGTTCTTCTATCCGGTCAAAAGTGAATCTATAAATACCATCGAATCAAGAATTTGATAAAGTTGTCAGTTCCCGTTCGTTCCAATAATTACGACGATCGATAAACGAAAGATGAAGTGTGATCAGGGTAGTAACTAATAAGCGAAGACCCCCCCCCTATACGCACCCTTCTTTCCCGGTCTCACACCCTAAAGGATGGAGGAATTAATTGATTCATGGGTGAAACATCATAAATTGGGTCTACGAAGTAATCAGACTGGTGAACGGGGATTATTTTTAAGTTGCAATGCGCCCTTGTCGTAGCTCGACCTGAGACAATCGCCCCTCCCCCACCCACAACCTCCTAATCCCCTTAATATAGTGGCACTCTACCCCGCGGATTAACATGAAAATAGGGGTGCATTATGGTGGACGAGTTTTTCTTGAAAACCAAGGCGGGGGGCAACCTTGGACAATTCTCCGGCTTGAGCGTCCAATGATCATTTGTCAAAGTTTAAGTGTGCTTGACGTGTCTCCACTAAATGCGCGGTGGCCATGGAAGTAGGAATGTGCGGGGATGATCGTCCCGCAGGGGGGTATATGGACGAACCAGGTCGTCCCGTGAGATGATTGGCCGGTGCGGCAGATGCCGGTGGTCCAATCACCGCGGGAACACGAGACCAGTGGGGGAGCAACCGCGGGACCCTCGGTAAGGTTAGAGCCGGGAGACCGGGACGGGAAAAGGGGTGGGTCAAAGGCGGGGAAAGCGAGCCAGTTCGGTAGGAGATCTGGATCTTGAGATGCCGATAAGATCGCTGTGACGGGGATCGGGCGTGACTGGTGTGACGATTGAGTATAAGAAGGGCAAGATGGTGGGCGAAATGATTTCCGACAATGGATCTCGACGCGGTGTGGTGTCCTGTCTGCAGCAGGCTTGTTGAGCCCAAGCGCACAGTTGTTCCAATCAAGCCTTCACGCAAACCTGCTCCTCGCTCTCGTGGCGGTCTCGCCCAGGGCACCGGACGCATCAAACCCTCCGTCGCAAGCCGATACCGGGTCATCATCGATCCCGGCCCTCTCCCTCTCTACTGCTCCGACGAATGCCGGCGACTCGACGACAAGTTATCCTCCGTCGCCACAGACGATAAACTTTCCTTATCTGCCACCTCGGATTCCTCGGACTCCTCGACCACGACTGCGACGACAACCACTTCGGATTCGTCGTCGTCGTCGCCGCCGGCGCCGGCGGAGTACGCATCACCGTCGGTCGCCGTTCTCGCCAAGCTTTACCACTTTCCTCCTCCCCCTCCACCACCACCGCCTTCCTATGATGATTCCGAGCCCCGCCACATCCCTCTTGCCGATAACGGTCTCATCATGGTCGGCCGCTACCTCCAAAGTCTCGTCTCCAAACCTTCAAAGCCCCAGTCAGGTCCTTATCGTACTCCTCCAAGCCCTCCCAAGACTATTCCCGGTTGGAACGACGGCAGCCACGCATGGAGGTCCTGCCTGTACAATCTCTCCGTTTCTCCTCCCGTCCCCGAGTTGAAGAAAAAGACAAAGACAAAAGTCAGCTCTCGCCTCGGTGATGCCTCCATGCCTCTCCGCACAAAACCCACTTCTCCTCCCGACCATAACTCTATCATGCTCGAAAAGTATGCAGAATCTCTTGGTCGGCCACAAGGAACCATCTCCCCTTCCGCAGATGCCACCGTCGTCAGGCGTGAGAGGTCCATCCTTCCACCCGGCGCTGAGGGAAAACTCCTCGTCCCCGATGTCAAGCTCAAAATTCGCACTGGAGCTAGTATCCCTGACGAGTCTGCCGCCACCAAATCCGTCAGCCCTCCCCGACGCCCTGCTCAAGAGTGTGAGTGTCTTTTGCACCATCGTATATCCACATCCATTGACCTTTTCCTAGCTCGCTCCTGGTCCTATGATAACCTGAAGACTTATGACCTCATGCCCATGCCCTCCACAAAGGAGAAGCGCACTCAGATTTCCATCGTTGACGGCAAAGAGGTTCGAGTTGAATACGAGGTCGACACTCCCCAACCCATCAAACGCTTGTTCTTGTTTCCCTCTCCCGTCAGGACACAATAATCGTCATTTGGCTCTACTTCATTTAATGCGATCTCTTAACGACTTCGTCAATATTCGACTCATCAACTACTATAATTTCCGATGACCACTTATTTTGATACCCTTGCTTATTCTTATCTTCGTATTGCACCTCTCCGTGTCAGCTATTCTTCTTCCTCCACCGCTTGCGTTCTATTGGTTCTACTTCTCACATCAGACGCTGCCTCATCTTGTCAGCCGTCTTAACAAAATTGTACCATTGCCTTGTACGATATCCTGCCGTCGCTTCTACGTGTATATTTGTAACATTATTCAGACTTTTGGTAGCATACATTGGTCGTCCCTGAACGTTTCACATAATCTTTGGTCTCCTATTATTTTCAATACTTTGTATGGTTTTTTGGGGTTTATAAATTTGACTTCTATTGACTACTCGCGGGCCAAGCCTTCCAGGGTTCGACTGAGCCACACTCACAATAAGCTTGCAAAATGTGCGTACGTACGTAGGTAGGTGGCTGCTATGTATGATCAAGGAATGGACATGACACGATATCAACCTCCTCGGGAAGTATGAACCCCAAATTTTCGTTCGAGCTTAGTCGTGGCACCATTACACATGTTGTGATATATTTATATATATACCGTTACGACGGCCGAAGTTTCACCGAAACTACTTCATTTTTGATTGGCTAGCAAAGAATGGCTGACCCCAATGGCTGACGTTACTCAATGATATTGTAGAGTTTTCATAAAACAAGTAAATAATAGCAACAAACGTACACGTCAAAAACATGCAAAAGGGGAACTTTAGGTTGTTCCGACCACCGACGATGTAGGGTCAATACAAATAACATTTACTAGACCGCTGTATAAGAAACTAGTTATGTATAACGTATACCTGAGCGGGTTTGGGTAAAAGAATCTTTGATACGCCGTTGAACTACCGGTTTCCGTCTCTAGTTTACGTTAGCTTGGTAATGCGCACTTGACGATAATGGTGTTACGAACGAGAAAAAGAGAGAGAGAGGGTGGAGATGGAATGCTTCCCTCCCCGAGAAGACTGACTGCTCGGGTAACTACACGGAAGTCTGTTTCCATCCATATCTTGTCCTGGATACAGGAAAAAGAATCTAGAATGGAACGACATCAGAGACCCCATATATATAGGTCCGAACCTAACCTGCACAGCAGACGGGCCGAATCAATTTTTAGGACTGTGTTTGGTCTGAGTTGCAACTTGCCTCAAATCCCAGGTGAATTGTTGGTCTTTTCCCTCACCTTTTGGTTTTCTCCGAGGGGAGGAAACCCACCAGCCCACAAGGGGATGGATATGGATATCTGTTATTGTGGATCGGCTACACCCGGAAATTCCACGCTCATTAATTTCACTTTCTCATATACCCTTTTCTTGTTATCGAACGTTCGTTTTTTGTTTTTTTTGCCTCTTCCTCCTCAGCGAGTTTTAATGTGTTGACACATTTCCGGAAAGCTTCATTCCGTACTTAAACTTTTCGAAAATGTACGAAATCGAACTGCCGGAGGAGGGGAGGGCTGCTGTTATCTTGGGATCAAATTTACTCAAACGTGTGGACAGCTAGCATCGAATCAGAAGCTTCGAGCAGAGATACATACCCTTCAAAAAAAAAAATAAACTTCACCCTGGAAAAAAAAAACTACGGGCCAAGAAACTGGATGTTATCATTCTATTGTCAAGCTCAGGACTCTGTTCACGTTTGAAATGTAACCTTTGAAGAAATGCGCTCATCCATATGCTCCAGAGAAAAAAAACAACCCTTAACCCAGGCTAATTTTAAAAAAAAACACGAACACATTCCTTCCCCTTTTGAGAAGGTGAACGTAAAAATCAGAAACTTCGCACCAATGCCAAAATACGTATATACATAATGGTCTTCCCGCCGGGGACTTCGCTTATGGAACCATGTGTTTTTTTGGGGGGTCTGCTTCAATTATCAGCTTTCGTTCAACGATGAGACAGTGATGCACATGGACAACCCTCCCGATGGTTCTGGGAGAGGTAACACGAGACCTTCGTAGTGCCGGCAGAGGTTCAGCCTGATATTATCTCTAAAGGGAATGACAGATCCGGTAATACATAGCTCTTCGGCAAATAAACGGAAGAGAAGAAAGGGCCGGCATGCCATCAAAAACTGCCTCTCTGTCCCTCCGTCTCTCGAACGAGACGGTTGTGCTGATAATGTTTGACATATCGAGTTTCATGTCGTCAAAGAGGACACGGGTGTGATTACACTAGTCGGGAATTGCGGGACGAAAAGAAGGACGTTTAATTTGGCCTTTGTTACATATTTCAACAGATATCTATCCAAATCAGAGTTATACTTTGTTGTGTCCTAACTGGCTAGTTCCGAGTAAAAAATAGCTTACAATCAATAGAAACTCGTTATCAATGTCGGTATTCTACATGATCTCTTTTGATGGCGATTCGTTATTTGAGTCATGAGTAGGCCATGTCTTATCTAGAAACTCATGTAATAAACGGAGAACAAAGGGATGAGGTCTATTCAAAAGTCCAATTCTCATCATGGAACGTGCGGAATCCAGTTGGCCAGTTTGGATTTGAGGGTCTTCCCCGAGATCTTGTTGCCATCATCGAAACAGGAGGGTGGGGATGCGATTGTGAGGCAGTAGGTGATTGATTGCCCCTTGGTTTGTTTTTGTTTTTTTCCCTCAGTAATTCTCATTGGTCAAAATCAGCGCAGGGAACATTCCAGACTCAGATCTGACAAAAACGTAAAAGGGAGGTCCACAGATTCTTCATCATGACTGCGATGGTTGAACTGATTGTTAGCGATACGTGAACCCAGCGACCCACAAAAAAACTTGGTGTTTCCCGCTCAATGTTCATTGGCAGGGTTGGGAAGGATGAGTCAGACGCTTTCTTCATGACACGTTCGAAATAAGCTCGTGTCAAGTTCCTCTTGCCGCAAAAATGCAATGGATGGGCTAGAATACGCCTAATAGATGGCGTGATCGTCCGCTCATGATCCGCTCTCCTTGATTACTCATGTATCTGGAACGGTAAATGTTATCCGTGGATAAGATTTTCATTAATCTAAAGTGAAGTTCACCGCGCCTTTTTGTTCATATGGAGAAAGTATGGTTCATTCCATTTTCATCGCTTATCGACCTCAAGTCAAACTGGTTTAATTGCTTCGAGAGGACTAGTCTACGGCCATATGAACACCGCGACTTGAAGAAGTTAGTACAGGCAGCCAATTGTAAGCCACGTCTGAGAAGCTTCTACAATCTCCAGTATGTTGATTGATGGATGCATTACTTCGGAAAGAATGCTAGTCCGTTACATCCTAGTACAACGGAACAAACCCCCCGCTTTTTCCGATGTAACGATCACTTCAGGCTCGACTAGCATATTGCAATTGCATGGCTGTGGAGGGAAAAACCCGTGTAGATCACATGAGTGTGGTATTTGGCACTAGAGCCCACATGAACCTTTGCGTGTATGTAAAGAACCTATGACTGATTCATAACTGCTGTGTGAGGCTAAGTCATCCATTTCCATCCTATTCGGAACTCTTTACATGATTTATGAAATCCAAGTGAATGCTAAGGCCTCATTATCCGTGCCTGGGAGTAACAATGTGTTTTCACCCTGCTTCTCATCTGCAAGGTTGAGTCAAAAATAGAATCATTAAATCGGCATTTTTGGAGTTCAGAATATCATGAGCTTGGAGGACATGGGCGCATGTTCGAGCAACGAAAAGTATAATCGCTATCCGATGGAAAAATTTTTATGCCTCATAATCCGCTTCGAGCAAACCATCAACGATCGATTGTCTATCGATAAATCGAGTCAGGGAGACATTTTAATAACCCCCAATGACTAGTCAATAGCCTACATGGATGATGGTTGTTTTGTTCTCAGAACGGGTGTTTATACTATTTAGGGATCAATGATCGGTGTGATGCAGTATAGCTCCTGAACAATGTAAGCAAACAATCAAAATACAATCAGTCTTGTGATATACTATCTGCTCAATCCGGGATAACTCTGGTGCTGTTGTCCGTTCGCAAAAGGAGAATCACATTAATACACTTGTTCGGCCCTTGACTTGACAACAACATACGTCTCTTGTCTATCAAGTGGCTCTGTTGAAATGGAACAAGTGTTACTTATGATTAATGTTCTCGGGAAGCCCATGATTTGTTGGCGCGTGGTTCGCTTACTCCACACTGCATAAATGCGGCATTAATCTACAATACATCAAGTTCACTTTTGGATCTCAACACGCTAGAAGCTCTACTTTTGACTTCCATTTTTCAACCGCGGGATGTCAGAAGAGATGCGGGGAAAGCTCTTGATCACAATTGAGGGCAAGGCACGTGGATGGCTTTTTTTTGTTCTCAGTCATGAATACCTACAAACCTTTTGAGGTCAAAGGCATACGCCTCGAGCTAACTTTGAAGTAATCCCTCCAGTTGACGCGTGATAACTGGTTTTCAAGGCCCACGTGGTTCGTTGACCTGCGTTTCTACCGCGGCTGCTCCATTGAGAGCACGTAGCAGGATCAAAAAACGGATACATTAACTAGCATAGGACTATACCGTGGACCTGGGGCTGTTCACTCTAAGTATCCCAATATCATTTTTAGGGATAATAGAGCCACAGAATGTCTTGAACGTTATGGGCCCCGACAAACCTTTGTTCGGTTGATGTGGCCGTCGTTCTAATTGGCTGCACTGATTAATGTATCACCCAAGTACAATAGACTACCATCAATTGTCCTTGACTTGAACAGTATCGATTGAAGGATTCACAATAGAGATTCCCACCCATATAAGAATGTCGTGGAGAGGGCATGACTACTATCGAATGAACGACAAGGATTTTACCGAGTTTAGTATTATCGGGCCGGTCCTCTGTGAAAAAGGACCAGACACTCTGCTCAATACGAAACTGTATATCGCGGAACAAAAAGGACCATCGTATTGTTCACATGTCATGTGTAGTTCTGCCGACCGAGTTGGTTGACTCCCTCCATTTTGCAATGCCTTCCCGCTTTCGCTAAAGCGTCTTGATATTTGACTGTTAGGTAAACCCGATCGGGAAATTCACCTAGGGGTATACAATACAAACTTAAGCATCAAGTACAGAATCAGAGCGCGGGTTGGGTCGTGATTTGTGAACTTTGAAAGTATAAATAAAAGCCTCCAGTAACGGTTAAACTCGAGAGTAATACGACTAGTGAAATGCTCCTCCCCAGCTGACCTAGCCATCTGACTGGTGTAAAAAGAGACTATCCTGGTTGAGATTAGATATTGCTCCAGGAAACTGATGGTGAGAAGAATAAGTACAATCGGTTGGAAGCATGACACACCCTGGGCTAAGCTCGTATTTTGGAAGTGCTTTGAAGAATCTGCCAGGCAAGTAACATTGTTCAAACGGCTGCCTTGACATTAGTCCATTCTAGTCCAATAGGATTCAACTAATGAAGGCCGTCAACAGTTGAGATGGACGCTGACAGAAGTTAAGCAATCCTGACCAAAGCAATGATCCATTTTGAGGGGTTTTGCTCATTTGGAGACAATTGAACCCAATGGCTCAATGCGAGCTATTTCCAGTCAAAGTCGTCTTTCGGTATATTCTCGGGATGTCTTACACATAATACCATGAGTCAAGTAGAGTCCTTCATTGAGACAGGGTTGAAGCGAGAACTTGTGACACGGGCCGGATTATTAGAAGCCAAATTTAGCAGCCGAACCAGTTCGAGTCATCGGTTGTATCAAGGGGTACCTTGATGCAGCAACAACATCCGTTTCGACGAATGGTATCTCCTGCTAAGTATGCTGTGGAAAATGTCCCCAAAATGTCCCTGTGCTCCATCAGGAGTCAAACAGGGGAATCTTGTTATGCCTGATTACGGCGATGTAGGTGGATCCGTGATGATGTGCATAAACACTCAGGTCAAACGTGGAGTTTTGCGTCAAGGACTGACTCGGACGTGTTCTTCGTGGGCGATACTCAGAATCGACAAACTCATATCTTCTATACTCTTGTCCGCCACGATTGCACTTTTTCGTGACAAGGACCTGCTTATCTCCTAGCATTCGGATTTCTTCGCCGTTCGCTGTTGAGTTTCTATTTTCTGGGTTCTTCAGAATTCTCCAGAATTAGTAATGTGACAGTTGATTTGTTTTCGTATAGGCCAGTTATTTCTATCGAATCGAGCATGTCCACCATTGTTCTGCTCAGCGAATTTGATGGAGTTCTCGGTCTCTCAAATACAGGTGATATTCCACAATGGGACCATCCAACATAACACTCGAAGATGGCTGCCGTGGTTTATGCATGACATGACTATTTGTACGTCATGAAGCTACCTGCTGATTTCCATGGTCCGTAATGTCAGCTCATATCGGCTATTCTGTAATCACAAGGTTCAATCGCATCCTAGAGTCCCCCTAGCTGATGGATGATCCTCAGTAGCGCATCACTGGATGTTGATCCAAGTCTCCCCTCTTCCTGTCAAAGAGCTTGGTTCTCAGTCTGGGGATGCCTTCCATTGACATTTACCAGTGTACCCTTCGCATGAGTGGTCCCCAGACAAAAACTGACTCTTGACTACCAGCCCTGGTCACTTTTCTTCATCCGAGCCTAATGGACATGATGATGCTTAGTGTCCTTCCGATTCCAAAAATTGCATACCTGCTCCCGGGATTTAAGCCTGTCATTGAACTTGAAGTGGCTGAACATGGCCGAGGAGTTGTAGCTCTCCAAGATTCAAGACCTTTGTCCCCAAGAGCTTTGCCGTTACGGCGGACTGAACGACGAAGTTTTACCGTTGCTTCTAGTGCCAAGTATCAAGGATTTGGAATTCCCGGATTTCTGCCAATGTTGTAAGAAAGACCTGAGAACAGTAATTCCGTCAATCGAATCGTATCTTTGCATTGAGTACATATTGAGTACATCCTAAACCCACCCTTTATGAAATTATTACCTAGCCTTGCGAGAAACCCCATTATTCCTCGGCGAGAATTCTCCCTTGCACAGGCATTGACACATATGGTTACATTTAGCTTCGTTACTTCCCACACACGGTAATTCCGCTTGTTGAATAGTCCCTCGTTCCGTGGGTGTCTCGTTGGCCTGGTAGAATTGTATGCCTAATTGCATGCCCGTTGGTCACCTGTCGAGCTAACAACCTTCGGGTTATTTCGGAGATTAATGTTCTTTCGAATAAGCTGCGGGTACACGAGTTTGCTTGGCTCAGATGAACGGGTACTATTTTCACTTGACATTAAGTACTCCTCGCTTTACTATTGAGAATCACACTGGCTTCTCACGCTCCTGTGGGTTCGTCAACATGCAGCCAGACTTTCCAAATACAACAAATGGAATTAGTACGTAACTGCAGAGTGCCTCGGAGGGTCTCAGTACTCAGTTGCTGAATACAATTGCAAAAGAAGGGGTTATCGTGATTTCAGCGGTAGCAAAGATATGCAGAGTAGTGAATACACAGTCTATCAATGATGGAAGAGTAGATCAAGAGAAGATCAGGTTCGATCAATTTTTTGGGTGTCGATAACTGACCGGTTGAATTATCCAGCGGGTGAAACAATCCTTGTGGTGAGCAGCGGTCGAGTCTCACCAGAGTGCGAAGCCTTAGCGGAATGTCATGTAAGTCCGCGACTTGTTTCCTATGCTACATGGACCTGAACATGATATTATGTGTGAACACGATAGCTTGTCTAATACCAGCAGTTGCCTCTGCCATAGCTTAATGCTCTGACTCAACTGTCTACATGTCATACAGCAGACACGGCATTCAAAGATATCTAGGGCATCTACGACGGCTAAGGGCCGGCTTACTATCATGTGATGTAACCGCAATCTTGTCTCCGCACTGACATCAGCGTTGGGAAAGAAAGATGAGGCTCAGGTTCGGTCACTGTGAAAATATTTTCACGTCTGACCAACTGGCTCTTATCCATGACTATGGATGGCCAAATCTTTCATCCCGATAAATCTCTCTTAAATCCGAAATTTGAGGGCTACAAGCTCCATCTTTCTCAGGAAACGTCTGTCTTGCAATTTCCCCTGATCAATCGGCCAACCCAAGTAGCCACATCCGGGAAAGTACCCTTCGTCTTTCAAGAAGTACAGAGCAGAATCACCCACAATCATCTGGTGATTCATCGCGAATCGGGTCGCGCTGTGTACGTGGATGCAGAATATCATGTCATCTTTGTGGATCTTGGCCAGGTCAATCATTATTCAGGCTGGTTTCGCTTTTTGTGCTGATGTTCATTTTTTTAGGATAGAATCAGTCCATTGATGTACAAAATTTTTGAACTTGCGAAGCCTATTCAGTCCGACACGATGGATATGGAAATCCATCGTGAATACCCCTCCGCTTCGTTTATTTCACCATCCTCGTTATTGGTGTCCGATGGACAGGGGACAATGTATATCCTCAAGTTGCATGTGTCACAAGGTGGAAGCGCCACACTTCTTGGAACCTTCGTCTTTCCATCACTCGGTCCGGAATCCATTGATTCACCATTTCGGATTCACCATGTTTATCAACCATCGTCTCATACTGTTGTCGCGATACTGTCCTCCCGGTTCTATTCTGCGCACTATTCCATCTCATCATCAGGAAGGCTTCATGCTCCCGTTGAATTCGACGTTTGGGGTGTTAGGATCAACTTGTTGGACACTCGTGATGTTGATACTCCTACTCCTCTGGAAATATTATGGCGCAGACGCGGGGAGGAGGTACCTATACTTGCAACCTTCATCGAGAGTCTTGGAGCCCATCTCCTTCTTGGGGGTTCTAATTACCGTGAGCTCGATACACCACCCCCACCTATGTACGAACCCACGTCGGACGAAATTGCCCCCATCCCTCGAGACGACGGATCCTCCATGCCATTTAACCCACCTCAAAAGCCTCCTCCATATTCGTGGACTCAAACATCCGATTCCGTTACTGTCGCGATTCCCCTTCCCGCTACCACACCCAAAGAAAAGATTCGAGTCCTTTTTTCCCCCATCACATTGACTTTGCACGTTGATGTTGATTTTGACCCAAATAGTCAAATGCCTTTGGAGATGGTTCCTCCTAGATACTCGGCTAGGAGGCTCTGGGATGGGATTTCACCAACATCAAGTTTTTGGACTTTTGATCGCCAAGCTGAGCGCACGTACGGAATTTTATCCCTTCACCTGGAAAAACAAAATGAAGGCACTAGATGGTCCCAGGTGTTCGCTCATGTGAGGGCAGGTTTAACTATCGAAGAAGACGTCGACGTTCCAGAGACGCTTGATCCCTCTGAGCTTTGGAATATCCAAGAAGCTCTAGAAAAATATACTTCAGGCTTACAAGGGCAAGAAACCAGTGGACTTGGACTTGGAACAGGTATACCGAGCCTTGCGGGAAATGAACTTGACGAAGAAGTGGACTCTTCCTTTGGAAGGAGAGCGTTTATCTCCTGGGTTTATGACTCCTCCCAGCCTGATCGGACTCAACCCGAGTTTCTATCACATCAACAAGCTGCTACCCCTTTTGAACTTCTCTCAACCCCCATCCCTGGGTGGGGTAGTGATTCTACCTCGTTCATCGTCAAAAGTAACATCGATGGCACCGTATTTGCGCTTGATTCTGATATCTCCCTCAGCGGGTCTCAAGCTCCACGGTGGAAACATATCGCGACATATTCTGCTCTGGCATTTGTGCTCGCTTCGAAACGGGATACCCGATTCACTCACCATGTTCCAGGACTTGGGGTCTTTGCCTTTGAAAGCGGCTCAAACAATCGAGGTGGTAACGTGTATATATATTATCCGGCTGGTCCAAAAACTCTGACAGCCAAGCAATCCATCCTTAAAATTAATGATGACTCTGGTGGAACACTCATAGGTGTTGGGGCATTCATGGACAGCAATGGAGAACCAGTGATTGCTTGTTTGACTGAGGGGAAACTGGTGTTGATTAGGGGTCTATAATAAAAATGCAAGCCTAGGGCGAGGGAACATGGAAGTTCAAAGCATGGGTAAAATACGAATATTGTAGACACCGGTTTTGCTACCTAGCACCCGCAGATGTACACAGTATAAGAACAATTCAACGACACAGATAAAATACAGCTGAAATGTTCGGTGAGCCCGAGAAGCAAAGAGCTGACAAGGGAAAGAATCGAGTGAGGACTGCATTATGAATTGGACATATGCGATTTTAAAGGATCTTCACTCGCATCAAGAAATTCCTCTGCTTTGGTAGCCGGCGATGCAGTGTCCCCAGAAGGTTGAGATGGGAGTTGCTGTACCGAAGGAACCCAAATCTCTGTGTCACCATTGGGAAGATGATTCAGTGGTTGAAGAGTTTCTCTCTGATGCTCTGTCCCATCTTGTGGTGTGCCCCACATGGCATTGTCCTCCTCAACCACGCTCCTCTCGAATTCGGCCAATTGTGCCTTGAGCCGTTGTGTTGAATCGGATGACTGGATGTGATTTTGATCTCCAAGCGAGTATGTATGAGTAAAGAATGGATCTTTAATTAATGTCTCTTCATCCTCATCCTCGCTATCATCTGAGCCAAACATCAAATTCCGGTTACCGCCTATAAAGCTATGGGCCCAAGGCGATGTAACTCTTCCAGCACCGTTAAATACTCGGGCAAAGCTGCTTAGACCTGCACCGGATGAAAATGAGATTGGGCGATCATCTTGGAACCGACTGGAATTGCGATTGGTCACGGCTTCCGCGTTGAATGATCCCCGGCCTTGCGGATAGAGCGAAGGGAATGAACTGGGAGTAGCATAGCCGTATTTTTTCTGAACACGGTCTTTCATCCATGAATACCATTCCTCTTTCGTGCGTCCCTGTAGCAAAGCGACAATGAGAACTGTCATATTGTCACAACCAATAACCCCAGTATCGACATCAGGAGCAAGGCAGTGATCACACATCTTCTCGCCGATCTCTGTAAGATCGACACCTGTTGAGACATGGTATCTCACAAAATCAGTGACCTGTTGTGAGGAAAGACAATCCCAGATACCTATAGGATAACGTGAGTCATGTTCATGATTAGATGCCAATGCGCATTACCATCGCACGCTAGGACAAGAAATTCATCTTCTTCAGTTCTCTCGTGGCAGGTAATATCCGGATTAGCAGTGACAATCTGGTCTTCGGGGCTCAGCATACAGTTCCCCTTGAATTCGAAGTCACCCAATGCACGAGAGAGAGCGAGGTCTCCTGCCTGAATTATCAGAAAGTGGCCTGAGGTAAGGAAAGCTACTGACCATTGACACGGTCATACTCGACAAAACCACCAGCTTTTAAGATTCTGTTCCGTTCCACTATGACGTCGTCCTCAGGAGGTAGTTAGATTGAATGTAGAATGGCATACACTGGTTTGTGGGTTTATGGTCGAAACTCAGCGGCTTTACCTCTCCCTTGACGCTAATGACCGATCTTGAGTCACCTGCGTTGGCCTGAAGAAGTCTTGAGTTTTACCAGGAATAAGGCAGAAACTTGAGCTTACAACATAGATTTTGTCTTCTGTTATTAAGGCAGCAACAGCAGTGCAACCGGATGGTTTTTTGGGCCGCAATGGGTCTGAGGAAATATCTGCTCGACTGAAGTGATGATAAAGAATAAGATGGCGACACACCTATTCGAAGTTCCTGATCAACACCCAGAAATGCCTCCTTGAAAGCGATCTCATATTTCTTTTCAGTATAAGACTTTTCCAGAACGAGACGCTTATGGACGTTCTGTCCTGCAAATTTAGCGACATGGCTACCTGAGGAGATGTCAAGCAGATAAGAAGACAGATAAGGAGCATCTGGCATACCACCGTGTCCATCGTATACAGCGAAGAATGCATTTCTATCCCCGTTCTCTTCATCGATGTCCAGGATTGCAGCATGGGCGTCTTCCATGGCTGAGAGAAGCAAATGAGGGTCAGTGAACGCCACAAGAGAATATCACAGAACTCACTAATACGCCATCCCTGCATGTCCACTTTGCCGTACATAAACCGTGGATTGTCCCCCGCTTCAGTATGCTTATGCGTCGCTGATGAGGATGGTGCTTGAGTAAGTCAGGCGACATGATGATAAGAAAGGCTCGCCTGGATACGAAAGCATTTGACCCTTGCAGAGACATGTGAATGAACAAAAACAGGTATCATGAAAAAAGAGAATGTACCATGGTTGGACGATTTGCGATGGACGTGCAGAGAGAAAGCAGAGAGAACTGATAGTGGCGGTTGTGTGGCCGCGTCACGCGAGATGATATCACTCTCGAGGTACACTTGAAATTGGGACACCCATATCTCGGTGCCAAACAACTAGCCCAAGTCAGCATAGATATCATCTATCGGCAAATGCTAAAGGAGAATGATGCTAACTCCTAGCAGAATGCTTCAAAACCAGCGTAGTAGGTGGTAATCCTACTTCTCGAACACATACTGTAGATGTAAGACATCTACAGAGAACATTTGAACTGCCTTCTTACAATTACAAACAAACTTCTATGTTGGATAACTTGAATTGTGCTCTGCGTGGGCCGGTGTGCTAGGCGTGGTTTTACATAGCTCATGAAAGCCTGCCTCTATATCCCAGCTGTAAAGCCTTAACCATTTCAATTGACATGCTACTGTAGTAGCTATCCTATGGTAGTCTATTTTCCGTGATCTTTCTCCTAGAATTATCTGCAGCTATTTGATGAGCTTCAAACTGGATACCTCATTTCATCACTGAGAAGGCATAATGAACCCAAACCTTGTAAATTTATCAAAGGTCAATTCTAAAAAATATTTTGGGTATTGACACAATTTGAGCAGATCAGTGGGGTGTCTGGGACTCTCTGTCTTATTGGCCTCTGATCTGACACTAACAAGGGCTTCTCTCAGTTTTTTTATGTTGCTGGATCTGGACAGCATATGTTCTTGATATAAGAAAATGTCTCTCAGGCATCATCTAGTATAGTTAACAACTCAATCTATTACCTATAAGAAAATGTCTTTACCGGTTGTGTGAGTATAGGCTAATAAGACAAGGGTGGTAAAAACTAACTTCAGACATATAGATGACTGAGGATTACTGAGCTCATGCTGAAATATATAGGTATCCAATACAAGTGCAGCTAAGTTATGTGTTGAGAATATAAGATAAAATGTACATGAGTCATATGTAGTTAGTATTTACTAATTACCTGATATCTCATCAAATTCTGGATGCTTTGAGACAATTTGCACATTGACTAAAAGGTTGTTTTAAGGGCCTTTTGATGCCATTGAGATCAATTGTTGAGTGTTTGTGGAGTTATGGTTAAGTGAAGTTTGTGATATGAATACTATGTAGTTTGTCCAGAGTTTCTCCAACAAGTCATATCCTTTAGCAGCCACTATCTATCACTCTAGGGTTCATGATCAATGTAATATCACTCTATATTCATAACACTGGGGCCTTTAATTGATGCCATTCATAAAAACTACCCTATAGCTCCTTATACTTAATCTATTGTGCATTTACTCGTCTACTTCACACTTGCTTTCAATACCATGAAAATAGTTTGACACCTGTCAAGATGTCCAGTCAGTATCAGCAGATAATCTGATAACAAGAAGAATATTCACCTCGGCCCCAATTGTACAGAACTGAGATGTAGAAGTCATACTACAAGACATTCTCTAACTTACTAAGATCAGTGATAAGAGAAATCAAGAGACATTTGACAAATAAGGAAAATAAGAAAATAGAAAAGGTTGCAACCTGAGCTGTAACAATGAAGGGGGCCAAAGGTCTACCCAAATACAATAGGGTACTCCAACCTTTTACAGATACATTAAAATTCATAATCAAGGAAATAGTCATACCTTTTTATTAGAGTGAACCGGCGAGTCGGTCAAGTGATATACATACGTCATTAATGAGACATTGGCAACTAGGTATAGATAGCTGTTTTCTTCATCTTCGTCCCTCAGCCGTCTACCATATCGTGTGACGTCTGAGGTGAGCATCAGATTATCCTTCCCTTAGTTACTGTGCTTATATCACCATGTAGACACACTCTTTATAATTTAACAAGTCTTTTCAATTTAAACAGGTTTTAGTCTACTCAGCCCCAACCTGTAGAATAGTTATCTCCAAGGTATTTTTGAACATTCACATTCACATGCACAACTTGAATGGGTTATCTCTCCTGGTGCTTATGGAACAAAGTCAGTGAAGTCAAAACAATCACCTATCTTTTGTCCACTTGAAATGAATTACTGAATACGAATGAGTGGTCTACATGGTTCCCAGATGCCACCCTGTATCGCTTCAACGATGTTAGTTCTACACTTCTGGTGGATCCGGCCAATGTGATAATTATATCGGTGGTTGCTGAATTTGTTATCTGAACCTTGATTGACATCGGTAGTTAGACGGAAAACAGATGACTGCAAGCAGTTGCATTGCGAACCAATCATCTGTGGTCGTGTGCACCAAAAAGGCCGTCACTGCCAACTAAACTTAGAGACTCGTTTCTTGTTGATTAGAAGTCGCAGAAGAATCCCAGGGTTAATTTCTGATGGACGAAAGCCTGTGAAAATGCTTGGTCCGCAATATATTGAATATTCCTCTACTAACTAATCCAAGATCCCTCCGAATAACAAGTTTTTCTGTTCCGACCGATCACAAAACGTTGGAGCGGCAGGATCTGCTCATTAAGACGATTCCATCCTTTATAGTCCGTTGTATTTAACTCCGTTTGTCCTTGTAATTATAGACTTCTACTGAGGCCGTGATGCGGAAAACTCGTATCATCGACAGCTAGCTGTCCTGTGGCTGAAATAAGGGTCACAAGACGCCAGCGTTGATGATTATAGAGACTCGTACAACGCTGCAGGCGGCATTATCGTAGATTTTCGATTTCGCTTCCCAGGGACGTTAAGCCTAGAACGATCCAAGTGTTTTTCCCATTCAGTTTTTCACTAAATTTAGACTTCAGGACAATTTAAAATACTTACACTGGAAGTCCCTCCACCACGACCCACTCTGATATGTATCCTTTCCCAGTTTCCCCACTCCTAGTGAGCCTTAGAAATTTTACTCAATTACATGATTCTGATAATCTTCCTAGTCAAGTCCATCGTCTACTATAACCTCTCCTCGGCGTGGGCGGTCCAGAGTTCTATCTCTACTTCCACTCAATGCTACCTCAACGGGATCCTTGAGACCTGAATCCCCGAAAGCAGAACCCACAACTTGGACTAGTGCTTCGTTTCGAAACCACTTGGCATGTGGTTCTTTTGTGCCCAATACCCCTGCCACTGTAGCCCTACGCACGTTGATGCCCCCCACCATTACGAATGTGCGAGGACGCATGAGATACTACTCATATTCAGAAAAAAAGTCCGAAATACCGCCCTCATCGTCTTCCCCCATCCCAGTCATTACACGAGCTTTACCTCTATCTTTGGAATCACGGTCTCCATCCCCAAACAAAACTTCTCTGACGAAGGTCCGGAGAAATGCAAGAAATCGATCAGTGTCAGAGGTTCATCCTAGTGATCTACATCCCGTACTTGCTAGCCTTGAGCGACAATCTAAATTCTGCGTCAAGAAAGACGTTTGTGCAACATGCAAGCGAGAAGGAAGTGGTTTTCCTCAGTGCGGAAAATGTGGAAACGGCTGGTGCTCAAGAGAGTGTAGGCTTGACGGTGGCAAAAAGCACATCTGCAGAACTCAGAATGGTTATTAGGTTGTACACATTTACAGTCTCATGTATATAGTTCATGATTATTCCGAAAACCTGATTTTGGTCCCTTGAGGTTGTGCGATTCCTACACTTTGTCGTTCCTTCAATTTCCGCTTTGCCTCCCACGAAGGATGTAATGAATTGTCGTTATCATTGACAAGGGTAGGTGGGCGAGGTGCTGTTGGCTTCGAGAATCCAAGTTCGATTTTTGACTTCGCTCGAGGTTGGGAATCGCCATTCTTGTTATGATATCTATATTTATGACTTTCAGCTTCTTTTTTCTTGTGGTTGGCATTGCGTCCATATTTTTTCTCCCAAATCCTTCAGTACGATAAGTGGAACATTAAGTAAAGTCACCATGTACTTACGCTCGTCGAGCTCGTTGTCCTCGTCGGTTCCTTTTTCGAATGGGGTCAGCAAACCTTGCCTCAGTATCACTCCAGTCAGATTCAGCCGAACCCCCAACGAATCCCACTGAAAGCGTAGGAAGGAATGTTGAAGTTATTCCCGACTGTGCAACCAGCTTCGATTTCACGCAATCGTCTGACTGTATTAAACGATGATCGCCACTTGTCCTTGCGTCTTGGAGCTCTAGATATTCCAAGTCTTCTGAATTGTTTCCGGAATCCAGACCAGAGGCATCATGTTGTTCATTCCCGTCAACGGACCCTGATTCCCATCCTATCTCGTCAATGAAGTTCTTCTGTTCGTCTTCTGTTTCCACACCAATTTCTATATCCGTGTGAATTCCTACCGTGGACGTCGTCTTGTATGAGGAAAACTTGTTCGTGGTCCTGGAAATTTCCGGGCTATGCGTTATATCAATTGTCTGACGTGGTTTCTTTGGCTCATGGCCCAAAAGTCTCCGAAGATCGTCACATAAGAGCCATATCACGTTTGCCAGTAGCTTGGAACTAAGCAATCGACCATGAATTTTCGTGGTCGGTCCTTCGTCAGGGGGAATCGCCAATAGATTATCACTCAGTTCTCGGGATATAAACTCTTGGACTCGTTCATGATGTGACAATAATTTATCTTTCATGATCTTGGTTTTCATAGCAGTGTTGGCAAAGACTTCATAGTCAATGCTCTGCTTGATGAGGTAAACTGATGTTGTGTGGTCAAATGGAAAGGGCTGACCTTGAGAATGTTAAGCTGTGCCTCTTGTTCCAAAATATCTATGCCCTCTTTTCCTTCTTTCCTGATAATATCGCGGATATGCACATGCTGCAACTCGGGAGTAAATGAAAATTACCGAACCTGTGTTTTTTTATCTTCTTGATGAGTTTCTGAATTTCAATGGTCTTCACCTTTTTCGCTGCTTTTCGTGCCTCTTTAAGCCCATGGTGCTGGATCACCAGTAAGTTTCGGGGAAAGAACTGCTTGAGTCCCCTTACCAGCTTCCCAGGTACTCTCGATGTATCCTCCTACTCTGATCAGTCAATTCTGGGCTGTCGTCCCTGAACATCAACAAACTTACTACAGAAGTTTCAACTTCGGTTCTTTTGCGTTTGAGACCCTCATTTGATTTTTCAATGTGTTGATTTCCCATGCTGCAACCGTAACGAAGAAATCAATGTGACGTCGTTGGACAAAGAGTCATCTGGTTGTTCCGGAAGGGGGTGGCAAATAACATGAAACACCTGACCTGATTAGAGTATACTAAACTAAGACTAAACTAAAATTCGTTCTCACCTATAAGATGGCTTATCCGGAGAGAGAGGACAAGTTCTACGTGAATTTTGAAAGACATGATGATCTTGTCGCCTATCAGCATTCACTGATTAATCTTGACCTATACGATGAGCCTGATCGTGACCTCGATAGCAAGGAAAATCTAGTCCTCCAAAAGTTGAATTGTATTGTGAGTATCTCGGGTGTTGGACAACCGAATCACGCTTATGATATTTAGTTTGGTGAATACCAGGAACAACCATATCTCCTAGATTCTTTTCTGGAATCATTGGTCACTCCGGTTGTTGAGAAGGTCAAGACATTTGCTCGTAATCATGGAAGGGCTGGCTCTAGAGTGCCTGCTTCCAGAAGGGTTGAACGTCTAATGCTTGTTCTCTATGGATATATCAAGTTGCGAGGTCATAAAGTTATCAGTTTGTATTCTATTTCCACTTCCTTGGTTTCAATCACGATTTTCTTAGCAAGGTTCTTCCCTCACGAAGTTGCGGATATGCCAATTGCTCTTAATTTCATGTTGATGGAACGAGGTATAGTACATGAAGACTCGCAGTGGGCTCTTCGCTACGTGATGATGCTGTGGCTCTCCCTCATCGTGATGATTCCATTTGATTTGGCTCAATTTGATGATGAATCCGCTCTTGGGCATATTGCACGGTCACTGGAGAATGTAGGAAAATCGCATCTAGGGAAAGCAGGGTTAGAAAGGGATGCTGCAGCCTTGTTATTGTCGAGACTTTATACGCGGTGCGCTGTCCTCGGGATACTTTGTGTTCCATCATTGTTCAACTCTATGGTTTCTAGGAAAGATATGAAGTACGCATTTCCAGACTTTGTTCGCACCCTTAATACAGGAATCCGCTCTCAAGTCATGGATGTCATTACAGTAAGTCCCTCCAACACATATTATATTTGAATCTGAGAGGACTTAGGCGATTGGATATCTTCAAGTAATCAATGAAGTTGTCAAGAACGGCTCAGCGGATCAAGTACAAGTTCTAGAACTGACATACCTAGAGACTATTGGTATTGTGAACGAAACGACATCTCTCTCCGGGAACACTTTACTCCGAAAGATGAGAGCGAAGCTCATGTCAAGAGTGGTGATACGTTTACTCCCGATACCTAAGGTCAGAAGAAGAGGAAGGATATTAGATAATCCTACAATCTTTCATCAGGAAGAAGAGGGTAGTCATGAAGAGTTTGAGGTACCAGGGATTGTGGAGACGCTCCTCCAAAGTTTGCTTGATGCTCTCCAGGATAAAGTGAGCAGATATTTTGTCGACCATTCACTAGATATTCATTTTTGTGTCAAGGGCACTATAGTTCGTTGGTCTGCAGCCAAAGGATTAGCCCGCATCGCTGAAAGGCTACCGAGTGATTTCGCTTCCCAAATCCTCGATAGCGTGATGGATATGTTCAGTATTCACTTGACAGAAGCTGGGAACCTTGGTGATTTGCCTGCTGTCGCGGAAAGCACCTGGCATGGGGCTGCCCTCGCTTGTGCCGAAGTGGCTCGACGGGGACTAGTAACTTCAGACCAACTTCCCATTCTCATCGGATGGATATCAAAAGCACTCTACTTCGATCTTCGCAAAGGGTCCCATTCGATTGGCTCTAACATTCGTGATGCAGCCGCTTATGTTATATGGTCACTTGCAAGGACACAAAACGTTGCATCATTAGAGCCTTACGCTACCGATCTGGCCCGTAGACTGATCACGGTTGCACTGTTTGATCGAGAACCCCACATTAGGCGGGCTGCCAGCGCTGCATTCCAAGAACACGTCGGAAGAACGGTGATCATCATGAAGATTGGCTCTGAATACTTACTTACCTTGGGTACCAGAACCTATTCCCCCATGGTATAGATGTACTCAGGAAGACAGATTTTTATGCCATTAGTGGAAGGCGAAATGCCTTTTTGATTGCTGCGCCTCAGGTAGCTGGGTTAGTTCGTGTCACTTCCACTGCTACTCCTCATCCGCTCATTGAAAAAAGACATCTTGAATACAGGCCTTACCTCATTGACCATGTATTGAATATTACTCTTCGACACTGGGATATTGATATGAGGCAACTGGGCTCGCAAGCAATCCATGGAATATGTCAACTCGATCTCCTGGAACTCGGGCCAATTGTCGCAACTAGGATGGTATGAGTATATTTTCAGGTAGTAAATGACTGACACTGATGTATGCATGTCAGGTCGAACTGTTAAAATCTTTTGACATTTACGAAGTTCAGGGTGGTCTCCTGGCTTTGAGTGAGATATCGGTAGCTTATCGAGACAAAATAGATGATCCTCAACTGAAAGAGCAACTTCTGCGACAGGTGATTATCATATACATGCAACCTCGAGCTCATGACTAAGGCCTTCCTCGAGAATTTCTCCCATTTAGCATCTATCAATAAGGAAACTCTATTTGGTCCACGCAGCGGCATTGTGACTGCGGCAGCTTGTCAATTGATCGGGAACGCTATCACCTTGACAGAGATTGAAGTGAAGGAGCAATCTTCTGTTCCTAGCTGGAGGAAGATCATTGATCATGGGCTGCGATATAGACTGGAGGATGTGCAGGAGGCTGCTGCCAATGCTTATGCGACGATTAGCAAGAGGGAAGATCTTTCGGATGATATCACAAAGTGGGTCTTGCGTCCAAATTCTTTTTCTTTGCTGCGTGCCTTGAGCTTTCGAAATTAGGCTCATAGCAGATCTCAAGTCAGGTCTTGCTATCGTTCAACAAAGCCTTTCGCGTGTCCTCGGAATCATTGATTATAACATATGTTCGGGGAGCTTCGATCTCGCTTTCAGATACCTCTTGGACAATACCAAACCCTCTGTTTGTAGAATTCAGGTCATGGCTCGTGTGATCAATCTCATGTGCATATCTACAGTCTAGAGCTGTCGTTGAAGTGCGAAGGAATAGCTACCAAGCCTTACCACGTATCTTGCTCACGTTTCTACCTGATCTAACCAATCGTGAGTTAACTTCACTGATAACACTTTTGGGTTCCAAATGCATCAGCCCCAGGGTTGCCTCCATCTGCAGTGCAAACTATTTTGAACACTCTTCTTTCCGGTTTGCAAGACTATACCATCGATGAACGTGGTGATGTTGGCTCTTGGATTCGCATAGCATGCGTGCAAGGTTTGACCTCCTGTATCGAAGACCTGTTTTCTGTTGCGGAATCAGTCCCTGATTTCGCCGACTATCTTCCGGTTTCAAGTTATCAGCAGGCTGTTGCGGGTATCTTGAAGCAAGGTGTAGAGCGCCTGGACAATGTTCGACAAGAGGCTGGAATGTGTATCTCGCGTTTATTGAAGTTGACGCCTGTACAACGCGCGGAACTCACCTGGTCTTTACCTGGCTTATCATTTTTGGAAGAATTAGTCTTCGAGATAGATGAAGCGCCATCTTGGGCTGCGGAACTGTCAAGGGGTGAGAGAGTCAGCTGGGCAAATGGAGCTTGGCTCTTCCCACGTGCAACCAAGTTACTTGATGTACCGGAATACAGAATCCCTCTATTGACAGGTTTGATCTTCAGTCTGGCCAGTAAAACCGAAAGCACGGTAACGGAAGCAGTTCTCAATTGTTATACACTCCTTCCACTCATGACGTACTCATAGCAACGACCTGCTGCTACCAGCATTGCGATGTACGCTAAATCCATCCCGGTAGTGAATGATGATGGCTATACCCTTATCGACTTGGTAAACGATATCATGGGTACAGCCAATAGGAATTTGGCCTCAAATACGATTGTCATTCCGGTCTTGCAAACATTTAAGATACTTCTCGAGGCAGAAGCGCTCGAGAGTTTAGCTAACACCAAGAAGGGAAAAGAGAAGTAAGGCTGAAAACTTAAGGGGTGGGAGTATTATCATCACAACATTGACCATTCTACCAGTTTATCTGGTTTGCTAGCCCTAGCTACCAGGAACATCAAACGTCTGAAAAGTATTCAAAGAATTCAAGAATCAATGAAAATGTTCGTAAACTTGATGTTTTTTCTGCGCCTCACTGAATCTAGCATTGGTTAAAAGATTGGTAAATCTGCTAAGAGTTCGTGACGTATCTGAAGCGGCTATCTGTCGTCTTGAAGATTTCCTTGTCCATCCTTATCCACGCGTGAGTGATCCCACATTCAAGTTGGTTCTCAATTTTCAGCAGTCTGTTTAAAGATCAGGGCAGATACGGCAGAATATTTCTACTTGTTCTTACAAAGCAGTGATGTGTTGGAGATAGATGAAGATGCTGAGATTGCGTTGTTGGAAACGGAATGGTGGGTTGGGTTTTACTGATAAACATTTGGTTTTTTTGAGATATTTCGTTTAGGTCTTCTGATGATTTGGAGAAAGCTACTATGGCTTCAAAAGAAATACGGAGATCTCTATTAAATAGTGTTACTTGATCCACACACACTCTATCACATTCTATGTGATGTTAAATAAAGATGTTCGACCGTGGGAAGTTGATCCAGTACTCGTCATCGGAAACTTGTTACGAGCTTTCGGCTTCTTTCGTTCATTCACTACCAAGTGTCGAGTAGGGATTGAATCCAGTTCCAATGATAGTTAACTCATTTGAAGTTTTAGATCATATAGAAAAAATCATGTCTGATCCACGTATAAGTGACCAGGAGTTGGCACGTATAAATGCTGCTGCGGTAACAAAAGAATACCGTGTTCAGCCTCACTTGGGTACACCAAGATTCCGATTTCTGACTGGTGATTTTTGATGTGCTTTTTTCAGATTATAGGACTGTTTCTGCTATCAATGGGTGGGTGGAAAAGGATTTGAACGAGTGTGTTCGTACTCATGCCGTCCCAGACCTCTGGTAGTTCTGGATAACGTCAAGGTTGCGTTGGATTCTTTCTTATCTGTAGTTGATACTGATCTTTATATATGATGGCTCAGTTCCCCTCGTACAATGAAATTGTTCAATTAACATTGCCTGATGGAACGAAGCGTGGAGGTCAGGTTCTCGAGGTTCAAGATAAGAAAGCCATCGTACAGGTCTTCGAAGGCACTTCCGGGGTTGATGTGAAAGCCACCCATGTTGAATTTACTGGGAGTAGCATGAAGCTCCCTGTTGCAGAAGATATGCTGGGTCGTATCTTTAATGGTTCAGGAAATCCTATCGATCAAGGACCGAAGGTGTTTGCAGAGGATTACCTTGATATTAACGGTGAGTAGATGGGAAGACTTTTTTAGTGCTCATCAAGGAGTATAAATTGAGTTGTGCCCTCTTCTTTTTTTTTCTTTTGTCTTAGGCTCTCCGATCAATCCGTATTCAAGAATCTATCCCGAGGAAATGATTCAGACGGGAATTTCAACTATTGATGTCATGAACTCAATTGCTCGTGGTCAAAAGATCCCCATTTTTTCGGCAGCTGGATTACCACACAACGAGGCAAGTTTCGTGTCAAAATTTTAACCCGTGTTTCTCACGAGGCGTTTATGATGGTTAGATTGCGGCTCAAATTGTACGCCAAGCGGGACTTGTGAAACGGCCCACGAAAGATGTTCATGATGGTCATGAGGACAATTTCTCGGTTGTGTTTGCCGCAATGGGTGTGAATATGGAAACCGCGCGGTTCTTCAAGGAGGACTTTGAGTCTAATGGAAGTCTGGACCGTGTTACCCTTTTCCTTAATCTCGCGAACGACCCTACGATTGAACGGATTATCACACCTCGTTTGGCTCTAACGACGGCGGAGTACTACGCTTACCAATTGGAGAAACACGTTTTGGTCATTCTTACGGACATGTCTTCCTATGCGGATGCGCTTCGTGAGGTGAGTAGATGACTCGGTGTTTCTCTGCATGCACTGACATGTCAGAGATTAGGTATCTGCTGCTCGTGAAGAGGTGCCTGGACGGCGTGGGTATCCTGGGTACATGTATACCGATTTGTCGACGATTTATGAGCGTGCTGGACGTGTGGAGGGTAGGAACGGTTCTATCACCCAGATACCCATCCTCACGATGCCTAATGATGGTATGAAAAAAAATTATGTATGGGTGATGGTTGTCGGAAACTCATGATTGAACCTCAGACATTACACACCCAATTCCTGATCTTACGGGATATATTACAGAAGGACAAATTTTCGTAGACCGGCAGCTGCACAACCGTCAGGTGTACCCACCTATCAACGTGCTTCCATCACTATCTCGACTGATGAAAAGTGCAATTGGTGAGAAACTGACGAGGAAGGATCACGGTGATGTCTCAAATCAATTAGTGCGTGATTGTGCCGGTGCTTTAAGCTTACACATCGTGGAACTCAGTTTGGGTGGAATTAGTACGCGAAATATGCGATCGGCAGAGATGCCGCTGCTATGAAGGCTGTTGTTGGTGAAGAAGCGTTATCTCCAGAGGACAAGTTGGCTTTGGAGTTCCTGGATAAGTTTGAGCGACAGTTTGTTGGGCAAGGTAAGGGAGAAACTGGATGTTTATGGGATGGTTTTTTTGACGCGCGCGTTTGCAGGGGCATACGAGTCACGGACGATTTTTGACTCGCTGGAACTGGCCTGGTCCCTGCTTCGTATCTTCCCCAAGGAGCAGTTGAACCGAATCAATCCCAAGATCATCGCCGAGTTCTATGGGAGGCAGGGAGTGAGGAGGGCGACGGCTAGAGGAGACGGTGCGCAGGAAGGCAAGTTGGTGGATGCGTAGATGACCATGAGTATGTATGATAATGCCGGAAATTAAAAAGCTAAGTGGTCACGTGGGATATGTCGCGTGGTATGTTGCGGAAGAAGCTGAGCTGGCGTGGCGGGCGCGTGTTGCACCGATTTCAAGCGCCGACGCGTCTGTCCACAAACACATCATGCATTCCCCTTATAAACCTCCAATCTCTTTTCCCTCCCTTCCCCTCCTCCATGCATCAGCTCCCCCTCAACCACAGAAAGCGCAAGGCCCCCCACCACGACCATCCCGACGACCACCCTACCCAGAGCCGCGACCCAGATGCCCCCATTCGCCCTCCAAAGGCCCCTCGTCTTTCTTGGCTCGCCCCCACCTCAAAAACTACTCTTTGGAACTCCCCAGCGTCACCCCACGTCGACACCCCTGTCTTATCACCCTCAGCCGACCCAGCATCTGAACACTCCAACCTCGCACCAGCCATAGCCCCCATCTCGCTGGATGCAGCCACTCCTCCGATGATTCCCCTCATCAACCGCCAGGCCCTTAGAGATCTCGATTTCAATCAGATCATCTATAACACCCCCCTACGTGCGTCCTCTTTCGCCATGTACCTCTTGCTCAATGTCAACTATGTATGTACACAGGACACGATCTGTTGTTTGACTCCGGCCTCCAGTTTAGACCTATCGCTCACCGTCGGAAAAAGGACTATGCAGAATGTTACTGGAATGCAATATCTCGGGAAATCCAGTCCGGATGTACTTGCGTGTCATACGATACTTCCACTCGGAAATATATCTCTACAGTATGCGTTTGTTCCCATGTGCCTTTTTCTCCTATGGATGCGCCACTTGTGTTCGCCCTCTCTCCGCACTGTGTCACCATCCATGCTCCGCCTCGCGTTCGCACTTTGCTCAACGAATTTCTTCAAGTCCTTTTACATGTGATACAACCACTCGCCATGCTCTCGGGGCTCTATGTGAATCCAGATTTTCTCCATGCACCTATCCAAGAGCATGCAGAACAAGCAAGCTACATTCGATCGCTTTTTGACCCAGATCTCATTGAGCAGGAGCTCAAGCACGACGTCTTTGATCCATCTGGCCTTTTTGAGGTCATAGGGGCTACACTTAAAGCCCACTGTGCTCCCATGCGCGATCTGACTGTAGACAACATGGTCGAAACCGCAAAAGCATGTGCTCCAGGATCCAATGCCACGACACGCGACGCCGTTAATGTCATCCGGAATTGTCTTGAACTTTTGGAACTCATGAAATTAGTATGTCTCGTTTCCACTGTGCGAGTAACTGGGTGTATGTGAATTCTGACATCTACAGGACATTGCAAATCACCAAATGCAAACCCTACGGCCCTTTCTTGTATACAGCTCTGGCTCTTTTGAGCGAAAGATGTTGAGGAGCCGACAAAGCATTGACCTCTCACTTCCTGTTACCAGGGAATGGCTTCGGTCTGCGCATAACTCCTTCTCATCACAGACCGAACCGATTAAACACCCGCTGCAACCTCAAGGTTTTGACTATGGTTCCCTTGACAAGAAACACCAGTTATACGTTTCCGTGGTCCGGGGTATTGTGAACACCATTTTCGGTCCCCCATCTTTGCCATCCATTGCTTCCACGAATATCCGGCCTTCTACTCTAGATCACCCCTTCCCTTTGTTCCCAGAAACGCTGTATCTCGATCAAGGACGTATACAAAACCATTCTTCCGAGATTACAGATACTGTTGCATTATGGATGTTCCTCTTGCTTTATCGTGAGCTCGCCTCATGTTCGAGTCAAGGCAGGTATCATAAGGATCGAGTGGACGAGTATGCAGCCATTCTCAAGCAAGAGATTCGAGCGATCGGACCTAGAAGTCTCGGCACCTGCTTCCTCCCAGATGCAGATTCCTCTTCAGATAACCCATCTGCGCCCACTGGATCTCATCAAAATCACCCACAGGGGACCGATAAGCTTAAAAATGCGGTGGATGACGTGGTATTGCAGATTGCGCGTCGAGCCACAAGTGTCTCGCGGGATCATCGGAACCCTGTAGAAATGATATCGCCACCTACCAACGGGACCGATCATGTACCTGACGAACGTACTGTCTCGATCGCACGAAAATGGATATTCACTAATATGAAAGTTGGTTCATCGTTCGTGAAAATGCTTCATGGGCGGTTGAACAAAGTGGTGTTTGAGAGAGTACTTGCAGATGTTTATCCTGCGCGCGCAGAGGCTGCGTTAGAGAAGATGATGGGTCAAGAGATCGAGAGTTGTGGTGAGGTATTCGGTGGACCATCACGGGATTGTTTTCCACCGAGATCATCGTTGGCCCCTTTTGAGGTGAGGCAACGATCGGAGGCGGTAGTGCGACATCACTTTTGGGGCAATGGATTGGAGATATTGGCAGATGAAGTGCAGTCGCTGGTACATAAGATTTCGTTGTTGGTTATTGTTCATTTTAATGCCTACCTTCCTTTATATGAGAAGCAGGAGTTTTTGCAGGCCGTGCTGTAGATTATGAGGTGCGCTGGCATGCAACTAATTCTTTGGTTTTTCTTTGGTCTTGCTCACTCAGTGATCCTTTCAGTATTCCTTTATGATTGAATGGATCCAACCCTCTTCGACCTTCTTTACCCCAGAAACGGGTGCTGGGAATACAGCAGTTTTCATGCTCTTGTTAAATCAGGTCTTTTGTACACGCATTTTCATCTTTCAATATTCGGTGGATGGAAAAAAAAGGAATTGGACTTATGCCACATGCTTTGAACGGCCGATATCTCGTAAATGTATGAAGTCATTATATCGATCACCCCGTTGTGTTACTTCTAGTTCCAATGTAATGGGAACTTTGAGCTTGAAGAATTTTCATTTCGAGTGGACGGCACCTTGAATTGGAATGTTCATTGGAATGTCATTGGTTATTTTTACCGCTGTTATCGCAGTTGTTGTAAGTGGTACTGAATCAATGGATCATAATTGAAGGCACTCAAGATTCTGGTAAAATATAAATAAATATAGGGAGCTGCAATTCATATCCGTGCGCTACTTTTGAAACTTCTCAAAAGCAATGACTAACATTTGATCTGTTGCAATTTGACGCAAGGTTTTTCCTGAGAATATTTTGCGAGACTGGTTGGTTGCTTTCCTTTTGAGAAGCATCCTTCAAATTACAGCTTGGTAAGAAGAGGTGTAGTAGTTGATGCCGAGAGTCCCAGAAATGCTGTACGTTTCCCAGTGAATATGTTGGTAGCCACAAAACTATTAATTTCAGAGTTTCAACATTGATTTGATACCGGTAGCTTTTTCTCATGAATACACATTCGGCTCCTTCTTTTCTCTCGGGCCGCCGGTCTGAACAATGAAGAAGAAAAGTCACGCCCGTGATGAAAGGCCCAGCTGCAAGGCTGCTGACAGGTGTTCGAGATGAATGTGGATATCATCTAGTGAATTGTGGTACTTAATTGGTAGGGAAGCAATAACCGTTGTGATGGGACAGAGTTACCCTATGTTCTTCAATTAGCCTACGTGCCGCGTGTCTTGTACAATTCCGACAATGTCCTTAAAGGCAAACATGGGGGAGGGACTCCTCAAGTTCTACACCGGTTCCGGATACGAAGATTCTAAAAGAACCTATAAAGAAGACACAGTAAGTTCTTTTCGAGATCATGGTCGCCCATTTTGACGTTGGTGTAACAGGTCTACCCCATATGTGTGGTTCTCTGAGAGAATTCTTGACTGGAAAGGCAACGATGATAACGGATTACACTATCATAACATTATCCCGGCACTTGTGGGCGCTAATGGGATATCCTTGTCTCTTAATTACATTATCTTGACTCGGAGTTTTATTGTCTGCCTCCTGTCTTGGATAGACTGGCTTCTGTGAGCGGATTAGCAGCGCAAATGCTCGGATCGGGGAACACCTCCCATCTACGTGCCAAGGTATTGGGACTGTCAAAAAGCTTCTTATTTCATGAAAACGATGTTGCTGATCACCCGCTCGTAGGAAATCCCTGTCATGCCAAGTGATACATGTGCTGAATTGGGACAACAAGAGGGTACACGAGAGCCTAACGAGAAGTCAGATTTATGGATCGTCAATGTTCGCTTGCCCCTTTCTCTAGTCAACTCAGAAGAGGAAAGAGATGACTATGATGGCACTTGGATAGTCAAATGCTCGGATAGTCTTGTCACTGAAGTGCTTAGAACTCCTCAACCTAGTCACATCGCATCAACAATCGATGATGTCCAAATCCTTGACGCAAATGGGGGCATCATGATACCATCGTCAGTCTCTTTTAATGTCATCGTTCATTCGCGCCGAGATTGTGACGATACCATGCTGAGCACAAAATACAAGGTTATGCCATTCTCATATTCATCTTGACAAATGCTTCATTTTAGACCAATGTGGTGACCTGATAGATGGGTATGTGTCTCAAAGCGTCTCCCTTCTCTTCCCCCCTATCGGCAAAATTACTCTGCGACTCCATTACCATTGCCCGGGGTCCTGGTGTACATCTCTTGATTCCTGGGAATTTGGTACGAAAGTCCCACACAGGCTTGTGGGTATTTGGTCTCTCCACTCTTTCCTTTGTCTTCTCTTGCCGCTTCTTGTTAATTAATGGCACCCGAATAATCGTGTTCATCTCCGAAAATCCAGGGATTTCAAAGAGGCAATGACTATTACTTCTAAGGCTAAAGCAGGTTTCCCCTCGCGTCTCGATGATCTGTACTGGCGTGGGTCACGACTAATAGAGGAGAGCGTGGAAAACGGCGTCACTTCCATGCGGGCTCATGTTGAGGTCGACACCATTGTTGGATTCTCTTGCCTCGATGTCGCTCTTGACTTGAAAGCTCGCTACAAAGATGTCTGTGATGTCCAGATTGCAGGTGCATTCAATTGCTTACTCTTACTTTTCTCTCTCTCAGCCAAATCTGTAGTATTCGCCCAGGAGGCTCTGTTCGAGAAACCATCAGACATCGAGCCAGGAGAGAATTATACTATTCTCTGCCAAGCAATGAGAAGGGAAGGTGTTTCTGTGCTAGGATCGGCCCCCTATGTTGAGCCAACATTTCACCAGGCCAAGAAGAACATCCAGCTCATATTCCAAGCTATTATGGGCTCCCAAGAAGTTTTTCCCCGTCACATCGATTTCCATCTTGATTACAATTTGGATCCAACTGTAGAACCACTCATCTATGAAGTCATAGAGCAGGCTAGGACGTATTATAGCCGCTATAATCTTGACTGTGCTTCCGAGTATGGTAAGGATATCTCAGAAGCTGGAGGCGCTCAACCAGATTTGAATACAACGCCACGACTCTACTGTGACAACAAAAAATCAACCGGACCATCCATAACTATAGGACATGCAACACGGCTGCAATTACTCCTCCCTAGTGAATGGCACAAGCTTCGTGCGGCGATCGGAGACTTGCCGATTACAATCGTAGGACTACCACAGTCGGATATGTATATTCAAGGGAGAGATCATCAAAGCAACCTCCTGGGGCCGCCACGAAGTACCCTGCGTGTACCATTCATAGAGGAAGCATATGGCATCAAGGTAGCAATGGCAGTCAATAATGTGGACAATGCATTCACGCCACAGGGAACATTGGATCCTCTAAGTTCCCTCGTCACCTTTGGAGTTGCTATATTCCAAGCTGCCACCCCGAAGGAAATCAGAAGTTTGATCGTAGGCCTTCTTCTAGGAACATGAACATGTATCTGTACGCTGACCACAAAATATAGGAAGCAGTGACTTTGACCTCCAAGCATGCTATTGGTAGCTATCCTCTCTTGTACCATCGGGGAAAGAGAAAGGATGACCATATCTCAGGAATCCAAAAGAGCAAAGGGAATAGCTCTCAAATTATCGCTCCTGCGGATCTATTCCCGATGCATGGCGATCCGGCTGATTTTGTGGTCCTCCATGAGAACCATAATCTACGGTCTGCTGCACTCCATCCATCATTCGAGCGTACAACCATTAAGTCCGGAAGGGTAGTTGCAAGACGCAAGAAGTGGCGGTGGATATTGGAAGGGAGTGTTTGAGGCTTCCGCGAGGTCGAGTGAAGAATGAAATGCTACTGTTGAGGCACAGGAATGTCTACTTATCCCCAGTCGTGTATCTGGCTTGTGACTAGGTCATTCATCAGTGGGGAATGAAATGATCAGCGTTAGGCTATTGTGAGAGCCATTGGGACATATGCTCAAATTACTAGTGGTGCATGCTTACACCGCATGTCTTGCTCCTGAAATAAAACCACTCATCATTCCTCGGCCTGTAAGCAGTACGAAGAGAGCATACCGGGAAGGATGCGTAGACATTGTCTTATTTCCGCTGATGTCGCATCTTGAAGAGAGTAGAAAAAAGAGGCATGATCCTTACATTCGTTGTTATGTGGGAAATTTGTTACGAAATTACAAGCCTCTTGTGTTCTCATGTCATTCACAAACCATCATTCTATGACTGCAACATTCGGATACTAAGGCATGGAACGAAACAACCTGACTCTAACAATAATTTTCTGTGTGGTTTGCTGTATCTCCAAGAGCAGCAAAGGGGAGGAATCAGCAAAAAGGCCAAGGAGATATGTGAATGGTCAATTTCGGGGGGATAAGGGTCTCAGAGGCTACCAAAAGCTGATCGGGTATGACGAGACAGCTCATCGCGCAGGAATGGCGAGTAATGGGCCACAGACAGCCCACGAAATCAACAGGGAAAATCCAGCACTTCGAATGACAACCTCCCACTGGCCACGGACGATGACAGGGTCTAGCACTCGCGTAAGTGGGACAGCAAATGCAGGAACTGCGTTCACAATCCGAAAACGTTTCCTGACTTTCCTTGACAAATCAGACTCAGTTGGCGCAAATGTAATGACGCTATGAGTGGAAGTAGTATGAGATGATTGTCCAGTAGGTGCTTTTGAGGATAGCAAGCAGGGCGGTACACCTCCCAAGAAGGTTGGCCCTGATGCACTAGTATAATTGGCCCCCCATTTTTTGTAGCTGCATCGCGCCTGGATACGATTGATGATATCCAAGAGCCATTGCCATCTGTACGGCCCTTCATCGTCCGGACTGGATTGAAACTCGCTCCCATCTTTACCTTTATCTCGAGGATCGAAATGATTAAAGCTTTCTGTTTTCGGTGTTGACTTGGCCGAAGCGGGTGGCAGACCATCAAAATCGAAGTCAGCAATGGGTTGCCTGCGAGCTGCTTCGTATTTAAGCTTCTCCACGTCTGCCATGGCACGAAGTCGGTACCAGTGGGCATTCATCGAATGCATTTCTTCGCTATCCCAGTATCCCGATATATCGGTTGTTGAAGGTGAACAGAAAGGGGCTATAAATGTAGCTGTCGACACAAACGAGGCAGGAAGGAGCTCAGCTGATTCAAATTTATGTTCTTTCTCCCAGTATAGCTCTCGTTGACGCATCCATTCAGCGTCATTTTCCGGATTGGAGCAGTACTCCGAGAGAATGGGGCACGTCGAGGGTCCTTCGATAGGATTCATCTCAATCATACCCGAGGACATCGCAGAATACTGTATTTCATGAGAGTAGATGGAAATTGTGGCGTCGGAGAAACCTGTGGCATATCTGAGAGACGACGGATACTTCTGCTTCCCGTGTGTAAAAGCCTTCGAAGGAGAACATGGGGGTGTGGTGGGTGGTAAAATGAGACTGTGGTTGAGATCCTTGATCTTGGCTGCTGCAGGGGGCCTTGCAAGTTCGAATTTACGGAGCTGCCTCAGATCTCCCAAAAGGTACACAGCAAGACAGACTCCGTGAAGAGCAGAGAGAAGGATCGTCAAGCCAAACAACATCCCAGGAAGTGCGGTCAACCTAAGCCAACGTGATTTCATTTCCAGGAAATTGGCTACTACGGGAGGGATGAATCCAAAGATAATAACAACGATGCCGGCAATAATTCCACAGAGAGCACGACGGTTACCAACGTTAGTCATTTGACTCTGTATGAATCGCCGGAGACTCTGCTCCAGCATCCGCCGAGTTTCCTTCTCGGCTTCATAGAAAACTGCGGGGTCTGGATGATCGTCTTGGCCTGGGTCATCGAAAAAGGCGAGGGTGGAGGAAGGGAGGTTGAGTTCATAAGCGGCTCTGGGAGTGAGGAAGGTTTGTTTGGCTCGAGAATAAAACACGGTGAGATGAGATGCAGTTGTGGAGGCGAAAGCAGCATCATTAGGGGAATTGCATTGCTTCTGCCATGCTGCGTAGCGGATACGATAATCTCGGAGCCAAAGGATGAAATAACTGAGGATGAATTTGATTAGGATTTAATAATGTAAGTTTTCCGGAGTGCGTACAGATTCTCTGGGCACAATTCCACATACAATAACCACTCTTCGAAGTCCTTTAGGCCGAGCGGTGGAAGGTGTCTCCGGTCGAGTACATCGTCAAGACGAACATCAAAAAGAGGGGTCACGCTAAAAGAACGAACCTTTCCAATAGCAGGAGGAGGATAGCAGAGCCGGTATGGAAAGGAGAGCAGTGACCTGAAAGACAACTTGACGGTGACGGGTTGTGTTTGAGTGGCAACCATGGTGTCGCGCACTGCGAACGAGAGACAGGTTTACTTATGTACTTCAGACTTGACCAAAATGGATCGTAACTTTACGGACTTTGTGCGCTCAGCTAGACTCAGTTACTATAGATTCAGGGCGCCATCGATCGGGCGTCTATAAGTCCTCATCTTTGAGAGACAGTTTCCCTTCCTTTCTAGGTTTGGAAAGGATCGGCGTCTAAATATAGTGTTACAATTAAACTGTGACGCTTCTTTATTTCAAGGGGGATGATTTTTGAAGAGGGTGCAATAACATGAAGACATAGATAAAAGATTGGAATAGAATAGATGTGAATTATAGTATTGTTTCTTTTTCTTCAATTTTTGGAGATAATGGTGTAAGAAATGACTTCAGTTTCGAAGCAGCGTGAGAACTGAAGTTTCCATGATTTTTGAACAACTTCAGCTAGTATAGAGTATTGAATTATGTCTTAATATTGCTGTGAATGAAAACTGAAACACAAGATTTAAAAAAAATGAAACTGAGACATGTTGCGAATTTGCCATTCCAACAGGGAAATAAGTTATTCAGAAGCATTAACAGAGTATTTCCCGGTGAATTTCACATTCTTTTCGTCATCTGCTCTGCCTACCCATTTACACTACAATTATCCAAGTGCACCTCATTACTCTATCAAAATGCTCCACTTATCATTCTTGTATCTCATTATGTTGAGAATATTCATATTTTCATCTCACATCCTTATCAGTGATTATCATTTCTCTTATCATTCTCAGGTGATTTCTTTGCTTAGTGAGCTTATATTTTTCTGCTGAGTAGTTAGTTTCCTCAGTTCTGTGTCTATCAGGCTGAGTTGTTTGACAGGTGACAATAACCCTTTCTATTCCTGAAATAATACATTATTCCCTTAGTGATGTATGTGATGCTCCAATGCTTCTTCACCAAGTAGATACTGGTATGTTATTCTTCATATATAAAGTATCTATTAGTGAACCTTAAAGCTAGTCATTCTACATGTGTATTTTAGCTCTTTGAAGACATCACTGCATGCATACCCTGCTGTGAGGTTATGGTACCCATTGGCAAGATGTCTTCTATGCTGAACTTCCCTAAACTGAATGGAAACAATTATCATGCATGGGTAGACAATATGATGTCTGCTCTGCAAGCTCAACTTCTCTGGCTTAGTGTGAATGACCAGTGATCTTTTCCTCCTGCTGATCCTCCTATTGATGCTACTACCCAAAAACCTGTATCTAGATCTGACAATTACAAGAAATGGGTCCACTTACATCCAGTGAGAAGAGTCTGACTTGGCTGCTATGGGTCTAATGCATGGAGTTATTGAGTACAAGCATTGTAAGGAACAGTCACCCAAGTAACTCAGGTAGGTGGCTTCCAACTCTAAGTCAGAGTAGACAAAGAGAACTTGTTAGAGTTCTGCTGGATTTGAGTACACTACTTATACCTATTCTACTTGGTCTGTGCACTACTTTCCCATGGTGATCATGTGACATATCATGTGACCTCCCATGTGACTTCTCTAATGTCATGAATTACCTTTTCTCTCTAAGTTAATATTTATTTATTTTATTTTTCATTTAATTATGTAATATTGTTGGATCAGTAAGCAAGTACAAATAATCGGACTTGTATAAGTAGTGTACACTAAATAACAGGAACTCTAACGAGTTTTTTTCATCAACTCTAACTTAGAGTACAATCTAGGTTAAGATTACTCAACCTAAGCTAAGGATCATTACATCTGATTATGTAAGTCCATTCTAAAAATAGAAAGTGAAAATAGAAAAGAAAAGAAAAAGAAAGAGTTCTTGTATCACAATTTATAACAAGCATATCCAGTCTGTTATCTCATCAAAGAATATAGGATTGACTATACAGATTCCATGTTACTCAAAGGTAGGACACTAATATATGTTACTATTTCCAAGAGTTCTATCTCAAGAAGTGGGATAAGCACACCTCTATATCTTTGGGTCATTCTTGAACTTAAAATGTTGTATTACTAAGGCTGGCCATCAACTAGATAGCATTTCTTGTAATCCATGCCATTCTCCATTCTCTCCCTTACTCTAACCATCTGGAATATTATCAGATGGAATCTTCTAGACAAAGAAAAAGGCCTTACCTTGGACATTTTTACTATGAAACTCATTTCAGTTCATAACTATGCCAAACATGACCATCTTGCTGATAAAAATGAGAAGAAGACCAAATTTGACCAGATGACTTTGTTTACCAAGTCTATACCATCTTCAAATAATTCTAGAACTCATTAGAGTTCTCTTTGCCAACTCTGACTTAGAGTGTAATTGTCAGGACCCGCAGGACAATCCCAGATCTCCCTTAGAGGTATCACAAACTTCATTTGGCCATAACTCCACGGATACTTGCACGATTCCCACGGTCTAAGATGCGTCTGAAAGCCCTCAAGAAGACCTTTCGAACGATGCCCAAAATGTGTCAAAGCGATCAGTACTCATTGAGATATCAGTTAATCAGTGCTGGACACTGATCAGCAGATATCTTGGGAACCGCCAAACGCAGACGTTCGCTTCCACATGCACATGGAAGCTCTCTTCAATACGCTTCTGACGACCATAAATAGACCTTAGGGCAATAAGATCCTGTGGAGATACAAGGACCTCAAGGTTTGGCATGACACTGATCTATTAC